>OLNE01001582.1_pt1 | contig 15950 bp, 12 predicted proteins | sample 1672431 | NCBI WGS metagenome assembly OLNE01 (sample SAMEA3136685, study PRJEB25190) | human gut metagenome | reverse complement strand
CACCAGTTCGAATCTGGTACGGGCTACCAAACAACAGTCCTCCGAACTGCGTTCTACCTGCGGTTTCGGAGGACTTTTCGTCATCCTTCGCGTCCCTTAAAGCCCAAGGTATCTCTACCGTGAGCGTTCCGTCCCCAGAAATCTCGCATCTGCCGACAGTTCGTCTCAGCTCTTTTTTGGTTATTTTATTTTGGGTTCAGCTCACCCCGTGGTGGGCCGCTTCTTTAATTCTCTTCGGACGAATTTGCGGTTGATTTAACTGGGAGCTGGTTTCGTCTGGCGAGCTCGTCGGTGAGTCCTGACATCCCGGTTTCGTTGAACACATGCATCAAGGCGTTCGACCTGCTGCTCGATGGTGAGAAATGGTCTGTCCATCTTCCCTCCTTAAAGCAAAGGGCGGCCACCTCACTGGAGGCAGCCACCCTGGCGGACGCGGGTCCCGTAGGATCACCACGCCAATACCGCTGTCATTACTATAACTAAAGCAGGCGGGCCAAGTATCGAAAGTCCGGTACAGGGACCCCGACCGCTGTCATGACGTGGTTCGACTCGATTGTCTCGTCCTCAGCGATCCCTGCTCCCAACAAGAGACTAATTAATGTCCAAGCCGCGCGTGATACTGTGCCTGACTTTGAGGGGAGTGGTTGCTATGAGCCAAGGCTATACCTGGTCAAGCTTCGAGAAGAACGAGGCACTAGAAGTAGGCTGGTGCGGAAACAAACTTCGAGATAGCGCGTGGACGGGTTGCAAACAGAACAGCGCGGTTCTCACGCTGCTTGTAGATCGTTGGGCGGGAGACCACCTCGTTTGGTATGGCTGCGAGGGTTTCGATTTCAGGAACTGCGACACGCCCTTTAAGCAACAGCTTCTCTACGAGTATGGGGTTGACTACTTCTACGATGCGAAAGACATATCAGGTATTTTCCCTGACTCTCGCAATGAGTGGAGCCACTATGCGCCCATCGGGCCAAATGGGGAATGGCTGCCTGTCTACTATGACGGTCCGTTCGATACCGAGATTAAGTGGTATCGGTATGTCGTCAATCTTGATAAGCGCCAGTACATCGATCGCGAGAGGACCGCGGTTCGTTGCGTCGTGCCTGGCGAGGTGTGGCGCGATGACCTGTTTCCGCAGCTCTGCGTGCCGTTGGATTGGGAGCCGAGTGAGGGTTACTGGGGCATGTGGTTTGGCGACCTGCTGACAGCGACGAACGAATCGCCCGGGGAGGGATACGAGGACCTTTCGTATCTCAAGTCTGAGACCTCGGTAATGACAGGACTAAGCAACGAGGAGATACTCGAGTACGTAAGCGCGGGCGCTCCTGAGGTCATTGAGCCGCCTGTATCTTTCTATAGCAACACGGCGTGGTACAAGTACGCGAACGAAAGGCTTGGCGAGCTCATTGGCACTGACCGGTCTGGGGAAGTTGTAGACCGATAGGGCCGAATGTGGGCAGTTCCACATCCGTTCGCATTGCGTTGCTCTTTAGGTCGCGTATGCAGCGTGTTTTATCCGGTTCTGCCGCTTACCTACGGTTATGTGCCTTTGCGTACCTGATAACCCCGTAGCTCTCGACCCGCTATAATTATTTGAAGCCTATGTAGATAGCGTGACAAATAGCGTGACCATGGGCGGCACGACGTCCAAGGAACGAAAGGGAATAAGAATGGCAATCACACCCGCAGAAATCGACCAGCTCACCTTCTCTCCCTCCAAGCACGGCTATGACACCGACGAGGTTGACAACTTCCTCGAGCGCCTTTCCGGCGAGGTTGACGCGATGCTCCAGAAGATCGCAGACCTCAAGGGCCGTCTGAACGCCTCCGAGCAGCAGCTTGCCGCCGCCCAGGCCCAGGTTGCCCAGCTCCAGAACCAGCAGGCCGCCGCTCCCGTCGCCGAGGCCCCGGCTGCCGCCCCCGTCGCCACCACCGCCTCCGAGAGTCAGATCTCCAAGGTCCTCATCGTCGCCCAGCAGTCCGCTGACCGTATGGTCGCCGAGGCCCGTGACAATGCCGAGAAGATTCGCAACGACGCTGACCAGAAGGCCCGCGAGGTCATCCGTCAGGCCCTCGCTGAGAAGCAGAGCGAGCTCGACGAGATGGATCGCCTGAAGGCCTCCCGTGAGGAGTTCCGCGACCAGTACAAGGCCCTCCTCCAGCACTTCATGGATGACGCCGACAACGCGTTCTCCAACCAGTTCACCACGTCCGCCCCGACCGGCTCCGCTGCCATCGCCGCTCCGGCCGCCCCGGCCGCGCCTGCCGCTGACGCGGATGCCACGCAGCTTGCCCAGCCGACTCAGCTGCCCATGTCCGGCGTTGACGTCGACGATCTGGACTAGTTCTTAGGCCGTTGCCTTTGTTTGGGCGGGTCCCGTTTGGGGCCCGCCCTTTTCGTATGCGCGAGAGGAGAGACGAGATGCTACTCAAGGAGTTCTGCGCGGAGAACATGGAGCGCGTGCCCGCCGCCATCGATGCGGGGGCGATGAGGATCGAGCTCTGTGACAACCTCGCGTGCGGGGGCACGTCGCCCTCCGTGGGCGTTGTCCGTGCTGCCTCGCGCCTATGCCGCGAGCGCGGTGCCGCCCTCATGGCGATGGTTCGCCCGCGTGGGGGAGACTTCGCCTATAGCGCAGGCGAGCTCCAGATGATGGACGATGACATCGCCTCGCACGCGCGCTCTGGCGTTGACGGCGTCGTCTTTGGCTGCGCGCGTGACGGGCGCCTCGACGTGGCTGCGACCGAGCACCTGCTCTCGACGGTGCGCTCGTGCGCGGGTGGCTCCCTCGAGGTCACCTTCCACATGGCGTTTGACGAGATTCTGCCGGAGGAGCAACTAGCTGCCATCGACTGGCTCGCCGCCCATGGCGTCACGCGGATTCTCACGCACGGCGGCCCTGCTAGCACGTCGATCGAGGAGAACCTCCCGCGACTGCGCGCCTACGTCGAGCGTGCCGCCGGCCGGATCGGCATCCTTCCCGGCGGTGGCGTCACCTGGGAGAACTGCGAGGACGTCGCCGCCGCCCTCGGCGTCTCCGAGGTCCACGGCACGAGGATCGTCCGTCTCTAGCGCCTGAGGCCTCGGGGCGCGCCCGCTTGGCGCCCGCACGCCGTAGCGCACGCGTACGCCTGGCACTCGCATGCCGTTGTCGCACGCGCTCGCATGTCGCGCCGCACGCGGCTTTCCGTCGCGCACCGCGTCGCACGCCGCAGCGCACGTACAAAAAGAGGCGCTCCTCCGGTGGTCCGGGGGAGCGCCTTGGTCTTCAGTACGAGGCGGGCCTATGAGCCGGGTTCTGTCTAGGACGACCATTTATCTACGACCAACGTTGCCATTGGCCTCTAGCGCGCAACCCGAGCGCGGTGCGGGCAACACCATGGCGCTCCTATTTGCGTTTGCTCCGGATGGGGCTTGCCAAGCCGCCGTGTTGCCACGACGCTGGTGGTCTCTTACACCACCGTTTCAGCTTTTCCCTTTACGTGCGGCGAACCGCCCGCAGGTGGGAGTCTTCTTTTCTGCGGCGCTTTCCGTCGGGTTACCCCGCCTGGCCGTTAGCCAGCATCCTGCCCTGTGGAGCCCGGACTTTCCTCATGACTTGCGATTGCTCGCAGGTCCCGCGGTCGTCTAGCCCACCTCGCGGAAGCGATTGTAGCACGTGCGGGCTTCCGGATTGCGAAGGCCTCCGGAAACACAAAGCTGGTATAGTGGCGGACAAATTAACTCGGCGTGGGGGCGCGCGAGGCATAGCGAAGCCTTACCAGTGCCCGATTTGCGCATATAGGAGGTTAGCTATGTCGATGAACTTCAAGCGTCGCCTGCCCATCCCGCAGGAGATTCGCGAGGGTATGCCCCTCTCCGCGGAGCTCGCCGCCAAGAAAGTTGCCTTTGACGAGAAGGTCACCCGCGTCATCACCGGCGAGGACCCGCGCAAGCTCCTCGTCATCGGTCCGTGCTCCGCGGACCGCGAGGATTCCGTGCTCGAGTACGTGACGCGCCTGGCAAAGCTCGCGGAGGACGTCGAGGATCGTCTCGTCATCGTCCCCCGCGTCTATACCGCAAAGCCCCGCACCAAGGGCACCGGCTACAAGGGCCTTCTCCACAGCCCCGATCCGGACGCCAAGGCTGACGTCCTCGAGGGTGTGAAGGCCATCCGCCACATGCACCTCGCGGTGGCGGAGGAGACCGGCTTCTTCACGGCTGACGAGATGCTCTACCCCTCCAACTACCAGTATCTCTTCGACCTGCTCGCCTACGTCGCCGTGGGTGCCCGCTCCGTCGAGAACCAGGAGCACCGCCTCGTCGCCTCCGGCGTCTCCGTGCCCGTTGGCATGAAGAACCCGCCCTCTGGCGACAACTCCGTCATGCTCAACGCCATCGTTGCTGCTCAGGCACCGCATTCCTTCATCTACCGCAACTGGGACGTGCAGTCTACTGGCAACCCCTACGCGCATGCCATCCTGCGCGGCTATATTGGCGCAAGCGGCCACAACCGCCCCAACTATTCCTATGACTACCTGGTGGATCTCGTGGATGCCTATGCTGCCCGCGACATCAAGAACCCGGCGCTCATCGTGGACTGCAACCATTCCAACTCGAACAAGCACTGGGACCAGCAGCCCCGTATCGCCAAAGACGTGCTGCACTCGTGCCGCCAGAACGCCGACATCGACCGCGTCTTCCGTGGTTTCATGATTGAAAGCTACCTGGTAGACGGCGCACAGAAGGTGGGCGGCGAGGTCTACGGCCAGTCCATCACCGATCCGTGCCTGGGTTGGGAGAAGACCGAGAAGCTTCTGCACGACATCGCCGAGTTGGTGTAAGCGTGCGTCTCGGCATAAGCCTGAAAGTCGACTGGTGGCCCGCCTGGGATTCTCCCGGGCGGGCCGTTTTTGGTCGTGCCGCGCAAAATGGCCGTACGTTTGCGTTTTAATTCCACCGGCCAAAGCGGCCACTCAGCCCCCAGGCTATCTACCTGGGATGATGCGACGGCACGGTTGCCATCTACTCGATGCGCCCAAATTAAAACGCAAACATACGCTGTTTTTTCGACTGCGCTGAGCCTTTCCGTCGCTCGGGGGGTTAGGGGTGAGGGCAGCTTGAGTGGGGGTGCGCTTTTCGGCATATAAAAAGCGGGACTGCCCGGTTGATGGGACAGTCCCGCCTTTGTTGATGAGAGAGGTTTGGAATTCAGGAGCCTACTTCTTGATGGTTTCCTTGGCGGGCTCGGGCAGGTCGCTGCCGCAGTGGCAGCACTTGGTGGCGCCGACCTTCACCTCGTCGAGGCAGTAGGGGCACACAGGCGGAACCTTCTTGGGCGCTTCCTCCTTTTTGCCGCCCACAAGCTTCTCGCCAGCAGCCTGGGCCTTGTTGAGAGCCTTGACCAGGGCGAACACGACAAGGGCGACGATGAGGAAGTTGATGATGGCGCTGATGAAGGCGCCAAAGTCAACCGTGGCGCCGTTGAACGTGATGGCCATGCCCTTGACTTCGGGGCTGCCGCCGATCATGGAGATGAGCGGGTTGATGATGTTGTCGGTGAGCGAGGTCACGATGGCCGTGAAAGCGCCGCCGATGATGACCGCGACAGCGAGGTCCATCACGTTGCCCTTGTTGATGAAGTCCTTGAATTCCTTGATGAACTTCTTCATTGCCCGTCTCCTTTAGTCTGTGAAGCCCTTTGGTTTCGAGCGGAATTCTATACGCTATTGAGCTGTTTGTTGCGCTAAAACGACTATTTTATGCGTTGAATTGCGCTTCGACTTCCTCAACGATGCGTGCCGTAATGCGTGCCTGCGAGGTGTCGCCGGTGGCATCGGCATACTCGTGGGCACAGATGTTGCGACGGAAGATTTCCTCGCGAGCTGCTTGGCGTACGGCTGCGTCATCGGTAATGGCGAAGCCGGCCATGTTGACGCCCATGTCGGTAGGCGACTGATAAGGGCTCTCGCCGTAGAGGCCCTCCATGAGCGCCTTGAGGACGGGGAATGCCTCGACGTCACGGTTGTAGTTCACGGCCTCTTTGCCATACGCCTGCATATGGAAGGGATCGATGATGTTGAGGTCCTCGAGGTCGGCGGTTGCTGCCTCGTAGGCAAGGTTCACGGGGTGTTTGAGGGGCAGGTTCCACACGGGGAACGTTTCCCACTTGGCGTAGCCGGCGCGCACGCCGCGCTTGCTCTCGCCGTAAATCTGTGACAGACAGGTGGCGAGCTTGCCCGAGCCAGGGCCGGGAGCCGTGACAACTACCAGGGGTTTAGTCGTCTCGACGAACTCATTCTTGCCAAAACCCTCATCGCTCACTGCAAGGTTGACATCCATGGGGTACCCAGCAATGGGGTAGTGCAGGTAGCTCTTGACACCGAGCTTATCGAGTTGTTTGCGCAAATAGTCAACCTCAGGTTCACCTTGATAGCGCGTGATAACGACGCCGGCGACGGGAATCGAGATCTTCGTGAACTCGCCGAGAAGGCGAAGCACGTCCTCCCTATAGGTGCAGCCAATGTCAGCGCGAATCTTGCCCGAGGCGACGTCGCAGGCGGCCACGGCGATAATGACCTCGCAGTTGTGCGAGATGGACTGAAGGGTGCGGATTTTCACGTCGGGCTGAAAGCCGGGGAGCACGCGGCTGGCGTGGTAGTCGTCGAACAACTTGCCGCCGAACTCCAGGTAGAGCTTGCCGCTGAACATTCCGATGCGCTCTTGGATGTGCTCAGATTGGAGCTTGACGAAGGCGTCGTTGTCGAACCCAATGGCCATGCGTACTACCTCACCTTTCCCGATGTTGGCTCAAAGCCGTTTTTGCACCGGGGGTTTATTTTACATGCCGTTGACACGTCTCAAACAACCTGCAGATATAAACCGCATCCGCTGCACGTATGGGCAGATACCATGGATATGGCGGCAAAAGAGCAGCGAAAGAGGGTCTTGCCTGGGTGTGGAAGCCGCGGGCAAGGCCCTCTTGTGAAGCCAATGGATGCGTGCCGGGCGCTGTTATCCCAGCACGTTTTCGAACGCGAGCCATGAAGGCTGCTCGGTGCACACAACGCGGGCGCTCACGTAGGCGCGCGGCAGGCTCACGAAGCGCGTGCCCTGCCAAATGCCTGAAGGCTGTCGCTGTACAACAAGCGCGACGTCGGCCTGACGGTCGTTGACCAGGCAGAGGGGCAGCAAGAGCTTCATGGCATCGGCTGCAGGGTCGAACACGGGTACTGCCAGGCGATAGTTGCGCCTGCATGCGGCGATTGCCGCGTCGACGGCATCGTCAAGGGCGCGGGTGAGCCTGCGATAGACTGCCGGCGTGCCCGTGATGAAGCGGGCCAAGCGAACCTGGGCTTCGGTGCGCTGGGCGACGGGCAGGGACGTGTCGCCCATGCGATTGAGCATGCCGCAGGGGCCTTCCATGTCGGCGAGGGCGTCGCGCAGGAAACCACGAGGCAGACGTCCCAGGCAGTCGTCGAGGAGCGTTTGGAAGTCGATGGCGACGCGGGCATCGGGCTGAGGCACCACATCGTCGAGCGAGGTCAGATAGGTTGCTGCCTGAGGGATGCACTCAAGCTCGGAGGTGATGCGCCTGCCCAAATCACCCGAGCCGGCCAGCGCAAATCCGGCAAAGCGCCAGGGAGTGTTCACGCGGCAGGGCTCGAAGCAGGCGAACACGTCATCGCCTGAGGGCGTGGCAAGTCCCGTGTTGAACGCGGCGAAATCACCTGCGGAAGAAGTTCCGAGCTTGCCCTGTGCGCGCACGCGGTGGAACGTGACGACAAGGTACTCGCGCAGGATGCCGTAGCGTGTGGCACCGGCAGCACTGGGGGTGACTTCTGTGCCAGGATAACTCCAACGCTCGGGCGCGACCATGCGGGCAAGGTCGCCCAGCACGGCGTCCCACGAGCTGATGGTGGCAAACGTGGCGAACTCGCGGATGGGATCGACCGTCTGCGAGCCCGCGGGCGACGGTGTGCCGAGGTCAGACCATGCGCCCTGGTCAGCCACGGGAAGGCCCTCGAGAGAGGCAGTCTCGTGCATGTCGCCCGTGCCGTCGTCACCGTCGACAAGTGCTACGGCCCAACGCATGTTGAGTCCTGGCTTGCCGGTACGCTTGAGGGTGAGCTCGACGGGCTGGCTCCCGTCTTCGCGCAGGTAGCGCAGGGGGAATACGGCCCTGCTGCGCGACCCACACACGGTGCCCATGGCGCGGGCGGCGCTCCAGTCCTCGTCGAGCACCGCCATGAGGTCAACCTGTATGGGTAGGATGCGCGAAAGCGTGCTCAGGATGGCCGTGGGGCAGAAGACGTCGCGCGAGATGGACTGTGGGTAGTCGGCGAGGACTTCCGGGGTCGGAACCTGGCGGTCCGGATTGGGTGAGAAGGTCGCGGCTGCATGCGCGGCAGGGGAGTGACCTGCGAAGGCAGGCTGGCGTGCGGCCTGAGGAGCCGAGATGCTTGCAGCGGGAGTCTGCTGCGGCATGCAGGACTGAGCGACAGGTGTGGATATCGGTGCGGGCTGCTGGGTCATTTGGGTGGGCGCGACCTGAGTGTCTGCCGAGGCAGAAAGAGCTGCCTGGGCGAACGCGGCCTGAGTGTCTGCCGAATCGGAAAGAGCCGCCTGGGCGGTCGAGGCCTGGTTGGATGTCGAAGCGGAAAGGGCTGCCTGGGTGGCCACGAGCTGACCGGTTGCCGAATCATAGGACGCCGCCAGAACGGGTGCGACCTGGAAGGAGTCCAAATTAGAAACGGACGTCTGAGCAGGCGCGCCCTGGTTGGATGCCGAATCGGGAGAAGCTGCCTGGAGAGAGGATGTCTGAGCAGGTACGATATAAGCGCGCGGGGTCTCGGTGCCAGCGACTGCAGCGACCCCATTGCTCGGTGCGTCCTTAATCGAGAACACATCCGGATTGGCGACGGTCTCCTGGATTGTGGAAGCCTGAGCGGCCAGAGCCTCGGCGGGTACGTAGCTGGCCGCTTCTTCATAGGTGGGCATGAGCCACTCGTCGTCGGCCGGCATGGTTGCGACGGTTGGTGCGGGAGAGGGTGCGGCCTCGACTGCGGCGGCATGTGTGCGCCTACGGGTGACGCCGCGCTTGGCACCCGAAGCGAGGACGTCCTCGCACATACGCTGGGTATGGGAGCTGGGGGAGGAGGGCATCTCTGCCGGCTTCTGCGTTTTCGCGGCCGCCACCTTGCCCTTCTTGCCTGCGCCCTTCTTGTCGGCTTCCGTCTTCTTGTGCGAGCCGGGCTTGGCTGCGGCCGTCTTGCTTGCGGCGGCAAAGGGCAGCTCGCCAACGGGGTCGTAGGTGACGCGCAAACCGGTCTTGAGCTCGGCGATGGGAGTTGTCACACGGGCACGCTGCTCGTTGAGGGCGCGCTGACGCGCCTCCTCGCGGGCGCGCTGAGCTGCCTCGCGGGCCTCGGCCTCCTGACGTGCGCGTTCCTCGGCCTCGCGGGCTTCTCGTTCGGCTGTCTCGCGGGCGATGCGTTCCGCTTCCTCGCGGGCGATGCGCTCCGCCTCGGCGCGTTCGGCTTCCTCACGGGCCTCCCGCTCGGCGCGCTGCTCAGCCTCGAGCTTTGCTTGAGCTTCCGCCGCAGCCTTGGCGGCCTTGGCCTCTAGCTTGCGGCGCTGCTCGCCGGGCTTGGAGGGCTTGACGGTGGCTTTTACACCGGCCCACTGGTTCTTGCTGCCCTTGGCTCCCTTGCCAGCGCCTTTTGCCTGCTTGCCTGCGGGTTTGGATGCCTGGGCGGCCTTTGCGGCAGCCTTTTCCTCCTCGGCCTTCTGGGCCTCAAGAAGCTGGGCGTCGAGTTCGGCGTTGCGCAGCACGGTGACGAGGATGCGGCCTTTCTTGAAGACCTCGACGCGCGCTGAACCCTGGAAATGTTTGGATTCGAGCATCGTGCGAGTCGAGTCGAAACCGACATCGGCCGCCTGCACGTCGTCGGCTGTCAGCACCTCCTCGGCGCGTTCAATGGTGACCTGCTTGCCGTAGCCGAGCTTCTCGCTCAGCAGACGATAGATATAGAGGCGATTACCTGGGGTCATCGAGTCAGCCATGAGAGCGTCCAATCTATGAGAGCACCCGAGCAACGCCATGCGGCGGCCCCGGATGAAGGTTAACCGCCCCATTTTCCCAGACTTTCCCTTCACATGGAACCCACATCTCAATGTTGCACATCTGAAGCATGGGAGGGGAGAGTGAAGACGCGTAACACCTGGGCGATTTGCCGCAGCGGTTATAGGATTCGATAAAGATATATGCCGGCCCGCGCTTGATTGATATGCTATCTTGATACGCTATCGATGCAACGATAAGTACTATCGTTGCATATTCGTTGAAAAGATGCGATGATAAGTTCCAACAAGATGGCGCAACACATAACGCCGGGGTAAACATGATAGGGGTCAAAATGCGAGAAACGACCGACCTTGAGTTCAAGCGCGAGATATCGAAGAGCTATCTAAAGACCGTGAGCGCCTTTGCCAACTATGGGACCGGCAGAATCCTCTTTGGCGTGGACGATGATGGCTCTACAGTCGGTCTCCCTGACCCAGAGGGTGACTGCCTCAGAATTGAAGCCGCCATTAACGACAACCTCAAACCCGTTCCGCAGTTTAAGCTTGAGATAGGCGAGAACGCCACTGTCTGTCTCACGGTATTCGAGGGACCTGCAAAGCCCTATCTCTACGATGGAAAGGCCTTTCGGCGTGCCGACTCGTCAACAGTTGCTGTAAGTCGTCTGGAGCACAATAGGCTCACGCTGATAGGGGCTAACACTAGCTTCGACGCGCTCGAGTCCAAGGGGCAGAAGTTGGGCTTCAACTTGTTGGAAGAACGGCTCGTGCAGAAGACGGGAATCAGCAAGCTCGACACCAATGGCCTTATCTCCCTGGAGCTTCGTTCCCCCGCAAGCGTATACAACAACGCTGCTGCGCTCCTTGCTGACACAAATGCTTTCCCAGGCACCGATATCGCACGATTCGGCGACACCATCAGTGTCATCCTTTCCAGGCGTACTTTCGCTGGCGTTTCGTTACTTGCGCAGCTCGACGGTGCCATGGCGATGTTCGACGAGTATTACGAATACGAAGAGGTTGTCGGGGAAAACAGAGTTGGGCGTGAACTTGTCCCGCGCGAGGCATTCCGAGAGGCGGTGGCCAACGCATTAGTACATCGTGCGTGGGACGTGTTGGCAAACGTTAAGATAAGCATGTTTGCCAACAGAATCGAGGTAATCTCTCCCGGTGGCTTGCCAGACGGTGTGACTGAGGAAGAGTACCGAGCGGGAGGCCCGTCGGTCGCGTGCAACCCAATCATCGCAAACGTTTTCTACCGGCTTGGATACATCGAGCGTTTTGGGACTGGCATTCCTCGCATTGTTGAAGCGTATGCGACCACTGATGTTTCGCCGCGCTTCGTTGTGAGAGCAGAGTCGGTGATGGTCGTATTGCCCGTGGTAGGCGCATCCTCTCTTATGGCTGGGGAATCTGAGGTTTTGAGATGCATCCCAAAGGGCGTCACCGTGTCGCGAGCGCAAGTACAGGAAGCATCAGGTTTCTCCAAGGATAAAACCATTAGGCTACTGAACTCTCTGGTAGACAAGGGGATGATCGAACAGAGTGGTAGCGCAAGATCAACTCGTTACACGCGGATATAGCGAGTGGCTATGAACCCCCACAAAGGCCTTGACGGCCGTTATGCAAATTGTCAAGAAATGCCCGTGCTCAGACTCGCCGTTCTCTCGTAGTTTGTATATCTCCCCCATAATATGTCTTATGTAATCCTGAATAGATGAACATATGAACATGCCTGCAGAGCATGCCTGCATGCCTGCGCCTGGTTTGTGACGCAACCTTATCGAGACCTACGCCACAAATGAAGTAGCCTCCAAGGCTTCTCACATCCTGAAAGCTTCAGCCAATGCACGGGTGCGATCGGCAAACATTGCATTAAAGAGGGCCAGCTCGTTTTCTTGACAACCGTTGCGTCGGGCTGTCTGCTGCCATTTTGACACGGCCGCAAGGACATCCTTCACAACTGCCTGAGCTCGAACCATTGAAATACCAAAGGCATAAGCCAAATCGCACGCGCCTTTGGTTTCGGCATCTCCCGTCTCACCATACACTGCCGTGGCCCGCGAGCGACTGAGTGACGGGTTCGGGTTCACGTCAAACAGAGGAGAAAGACCCCAGCGGCTGCTCCGCCGCAAAAACCCATGATTTCTGAGGTGGTCGTCGGTGTTGTGAACACCTATGGAAAACACGACCCGGCGGAAAAGGGCCTCAAGTTGACGAGAGACGTCGCCAACAAGCTCCTCCATAGCCTCGCCCACCTCGGCATAGTCGCCTTGATTACCATCATCCAGCCCAACAAGACTCATGGCGCTCAGATATGCAATGCGCGAAGCGCCGGCCCGATCAAATCTCTCCGTCAGCAAACAGCTTTCTCGCCCAATGCGAACAAGTCGACAGGCAGGAACATCGATTCGAGCGAGGTGCGCAAGATCGAGCATGGTCTTTTCCCATGCCATCACATCCCACTCGTCGCTTTCATGGGGGAACTTGGCTATAAAAAGTTTCCCGTTGTCCATAACAGCGGCCTTAGGGCGTGCACCACCGAGTGAACTGGAACCGGCATCAAGCAGCTCCTTCAGCTCTTCATGGGCCGACTCATTCATCACGTTGTGACTTGCGCGCAAGAGCTGCGGAAGTTGGATAAGCGGTGGCACGGAATTTGCGGGAGACAAAAATGCGGCTCCATTGGGTTTTTTGAAACGCAGCGCTCCTTGTCGCACCTGGTCAGAAACACCCAGAAAAAAGTCTGCATCGTCAAGGGAGCGTGGCGAAATTCCTTGTGAGGCCGCTTGTTCAGCAAGTTCTCGGAGAACGATGCGCCTGCCCCACCTATCGGGGGCGGAGTCACGAAGCGCCCCTGGTAAACCCATAAAATGATATGGAGAGGCGCTTAGGGGAATATCCGGCTGGATTGCATAGGCACGAGGATTACTTAGATACTTGGGGTCGTATTGAAATGTGGATGACAAGGCGCCTCGACGCAGACTGAAACGGACGATGCCTACAAGCACGTCGGAATGAGCCTGCAGGACATCGGTTTGGTCGAGAGACTCTAGATCAGTCCACACTTCAACCGAGGGAATCATCGCGGGGTCCTTACGCGCTGGGGAAGCTGTTGGTCGGCACGGGCACGGCCGAGATCGCTCTGGAATGGATCGACGGCATCGACGACCCGGTCGAGCGCGACCATGTGAGCGCCACCGAGGCGCTTATGGCGTGCGAGCTGGGCGCGGGCGTTGTGCGTGCGCACAACGTGGCGGAAACCGTGAAGGCGCTGTCCGACATGCGCCCGTACGCGTTCTTGGGCCTGGGCTGCAATGTGCCGTTGGTGGCAGAGCCCGGCGAGGAGCTTGAAGGCAAGATCGCCATGCTCAACCAGGCCATCACCGAGCTGTGCAGCCTCCCCGATTCGCAGATCATCGACATCTCCAGCTTCTATGAAAGCGAACCGGCCTACTACGAGGACCAGGACACGTTCGTCAACGCTGCGGTGCTGCTGCGCACGGGTATCGCGCCGAAGGAGCTGCTGGGATATCTGCACGCCATCGAGAACAGCCTGGGCCGCGTGCGCGAGATCGAGAACGGGCCGCGCACGTGCGACCTGGATATCCTGGACTATCAGCTCTACGTCACGGACAACGATGTGCTCACGTTGCCGCATCCGCGCATCTTCGAGCGCGACTTCGTGCTGAAGCCGCTGCTGGAGCTGCGCCCGAACCATGTGCTGGCCGACGACGTGCGCGTCGCGCAGGCGGCCAAGCCGGAATCCGAGCGCTACGGGAAAGCCGAGCGCATCAGCCGTTAAGCCGGGGAAAGCGGCGGCTTGCGGATGGTCGGATGGGTTCCGGGGCGCAGGCTCTGGAATCGGGCTTGCGTCGGTTTGCGGAGCCCGGGGCCAGGTTATCGGCTTGGGCGATGGACTGCGGTTTGCGATGCCGGCCGTTGCTTCATTGCGGCTTTCCGCGGCCTTGCGATGGCTTTACGCCGTGCCGCCACATAAGGGGAGAAAGGTGCTGGGATGCAGTTTCGCGTGGAATCGTTTGAGACCGTAACGTCTACGAACGACCTGGTCAAGCGTGCTATAGAGGAAGGCCAGCCCGAGGGTCTGGCCGTGCGCGGCCTGCGGCAGACCGCCGGCTACGGCAGGCAGGGTCGCGCGTGGGAAAGCCCGATTGGCGGCATGTACCAGTCGTTCTTGCTGCGCCCCGAGGTCCCGCCGGCCCAGTTGCCTACGCTCAGCTTGCTGGTCGGCCTTGCCGTCCGTCGCGCGGTTGCGGTCCTTGTTCCCGAGCTTGAGGACCGCGTGCAGGTGAAGTGGCCGAACGACATCGTGGTGGCCGAAGCGGGCGATCTTCCGCGCGAAGCCGCGCAGGCGACGGGCGAGGGTTCCCCTTGCGGGAATGGATCGGCGCTCCTGCGCGGCGCGGCTTCCCATGGTGCAGTCTGCGATGGTGCTGCACCGGGTGGCGAGTTCCCCGCCGGCGATTCGCGGTTCAGGCACCCCTTCCATAAGCTGTGCGGCATCTCGACGGAGATGCACGCGCGGGCGCTTTGCGTGGGCGTGGGCGTCAACGTGGCGCGTCCGGCCGATGCCGCATCCGTGCCGGCGGGGAAGAACGTCCCAGTGTACCTGGATGAGCTCGGTTTTTGCGAAGGCCCCGTTGAGGACCGCATCAACGCCGTGGCCGATGCGCTCTGCGATCAGCTTGCCATCGCCTATCCGCTGTGGTGCGAGCAGGGCTTTGGGCCCTTCCAAGCCGAGTTCGACGGCTGCTCTGCGCTGTCCGGGCGCTTCGTTCGTATGGAGGACCTATCGGGCAACGTGTTGGCGGCGGGCACGGTGACGCGCGTGGCCCCGGATGGCAGGCTGGTGCTGCGCACGCCGGAAGGCGTGGAGGTGTTCGCCAGCTCGGGCGAGGCTCATATCCGCTAGGCGTCTCTACGGGTCGGTGCGTCGCATGCGCGCCGACCGCAGTGCCTACGGGTCGGTGCGTCGCATGCGTGCCGACCGCGGCGCGTGCGCGCCGGATGCGCGTTATATCGGCGTTTGCGCGCATGCGGCTTGTGAGCATGTGTCCGACATGTGCGCGGCAGCGAAGCCGGCAGCGCTTCGAAGGCGTCCAGCTTCGCTGCCTTCCTTTCTTATCTGATATGCATGAACGATGGAATCCCGGCATGGGGTTCTCCTGCGTGTGCTCTCTGCGGGTCGCCGGTCATACAATAAAGAGCTGACAAAATTCTAGGTAGTAAAAGGTTTCGAAAGGCAGCACGCAAGCATGACGCACGAGCAAGAAACGAAGGATACGTCTGCGGCGCCGTCTCATCCGACGGATGCCCAGGGCAAGCCTGCGGCACCCGGCGGCCAAGGCAAGACCAGGCAGCACGATAAGGTGACGCGCATGGGCACGGAGTCCATTCCGCGCCTTATCACCGAGTTCGCCATCCCCTCCATCTTGGGCATGCTGGTCAACGGCGCCTACAACGTCATCGACTCCATCTTCCTGGGGCAGGCAATGGGCGAGATCGGCTTGTCCACCGCCACGGTGGCCATGCCCGTCATGACGGTGTTCATGGCCATCGCCATGCTGGTTGGCAACGGCGGCAACGCCTTGGCTGCGTTGCGCATGGGCGAGGGCAAGCCCGAGGAGGCCGAGCGCAGCCTGGGCAACACGGTCACGCTTTCCCTTGTCGCCTCGGTGGTGGTGGCCATCGTCATGTTCGTCCCTGCTTGCATTGATGGGCTGCTCAGCGTGTCGGGCGCCACTCCCGAGGACTGGGACTACGCCATGCAGTTCATCCGCATCATCAGCCTGGGCTTCATCTTCCAGTGCATCGGCATGGGCGTGAACAACTTCATCCGCACCGCCGGCGCCCCGAACCGCGCGCTGGG
>OLNE01001578.1_pt1 | contig 15989 bp, 16 predicted proteins | sample 1672431 | NCBI WGS metagenome assembly OLNE01 (sample SAMEA3136685, study PRJEB25190) | human gut metagenome | reverse complement strand
TGGCGAAAGTCTCGATGTACAGGTACATCAGAAAGGACATCGCCGCCAACCGAAGGATGTAGCGCTTCTCATGGAGATCCGCATCGTGGAATCTCGGCTTTTTCTTCGGAAATTTCTCCCGGAACTTTTTCTGAATCTTTTCCTTCACCGAAATCAGCTTGGAAAGAATCTTTCCCGGATTCTTTTTTTCTTTACGATTTTTCTTGAACAATTTTTTCTTAATCAACTATCTCTGCCTCCAAATTGCATCGGATAATTCGGAAAATTCCTCCATGGTCAGACTCTCCGCCCGGCACTTTGAATCAATTCCGCATTCCTTCAGTGCCTGCTGAATTTCGTCCTTCCCAAAATGATAGGATGCATCCAACGAATTCAATGCCGCCAAAGAATTTAACAGTGTTTTTCGGCGCATCATGAAACCTGCTTTGATGCACTGAAAAAAGAATTTTTCGCTGACTGGAGTGACCGGCGGTTCCTTCCGCAAGTTCAAGCGCAGAACGGCGGAATCCACTTTCGGTGCCGGGTCGAAACAGTTCCGATCGGCGTCACAAATTTTATCTACGGTACACCGATATTGAACGCCATAGGTGATGGCACCGGTGTTCTTGGTTCCCGGTTCTGCAATCAATCGATCCGCCACTTCCTTCTGCATCATGATGGTGATGTTCTCAAATGAAATTCCGGATTCCAGCAGCTTCATGATAATCGGAGTGGTAATGTAGTACGGCAGGTTTCCCACCACCTGTACCTTGGAGACATTGAACTTCTCCTTTCCGCTCCGAACCAGTTCCTCCAGGTCGATTTCCAGAATGTCCCCGTGAACGATTTCCACCCGGTCGTTCAATGCAAATCGGGTTCTCAAATACGGAATCAATCGGTCATCCAGTTCTACTGCAATCAGCGCGCCGGCATAATTCATCAATTCGTCGGTCAGCACGCCTTGGCCCGGTCCGATTTCGATAACCAGGGTATCCTCATCTGCCAGACTTCCAATGGCGATGTCCTCTACCACTCCGTGGTCCGTCAGAAAATTCTGTCCCAGCTTCTTGGAATGATGAAATCCTGTACTTTTCTTCTTACTCTTACTCAACTCTGCCCTCTTTATTCAGCGCTTCCAACAGCGCAGCTCGGTCAATACCGAAAGCATTGACCTTCTTCAGAAATGTCTTGCTGTTTCCATAGCCGATTCCGAGAACCGCTGCCGCCTTCTCCCGGCGAGCGGCGGAACCTTCACAACCCGATAAACCCAGCTGCTCCAATTCCTCCATGGTAATCGGATCCGCGGGTCCCTTCGCCGTTCCGGAATGCACCTTCAGCAGGGCCCGGATGATGGCTTCCGGGGAGGCGTTTTCCACCCCGATGTCACCGTCTCGAGTTGCTTCCTCCAGTGGCAGATAAGCCTGCTTCGCTTCCGGAAAACGGGCGGTAATCTTCCGCCGAATCTCCTCGCCGGAGAAATCCGGATCCGTAAATACGATAATCCCCTTCTCCCGATACGCCTTCTCCATCAGCGTCCAGGTTTCTTGCCGAATCCCGAACCCATGGGTTTTTATAATCAATGCATCCACTGCTTTCAGCAGAGCAATCTCATCGTCTCTTCCTTCTACTACTATGGCTTCGTCTATCGCTATCTTCTTCATTCTATTCCTTATCTTCATCCGGGAAGGTAAAAATAATCTCACCGGGATTCACCAGCCGAAGCTGTTCCCGGGCTCTCTTCTCAATATATTCCCGGCTATTCACATTTTTCAATTCTTTTTTTAAGTCATCCCGCTTTTCCGAAAGCTTCAAGTTCTGTTCCTTTAATCGCTTATTCTCGGACTGAAGCCTAGTGATGTTCCGTACAGAAGCAAACAGGCCGATTGCAATAACAATCACCAGAACCAAAACCACTTTGTTCGGTTTCCGTCGCCGCTTCTTTCCGGAGGCCATCGCTTTACGACGATTGGCCCGCTTCTGCGCTTTCTTCTGTTTCTTTCGGGCAGCCACCCGATCCTTTCGCGTCCGATTCAATTCTTCCACAGAAGGGTCGAGGAACTCCTCGTATGGATTTCTTTCCATTCAGAAAACACCTCTCTACTCGTTATTCAGCTGATTTCCCTTATTGCTGCCGTACAGATACGGGTATGGATCCACGTATCCACCGCCGTGTGGATGGATCTCGAAGTGCAGGTGCGGTCCGGTACTGTTTCCGGTATTTCCTACCAGTGCAATCTTCTGACCTTGGGCAACCTTATCGCCCACTTTACACTTCACGGCACTGCAGTGTCCGTATCGGGTGAAGGTGCCATTATTGTGAGTCACCTCTACGCACAATCCGTAGCCCGCAAAGTAGCTTGCCCGGGTGACGGTTCCTCCATCGGAAGCGTAGATTGGCGTTCCGATCGGCATACCGAAGTCCAGTCCGCCGTGGATTCTTCCCCACCTGGATCCGAAGTAGGAAGTAATGACCTCATTCTTCACCGGAATAATATAATGCCCGGTCGGATACCACTTCGGCTTGTCGTTGGTACCCACCAGAACCACCCTGTCCACGGATTTCTTGAGTACTTCCTTATCTCGAATATCTCTCTTTACTTCCTTACCGTTCTGATATACCACGGTACCGGTGATAATCTGTCTTCCGTTCACACCCTTCTGAGTGACTTCTCGGTCTCCCCGGTACATTTCTTTCGTCTTCTTTTCGATGGTCTTGTATTTGATGACCTCTGACATGGTGCCGTCTTCCGTCATCTCTACGGTAATCGGTTCCACCTTTCGGTCGATTTCGATTTTATCTCCCGATTCCGGTGTTCGAATAGTGGCCGTAACGGCAGACAGTGCGGTGGCCACATCTATTTTTTTTCCCTTGCTGACGTTCTTATCACCCTTTTCCGTCGTGTCCGCTTCTTCCTCTTCTCGGTTGGAATCGCTCTGACCGATGACCCGAATTTCTTGACTGTCTGCACTGTAGATTTCCTGCAGCTTCGCGGTATCCTCGTCTTCCATCACGATATGCTGCAAGGACATCTTTCCGCCGTTTTCCAGAATGTCCTCCGCTTCATTTCGAGTCATCACGCTGGTGAGCATGACGTTCACCGGCTTCACCTCTACGTGATGCTTAAATCCGATTTTCTGAAGCTGCATTCCTTTATCCGGCGTCCGGTAGTAATTTACCACGTCATCCAGCACCTTGTCGGCAACGCTCTTGGATTCCACCACAGCCAGCAGGCGGTCTTTTTCATAGATTCCATAACCCACCACGTCAATTTCCGTCATATAGGTGAGCTTGTTCAGCGCCTGGTCGGCGGTATCGATATCCTTCTTGGAGCTGGACACCTTCTTAAAGGTAATATTCTGTCCCACCTTGAAACGAATCTTTGCATCGTTTACCTTGGACAGTTTCTCCCCGGCGATATTCAAAATATTGTACACCTGCTCCTGGTCATCGACGTATCCAAGAATTCTTCCGTTATAGGAATATTGATAGGATGTTTCATGGTCAAAAACAAGAAGCATAAAGCAAATGATGACGATAGTGCCGAAGAATGCGGTAAGCATTCCGGTCGCGTTGTGTTTATAGCGGATCCGGGCGTCATTCATCTCATAAACCAAGCTGTACTTCATGGCGGCGAAAAAACGATCCACGGAAGCCTGAATGCGGTCATGGGTGGAAATCACATCCGCGGCTTCATCCACGATGATTTTTCCCAGAGTGATTTTTCCTTCTTTTGCTGCTTTCTTTGCCGCCTTTTTCTTTCTCTTCTCCGCAGCCTTTGCCTCCGCTTCCGCCGCTTTCTTCGCTTTCGCTTCCGCCTTTTTTCTGGCAGCCGCTTCTTTCTTCGCGTTCTTTTCTTCTTTCTTCTTTTCCTTTGAGGATTTTTCTTCCTCCATATTCTCCTCCGGATTCACCGTTTCCGGCATTCGGTTATTCTCATTCATGTTGTCTATCGGTTTTTTTTCAAATTCCATTCATATGCCTCTTCAATCCGCTGTCTCTTGCAGGAGCAAAACTGTCCGTCATCGGTAATCCCGGTATCCCTGCACTTCTCGCACCGATACTTCTTCTCCAGATAGTCTTCCGGATATCCGCTTTGAAGAAGCAATTCCCGCTTCTTCTTTTCCAGTTTATTCCGTTTCTCCATCTGAATCTTTTTCTTTTCTTTTATATTTGATCCGAACTCAAAGGTCATCATGGCCTTATTCAGCTCGCTTTCCAGTTTCAAAATATCGGCCATCTGCGGAATTTTCCGTGCTTCATCCAGATGCTCCTGATACTCCAGCTCGGATTGGTTTCGAATATAATCGTAATAGGCGCCCAGGACTCTCCGACTGACCGTCTTCTGATAGCTGTCCCCTTTTTCGCTGTTGTTTGCGGAAGCCCTTGAGGATTTCTTTGTGTCGATTCCCCCCGCTTCCTTCATCTTGTTTTCCAAAACGCGATTCACATAGCGCAGGGATGGTTCCCGCATTCCGGCGGTGGTCCGACAAGCATCCAGAATTTCGCTCATCTTAAAGCCCCATCTATCCAGCCAGGTATCCATCATCTCCCGGTCGGCCGGACTCGGGGTTCGCTTGAAGCCTACCTCTTGGAAAATTCGGTGGTATTCGGAAGTTCTTTTACTCTCGCTGTCCAGCAGAGCCTTTACTTGAGCGATATCGTGACATCCCTCTTCCGTCCAGCGGATTGCCACCTTAGAAATATAGTCCACGCTGTACTTATCCAGCTCGCTGCAGTATTGAATCGCATAGGAATAGACATCCGGTGTCACCCCGTAAATATTGATGGTATCCCGGATTTTGTTCGCTTCCTGCGTGGAAATCGGCGTTCCTTTCGCCTCCTCCAGATTGGTGTACAATGCCCGGATTTCCAGGTCTTCCAGCCGCGCTACCTCTTCCGCCATGAGTTGTTCCGGCGTCTTGCTGACCGCTACTTCCGGTGCGTCCTGTAGCGCTGCTTCCGGAGATACCGATGCCGTCTTTGCCGGCTTCGCCTCTTCCATCGGCGTTCCGAATATCTCTTCAATTTGGCTGATAAAATCAATTCGATAGGACCGGGTTTCCGGGTCGTATACCTGCTGCACTGCGCCTTTATCTTCCCAGTACGCCCACGCCTTTTCAATATCCTCCACCGGCATATTCAGCACGTTGGAAGTTACTTTTATATCTTCCGCACCGCCAAAGCCCGCATTCATCAGTCCAAAGAGGTATACCTTCACGTATTCTCCCGGAGCTGCCGGAAGCAGTTCGCTGATGAACAAGTTCTCCACGCTGGTGCTGAACAGCAGCGGATTTCGAGTGTTATTTTTTTTAAATCTTATCTTCGCCATTGTACTCCTGTTATGTGTTGATATTGTAATCCTACAGTATGCTTCTTTCTAAATTTCCGAACTTGGTATACTTTCCAATCCATGCCAGCTCCACGACACCCGTGGATCCGCTTCTGTGTTTTGCCACGTGAACTTCGCAGGTATTGCTCTGCCGGCTCAGATCCACTTCATCGTCGTCCTCCGCATAGTAATCCTCACGCTTTAGGAAAATGACGATATCCGCATCCTGCTCGATGGATCCGGATTCTCTCAAGTCGGAAAGCTGCGGTTTGTGATTCGGTCTTTTTTCAATGTCTCGAGATAACTGAGACAGCAGAATCACCGCGCAATCCAGTTCCTTCGCCAGAATCTTAATCTGACGGGTGATTGCACTGATTTCGTTCACACGGTCGCCGGACTTGAATCCCTGCTGGCTCATAAGCTGCAGGTAGTCGATGACAATCAGGTCCAGTCCCGCTTCCGCCTTCCGTCGGCGGCATTTATTCTTAATTTCCAATACCGAAATATCTGAGGTATCGTCGATAACGATCTTACAATTTTCGAAGCTGTCCTGAGCTTCGCTGAGGCTCATCCATTCGTCCTGGGTCAGGTTTCCTCTCTTCAGGTGCTCCATCTCTACAGAAGCGGCTGTTGCGAACATACGCTCACCCAGCTGTTCCTTAGACATTTCCATGCTAAATATAATGACGGATGCACCATCCGCTGCCGCATTTCCGGCCAGGTTCAGCGCAAACGCCGTCTTTCCCATACCCGGACGGGCTGCCAGAATGATCAGGTCCGTCTTGTGGAGACCGCCCAGCAACTTATCCAAATCCGTGAAACCGGTAGTGATTCCCGGGAGCTGTCCCTTATTTCGTTCCAACTCTTGAATCTGCTTGATATTTTCTACCAGCACCTCATTGATGTCCGTGTAATTTCTCTTCTGGGTTTTGTGGGCGATTTCGAAAATTCGCTGCTCTGCATGATCCAAAATAATATCTGCAGAGTTCTGCCCGTCATATGCCTGCGCCCGCATCTCGTCTGCTTCTTTTATCAGCTGTCGCATGTTGGACTTTGCCAATACGGTTTCCGCATAGTACTTTGCATTTCCCGGGACGATTGCGTTATCCGACAGACGGCTCAGATACACCATTCCTCCCACGAAGTCTGCCGTGTGCCGGCTTCGCAGCTGGGAGTACGTGGTGTTTAAATCGATATTAACATTTTTTCGACACAAATCCTGGAACGCCTTGTAGATTTCCTGATGTTCCCGAAGGTAGAAATCCTCGGCGCGAAGCCGATCTGTCACGTCCATCACCGCATCTTCCGATTGAAGCATGGATCCCAGGACGGCTTTTTCCGCCTCTATATCCTGGGGCGGTTCCAGACTGGTGGTTATCTCCCTTTCTTCTGCCATTTCTCGTCTCTTCTATCCTTTATATACAGTTCCGTAATTTCTTATTCTTCGGAAATAACAACCTTAACGGTTGCGGATACTTCCGGATACAGCTTCACCTCTACGGTGTGCTCGCCAATTTCCTTAATCGGCTTGGAAAGAACGATTTTTTTCTTGTCAATCTTATTTCCAACCTGCTTCTGAATTGCGTCGGCGATGTCCATGGAAGTGATGGATCCGAACAGCTTTCCGTTATCTCCCACGCGGGTTTTAATGGTTACCGTCTTGGATTCCAGCTTCTTTGCCGTTGCTTCTGCCGCAGCCTTCTCTTCCGCATTCTTCTTCTCAATGAAGGCCTTCTGCTTCTCCGCACTCTTTACGTTCTGATTGGTTGCCGGAACTGCCAGACCTGCCGGAATCAACCGGTTGTTGGCAAAACCGTCACTTACTTTTACAATATCTCCGGCCTTTCCGGTACCCTTTACGTTTTTCTTAAGAATTACTAACATGTCTTATTCCTCCTCTGTATTATCCTCATCTGTAAATTCCGGTAAAATCTCTTTGATCTGTTCAATGACTTCTTCCGGATTTTCCTCCACCTGTGCGCCGGCGGACGTGTGATGTCCTCCCCCGCCAAAACGCTCCATCAGCATCTGTACGTTCACATCTCCCAGCGAACGGGCGCTGATGACGGTCTTGTTCATATCGTTTTTGCCCAGTGCGATTGCAGCACGCACCCCCTTTACGGAAAGCAGCGAATCCGCAACCTGCGCGTTGATAATCTGAGCTTCTGTGGAATAGCCCTGGGATGTGGCGATTACCACACCGTTATCCAAGTACTCCGCATTGGCGATGGCATCCGCTTTGGACTGGAAGGTGGTAGCTTCGCTCTGGAAGAACCGCTTTACTTCCGATGTGTCCGCACCTGCTCGCCGCAGCCACGCAGCCGCTTCGAAGGTCCGCACGCCGGTTTTGCTGGAAAAACTGTTGGTGTCCACGGTAATTCCGGCCAGCAGCGTCTCCGCTTCGAACTTGTTCACGATTCGGCGGGTTGCCGTATACTGAATGATTTCCGTCATCAACTCGCTGGCGGAAGAAGCGTAGGACTCGATGTATGCCAGCGTCGGATTGGCAATGGAATCATCGGACAATCGGTGGTGATCCACCACAACCACCCGAAGGTTTTTCTCCAAAATATCGCTGCACTCCACCATGCTCGGGCGATTGGCGTCCACAACGATGATCAGAGTCTTCTCATCCAGAATTTCCTTCGCCTTATCGCTGTTTATGATATTGTAGTTTTCCGTTTCCACCGCCTGGGTGTATACGGTTTGAAGGGCTTCATTGTAATTATCGATCACGATATAGGCATCCCGTTCGTAATACCGGCAAATTTTATATGCGCCGATGGCCGAGCCGAAACAGTCCATATCCGGCCAGCGATGCCCCATGATAACGATTTTCGAACTCTCCAGAATCAGCTGTTTTAACGCATGAGCGATAATTCTGGATTTTCCCTTGTTATTTTTTTCCAAAGACTGCAGCTTTCCACCGTAGTAGTGGGTGCGATCCCCATTCTTTACAACCGCTTGGTCGCCCCCACGACCCAGCGCCAACTCCAGTGCGGCCTCTGCCAATTCTTTCGCACTCTTCAAGGACTTCATTCCCAAAGCCATGCCGATACTCAAGCTGACCGGAAAGTCTACCTTTGTATCGATTTTTCTCACATCGTCCAGCACGGAGAAACGACTTTCGATAATTCGATCCGCATCTCTTCGGTACACGGTCATCATGTAGGAATCCGCTTCGATGGAATCGATGGAGGCATCATACTGAGATGCCCATTTCCGAACGATTCGATCTACTTCCGTCGGAACTGCCAGCCGGCTGTCTTCCGTCGTGCTGGACATCATCTCATCGTAATTGTCGATGCTGATGTACAGGATGCACACCTGCTCCTGCTTTCTCTCTTCCCTCAGGGTATCCCTTTCCGTCACATTGATAAAGTACACGAAAATATCTTCATCATCCTTCGGGTCGTTATTCGTCCGAAGGACAAAGGACTGAGAATTTCGTTCGATTTCAATCTCTTCAGCTTCTTCATCCCGAGCAGCGGCTACAAGTGCTTTTCTCTTAACACCGGTCAAGGCAAAGAAATTCTGCTCCGCAATGCCTTCGTAAGCAAATACATCCTTCATCAGTGCGTTTGCCGCTTTGATACATCCATCCGGTGCCAGTATGCAGGCGGGGAGCGGGATGTCCGCTAAGTATTCGTTTACGCTTGAATTTTCTGTTACTTGTATCTGTTCCATAGTATTCTCGCAGTCTATTGTCCTATCCTTAATTTTTCTTTAAATTATTTCCCAACTGTTCTCAGAAGATCGATCAGTCGGTTTAATTCATCAATGCTGTAGTATTCCAGCTCGATTTTTCCCTTTTTCTTACCCTGAACGATGGATACCTTTGTACCGATCAAGTCTCTCAGGTCGTTTTCCACCGTAATTATTTCAGTAGACTTCGTCTTTTCCGTCTTCTTCGTTTCCTTTTTTCCGCCCTCTTTCAGTTTCTTTACGATTTCCTCCACCGTACGCACCGAAAGTTCTTCTTTTTCAATTCGCTCCGCCAACATTCGCTGTTTTCTCGGATCTTCCAACGACAGAAGTGTTCTTCCGTGAGCCGCGGAAATCTTTCCTTCACTCACCTTTTTCTGAACATCTTCCGGAAGTTTCAGAAGACGTACGGAGTTTGCGATATATGCCCTACTCTTGCCCAGCGATTCGGATACCTGTTCCTGTGTAAAGCCGAATTTGTGAATCATCTGCCGCAGTCCGTTCGCCTCTTCAATCGGATCCAAATCCTCTCGCTGCATATTCTCGATGATGGTTACAATCAGATTCTGCTTCTCGTCAAACTCCCGAATCAAGCAAGGAACTTTCTTTAGTCCTGCCAGTCTGGACGCTCTCCATCTCCGTTCGCCGGCTACCAGCTCGTATCCGGAACCCTTGCGCTGTACTACCAGCGGCTGAATTACGCCATTGTCCTGAATGGATTGAGACAGTTCTTCCAGTCTCTTCACATTGAATTTCTTTCTCGGCTGATTTGGGTTCGGTTTAATATCATCGATATCGATGTAATGCACCCGGTCTCCCGAATCCACTTCTTCTTCCTTCTCGAACACTTTATCTATAACCGCGGTATTCTCTTCTTCCAATACCGGTGCCGCATCTGCAAAAAGTGCATCCAGTCCTCTTCCCAGTCCTCTTTTCTTTGATGCCATTCATTATCTCCCTTCTCGCTGTACAAATTCATCGGCCAGTTTCTTATATGCCTTGGCCCCCTTCGACGAAGGGTCATAATCCACAATAGAAAGTCCGTAACTCGGAGCCTCCGCCAGACGGACATTCTTCGGAATTACGGTCTTGAACACCTTATTGCCAAAGAATCTTTTTACCTCCTGCACTACCTGCAGTCCCAGATTCGTCCGACCATCGAACATGCTGAGGATGACCCCGGTTATCTGAAGATTTCTGTTCATCTCTCGGCGAACCAATTCCACGGTTTTCATCAGCTGACTCACGCCCTCCAAAGCGTAGAATTCGCACTGAATCGGAATGATTACTCCATCCGCTGCGACTAACGCATTTACGGTGAGCAGTCCCAGAGATGGCGGACAGTCGATAAAAATAAAATCGTATTCGTCTTTCACTTGCGCCAATACATTTCGAAGTAAAATTTCTCTGCCGAAAATCTGAATCAGTTCCACTTCCGCACCGGACAGATCCACGCTTGCCGGGATGATGTCCAGGTTCTTCGTTTCGGTATGGTACACCGCCTTGTGAACGTCGTACTCTTCCATGGTCAGCGCCTCATAAAGCGTATCGCGAAGTTCTCTCTTCACCAGTCCCAGTCCGCTGGTTGTATTTCCCTGGGGATCGATGTCCACCAGTAACACACGCTTTCCTTTGCGTGCCAGGCAGGCCCCCAGATTGATATTCGTTGTTGTCTTCCCGACACCGCCCTTTTGATTAAAGATTGCGTATGATTTTCCCATTCATTTTCCTTCCTTCTGTAATTAAAATCATCTGTTTATTATATAATAAAAGCACTTTCATTTCCAGTTTTCAGCCCCCGCTATTGCCATATATCACCGAATCTTCACGCTTTTTTCTTTCTTTGTTTCACGTGAAACAATATGTTGTATTTTTTCTTTCTGGTGACACAATTTAAGAAATGATATGTTGTGTTTCACGTGAAACATATATAATATTTCCTACAAAAAATATCTTTTTTCCTTCAGAAATTTTCACAAAAGAATAATTCTGCACCAGTCAACAACAGTTCGACTATAAGCTTCGAAGAGCATGTCTCTCGAAGATGTTTTTTATGACCGAATCAAGATGAAAAGCATTGGAAAAACCTGTTTGTAGTGGCAAAATAAAAGGGAACGTCGACTCTAGTTCATTGTACGAAGAATTAAAAATCGCCCAAATCTTTTCCTTAACGCAACATTTCAGAGAGACTGGGCGGTTTTTATTTTTACTTGTCCACAGTTAAAGATTACATTTCATTTACAGTTTCCAATAATTCAATCGGAGTTGTAAAAACACCTATTGTATCATTGTTATCATCAAAAAATTCCACTTCAAAATAATTGCCATCGTACTCCAGTACAATAGTTCCCTCTGTTCCGGCTTTTAATCCTTTGAATTCTTTGTTCAATTTTACTACATCTAACTCTTTCATAATTTACTTTCCTTTCTTATCCGGGTAAACCGTGACAATTTTGTAAGTACTTCTGTTATTATCCTTTTGTATGACAACCACTACGTTGGCACTTACTGATTCACCTGCTTTCCCGATTAACTTTGTTTTATAGGTGTGCTTTGTTCCAAATGGGGTTACTTCAGTTTTATCAGGTATTTTTCCTATAATTGATTTTACGATGTTTTTATGAAACAACTTAGAATCAGTTGAAGAATATCCTAAAACATCTTTCATAAATTTTGCTTTTGATCCACCTTTTGGATGATTTATATTAAGTAAATATCCCTCGGTTTTCTTTTTGCTATAACGGACATCTCCGAGTGATTTTATTGGAATCTTTGCCTGCTCTTTTGTACCGTGGCTATTACCAAATTCGCCGTGATACCCTGTACCCATTAAGCCCTCACCACCTTTCGGGAGCTTGAGCAATCACTGTCATACTGAATGATTTCAATACCTGCTTTTATGTAGTCCTTGAATATACAATCCGGAGCTACTCCATAGACTAAAATTCTCTTCGGTTCCAACTTTTTCACAGTTTCTCTTAAACCTCTTTCAAAGTATATTCGCTCAATGTTGACTTTGACACATCCATGCGACCCAACTGCAATGGTTCCATTTTTGGCAACACCGTCACAGCAAAACGCATACGAACGTTCATCAGAAAATCTGATATTTGGAATAACGGTAATGCCGTTCTCCTGTAACCAGTATCCGATAGCTCGGTTTCTGTAAGTGTTCCACTCTTGCATAACAAGAGGCATATCACGATATAGACTGAAGTCAGGAGTAATGACTCCATCAAAATTCTTTAAAATCGGAAGATACCTGTTTGGTGCGTTCCAGATTCTCTCAAATTGTACATCATCCTCGAAGAAATGTACGAAACTATTGAAGTCTTTGCTTCGTATTGATTTTGAAAACACAGTTAACTTGTGTGGGATTACATCAACGGATTTGATACAAGGCATTTCTAAAGAGCCATCATAAGTCGCATTCCTTACAAGAAATGAACGAAAGACATCCTTACAGCCTTTTCTGCTATAGTTAGTTCTAGACATATTATAAAACTTTCCGGGGATTAGTGAGAAAACGGCATAGAACCCCCTTGTTTAGAATATTAATTTACCGTTTTCTATTGAATATCTCTCCGAAAATTGCTATAATACTTCTGCTTTGATACGAATAGCAATATTCGGAGATGAAATCAATATATCTTGTCTTAACAAGTTATATTGATTTTTTTAACATTAAGAACATTCAAGAGGCATCACTCCTTTCACTATTAATCTTTTTATATTGAATTTTGGCAGCATCATAAGAGACACCACATTCTTCAATAATTTCTCCTACGGAACAACCTTTCATTAAATGTGCTGGAACCAAAAGTTCTCCGGCAAAGCATTTCGCTTGCCACTCCGGGTCACGATATGCTTTAATTTTTTTGTTGGTAAAATTTCTTTCTAACTTAAATCCGCAAAAGCAAATGGTGAAATAGTGCCCAATTTCATGTGCAATAGTCATTCTATCTCTGCCATTTCCATTGCAAGCACCTTCATACACGCTTTCCCTTATGCGGATATGACCGGTAAGAGTATTGGTGTCAGCGTGAGTTCCAAAAGGTAACTCGTTATTCTCTACGATTTCATAACTGAAGTTATCAAATATTTCAGCAAGAACATCCAATAGTTCCGTAATGGGAAAATACTTTTCATTTTCTAGACCCAAAAACTTTCTTAACATTAAAGTTAAATCTCTGATATCTTGTCTGGATTTGGGCTCAACAATGTATTCTGCCAAACTATTTCTCCTCTTCTTTTCTCTTTAAAATAGCGAATATTTCTTTACTGGCTTCTTCGTCTAAACTGTCAAAATGTCTGGCAAAGCATACTGCGAGTTCACGGTTACCTGAAGGAATATCTTTAATTTTTAATTCAACAGTTTCTCCGGATTCAATAACGGCATTTTCCAATTCCTCTTGTTGTTTAGCTGAAAGATTGTATAAGTTTGCTAATTTCTCGTACCAAGAGGCAGGCATTTTCTTCTTACCATTTTCAACAGCTGATAAAAATGCTGAGGAAACATTTAAATTTTCGGCCATTTCTTTGAGTTTCTCCCCACGCTGTAGTCTCAATTTTCTCAAAAAAGCTCCAAGTGTTGTTTTCATTGTCCATCCTCCTCAACCAAATTAGGTTAACTGTATTGTATACCACCTTCATCTCTTTGTCAACCTATTTGGGTTAATTTTTATCTAATAATAATCAATCCTTTATTTTTTTCTATCCAACAACAAATACGTCGGCAATTCACGAGCAAAAGTGCAAAAAAAGAGGGAGCATGTTTCACATGAAACACACCCCCTCATTTTTCTACAGCTTTGCTACAGCGGTTCTTTTCGAGCCGTTCCGGATTTTCTCGGGAACTTTGACGGTGTCTTTTTAACTTTCTTTATATACACCAACGCGTGGTTCTCCGCAGATTCATCTTCCAGATTCACCGTTTCGATTCGGTCAATCTTTCCGCCCAGAAGTCGGATTGCTTTTTCCGCCTCCTTAATTTCTTCTTCTGCCTTTTCTCCCTTGTACGCCACAAAAGTCCCCCCTACTTTAACAAGGGGCAGGCACCATTCCACCAGAACATTCATGGAAGCAACCGCTCGAGATACGCATAGATCGTACCGCTCCCGGTGCTCCTTGCTCTGTCCCGCCTCTTCGGCGCGAAGATGGAATGTCGTGGTATTCTGAATATCCAGAGAACGGGTAATGTCATCAATTACACGCAGTCTTTTCTGAAGGGAATCGATAAGGGAAATCTTTTTCTCCGGTGCCATGACGGCCAACGGAACTCCGGGGAACCCGGCACCAGTCCCCACGTCTGCAATCGTATCGGCCTTTTCCCATTCCGGAGAACCCACACACCCCAGAGAATCCAGCAGATGTTTTACGATAAATTCTTCCGGATCCCGAACGGCGGTAAGGTTGATATGCTCGTTCATCCGCAAAATCTCATCCATATAGTGGATCATCAATTCCGCTTTTTCTTCCCCTACCTGCTGCTCCAGCCGCTCATAGGCTTTACTCATTTGTCGACCTCTTTCTGTTCTCTTTCTCCAGATATACCAGAAGAACATTGATGTCCGCCGGAGACACGCCGGAAATTCGGCTGGCCTGCCCCAGATTAATCGGACGAATCTCCGTCAGCTTCTGGCGCGCTTCCAATCTCAAACCACCAATGCTGTTGTAATCGATGGAATCATCCAACCGTTTGCTTTCCAGCTTCTTCATCTTTTCTACCTGAGCAATCTGCTTCTGAATATATCCATCGTACTTAATTCTTACTTCTACTTCATACCGCTCGTTTCGAGTCAGCTCCGGTCTGGTCTCGTCATCAATCTCTGCTGTATCCGCATAATGAATTTCCGGACGGCGCATCATTTCACCGAAGGAGAGCCCTCGGTCGCATTCGGCACTTCCGTGCCTGGAAAGAAATTCATTCTGAATCCTATTCGAAACTGTTTTTTTCTCGATGCGTGCAAGCTCCGCATCTACGTTCGCCTTTTTTTTCAAAAACTTCTGATAACGCTCCTCGCTGACGGAACCGTATTCATAACCCAGCGCCGTAAGACGCCGATCCGCATTGTCCTGACGCAGCAGTAAACGGTATTCCGCCCGGGAAGTCATAATACGGTACGGCTCGTTGGTTCCCTCGGTCACCAGATCGTCTATCAGCACGCCGATATACGCCTGATCCCGGCCAAGCACCAGCGGTTCCTTCTCTTGAAGTTTCCGAACCGCATTGATTCCGGCCATCAGCCCCTGGGCCGCCGCTTCCTCGTAACCGGAACTGCCGTTAAACTGTCCGGCACAGAACAAATTCTTCACCACCTTGCTCTCCAAAGACGGCTTCAAACTCTGAGGATCGATGCAGTCGTATTCGATGGCATAGGCCGGCCGAACAATTTCGCCGTCCTCCAGCCCCGGGATGGAATGGTAGAACTCCCGCTGAATATCCTCCGGCAAACTGGACGACATTCCCTGAATGTACATCTCATCGGTATCCAACCCCTCCGGCTCCACGAAAAGCTGATGCCGCTCCCGATTCCGGAAACGAGACACTTTATCCTCAATGGACGGGCAGTACCGCGGCCCCACCCCCACGATGTTGCCGGAATACATAGCCGACTTGTCCAGATTGTCCAGAATTATCCGGTGCGTCTCCTCGTTCGTATAGGATAGCCAGCAAGAAATTTGATTCGTTCCGATATCCTTACCTTCATTCATAAAAGAAAACGGCACGATTTCTTCATCTCCCGACTGTTCCTTCATGCGATCGTAATGCAAGGTTTTTCCCAGCATTCTGGCCGGCGTGCCGGTTTTGAACCGCCGCATCGGAAATCCGTATTCGTAGAGTTTTTCCGCCAAATCCGTGGAAGCAGCCAAGCCGTTCGGGCCGCTCCGGAATGCGGAATCACCGATAAATATTTTACCTCCCAGAAATGTTCCGGTGCAAAGAATCACCGCTTTCGCATTGTAGCGGGTGAA
>OLNE01001574.1_pt1 | contig 16006 bp, 13 predicted proteins | sample 1672431 | NCBI WGS metagenome assembly OLNE01 (sample SAMEA3136685, study PRJEB25190) | human gut metagenome | reverse complement strand
AATGATATGCTCCCTATATAGCGAACAGTGAAAAAACACTGAAAGCTATATAGGGGGCATTTTTAAATGAGAAGAGAGAAAATATTACCTGCAATCAAGCGAAAGACAGTAACAGAGATAGAAACCGGTAGACTATCGCAGGGTGAAGCAGCCAAACGGTTAAATGTCGGCAGAGCAACGATTCAAGGTTGGCTGTCAAAGTACCGAAGTGAGGGCAGTTCTGGCCTAGAGAGTAACAGCGAAAATCGTATATATTCCGTACAAGCCAAACAGCAAGCAGTGAAAGCTTACCTAACGGGGAAATACAGCCAGCAGAGAATCTGCGAAATATTCAAAATTCGAGACAGACGGCAGTTGCGTAATTGGCTAAAGGTGTATAATAGCGGTAAAGAGTTCAAGCAAATGTCAGGAGGCAGCCGCATGAAAAGTACACACAAGGCCACGAAAGAAGAACGTATTCAGATTGCAAAGGAGTGCCTGGCATCCGGGAACAACTACGGCGAGATAGCCAAGAAGTATGGTGTAAGCTACCAGCAAGCCCGCACATGGACGCTGAAATACAAGGAACTGGGAGAAGCCGGGCTAGAAGACCGCCGCGGCCAGCGCAAGTACGAGCAGGAGCCACGGACAGAGTTAGAGCAGGCACAAATTGAAATTGCCCAGTTAAAGCACCAGCTTCGCATGGCAGAAATGGAGAACCACCTGTTAAAAAAACTCAAGGAAATAGAAAGGAGGGAGAGCTTGGGCAAGTAAGACAAGGCTGGCAATATAACGGCATTAAGGAGTGCAACGAGGAGTATGGCGACCCGATAGAGTTCGGATGTGCCTATTTCCATGTTTCGCGTTCTGCCTATTACGCATGGATTTCCGACAAGCTAAGCAAGCGCGGCAAGGAAAACCAACAGATTGCAGAGAAGGTAGAGCAGATACATATGCAGCATCCTGACAAAGGTTACCGCCGTATCCGGGACGACTTGGAACACGACTTCGGTATTAACGTAAATGACAAGCGTGTTCTGCGGATCTGTCGTGCAAAGAAGATTAAATCAACCATTAAGTACAGAAACCACGGCTGTACCCGCAATGCGTCCAATCCGCAGTACATGGCGGAGAATGTCCTTGGCCGTAATTTCCATGCGCCAAAACCGAACGTGAAGTGGCTTACGGATGTTACGGAGTTCAAATGGTACGAGGGTGTTGAAGTCCACAAAATCTATCTGAGCGCTATCCTTGACCTGTACGACAGACGTATTGTTTCGTATGTTATTAGTGAACACAATGACAATCCCATTGTGTTCGATACATTCAAGGCCGCAGTGAAGGCTAACCCAGATGCACATCCTTTGTTCCACAGTGACCGCGGTTTCCAGTACACAAACCGAACCTTTCACCATATGCTGAAAGAAGCCGGTATGACACAGAGTATGTCTCGTGTAGCCCACTGCATTGACAATGGCCCGATGGAGGGATTCTGGGGCATCCTGAAGCGCGAGAAATATTATGGCAAGCGATTTACCTCCAAGAAGGAGCTTGTTCGAATGATTCGGGATTACATTTTCTATTACAACACCCAGCGAGTGCAACGCAATCTGGGTGTTGTTACGCCAATGGAAAAGTACCGGATGGCATTTGCTGCGTAAAAAATCTGCCAAGAGCAGTGCTCTTGGCAGCAAAAATCTTATTTTATTTCATTGTCTTCTTGACGGGGGCGGTTCAGAGAACGGCAGATTTATGATGTTTAAGCTTTAGGCGCTTCACACGCGGGCGCGGTTGAGTCTGCGGCAGTCGGCGCTTCCGGCTCCTGTGCGGGCACATCGGCCGTTTCTGCCTGCGCCTGCGGGAAGGAGAATATCGTCTTTGCATACGACGAAATCAGCGCGCCTATGACCGCGTGTATGTGCTTGCGCGTTTCGGGCTCCAGCTTGCCCATTGCGCTTATCACGGCTACCGAACTGCGCGCCCACGACGATGTGAGGTCGCTCACGGTATGCGCGTGCGTCGCCTGAAGCACGCTGTATATCGCGTCAATGAACTCCTTGCGCTTCTCGTTGGATATGTCCTTCAGCCATTCCTTTATCGCGCGGTCGGTGTATAGGCTGCCGCGCCTTAGTCCGCCTTCACATACGAAGTTATCGCGGCGTGTATCCCATACGTAGGGGTCGTGCTGCTCTATGCCCTCCGCGCCGTATGCGTGAATCACCTGATAATTCTCGGTGTGGTTCATGAGCATACCTACGACCGACGACTGCGGCACAAACGTGCTTACGCGCGACTCTATGCGCGCATAACCTTCGGAAGCCATGACCGAATCACACAGCCCCGGCCCGTCGTTATTGTATATCGCGACGATTCTGTCCTGAATGTCGCGCCGACACATCGCCGATGCGTATACCGCCAGATTGCCGCCCTTGGAGTGACCCATCACGCGCAGCGGCCGCGTGTTTTCGCGCAGACCGTCGTTTAAGAACTGCACCGCCGCGCCCTGCGATGGCACTTCCTCGGAGAAGGACATGTTCAGGTCCTCCTTCCATCCGGCGATGGTCAGATCCGTGCCACGGAAGGCGATATAGCGCTCGCCGGCGGTCCTCCTTCCAGCCCACCAGCGTCGCATCGGTGCCGCGGAACGCCACGCACGTCGCGCCGTCGTCGGTGTCCACGACCAGCGCGCCGAACTGCATCTCCAGCTTCGGGTCGAACAGCTCCATGCTGTGCGATACGCGCGCCGAGCCAAAGCGCCGCGATTCAGCCAGCCGCTTAGAAAGCTTCAGATTGTTGTCATGCACGCGGCCCAGCTTTATAAGTTCAGACACGACCTCGCGCATCGTGCCGGGCGCTATGCCGTCCAGACTGATATAGGAAAACTGGGAAAGAATAAGGTTGTCCACCGAGTTGAACGGCGCAGCCGAAAACGGCACGTCGCCGCGCCAGTCGAGGTAATCAATTATGTTTTGCATTGCGATTGCTCCGTTTCGTAGTCGCGCATGGGCGCGAAAAAATGCTTACCGCTTGGCTGAATTATATTATGTCTCATCATCGTTGTCAACGCCTATGGGATTAGAGTATCATTGAAAGACTGTGCGGAAAATTTGTCGGCGGCGTGCGCCTTACATAAACTTATACAAAACCATTCCGAACCTTTAGAAAACAATGCACCTGAATGTACGTGAACCATATTTTTTTAAGCTGTTATGCGATAATCGTTAAATGATGTATGATGCCCTTGACAGCGGCGCATCACATATGTATAATTATGTGCAATCGAACGCGCGCTGGCGCGTATCGGAATATCGCGATGACGGAGAACAGTAAACGCATAAGGGATTCAGAGAGCCGCCGTTTGGTGCAAGGCGGTATTCCAAAGGCGTTGAAGCTCGCTCCTGAGCACAGAAAACTGCGGCCGATCCCCGTTAGCGGATCAGGGTTTAGGAGATTCGTCTCCGCGAACCTGTATGAGCTGGAATCTTATTCCAAGCAGAGTGGTACCGCGCAAGGCACAGGCCTTTCGTCTCTGAATGTTCGGAGACGAAAGGCTTTTTTTATTACTTAATCAGCCGCGCGGGCATATGAAAAACGATATTAAAGGAGAGGTGCCGTATGGAACAGATGAATAATATGCAGCCCCAGGAATATGTACGCCCGCTGATGAGCGCGACCATAGGCGACCTGCTGCGCAAATGGGCGCGCGAAATCCCGGATAACGAATGCGTCGTTTATCCGCAGGGCCAGAAGCGCTGGACGTGGAAGCAGTTTGACGAGCTTACCGACGTAGTGGCGCGCGGCTTCATGGCGATGGGCGTAAACAAGGGCGATAAGATCGCGATATGGGCCACTAACGTGCCCGAGTGGATAATAACCTTCTTCGCCGCCGCCAAGATGGGCGCGGTGCTTGTGACCGTAAATACAAATTATAAGCAGTTCGAGCTGGAATACCTGCTCAGCCAGTCCGACACCCACACGCTGATAATGATAGGCGAGTGCAAGGGCAACAACTACGTATCGCATGTGCGCGGCCTGTGCCCCGATCTTGACAACACCCAGCCGGGTCAGCTGAAGAACAAGCGCCTGCCTTTCCTCAAAAACCTCGTATACATCGGCGAAAAGTCCGATACGCCGAGCGGCTTTTTCAACTTCGAGGACATTTACGCGATGGCCGACAAGGTAAGTGACGACGAGTACGCCGAGCGCACCGCTTCGCTCACGCCGCAGGACGTTGTTAACATGCAATACACATCCGGCACGACCGGCTTCCCCAAGGGCGTTATGCTCACGCACTACAACGTCACCAACAACGGTCAGGGCATAGGCGACTGCATGGAGCTTACCACCAGTGACCGCCTGTGCATAGTCGTGCCACTGTTCCACTGCTTCGGCTGCGTGCTGGGCGTGGAATCGTGTCTGACGCACGGTTCGACGATGGTGTTCGTCGATCTGTACAACCCCGGCCGCGTGCTGAAGGTGCTTCAGGACGAGCGCTGCACCGCGGTGCACGGCGTTCCCACGATGTTCATCGGCTATCTGGAATATCCCGAATTTAAGTCGTTCGACCTCAGCCACCTGCGCACCGGCATAATGGCCGGTTCGCCCTGCCCGATCAACTACATGCGCCGCGTGGTGGACGAGATGCACATGCGAGACATAGTAATCACATACGGCCAGACCGAGTGCTCGCCCGGCATGACAATGAGCCGCAAGACCGACCCGCTCGAACTGCGCGTGACCACGGTAGGCCGCCTGCTGCCGCACTGCGAGGGCAAAATCGTCGATCCCGAAACCGGCAATGAGCAGCCCCACGGCGTGCCGGGCGAAATTTGCACGCGCGGCTATCACCTGATGCGCGGCTATTACAAGATGCCCGAGGCTACCCGTCAGGCCATAGATTCGGACGGCTGGCTGCACACCGGCGACATCGGCACCATGGACGAGCACGGCTACTTCAAGATAACCGGCCGTCTCAAGGACATGATAATCCGCGGCGGCGAAAATATCTATCCGCGCGAAATAGAGGAGTTCCTCTACACCAACCCCAAGGTGAGCGACGTACAGGTCGTGGGCGTGCCCGACAAGAAGTATGGCGAGGAGGTCTGCGCATACGTCGTGCTGAAGGATAAGGGCTCCGCGACCGCCGAGGAGCTTATCAACTTCGTAAAGGAAGGTCTGAGCCGCTTCAAGGCGCCGCACTACGTGCTGTTCGTGGATACCTTCCCGATGACCGCCAGCGGCAAGATTCAGAAGTTCAAGCTCCGCGAGATGGCCGTGCACGATCTGCACCTTGAGGACGCCGCCGCGATCGAAACCGCGTAACAAGCGCGAATGGTGATGTTATTTATGCAGGGAAGGCCCGCCGACGCGGCGGCGCCGTCCCTGCGCTTTTTTTGCCCGGAATGCGCGCTTTGTGCAGGGGTATATACTTTGGTTAAAAGACGCGCACGCGCCTACATTATGCGACAAATAATTTTAAAACGCATTGACAGCGCGCAGGAGCGTGAGTATAATGTTAGCGGATGCTAACTTGAGCAAAAAATCGACTCCGGTTAGCCGGGAGGGGGATAAGGTTTATATGAAGCTGGGCGATATGAAGGCGGGCCGGGAGTGCATAATAACCTCCGTGGGCGGCGAAGGCGCGCTAAGGCGCAGACTGCTGGACATGGGGCTTACGCCGCATACGCGCGTGCGCGTGAATAAGTTCGCGCCCATGGGCGGCCCTATGGATCTGTCGTTGAGGGGATACGAGCTTACGCTGCGCGTGGATGAGGGCAACAACATAGAAGTTGAACCCGTAAACGACTGAAACGCGCGGGGGAGGGTGTAAATTATGGCCAATGTAAAAAAAGCCGCGCTTATGGGCAATCAAAACTGCGGCAAAACCACGCTGTTTAACCAGCTTACCGGCTCCAATCAGCATGTGGGCAACTTCCCGGGCGTGACGGTAGAGGGCAAGGAGGGCGTGGTGCGCGGGCACGACGATCTAATCGTGGTCGATTTGCCGGGCATATACTCGCTGTCGCCCTACACGGCGGAGGAAATAGTGGCGCGCGATTTCGTGCTGGAGCAGCAGCCCGCCGCGATAATAAACATAGTCGACGCGACCAATCTGGAACGCAATCTGTACCTTACGCTGCAGCTAATGGAGCTGGGCCGTCCCATGGTCATTGCGCTTAACATGATGGACGAGGTGCAGGCTTCGGGCACGTCCATAGACATACCCGGCCTGGAAAAGGAGCTGGGCGTGCACATACTGCCCATATCGGCCAGCAAAAACGAGGGCATAGAGGATCTGATAAATGCCGTATTGGACGCGGTAAATAACGGCACGCCCAGACAGCGGCTCGACTTTTGCACCGGCGCGGTGCATAAGGCGGTACACTCGGTCGCGCACCTTATAGAGGACCATGCGCGCGACATAGGCTATCCGCCGCGCTTTGCCGCGGTAAAGCTGATCGAGGGCGACGCGGCGCTGGAAAAGAAGATAAACCTGCCCGAGGACGACCGCCATGTGCTGGAACACATAGTGGACGAGATGGAGCACGATCTGGGCACCGACCGCGAGGCCGCGACCGCCGACATGCGCTATCAATATATAGAGGGCATATGCGCAAAGTATCTCAAAAAAGGCGGGCACTCGCGCGAGCGCGTGCGCACGGAAAAAATCGATTCCGTGCTGACGCATAAAATCTGGGCGCTGCCCGTGTTCGCGGCCATAATGATACTTATATTCTATCTGACGTTCGGCCCGATTGGCGGCACGCTGTCCGACCTTATGGAGGCCGGCATAAACAAGCTGACCGCCGTGACCGACGCGGCGCTTACGCGTGCGGGCACGTCCGATTGGATGCACTCGCTTATTATCGACGGCGTGTTTAACGGCGTCGGCTCTGTGCTTAGCTTCCTGCCGGTTATAGTGGTGCTGTTCTTCTTCCTGTCCATGTTGGAGGACAGTGGCTATATGGCGCGCGTGGCGTTTGTAATGGATTCGCTTTTAAGAAAGATCGGCCTGAGCGGGCGCTCGTTCGTGCCCATGCTTATAGGCTTCGGCTGCTCTGTGCCCGCGATAATGAGCTGCCGCACGCTGGCCAGCGAGCGCGACCGCAAGATGACGATGCTGCTTACGCCGTTTATGTCCTGCTCGGCCAAGGTGCCCATATACGCGGCGTTTTCGGCGGCGTTTTTCCCGGGGCACAGTATGCTGGTCATGATCGCGCTGTACTTTGGCGGCATGGCGGTGGCCGTCGTATGCGGACTGCTTCTAAAAAGGTTCGCGTTCAAGGGCAATTCGGTGCCGTTTGTAATGGAGCTGCCGGTGTACCGCTTCCCGTCGCTTAAATCGGTGCTGATGCTCATGTGGGATAAGGCGCGCGATTTTCTGGAGCGCGCGTTTACGATAATATTCCTTGCGTCGGTAATAATATGGTTCCTGCAGAGCTTTGACGGCCGCTTTAACTTTATCGATGATTCCTCGCAAAGTATGCTGGCAGCGATAGGCTCATTCGTGGCGGTTATATTTAGGCCCCTGGGCTTTGCTGACTGGCGCGCGGCCACGGCGCTTATAACCGGCTTTACCGCCAAGGAGACCGTAATATCCACGCTTAGCGTGCTGCTGCGCGCGGGCGACAATGTGGAGGGCATGCTGCCGCAGCTGTTTACGCCGCTTGCCGCGTCCTCGTTCCTTTCGTTTGTGCTGTTGTACATGCCGTGCGTGGCTACGTTCGCGGCGGTCAGGCGCGAATGGGGCAGTACGCGCGGCGCGCTTATGGCGGGCGGGTTCCAAACGCTGGTCGCCTACATAGTCGCGCTGATCGTATATCAGGGCGGTATGCTGCTGGGCCTGGGCTGAGGTGATGATATTATGAATATCGCCGATACGGCAATCGGAATTGCGCTTATCGCGCTTATGTACCTTGCGGTGCGGCGCATACGCAAAAGGCGCGCGCGCGGGGGCTGCTGCGGCTGCGGGGGCTGCTCGGCGTGTTCGGGCTGCGCCTCCTGCGCGGGGCAAAAGCGTGATGACAGACGGCGCGCGATCTGATATAATATGTGCGGCGGCAGCTATGCCGCCGCGCGCCGCGTTTTGGCGCGCGAATTGCGGAGGTGTCGGTTTTGAACTCCATTATCGATGAAATTGCGGCCTGCCGCGTGATTGCCGCCGTGCGGGACGACGACGGGATCGCGCGCGCGTGCGAATCTCCCGCGCGGGTGATATTCCTGCTGGGCGGCGGGCTTATTGGGCTTGACAGGCGCATAGAGCGCATAAAGGCGCGGGGCAAGCGCGTGTTTTTGCATATAGACCTGTGCGAAGGGCTGGGCAAGGACGCGGCGGCGGTGGACTTCTGCGCCCAAGCGATACGTCCGGACGGCATAATATCCACGCGCGCGCCGCTTATAAGGCGGGCGGCCGAGCGCGGCCTGAGCACCGTACAGCGCATGTTCCTGATGGATTCGCAAAGCCTGATAAACGGCGTAAGGCTTATCAAAAACTCGGAGTGCGACATGGTTGAGGTATTGCCCGGACTTGCGCCCAAGGCGATAAGCTTCATGCGCTGCGAGCTGACTATCCCCGTAATCGCGGGCGGAATGGTGACGACCGCACAGGAGGTAAACCAGGCGCTTCAGGCGGGCGCGGCGGCGGTATCCACCAGCTGTCCCGAACTCTGGGATAAAAATTTCACACTATGCTAATGTTAACATATACATTACCCGTTACATACACTAATCAAACGGCCATGTCGTAAAATAAAAGGCACATGGCAGAGATTAAGAGAAGCCGTGGCAGACCCGCGCAAGCGGTTTGTTTGTCATGGCTTTTTTCTGTCCATACCGCGCGGGGGCGCGGCGGAGGACTGGTATTATTTATGCGGAGGGGAATACAATGCGGAAGGATCAGTACGACGTGCTGATAATCGGCGCGGGCGTTACCGGCTGCGCGATAGCGCGCGAGCTGTCGCATACCGGGCTAAAAATCGCGCTGAGCGACGCGTGCGACGACGTGGCGATGGGCGCAAGCCGTGCCAACAGCGCCATAGTCCACGCGGGATACGACTGTGTGCCGGGCACGCTTATGGCAAAGCTCAACGTGCGCGGCAACGAGATGTTCGATGATGTGTGCGAAAGCCTGAACGTGCCGCTTTTGCGCGTGGGTTCGTTCGTTATCGCGTTTGGCGAGGAGGACGAAAAGGAGCTTAACAACCTGCTGGAGCGCGGCAGAGCCAACGGTGTGCCGGGGCTTGAGATAATCTCGGGCGAGCGTGCGCGAGAGATGGAACCCAAGCTGTCGGACGACGTGACTGCGGCGCTGTGGGCGCCCACGGCGGGCATTACCTGTCCCTATGAACTGACAATCGCGATGAGCGAGAACGCGCGCGCAAACGGCGCTGATATACTTCTGCGCAAGCGCGCGGTTGCAATCGATTATGCGAACGATGAGTTCACCGTCAAGTTTGAGGACGGCACTTCGGTCAGCGCCAAGTACGTCGTCAACGCGGCGGGCGTATACGCCGACGAGGTTGCGCGCCTGATAGGCGACGACAGCTTCACCATCAGCCCCCGCAAGGGCGAATACATGCTGCTGGACAAGCAGGCGCTGTGTGTGGGCACGGTCATATTCCAGACCCCCAGCAAGCTGGGAAAGGGCGTGCTGGTTTCGCCCACTGTGGACGGCAACATATTCGCCGGCCCGACCGCGCAGGACAAGGTGGAAAAGAACGACACCCAGACAACGCCCGAAGGATTGGCTGAACTGAAGAAGTTCTCGCTTAAATCTGTGCCCACGCTCAACCTGCGTCAGGTAATCACCTCGTTCGCGGGCGTGCGCGCGCAGCCCTCCACGGGCGACTTCATAATCCGTCCCAGCGACAAGAACGCGCGCTTTATACACGCTGCGGGCATCTGCTCGCCCGGCCTGTCCAGCGCGCCGGCCATAGCCGAGTATGTGCGCGGACTTATTAAGGAAGCGGGCGCGGATACCGCAGAGCGCGCCGACGCAATTTATGTACGCGAACACGCCAAGCCTTTCCGCCAGATGGACGCGGACGAGCGCGCCGAGGCGTACAAGCGCAACCCGCTCTACGGCCGCATAATCTGCCGCTGTGAAACCGTGACCGAGGCCGAGATCGTTGACGCGATACATCGCGGCGCGACTACGGTTGACGGCGTAAAGCGCCGCACCCGCGCGGGCATGGGGCGCTGCCAGGGCGGCTTCTGCGCGCCGCGCGTTATGGAGATACTCAGCCGCGAGCTGGGCGTACCCACCGAGAGCCTGACCAAGTTCGGCGGCAAGTCGTACATGGTGGCCGGAAAACTGGGGGAGGTCAAGGGTCATGAATGACTATGATGTAATCGTGGTAGGCGGCGGCCCGGCGGGTCTGGCGGCGGCGCTGGAGGCGCACAAGGCGGGCGCGAAGGTGCTGGTTCTGGAGCGCGATCACGATCTGGGAGGCATACTTCAGCAGTGCATACATAACGGCTTCGGCCTGCACTTCTTCGGCGAGGAGCTGACCGGCCCCGAATACGCGGGCAGGTTCATCGCCGAGCTTAAAAAGACCGATATAGAAGTACTTACCGACACAATGGTGCTGGAAGTATCCAACGAGCGCGTGGTGACGGCCATGTGTGCCAGCAGGGGTCTCATGACGCTTACTGCGGGCGCAGTCGTGCTGGCTATGGGTTGCCGCGAACGCACCCGCGGCGCGCTCAACATACCCGGCACCCGCCCGGCGGGCGTATACACCGCGGGCTGCGCACAGCGCCTGTGCAATATGGAAGGGTATCTGCCCGGCCGCAAGGTGGTAATCCTCGGCTCGGGCGACATCGGCCTTATAATGGCGCGCCGCATGACGTGGGAGGGCGCTGAGGTCAAGATGGTGTGCGAGCTTATGCCGTACTCCTCCGGCCTTAACCGCAATATAGTGCAGTGCCTCGTTGATAACGACATTCCGCTGCGCTTCAACCACACCGTGACCGCCATACACGGCCGCGAGCGCGTGACCGGCGTGACCATCGCCGAGGTGAATCCCGCGACGCGCGCGCCCATACCCGGCACCGAGTTCGACATCGAGTGCGACACGCTGCTTCTGTCGGTCGGCCTGATACCCGAAAACGAGCTGAGCCGCGCGGCGGGCATCGAGATGGATCCCGTGACTTCGGGCGCTGTGGTTGACGAGACGCGTCAGACCTCCATACCCGGCGTGTTCGCGTGCGGCAACGTATTGCACGTACACGATCTGGTCGATAACGTCAGCGCCGAGGCCATACTCGCGGGCAAGTCTGCGGCGGCGTATGCGCTGGGCAAGGCCGAGGGCAAGCCGTCCGAGCGCCGCGTAAAACCCGCAGGCAGCGTGCGCTACGTGGTGCCGCAGCGCCTGAGCGCAGACGCGAGCGGCAAGATCGACTTCTATTTCCGCGTGGGCGGCGTGGTGAAGCCCGCGCGCCTGACCGTCAAGTGCGGCGGCGTGGAGCTGGTCTCGCGCAAAAAGCAGATTATGACCCCGGGCGAAATGGAAAAGGTAACGGTCGAAATACCGGCGGGCGGCGACATAGAGATATGCGCCGGTCAGGCGTAAGGAGGCGCGCATATGGAAACTCGTGAAATGACATGTATAGTATGCCCGATGGGCTGCCGCCTTACCGTTACGCGCGACGGCGACGATATTGGCGTCACGGGCAATACCTGCCCGCGCGGCGCAAAGTATGCGCATCAGGAGTTCATTAACCCCATGCGCACCGTAACGTCCAGCGTGTTCGTAAGCGGCGGCAAGCTCAATATGTGCTCGGTCAAGACCGCCAATGTAATCCCCAAGTCGATGATACCGCAGGCATTAAAGGCCATTCGCGCCTGCCGCATCGAAGCGCCCGTCGCAATCGGCGACGTGGTTATAAAGGACATCTGCTCGACCGGCGTTGATCTGGTTGCCACCCGCAACGTGGATAAGGTCTGATCTGGTTAAAGGCTAAACAAAAAGCGCGTGGAGGAAGCAATTCCCTCCGCGCGCTTTTTGCGTATTGTTAAGGCAGAACGAGCGGGTAAGGCTTATGCACAGGGCTGTGCACAGAACGCGGCGGAACGTTCCTTAAAATGCGGATGAGGTTAAGCAGTGAGATCCTGCCTGAACAAGAAAAATCAAATCTGGTTTCGCTTTGGCTGATAAGAACTTATGAAGGAAGAAATGGCCGCCTGAGCAGAATCATAAAATTGTCATTAATATGGACAAATGCGATAGGCACTTGACGTGCATACGGTCAAAGTTTATAATAAAAATATGCCAAAACGACGTGAAATGCAAAGGAGTGGTGACTTTGAAGAAGATTCGTTACGGAATAATCGGCGTGGGCAATCAGGGCGGCTTCTACGCGCGCTACCTCACCGGCGGCATGGCCATGATGGGCGCCGTGCCCACCAATGCGGAATTGGGCGCGCTGTGCGACATCGATCCCGCCAAGCGCACCATGTGCGAGATAATGTACCCCGAAAAGCCCTTCTTTACCGACTATAAGGAAATGATAGCGTCCGGCACTGTTGACGCGATCGTCACGACCGTGCCGCACTATCTGCATACCGAAATCGCGATGTACGCGATCGAGCACGGTATGCCAGTGATCGTGGAAAAGCCCGCGGGCGTGTACGCAAAGGCCGTGCGCGAGATGAACGAGTGTGCTGCAAAGCACCCCGAGGTGCCCTTCGGCATTATGTTCAACCAGCGCACCAATAAGCTCTATAAGCAGCTGCGCGAGCTGGTTGCGGGCGGCAGCATGGGTCAGATCCGCCGCACCAACTGGATAATCAACTCCTGGTGGCGGCCCGACAGCTATTACAAGCAAAGCTCCTGGCGCGCGACCTGGGGCGGCGAAGGCGGCGGCGTGCTGGTCAATCAGGCCCCGCATCAGCTCGACCTGTTCCAGTGGATATGCGGCGTGCCCAGCAAGGTGTATGCCAACGTGCGCTATGGCGTGGGCCGCGACATAGTTGTGGATAATGACGTTACCGCGACGCTGACCTATCCTAACGGCGCTACCGGCGTGTTCATCACCTGCACGCATGACGTTATCGGCACCGACCGCCTTGAAATAGACATGGACGGCGGCAAGATAGTCGTAGAGGACAGCAAGAAGGCCACCGTATACCGCCTGAAGAAGTCCGAAAACGAAATGAACGCCACAATATCCACCGAGGATATGAACAAGCTCTTTATGGGCGGCGGCGCAAAGAACATATACGACGTTGAGGAACTCAAGAACGAAAGCGGCTGGGGCAATCAGCACGGCGAAGTGCTGCGCAACTTTGCGGCGCACCTGCTGGAGGGCGAACCCCTGCTCGCGCCGGGCAGCGACGGCATAAACGGCGTAAACCTGTGCAACGCGATACTGCTGTCCAGCTGGCTGGGCAAGGAAGTCGATATGCCGGTTGACGAGGATCTGTATCTTGAGGAACTGAACAAGCGCATTGCCGCGGAAGGCAAGTACCCCACGCGCAAGTAATCGCGATTACGGGAGGGCATTATGACGAAGATAAATGTTGGCGTTCAGGCGATGATGCTCAAGGGCAAATTCGACGAGCTGGGCGCATATGATACGCTTAAAAAGGTGCACGAGATAGGCTATGGCAGCGTGGAAATTTCGCAGATACCCATGAATGCCGCGAACGTGGACGCAATGCGCCGCGCTCAGGACGATTTCGGCATAAAAATCGCCGCCGTATCCGCAGGCGTAGCGCCCAACGGCCCCATGCCGCAGGAGACCATCGCCACTCACTTTGATAAGATTGTGGCCGACTGCAAGGCGCTTGATTGCAACTTTGTGCGCATAGGTATGCTGCCGTTTGGCTGTATGGCGTCGCTGGATGAAGTGCTGCACTTCTGCCGCATGGCCAACGTCGCCGCGCAGAAGCTGGCCGATCAGGGCATAAAGCTGTACTATCACAACCATCACATCGAGTTCCAGCGCTTCGAAGGCAAGCTCCTGCTGGACATCATACGCGAAAATGCCGATAAGCTGGGCTTTGAGCTGGACGTGCACTGGATACATCGCGGCGGATGCGACCCGGTAAAGGTAATCGCCGATTACGCGGGCAAGGTCGATCTGATACACCTGAAGGACTACCGCATCGGCCATATTCCGCCGGAAGCGTTCGGTATGATGGCCAAGGGCGACTTCAAGGGCTTTATGCAGGCGTTTAACGACGTGGTGCAGTTTGCCGAGGTGGGCGAGGGCACGCTCGACATGGACGCGATAATCAAGCAGAGTCTCGCGTCCGGCGCGAAGTACTTCTTCATCGAGCAGGACAACCTGTATGGCCGCGACGTGTTCGACTGCCTCAAGACTTCCTATGACAACATCGTCAAGCTGGGCTATGAGATAGTTTAAGGCATAAATCAAAATTCGGCTGCATCACGTATGTGTGTGCAGCCGGATTTTTGCTTTTCTGCCGGTTAGGTCAAGATACAGTAACGTAGATAAGCCTTTGCAGAGACGGCGGACTAAGCCCTGAACGCAAAAATAGGCCGTGCCGAAAAGCATCGGCACGGCCTGCTGTTTGCCTTAAAGGAATATCAATCGCGGCGGTCGCCCCTGCCGGATATGACCAGCAGTCGCAAAAGGTTGAGTATCGACTGAAGCGCCGACGCAACGTATGTCATTGCGGCCGCGCCCAGTACGGCGCGCGCGCCGCTGAGTTCGTCGCTGTCCAGTATCGCACAGCCTTCCAGCGTCGCAAGTGCGCGCTTGGAAGCGTTGAACTCTACCGGCAGCGTGACCAGCGAGAACACGACCACCAGCCCGAACAGGATTATACCTACGTTGACCAGCGGTTCCCACGAGAATATAAGCCCCAAGAAGAACAGCGGTATCGCAAGGTTGGAGCCGACGCTTACTACCGGCACCATCGCCGAGCGCAGCATCAGCGGCTTGTAGCCCTGCGCGTCCTGCACGGCGTGACCGGCCTCGTGCGCCGCCACACCCAGCGCCGCGATGGACGTGGAGTTCATTACATCGTCGGACAGCCTGAGCACCTTGTCGCGCGGATCGTAATTGTCGGTCAGGCGGCCGCGTACGCGTTCGATGCGCACGCTGCTCAGTCCGTTTTCGTCCAGCAGCATCCGCGCGGCCTGCGCCGCGGTAAGTCCGCTGCGCGATTCAACGCGGCTGTATTTGGAATAGGTCGAATTTACCTTGAACTGCGCCCAGAGCGCCAGCAGCAGCCCGGGCAGCACGATAAGCATCGTGGGGTCAAAATAAAATCCATATGGATAGAACATAACGACTACCTCCCTGCGGGCAGTATGTCCGGACTGCCGCATATTGATGCTGCAAACCGAAAATCCCGTTTGCACTATGATAATGGAAATTGCGTTACGTTTCAAGTGCTTTTTGACAATGCCAATTAATTGTCGCGCGCCTGACATAAATGTGTTTAGCCTTGACACGCGCCCGCGCAGGTGCTATCTTTATATAAAGTAGTTTTTTTATTTTACGCATGATTTGCGTCTGAGCACCTCGTAATTACACGATTTGTAATTATGGCGGCAAATATGCCGGACGCATTTTAAAATAAAGCCGTACAGGATGTGCTTTAATATGAGTAACGAATTCGATTCCAATGCATTGCCCACGCAGCTGATGCTGAACATGCGGGCGATATACGGCCAGCTCAAGCGCGCCGAGCGCAGCGCCGCCGACCTTATACTTACCGATCCCGTGGGACTGTCCGAAATGACCATCGCCGAGGCCGCACAGATGTGCAACGTGTCCCAGCCCACATTCGTGCGCATATCGCGCCGACTGGGTTTTGAGGGCTTTGCCCAGCTTAAGGCCGCGCTGAGGCAGGTCAAAACCGATCAGAACGCCGAACGCCTGCCCAGCGATCTGTATCAGCATATGAGCGCCAGCGACGATCCGTATGAAATAGCGTCGCAGATAGTGCGCGCCTCGATACAGTCGATGGAAGATCTGATGTGCGTGCTTGATCGGGAACAGTTTAACGGCGCGGTGAACGCGCTGCTCAGCGCGCACAGGGTGGGCTTCT
>OLNE01001565.1_pt1 | contig 16078 bp, 9 predicted proteins | sample 1672431 | NCBI WGS metagenome assembly OLNE01 (sample SAMEA3136685, study PRJEB25190) | human gut metagenome | reverse complement strand
TATTGGTAAAGGTACTGTTGGTGATAGTAGCCTTGCTGGAAGCACTATTCATAAAGATAGCGCCGCCATAACAGTTGCTTTCCACACGGTTATTGGCAAAGGTGCAGCCGTCAGCTTCCAGCACGCCAGCGCCACCAAAGCGTATGCCTGCACCATGGTCCGTGCTGGTATAGGTCATATTGCTGATGGTGGTATCCTTAAGCACCAGATTGGTATTATTGCCTGTATAGACACCTCTGGTAGAGCCGGTCAGGGTCACGCCCTGCAGCTTTACGGTGGTGTTTTCGGGTTTGCTAGTCTGGCCGTTAGTAACAAGCAGCGTGCCGCTTTCGCTGGTCAGTTTGCCGCCGCCATCGGCTAGGTTATAGTCGTCCTCACCCTTAGCATTGCACAGGGTAAAGGTCAGATCGGCCTTGTTCAGGTCCGTTACCGTGATATGGCCGGTGAGGGTGTAGCCGTTCAGGTTCAGGGTGGGGCTGTGCTTGGTGTTGTTGATGGTCACATCCTCGGTCTGGTCGCGCAGCAGGTGGATGGTGGTGGTGTTAGTTTCTGCGTCCGCGGCATCCGCTGCTTCCATGGCCTTGATAGCCTGGTTGATGCTGAAATACTTATCACTGCCAATACGGGCGGCGTAACTGCCGGTGTTCTCCCCCGCCGGGGCCAGGGTGTAGATGGTCTGGGCCGGAGCAGTCTCACTGCGCACCGTTTTGCCGGTGGTCGCATCATTTTTCAGCCAGACGAGATCTTTGGCGTTCTCGATGCCATCGGTGTGCAGATCTTGGGTATCGGCCAGGTCGACCGTACCGCCCTGGGCAAACAGCACATCGCCCGCGATGGTACCGCCGTGGAGCAGGGTCTTTTCACCCACGGTCAGGGAACTGTCGGCTCCGCCCAGATACAGGTTGCTGGCCAGCTGGCTGGCGGCGTTATCCCGGATGATGCCGCCCACGGCTGCGTCCTCGGCGGCAGAGAGGGTGACTTTAGCCTTGGTAGCAATGTAGAGAGCGCCGCCGTTGTCGGCGGTATTATTATAGATTTCGCCGCCGGTCATGTTCAGGGTAGAAAGGCCAACATCCGTGTTCATGTACACCGCACCACCGTTGTTGGCGGTGTTATTGTAGAACTCACCATCATTGATAGTAAGAATAACCGCCCGGTTGCCAGCCGCGAGGGCACCGCCGTTAGAGGTGGCAGTATTGTTATAGAACTTACCATCATTGATGGTGACATTGCCCGTGTACACCAGGTAGACCACGCCGCCGTTGACAGCCTTATTGTTGTAGAACTCGCCGCCGTTGATGGTGATGGTATTGGTCCAACCGACTGAGGCAATTACACCGCCGCTTTGACTGGTGGTTATATTATCATGGAATTCACCGCCGTCAACGGTAACGGTGGAGTTGGAGTTCACGTACACACGGCCGCTGTTGGTGCCGCTGTTGTCGTAGATTTCAACATCTTTAAGGGCAACGGTGGAATAGTTGCCGTTTGTAAGAATGCTGTAGCCGGTGTTTTTGGTAAACACGGCACCCTCAGCCACGATATTGTGATAACTGCCATTCAGCCGGATGCCGCTGTCCGTGTTGCCGGTAAAGGTAACGTCTTTGGCCGTAATGTCAATAAAGTCTTGGCCATTTACGGCGCGGGACAGGTTACGCAAGGTCAGGGTCTTGCCGGTCAGTATCAACTTGTTATGGGCCGATTTTGTGCCGTTGTTCATCTCAATGCCGTTGGCCGGGCCGGTAAGGACGCCGCCGGCGCTGCCTGCTTTATAATTGTCGGCCTTTTTATCGGTCAGGGTAAAGGCGTTGGTGTTTTGACCGTTGGTCAGGGTGATCTTACCGGTGAGGGTGTAGCCGTTCAGATTCAGGGTGATGGGGTTATTCACGGTGGTAGCCGTGACCTGCTCGCCCACATCGGCCAGCAGGTCGATGCTGGCGGTGCCGGTTTTCTTCGCCGCCGCCTCATCCAGCGCGGCCTGCAGGGTGGTGTACTCTTTGCCGGTCCAGGAGCCGAGCAGGCCGTTCAGACGGGCCACAAAGTGGGCCGCGCCCTGCAGGGTGTAGTAATGCTCGGCGCTGTTATCGTTGGCAATGTCGGTTTCCAACGCAGGCGGGGTGTTATCCATCAGCCAGGCATCATACACGCCTTCCACGCCTTCCAGCTTTTTAGCGGCGGGCAGGGTCACTTTGACCGCGTTCTTTTCCACAAACACATCGCCGACACCCTCGTTGCTATCGGGGGCAGTCTTTTTGCCCATAGCGAAGCTGGCCCCCGCACTAACGTACGCGATGCCGCCCTTTTTGGCTGTGTTGTTGGCGATGGTACAGTCCTCGGTCGTCAGGCTGGCGGGCAGCACTCTGCTGTCTGCATTTTTCACATACAGAGCACCGCCATCAACGCCTGACGTGTTGCCTGTAATAAGCGTGCCGTCTTTGATAGTTGTGGTATTGTTGCGGACGGCTACCGCGCCGCCGCTATATTTATACTTGTTTGTTGCATCGATGGCAGTGGTAGCAGCGGTACCGCTGGTGTTGTTGGAGATGCTGCCGCCGCTGATATTGTTGGTGCCGTTATAGCCGCAGTAAATACCGCCGCCAGCCAGAGTCGTGGTATTGCGCTCCACCACGGTATCGATAATGTTGACCGTGCCGGAATCCACTTTATAGAGTTCGCTTCTGCGCAGGTCGGAAGTAATGCCGATACCACCGCCGCCGCTGCAGTTACCATCCGTGCCGGTGGTGGAGTTGCCGGTGATTTCACAGTCCCGAATGGTAAAATCACCGGGTCTACCCGTGCGGATGATTGCTGTGGCGTTATCCACTTTGGTTTCTTGGAAATCGAGGTAGTTGTGGATGCCCACGCCGCCGCCAGCCCAGCTTGTAGTATTGTTGTGAATTTTGCTGTTGGTCAGCGTACCCTCGGTGGTGCTGTTATTGATATAGATACCGCCGCCGTACCGCAGGGCGGTACTATCATGAACATCCAGATAATCCAGCTTGTCGGTGTTATGGGCACCGATGCAGAGAGCGCCGCCGGAGTAGTTTTTGGCGGTGTTGTTTCTGAACACGATGGGGTTATCTGCTGTGCCGATGATGTTCAGCTCGCCACGGTAGTATTCGAGATTGCCGTCTGCGCCTGTACGGTACTGGTTGTTGCTTTCAAACTGAACTGCACCGCCGAAGTTGTTTGCCGTATTGCCCGCAAAGCTGCTGTTGCCGTTGATGGTCAGGCTGTTGCCGCTATACTGGTTCCATACGTAAATAGCGCCGCCGCTGCTGCCAGCGGTGTTGTTTTCAAACACGGCATCCGTCAGGGTGTAATGGCCCTGGCTCAGATAGAACGCACCGCCGCTCTGGCTGATGCTCTTGTTATTGCTGGCCGTAATGTTGGTCGCGTTCAGGGTCAGGTATACGTTTGTATTGATACCCACTGCGCCGCCGTGGCTGCGGGAGGTATTGTCCTTAAACGTAACATTGTTCCATGTAAAAGCAGCCTCAAACGAGGAGGGGATCTCGTTAATAAAGACTGCACCGCCCCAGCCACCATCGCGCACAGCACCAGCGGTGTTGCCCGTAAAGGTCACGTTATCCATGTCAAACTGCTTGGTGCGGTTGACCCAGACAGCGCCGCCGTGGCTCTGCTCGGTGGTATTGTTGGTAAATACACAATCTTTAAAGCTGGTAGGAACACCGTAGATACGGACTGCACCAGAACTGGACGAGTTTTTAGCCTGGTTGTCGGTAAACGTGGCGCCCACGACTTCCAAGCCCAGGTCATTGCGCTGGGTGCCGCTGTCAACATACAAAGCGCCGCCAGAACCCCAAAGGGTCGTGTTACCAGCAAAGCTGCCGCCATAAATACGCACCGTGGTGTAAATACCGTTGGTATTATCGCCGCTGCCACTTGCACCGGTGCTGATAGCACCGCCCCAGCTGTTCGCGCTATTGTTGGTAAACGTATTCGCCTTGTCCGGGTCAGGGGTGCCATCCTCCCGCAGGACACCCAGTGTAATGACGCGGCCCTGGTAGACGTTATCGTTGTTAGAAGCAATGGCACCGCCGAAATGGGCGCTGTAGTTGCCGGTAAACGTATTGGCAGTAAAGTCTGCCCAGGCGTAACCGCTCACCCACACAGCACCACCGCCGCGCCAACCGCCGTTGCCTGCCGAGGTCACGCGGTTGCTATCAAAATTGCTGCCGTCAATATTCAGGTAAATGTGGGCGTTGCCGTAGCCGGTTTCCCGCCGGGTAGAGATAGCGCCGCCATAGCCGGTGGCGGTGTTGCCGGTAAAGGTGCTGTTCTTCACGTGCAAGCTGGCCACCTGCACAGTGTTGGGCTTGTCAGTGGGGTTGACCTGAATCAGAATCGCGCCACCGCCGGCATCGTCGCCATTTTTTACATCATAGGTGGCAGAGTTCCGGTCAAAAGTGCAGCCTTCAACCGTGTAAACAGGGTTGAACACGGTAGTTTTGCCGTAGTTGTTGGGGTAGTACACTGCGCCCGCATACCGCAGGGCCGTGTTGCCCCTAAAGGTACAGTTTTTCAGCGTGTTTTCCTTGATATTGCTGTTAAAGGCAATCGCGCCGCCGCGCAGGGCCGCATAGTTGCCGTGCAGGATGGTTTCTTCCTCGGCGTTCTCGTCATCGGAGGTGGTGGTCCCGACCTGGCCGAAGGTCACGTTCTCGATGGTGTCGTCCGCCAGGCCGTCAAAGGCGGGGTCAAAGGCCAGCGCACCGCCGTAGGTATCGGTGCTGTTATCGGTAAAGGTGCCGCCGTTGAACGTAACCGGCACCTGCACCAGGATGTTGTCCGCCTTGACATGCAGGGTGTACTGGTTGGCCAGGTACAGCGCACCGCCGTCCTTGGCGGCATGGTTGCCCGTAAAGGTCACGTCATTGCCAATGGTGGTCTGTACACCGGTGCCCAGGTAGACCGCACCGCCAAAGCCGCCCGCGTTGTTGGTGGTAAAGTTGGCATTTTCCAGCGTGAGCAGGGCTGCGTTATGCACGTACAGGGCCGCGCCGTTGCCGTCGGATTTGCAGTTGGTGATGGTGGCGCCGCCCTTCATGGTAAAGCTGGTGTCCATGCTGCTGCCGTTTTCACGCTGGAGCTTTTTGAACTGATAGGTGTTGTCCGCGTTCTGCAGCGGTTCCTGATTTTTGCCCAGAGCAACATCGAACTGGCCGTTGGTATCCACGGCGGCGGTGCCCTTTACGTACACACCCGCGCCGGGGCCTGCGTAGGTAAAGTCGCTGATGGTCGTGCCATCCAGCGTGAGGGTGCTGCCCAGCTGCACCTGCACGCCGCGGGTGGCAGTGCAGCCGTCGGCCGCCTTGATGGTGCCGCCCTGAATGGTGAGCGAGCCAAACACGGATACGCCGACAGCCGCATCGGTGGGCACTGTCAGCGTGGAGCCGGTCATATTTAAGATGATGTTTTTGTTTGTGTAGTTGATGTTGATCTCGTTGCCGCTGGCGTCCTTGACGACGATGGTTGCATCGGGAATGACCAGCGTGCCGGTGTAATTGTGGGCGGGCACATCGACCTTAATGTCGGTCTGGCTTTCCGGGGCCGCATACACCGCCGCATTGACCACCGCCTGCAGGGTGGACGGTTCGGTCTCGGTGATCTCGTCCGACAGGGCCAGGGTCTCCTCGCGGACATCGGGCTCGATACTGTCCGCGTCCAGGCTGAGCTGCGAGGCCGCCAGCAGGGCGATGCAGCTTTGCAGGTCTGCCGGGGTGACGGTGGTGGTCGTATCGGTGGTGTCGTCCGTGTCGGCGGCATCGTCTGCCGTGTCCTCGGCAGCCGGGGTGGGCGTCGGGGTGGGCGCATCCTCGGCGGCATCGGGGGCCGGGGTGGTTTCGGGCGCAGCTGTGCTTACCGGGTCCTGCGGAGTTTGGGAATCCGCCGTAGGAACCGGGGTGGCAGCCGTATCCGTGCCGGTGTCAGGCTCCGGCGTGGGGGTGGCAATAACCACATCCGCGTCTGCGGTGATGCTGTCCCCTGTTGTGCTATCGCTGGCCGCGATGGATGCCGTGCTCTCGGCATATGCGGCCATGGGCTGGGCAAAAGTGCCGGCCATCATGCCGGCAGCCAACAGCCATGCTGCGATCCTTTGTATGCTCTTTTTCTTCATGCGAACCGTCCCCCCATATCGGTTTTGCTATGTGGTGGTGTTTGCCTCTTGCCACTATGTATAGGTACGCGGCACCTGTTTTTCCACCAGTTTGTGGGGTTTTACAGGGCTGCTATTTTTTATTGCGGTCTATTTTATTTTAATAACATACCGCGATTTTTTCAAGGTTTGTGTCGACATTTGTCGCGCTACATCGACCGTTTTCGACATGCTTCGCAAAGAAATTTTACGAAAATGTTTGTATTTTTCCCTCGTACAACAGATTTTGTGAAATTGTCAGGATTTTTAGGGCACAACAAAATGCCCCCGCAGCCGGTAAGTTCCGGCCGCAGGGGCGCTGTGGGGTATGCTTCAATTTTCCATGGCTTTATACAGTTGTCGAATGTTGGGTGAACTTGGCGATGGCAGCCTTGACCAGCGGCATATTCAGCGGAAACCGCAGGCATTTTATGCCGTAACAATACATGGCACTATTATATACGCGGCGGCGGGGGATCGTCAATTTTTGTCGAAAGGCAATTTTCCCATGTAGGCCCATACATGAAACAGCGTCCCCAGCGCTGCACATGGCAGTCATCGGGGACGCTGTTTTGCGTTTTCCCTTATGGGAATTATTTAATGCAGTTCAGGCCAGTAATTCTTATTGGCGACGATCAGGTCATCCAGAATCTTTTTGGCGACCGTGGCGCTGGGCACCGTCTTGGACAGCGTCAGGGCCTGCCACAGTTTCTGGTAGCTGTGCTCGACATAGGCTTCGACGACCAGGCGTTCAACTGCCAGCTGCTCCTCCATCATGCCTTTTTCAAAGGTGGGAATGTAGCCCTGGCATATGGGCTCGGCACCGCGGCTGCCGATCACGCAGGGGACCTCGACCATGGCGGTGGGGTCAAAGTTGCAGATCGCACCCTTATTCTCCACAATGCAGAGCATAATCTCATGGGTGTTATAGGAAATTGCCGTAGCCAGGTCAACGATGAAAGATGCATGCACATCGATCTCGAACCCACCGTTGACAGCCGTGCCCGCTGCGATAATGTCACGTGCGGCACCGAAGATGCGCTTCTCACGACCGTTCATAACCTCGTTGGCACGGGTATAGTTGGGGTCAGAGTGCTCCACAACGTAGTCAGGGAAGATGTAGTATTTCAGGTAGGTGTTGGGTAGGAAGCGAGGATCAACTTTCATCAGGTCGGCCGCCTTGCGGTGTGTGGCCTGCCAGCTGGGCTCCATATGCTGCTTTTCAATGGCCTTGGGGGTCAGGTAGCCGTTTTTGGAGACATAATCCTGAATCTGCGGCATCAGGTCGTTGCCCAGTTCATCCGTAACGCTGGTCCACCAGCCGAAGTGGTTCAGGCCGAAGTAGCGCACATCCAGATCCTTGGGGTCCTTATTCACAATGTAGGACATGCGGGTCTTGGTGGCGATGGGCATATCGCAAATATTGATGATGCGTGCTTTGGGACGCATAACGCGGCAGGCTTCGGCTACGATGGAAGCGGGGTTGGAGTAATTCAGAATCCAGCCGTCAGGAGAATACTTATCCATGTAATCGATGATCTCCATCATGCCGGTAATGCTGCGCATGCCATAAGCGATGCCGCCGGGGCCGCAGGTCTCCTGGCCGACCACGCCGTAACGCAGGGGGATCTTTTCGTCCTGCTCACGCATGGCAAACTTGCCTACGCGGATGTGCGCCATGCAGAAGTCCTTGCCCGTAAAGGCTACCACGGGGTCAACCGTGTACTCGTAACGGATCTGGGGAGCCTGCTCATGCATCAGAATCTTGATTGCCTCACCAAGAACGGCCTGGCGCTCGGCATCGTTATCATACAGCGTCAGCGATTCCAGCGGAAAACGATCCTGGTTGCTAAGTAGCATCATAACGATGCCAGGGGTATAGGTGCTGCCACCACCGGCAATAACTACGTTAAACTTTTTGTTCTTCTTGTCCATCATAATAAGTCATTCCTGTTCTGTAAATTTATTCTTATTTGGAAAGTTCTTCATCAACCGCTCTGCGTACGACGTTGATCTTCAGGCCGTAGATGACCTGCACGATTTGGCCTTTGATCATGACACCCGAAGCGCCGGTCTGGTTTTTCAGTGTTGCCTGGTCTATTTTGGTGTTGTCTTTAACTTTCAGGCGCAGGCGGGTGAAGCAGTTATCCACTTCCAGCAGGTTGTCCTTGCCGCCGAGCGCGGCTACGATGGTAGCAGCGTCGATTTTGCCAGACGGAGCAGCGGCGTTTGCATGGGCCTGCTTTTCTTTAGCCTGCTTTTCCTTGTACTCTTTCTTGCTGTACAGCTTCATCTCTCCACCTTCATCCTCACGGCCGAGAGTATGCAGGTTCAGCTTGGTGATGAGGAAGTAGAACACCACATAGTAGACCACGAACATGATGACGCCAGCCAGCAGGAAGGCAAGCCAATGGGTTTTGTTGATACCGGCAGGAACATTATAAAGAATGAAGTCAATAATGCCATTGTAAGCAATGGTGCGAGCGCCCAGCAGGTTTGCCAGTACCAGGCCAGCGCCACTGAGAATAGCATGGACCACGTACAGGACCGGTGCCACAAAAAGGAAGGAGAATTCGATAGGCTCGGTGATACCGGCAATGCAGGAAGTCAGCACAACGGGCACCAGGATGGATTTAACACGCTGTTTGTTTTCGGGGCGAGCCGCCTGATACATAGCCAGAGCAGCGCCGGTCAGGCCGAAGATCTTGGTAACGCCGCGGCACTCGAAGATCGCAGCAGTAGAAAGGGTAGCCACATTGGGGCTGGCCAGTTCGGCCAGGGTAATGTTGCGGGCACCCTCGACCAAGACGCCATCGATCATAGCACTGCCGCCCAGCGAGGTGTAGAGGATCATCGGGTTCAGGACGTTGTGCAGACCAACGGGGATCAGCAGCCGTTCCGAAGCACCAAAGAGGAAGTAGCCCAAGTTACCGGATTCACCAATGATCGTGCCGAACTTGGAGATCACGCTCTGGATTGGCGGCCAAACATGGGTGCAGACGACCGCAAGAAGGATGGTAACCGGAATCATGACGATGAACACGAAACGTGCACTACCGTAGATCTGGAACGCACCCTTGAATTCGGTGTTGATAAAGCGGTTGTGCACCGCGGCCACCACAAGGCCCAGGATAATACCCAGGAAGGCACCCATTTCCAGCACCTGCACGCCCAGAATAATGGACTGACCTGTACCGCGCAGTGCATCCGCCGGGGCCAGCAGGCCGCGCAGATTCATGTACTTGTTCATCGCGTTCAGGAACACAACGTAGGTCAACACACTGATGAACGCGGCATCCGACTTTTTCTCTTTCGCCAGGCCAATCGAAACGCCAACTGCGAAGATCAGACCCAGATTGCTCAAAATTGGCTGCATGCAGCCGGATAAGATTGTGCCAAACCCGATCGTTACCGGGTTATTCAAGAAGGGGACGTCTTGGATCAGACTTGCGTTCGTGAATAGATTGGCGACCGCGATCAGCAGACCCACGATCGGCAGGATCAGCACTGGCATGAACATTGCGCGGGCAAAATTTTGCATGGATGACATTGCCCTGTCTTTAAATTTCATCTCGTTTTCCTCCTGTTTTTTACATGTCTCTTTGCGTAACAGGCAGTGGACTGTTTTTTGCAAAGAGGAATATAAAATTCTCCATTTTATTTCTTCCTAGCCACGGAAGATTCGCACGTGCCTTTGACGATTCTTATTTTAGCACAGCGTTTTACGTTTGTACATATTCCACAGTTAAAAAGAAAAATGTTACTGAAAACAGTAACATTTTTACAATAGTCTATTCGGTTTTGATTTTTTTAGTTGTGACTATCCCTCTTTTTTCGCATCGCTTATTTTTTGCTTTTCTTCGTTTTTTCGTTCTTTTTTATGCGCTGCATTTCTAAAATGACCTGTTCCATTTTTAAAAGGATGCCAGCAAAGAAAAAACACGGCTTCAGGTTGCGGTCATCATTAAGATCTTCATCCTCCATCTTGATGAGGATGTCGCTCGCTTTTGCCAATGTACTTTTGGCGTTTCCCGTAAAAGCTGCAATACGGATATTACCCGCCTGGGCACGACGCACACGCTCCACGATTTTAGGCGTTTCACCCGATTTGGAAACGGCGATAAACAAGCTAATAGAGGCAAGATTATTTTCAAAAATCCCGCTGCTCTCCTCCGCCCCGGAGAAAATGCAGGTCACGCCTTGCACCAACAGTTTTTTGCAGAAATAGTCCGCCGGGAAACTGGAAAATCCCATGCCGCAGATATACACAATGCCTTTGCACTGGCACAACGTTTCGGCCAAAGATGTAAGCTGCGCATAGTCGTTCTCGCTCTCCCGCATATTCTCGGTAAAGCGTTCCAGGAACGGAACTGCCTCCCACTGTTCCTGGCGGCCGTTTTCCGCTTCCTTCATCAGCGCATAGTACATATCGGTAAAGCCCTGATAGCCAAGTTTTTTTGCCAGGCGGATGATCGTAGTGGTGGAAGTAAAGTTGCGAGCTGCCATTTCGCGGATGCCAACCTTTTTACCCTGGTGGATCTGCGCTTCAATATCTGCAAGGATGGTGCCCTCCAACGCCGTCAATGAGCCGTTTTTGATTGCTTTCGTAACGTCAGCCACAAAAGGTTCCCCCTCTCTGTTTTCTTTTTCAAACACTGGTGCTTTCCTTTATTATAGTAAGCGCGCCTGAACTTTGCAAGCATCCGCTGCGCAGTAAGATAACAACTACAAAAAGCCGGGCGCGGCGGGGCGCTCGGCTTTCTGGGTAGGTGTAGTTTAGATGATGATACCGTTACAATGGTCGACTTCGTGCTGGATGATCTGGGCGGTCCAGCCGGTGAAGTTTTTGATGTGAGTGTGCATTTCGCGGTCCTGCCACTGCACCTTGATGGTTTTGTGGCGCTTGGTCTTGCGCTGGCCCTGCAGGGAGAGGCAGCCTTCCTCGGTAAGATAGAGGCCCTTGCGGTAGACGATCTCGGGGTTGAACATCTCCCGCAGGGTGCCCTCGTCATCAAACACGATGATAGCTTTGTTGACGCCGATCATGTTGGCAGCCATGCCTACGCAGCCATCGGCGTGGGCACGCAGGGTGTCCAGCAGGTCGTCCGCCGTGGGGATGTCATCAGCCGTGGCGGGCTGGGCTTTTTGGGCCAGGAATACCGTATCTTTCATCAGTTCGCGTACCATGGGGTTCTCCTTTGTCTATTATATAAGGTATTATAGCATAAAAGCAGGCGGATGCAAGCATCCGCCTCTACGGCAAGAGCGGCTATCATATTGTAGGGGACCGATGCCCGCCATCGGCCCGCAAGTGCCACCCAAAATGTGAATTTTTTTCCTCCGTTGCACAGCTAACGTTTGTGCTATACTGGCATCGTTGCCGACCGGTCGGTCGGTTTTTGTAAGCCCACGGAAAGGATCTTTTCAACCTATGCCGAAATACAGTGTCAAAAAGCCCTTCACCATTCTGGTGGCGGTCATACTGGTGCTGGTGCTGGGCGTGGTCAGCCTGCTGCGCATCCAAACGGATCTGCTTCCCTCGATGAGCCCGCCCTACCTGCTGGTAATGACCACCTACCCCGGCGCCAGCCCTGAACAGGTGGAGGCCGACGTGACCCAGCCGCTGGCCGACGCCGCGGGCATCGGCAAAGGCACCGTGTACGAATATTTTTCCTCGAAAGAAGAGATTTTGCAGGGCGTGGCCCGCTACTGCTTTGCGCAGGAGAACGAGCGTATCGCTGCCCGGTTTGACCGCTGCCGCACGCTGGTCGATTTGGAGAATGAGCTGGTGGCCCGCCTGCAGGCCGCCGGGGAGATCGACCCCGGCTTGACGATGGACGCTTGCCGCACCTCGATCTTCTGCACCGTAACCGGCGGGTTGATTGCCCTGTGCTGCAGCGCCGGCAGCGGCACATCCCTGCCCGCCCTGCCCGCCCTGCCGCAGAATTTGCGGGAGGCACTGCATAGGAGTTTGCAAGCTCCCAAATAAATACTAAACAAAAACAGCCCTGCGCTTTGGAGAATGGCGCAGGGCTGCTTTTTTGATAGATTTAAAATGGCACTCCAAAGTTCCGCTTGGTCACAGGACCAAACGGAACTCTGGTGGGAGAAATCCTTGTATAGATGGAGTAAGTTACTTTTTGATGGTCTCCTTGATCATGTTGAATAGCACGGCTGCTCCAATACCCCAGCCAGCCAGAATAATCAGGTAATCAATAATTCCCATAGTATTCACCTCTATAAAGCGTTCAGTCTGCTTTTTCTGTCTCTTGCTTGGGAACATAGCATGCGCTGTTTGCAACGAACATTGTGATTGCCGCACAAATCAGGCCAAACAGGAAATGGCTGATTCCCAGGGGCGAACCCAGCGCCCAGTAGCCCAGCGTCGATACGATGGCAACAACGATTGTGATCAAGGTTCCCTTCTCATTCATCTTTTTACGCCAGTAGAAAATACCACAGAAAATCGGAACCAATGCCGCACCAGCCGGTGCACCAACATCTTCCATGATCGACACGATCGAAGATCCGAAATAGCCAACGATCAGGCCCGCGATTGCGACAAGGATCATAAAGATGCGCTGCAGGGTAAGCGTTTGTTTGTCATCCATCTTTTTGAAGCGGCCGACCACATCGCGGGACAGCATGATGGAGCAAACCATCGTAACCGATGCTGCGGTCCCCATAACAGCTGCCAACAATGCTGCCAGCAGGATGGCACCCAGGAATGTACCCGTGTAATTATTGATCATAGCGGGCAGGATGGAGTCCGAAGTGCCCAGTTCCGGGATCAGCGCAGCGCCAACCAAACCAATCAGGCTGGCAAACAGCAGATACGGTACATAGATCAGCAGAGTTGCGGTAAGGGAGGCGTTCCGTGCCTCACTGCCACTCTTGGCACCGCATATACGCAGGAAGTTCTCGTTGTTGATCATGTTGCTGGTGCCAAAGTAGAGCGCAGAGGAAATCATCGTGCCCCAACCAACCGTAGCGCCGACTTTGAGCATCTCGGGACGGCTTTCCTGCAAGGCAGCAGTCACACCGGCCATACCATTTGCCTGGATCAGCGCGACCAGCGGCAACACCATAACAACAGCGAACACCATCAGGATGATGTTGACCTTGTCCGTCTTGGTTGCAGCCACCATACCGCCAATAACCGTATAGACCAGCATAACAGCCGTCATAATGATCATGGCGGTCAGCAGGCTGAGCTGCGGCACAAACATGTTCAGGATCGTACCCAGTGAACGGATCTGCGATGCCACCACAGAGAACACCGAGAAGATGCTGAGCAGTGCGATCGCATCGGCGCACTTGTTGCCCAGATGTTTACGGATCAGTTCCGGAATGGTGCTGACGTTTTCATCGCGAATCTTACGAGCAAACAGCAGGCTGGACAACATAGCGCCAATGCCTACGCCGATAGCCAGATAAAAACCAGAAACACCGTACGCATAACACATACTGGCACAGCCCAGAGTAGAACCAGCGCCGATCCAGGCGCTGGACATGGAAAACACATTGGTCCAAAAAGGGATACCGCGGTTCGCGGTTGCAAATTCTTCCGAAGTCTTTACATTGCGTCCTGCCAGAATACCGATTACAAGAATGGCAGCAATGTAAACGACCGCAATAATAATGCGTGCCATTTTTTACCTCTCTTTATATCAAGCCCCTTATTGCTGCAGGGCTTACCTCTTATTTAGCGGACATAAGATCTTTCAGGCAGGCTTCCAAGCGGTTCAACCCTTCTTCCAGCACTTCGTGGCTGGTGGCAAGGCAGATGCGCACATGCCCTTCCGATCCGGGACCAAAGAAGCGCTCACCACCGGGAACGATCGCCAGCTTATACTTGGTTTTCAAAAGCTCTACAAGTTCCACCGGGTCCATTCCTGTTTCAGTGATATCCGGGAAGATCACGAAGGTTGCCTGCGGCTTGTGGCACTTAATTCCCGGCATTGCGGCAATCCGCTGCAGGGCATAATCGCGGTTTTCTGTGATTTGCTGCACGAATTGATCCACACGATAAAAGCCCTTTTCCAGGCAGGCAATACCAGCCACCTGAGAAAGCAGATTGATGCCGCCGATGGTAGAATCCACCATAGAGGCTTCTACAAGTTTATCGTAGTTTTCCTGATTGGTCGCATATACGCAGCCAATACGCAGGCCGGCCACACCGAAAGTCTTGGAGAAACCATACACGGTAAGGGTGCGTTTATTGCGCTCCGGTCCAAACTCCAGCAGGCTGTTGAAGTGAGCTTCCGGGTAGATCATATCCGACCAGATCTCATCGTTCATGATGTAGAATCCATACTTTTCGGACAGGGTCAACAGATAATCCAGATCCTCTTTTGTATACAGCATCCCCATCGGATTATGCGGGTTGCAGAAACCGATCATTTTGGTTTTTGGGGTGATGTAATTTTCCAGCCCTTCCAGGCTGATACGGTCCTCTTTCAGATTCGAGGGGAACAGTTTGATGGTTGCACCGGCGTTCGACATCGAGGTACGGAACAGGAAATCCACGGGGTCAAACACAAGGCACTCATCCCCCGGCTGCAGGAACGCATCCGCAATCACCTGCATACCACGGGCAGCACTGTCAATGGGCAACACATATTTAGCTTCCACCGGCTCGTTCTTACGCTCACGGAAACTTTTTGCGAGATCCTCTTTAAATCGTTCCATGCCGCGGTTTTCGATGTACGGGAAGTAACCATCCTTAATGTAATCCGTCAGGGCTTCTACCACTTCAGGTGCACAGGGGAAATCATGGTCAGCTGCCGTGAGAGGAATGACACCATCGGGGACTTCGGCCCAGCGAAGGTTATGGGCACGTTCCTTTAAAATATCGAAATTGATCTGTTTGTTGGTGAAGTTTTCCATGTTGTCCCCCTTTATACTTCTGCAACTGCCTCGATTTCGCAGCGCACACCCTTGGGCAGGTCCTTAACAGCACAGCAGCTGCGGGCCGGGTTGCTGGTAAAGTACTGCGCATAAACACTATTGAAGGTTGCAAAATCTGCCATGTCTGCCAAGAAGCAGGTGGTCTTTACTACTTTATCGATGCCGGTGCCGCCAGCTGCCAGCACAGCTGCTACATTTTTGCAGCTTTGGTGAGCCTGTGCCTCAATGCCCTCAGGGATCGTACCGTCGGCGGGATTTACAGGAATCTGGCCGGAGCAGTAAGCGAAACCTCCAGAAACGATGCCCTGAGAATACGGGCCAATGGCTGCGGGTGCGTTGTTCGTTGCAATGATTTTCATAAGATAGTCCTCCTTAAAAAATTCGTTCTTTTTGCAATGAAATATATTTCATTGCTCGTTGTCCTCATTATATCAATAAACTATTTTTCAGTCTATTGGCAAGTTGTAGGAAAGTTTCTTCTTTCTTTTGTTTAGTCTGACGAGTCACGGATTCTGCAGCAAAAATCGTCACATTTATGCTGTTACGCAAAAAAAGATGCCAGCCGGGTTGTCTGCCCGGCTGGCATCTTTGCCTTACTGAACTGTCTATAGTATACACATTCTCCGTGCAAATTGCAGCTAAGAATGAAAAGTATTTTATTGCAAAGGCTTAACTTTTTTATTCAAGTCCCTTGCAGTGGCGCAAATGAAGGTACACGGTGTTTTTTGAAATGTTCAGGCTGTCTGCCACCTGAATCACTGCGTCCTTGATATTGAAAATGCCCGAGGCATACAACTTACTGACAATTTCTCTGTTACGCAGTACACTTCCCGCCAGCCCTTCTGCATCGGTTTCTGCTGCCGCACGCTGTACGGCAGGAGAAACCATTTCTGTAGAATTCTGTACATAGGTTTCCGCTACAGGCTGGCTCTGTGCGGGGGAAATCGTTTCCAGAAGCTGCGAAAGCGGGGTGTCCATATAAAAATTGATACACAGTAACCCGATGAT
>OLNE01001562.1_pt1 | contig 16086 bp, 20 predicted proteins | sample 1672431 | NCBI WGS metagenome assembly OLNE01 (sample SAMEA3136685, study PRJEB25190) | human gut metagenome | reverse complement strand
AAAACGACGTTGCCCGTGCCGGTCACAGTGACGTTATTCGCGCCGGGCAAAAGCAGCAATTCGGGGATTTTTACGGCCTTGCCCACCTGCGCGATGCTGTATGCCGCGCCGCCGTTGAGCGCCACCGTCATGCCGGTTTCGGATGCCGTAAAGGTCGGCGAGACGATCTCGTCGCCATTGTTTAAAGCTCCCATCGTGCCCGCGCCACACAAAACTATGCTCTCGGTCTGCGCATATTTGTACGGGTCACATGTGGCGGTGATCTCGTATGTACTGCGCATAAAAGATATTTTGTCGCTGCTGCACTGGATACGCCCGAGATAGTAATAATCCGGATCGATGCTCAAGGTAATCGGCAAGCGCTGCCCGTGGATTTTGCTCGCGAGTTCCGTTGCGGTTTTTATCCAGTTACGCGGTGATCTGTCTTTTTTGCCCAAGTACAGCGTAATCGTTCGTGCGCCGTAGCTCGGTCTCCCTGTTACCACGTCCGACAAATCGATCACTTTGCTTTCAAGCGGCAAATTTATATAGCTTGTTTTGATTTTCGGGGCTCCAATGGATAAGTTATAGAGATCAAGTCCTAAATCATCCGTGCGAAAGTCCCCGATTTTTGCCCACTCTGCCATTAAATCACCCCTCTGTCACGCAGCGCCAGCGTCTCGCCCTGCTCTTTGTCCATGTCGCTTGCGATTTCCGCCGCCACGCGCCGCGACGAGATAACCGCTTCCGCTTTGATGTTTACCTTTTCCATCGCTGTGCCGAGTTTATCGGCAAACTCGCCCTCATCAATTTTGCTGTCCTCTGTCACGCGCTTCAGCTCGTCCAGCTTATCGGCAATTCGGTCGAGCTGCACCGTACCACCTACACCGCCGCCCACCGCGTAAGTGTTGTAGCTGTGCACGGTCTGCGCGTAGAGCTCCTTCGTTTTCTGCGTCGCGTCGTAATATGCTCCGGATGCTGTACCTGCAAGGTCACTATATGTCTTTGCTACGTCCGGCTTCCGCTTTTCCGCCTGCAAGGTGATGCCCTGCACGGTGTAATCCGTCAACTCCATAAACACGCGGGACGGTGATCTGATTTTGTTCGCCGCGCGGTATGCCGCAGAAGCTGTCTGGCCGAGCGCGTAATAAGCACTCCATACCGATGACTGTCGTGCATATGCGGTGTTGACAATGCCTTGTACCGTGTGGTTTGTTGCATCTGCCGCATCGCTGTATCTATCGAGAGCTCGTGTGGTTTGATCGAGGCGTTGCTCAATATTGCTCATACGCTTGCTAAAATTTGTTTGCATTTCGGCGAGCTGTTTTGAAAACTCCGTCTTGCCGTCGTTGACCTTTTTAAACTTGCTGTTTAATTGCTCCATGTGCTCGCCGCCATCGTCTACGATAGCTTGCAAATACTTTGCTGACTCAACGGAGCCATCGGATAGCTCTTGTAAAAGGCCCTCATCAATGCCGAGTTCTGCGGCGCGCTGCATGTTATCTGCGTACTTATCCATAAACGCGATTTGCGAGTCGAGGGAGCCGATCATATCGCTAACGGAGGTATCTACCTCAACTGTCATGGTGTTAAAAAGCCCGAATTGCGAGGTAAGAGAGTTATATGCTGCTTGTTCGGCTTCGGCGTATTCCGCTTGCAGCGCTTCGAGCTCTTGCGTCAACGCATCAAAAGTTGTAGTAATTCCTTGCGTAAAGGTTTGTGCCGCCTGTATTACATCATTGCTGTCATTAACCGTCTGATTGTATCTGTCATATGATGCTTGTGCCTCGTCCAGCGTGGCTTGCTGCATTTCGAGCTCTTCGCGCAAAGCCTCATCCTGCGCTTGATACTCCGGGATCGCCACACCTGCAATCTCATTCATGCGGTTGTATAGCTCCCACCATTTTTCCGATCCATACTCTACGGTGCTGTTCGTGCCGTTGAGCTGCTCGTTGATCGTGTCGTATTCTTCGCCGAGTGCGTCCATAGCTTCGCGGTTTTCGTCCACGGCCTGTTTGGTGGTTTCGTAGGCATTTTTTGCGTCCTCAAGCACGCGCAGCGCGTCGGTCGCGTTTTCCTGGTTTTCCCACGCCTCTGCCTGCGCGAGCAGCGCATCTGTGCCGCCTTCCACCGCGCCGGTGGTCTCATCAATAGATACAGACAAGTCCGGCATGATCTCGCGGATTTTATCCAATGTCTCTTGATAAAGCTCGTTTACGCTTGCGTTTTCAAGCCCCGCCTCCTCAAGCCGCTGTAACTCCTTGATATACACGCGCACTTGGTCGGTGTTGTACTCGTTGTCCGCAATGGTATCGTTTAGGGTTTCCAGCGATGCTTCGAGATCGTCCGACGCTTCGCGGGCGTTGATGATTGCCTCTTTATATTTGTCCGTAGGCGGCTCGCTGTTTGCCATCGCAATGGCTACGCCTGTCACCGCTGCCGTCACGGCCACAAGCGCTACGGTCACCTGTCCGACGGGATTTGCAAGTAATGCCGCCGTAAATGCTTCCGTTGCCGGTATTGCGATTGTCGTCGCGATGTTGTACCCGGCCACGCCCACGGCGAGTAAGCCAACGGCCGTCGTTACGCTGGTCAATGCGCCAACCACCCACGAGTTTTTGTCGATAAAATCCGCCGCCCACGTAAACGCCTGCGCACCGCTCTCGGCGCACTTTTCGAGCACCGGATTGAGCTGGTCGCCGATTGCCACTTTGAGATTATCAAAAGCATTACTCGCCATTGCGAGTTTACTTTCGGTCGTTTCATAGCGCTTTCCTGCTTCCTCCGTCAACGCCGTGTTTTCCGTCCACGCCTCATTCGCGAGGTCTACCGCGCCGGTCATTGTCTCCGCTGCAAGGGATAAGCTTTTAAGCATGTTGGATTGCCGCACGCCCGAAAGCCCGAGATCATCCAGAACGATTGTTGCGCTCTCGCCTTGCTCATCCAGTTTGCCTAAACCTGCGATAAAGAGTTGCAGCGCGTCCACAGCGTGCGTTTTCCACATGCTCGAAAACTCTTTTGCGGAGACGCCGGAAATTCTGGCGTATTCTTCGAGTTTGTCGCCGCCGTTTGCTACTGCTGTTTCAATCGCCGAAAGGGTCTGTGTCATCGCCGTGCCGCCCGCTTCCGCCTCGATGCCTACGGAGGACATCGCCGTTGCGAGTGCCATGATTTCCGGCTCGGTAAGTCCTGCCAGCGTTCCGGCGGACGCCAGGCGTGTGCCCATGCTCACGATGTCCGCTTCCGTCGTGGCAAAATTGTTGCCGAGGCCGACGATTACAGAGCCAAGCCGCCCGTAATTGGCCGCGGAAGTTCCGGTAATGTTGGAAAACTTTGCGAGCGCCGATGCAGCTTCGTCCGCCGAAAGGTTTGTGCTCTCGCCTAAATCAATCATTACGCGGGTAAAATCAAGCACATCGTCGGTCGCGATGCCCAGCTGTCCGGCCGCTTCCGCTACTCCCGCGATTTGCGTCGTGGTCGCCGGAATTTGTGTGGACATTTCTTTGATGCCGTCGTTGATCCGCTGCAACTGTGCGTCGGTGCCGTTTACCGTTTTATATACGCCGGTGATCGCGCTCTCGTATTTTATCGACGCGTCCGTACACTCCTTGATACTATTTACGATCTCCCGGAGGCTTTCTTTGATGCCTGCCGCCGCCAGTGCTGAGGCAAGAGCGCCGATACCCTGCGAGGATTTGTCTCCGAATTCTTCGCTTTTCTCCGCGCCCTCTTTCATCTCGTCGCCGAGCTTGTCAACCGTTTGACTTACGCCCTGTGCCTCTGATCTTGCCTGTTCAAGCTCTTTGTTCGTTTCATCGAGTTTATTCCCAAGCTGGTATACTTCGGCTTGCGTATAATTTGCTTTTTTCCCGTAGCTCTCTACCGACTCCGCTGCACTCTTTGCACCTTTTTCTGCAATTTGCAGTTCTTTTCCCGCTTCTTCCAAAGCGGTTTCAAGGCGTTTCTGTTCTTCCGCCGTTTTGTTGGTGGATTTTTTGTAATTTTCAAGCTCTTGCTGCGCACGGTTGTACTTTTCTCGGCACTCCTCAACTTTTGCGTTCGCTTTTGTTTGTACTTCCTGCGCATTTTGCATGGCAGCACGCAGCGTTTCAAGCTTTTCTTTTTGCTTGTCATACTGCTTTCCGAGCGCTTCAGTTTTCGCTTCCAACGCTTCGACGCTTTTTCCATTGCCTTCATACTGCGCTGTGACGACTTTCATTTCGCTGCGCATGGTACTGAGTTCCGAGCTTATCTTTTTGAGCGATTTTTGATATTCATCGTCGCCCTCAAGCTTAAAGCGTGTTTTTATCTCTCTTGTTGCCATCAATCCACCACCTTTCTTTGTGCGTTTTTGCGTGCGAGGATTGCCAAATCAAAGAGCTCGCCCGGCGTGATAAACAAAATATCACGGTACGTAAGCCCAAGCCGTAAGCCTAAAGTTATGTACTGCGCTATCTTAATCCCGCTTTCGCCGTTTTTTTTTGGAGCTCGATGAGGCCGATGTCGATTTCTTCGTCCTCTTCGGTTTCTTCCTGCGCCAAGCCCGCGTTGATTGCCTCAATCACCATGTTTTGCAGCTTATCGATATCGCGCAGCGCCGCCACGGCGTGTAGGTATTCCGCCCGCAAAAGCTCCGGGGCCGGTCTGCCCACCGCTGCCATTGCTTTGTTATACTGCGCGGACATGATCTCGATCATCTCGCACAGCTTCGCAAACTTTTCGCGGCTGCGGCCGCGTATCACGGTAAAAAGCTGCGTGGTGTCGCCACCAAGCACGTCCTGCACATCAAACATCGCCGCGCCGTTGTAATATAGGCCGTACTTCTGGCCACGCAATGTAAAAGTTACTGTTTTCATCTGCTCACCTTAAAATAGCAAAATGGGCGGTGCTTTCCGCTCCGCCCAAATGCCCTTAATTTTAGCCCGCCGCCTTTGCGAGCTTACTGTCGCACCACGTTTTTGCAGCTGCAAGGGTGTCAAACTCCTCGCGCTCTCTCCATTCGCCGGTCGCCGCCTCAAAAACCGTAAAGGTCAGCGGCGTGCTGGACATTGTGATGCTGTCCGTTTTGGTGTTTGCGCTGTCCGTGCCGAAAGTCGCCTTGACCTTTGGCAAATAAACGCCTCTGTACACCTTTTTGCCTTTGCGGATCAGCGCTTTGATATACGCAATGCCGCCATACGGCACGGTATCCGCTGTGCTGTCCGTGAGGGTCTTGTCGCTTGTGCTGCTCATCGTACTTCCGAAGATAACAGCCTCGTGCTCAAGCGTGAGGTCAGTTGTCTCCACCGCAAGGGAGCCGGAAACAAACTCATCAATGCTCTCATCAAGCACGTCGTCACCGTAAATCTTGCCGGATGCCATCGTTACGGTAAGTTCAGCTTTTACGAGGCGGCCGAAGTTTACCTTTTCGTCGTACTGCGGCAAAGCTGCCGCCGGTTCTGCGCCCTTAAAAGGGGCAAACTGGATATAGTTCGCACCAAATCCCGCCATAATCTAATCACCTTTCTTTATTCCAAATTTCTTGCATTTTTGCCACCGCTTCATCATGCGCCTTTTCGTTCGCGACGCTCATCCACGGATAAGCAGGCATTTTTTTCGTGCCGTACTCGGCTATAAAGCCCTTTTCAGCGTTTCGGATGCCTTTTTGATCTGTGCCCTGTGGGTACACGTCCACAAAAGCTTCCTTACCTTGCCGCTTTACGCGTGTAGGCTTTATGGATGCCACAAAGTCACCTGTTGAGCGGCTGTCGTTTCCCAAAAATCGGATTTTACCAGATGCTATCATCGCCCGCGCCTCTTCCTTTTGCGCGTCGCTGATGACTTTCGCCCCGGCGGCAAGCATTTCCGGCGCAAGTTGCTCAACGCGTATCGGCTCTTTGTTTAAATCCTCGATCAAATCCTCTAAGCCCACTACGTTAAATTTCGCCATTTTCCGCCTCCACGGCTTCGCCGTCCACACACTCGCACTCAAACGCAAAATGTAGGCTATCGAGGTCGGACGCATCCGTGATTTGCGGATAGGTGCACCCGGCAGACAAAAGCGCTTTCGTAAGCTTCCGTTTTTTGTCCGCCGGGCTGCTGCCTATCGGGGCAAACCAATGCAGCGCTACCGTGTACCGTATCACGCCCGGCGTATCGTCGCCGTAAGCGTCCGGGCTCTCAATCGTATTGATCGTGCAATACTCTTTTGCGTCGCCCGTGTAATTGTTGGCGTATACCGGCACGCCCACGATTTCCACCGCATTTTTGATGAGCTGCATTGTCGTCATAAATCCACCCCCGGCGTTTCGGCCTCACACCAAAGCTCTATGTACGCGCGCCCGTCTCCGTAATCGTTGACATATACGATTGGGTATTTTACTCCCGCATAGCGCACGTACATTTTGCGCGTGATGCTTTTGCCTGTATGGCGGATTAAAAATCGGCATTTTTCTGTGCCAAAATCGGCATTATCGCGGTTGATCTCTGTGCCGCTGCGGCGTGTAAACTGTGCATAGCACGTATGCACCACGGTATCCGTCAAGAGCGGGTAGCCCTCTGCGTCCGTCACCGTGGACGGCTGCACAATGTCGATGCGCTTATTCAGCGCGCCCGGGTTTATCTGCATCCGTCACACCTCCGATTAAATTGACACTGTGCATCCCCAAGATTGTTTCAAAAACTTTGTTGATGCCCGCGTGCTCCGTCGTCGGTAGCTGCCGATTATCGTACATATCGGCGCACAAAATCATAAACGCGATATAAAAGTCGGCATGATCGTCGAGCTGTTCCGCACTAAGTCCCGTATATCCGATGATATAGTGTTTAGCCGCTTCCATGATCGCCAAAATTTCCGTCTTGTCGTACTCATCGGCGTTAAGCCGCAAATATGCGGCTACATCCTCAATCGTGATCTCGCTGATTTTCACGGCTTATCCACCTCCCTTTTCCCTTTAGGATGCTTTCATCGTCAGCACGGCAAGTTTCTGGTTGTCCGTCACCTTCGCGTCAAACTCAAACCAAGAGACAACGCCCACTGCGTGCTGTGTTGCGTACTTCTCGCGCAGAACCTCAACGGATATGTTTTCGCGGAAATTGACGGAAAGGCCGGAGTAATCTCCGTAAAGGATCGCTTTGCTGCCTGCCGCCATCTTCGGCATGTTGTCGGAAACATATACCGGCTTGCCAAGCAGGCGGTACGGAAATTCGCCCGTGATGTCATCCTGCAAGAGGTAGCGATTATTGCCGTCCTTGAGCTTGCGCAGCGCGGTAAAGGTGTCCGGGTGCATTGTCCAACACGCGTTGCGCTGGTATGCCTGCTTTACCATGGCCTGCAAGGAGATAAGCTCATCGGCGGTCACTGCCGTCGTTGCCGCCGCCGCCATAGTGGTGGTCGTGTTCAGTGCGCCCTGCGCAGCGTCAGAACCTGTGCCCGTAAGCAGCTGACCCTCGATCCAGCCCGCAATTTCCTCCGCCATCTGATTGATGATAAAGTTAGTTACGTTAAAGGCGCTGTTGTTCTCCACGCTTCTGCCGATGAGCACGAGCGCACCGGCGAGGTAACCGCCGAGGTCGATGCTCGTAAACTTGCCGGAATCAGCGGTGATGTCCTTAAACTCTGTCTGGTATCCGACGGCGATGTCGTGGGTGGTGTTGGCTTTTCCCCATACCGGCACTTTAAGCGTACCTTTTACGTTGTAGATTGTTGCGCCTGCGAGTATCGGGCAACGGTCTTTCACGGCCTTGATGATACGGTTCGCGATGCTCGTCGGGATGATTGCGCCGTTATTGCTCATCGTCATGTTCTGCTCACCGGCGCGGAGTTCTGACGCGCGGCCGAGGACGTAATTCGCAAAAGCTCTTTCCTCTGCGTCTTCGGTGTTTTCCTCTGCGCGCTGCTCCGGCTTTTCAAGCTTTCTTACGCGGTCGGCGCGGGAGATAGTCTCATCGATTGCGCGGATTTCTTTTTCCGCCTTGTCAAATTTTTCGGTTTCCTCTTCGGTCATCGCTCTTTCTTCGGTGTCTGCGGTGGAGACAAGCGCGTCCATAACGCCCTGCAATTCCTCTCGCTTTTCCATAAGTGCCTTCAATTTCATTTTTTTACCTCCATTTTTTGTTTTTGATTTTTTCCAAACGCTCTCTATATGGCGTGTTATCGTATTTCGGCGTATGGTCTACGATCTGCACATTCTCGTCCGCTCTGGCACGGGTTTCGATGTCTTCCGTGCCATCCGCACGGACTTCGACCGAGGTTGCCGAATATACCGGCAGTTTGTTGACAATCAACGAGACGTGATCCAAGTCGAGCGCCTTTACTTTGCGCAGCGGCAAATCTTCCGCGCGCGGCTCCAGCTCATCCGCCACGTTATACATGCCAAACGACCACCCGCGAATTTTGCCCTTTCGCGCAAGCGCAATCAAATCCGGGTCGGTGATCTGTACGTCAGCGTGTAGTCCGATGTCATCCTCCGTCAGTGTCAACGTGTTGTTTCTGGTCTCGGCAAAAATGTGCGTATCATCGTGATCCACACTAAGCGTCACATTTCCGGCGCGCTCAATCGCGCCCGCAAACGCTCGCGGTTCGATTTCCTCCACAACTTTGCCGTGCGGCGTGATGACCGGGCGGCTTTTCTTTTCGGTTACGTTTACATAGCCGCTGATCTCGGCCATGTTGTCACCTCTAATTTCAATTTTCATTTGTTTCACCTCCTTCCGAATGTGCCCCGATTTGCATGCTGCTCACTTGGTTTGTGTTCGGCGTGTACACGCTCTTGGTTTTTGGATCGTAAAGCACGTCTTTTAAGCCGAGCTTGATCCAATTAAGCCCCAACGGCTCCATGTCTTCGGCGTAGCGCACCTCATCGATTTGCATAAAGTTAGCATCAAGTGCATCTTTGTACGCGGCAAATCGAGACTGCATATCGCCTTTAAGCAGCTCTTTTGTATCAAAAGCAAAATAAAATTCCTGCTTTTCGCGTTCAAGCAAAAAGCAGGAATTCAGGGCGCATTGTATTGTTACCATCAGCGGGATCGCCGCCAGTTTCGCGAGGCTCGCGGTGTCCGCTGCCGTCGCCTTGCCGGAAATCACGTCCGCCGGGATATGAAAAATCCGGGCAAACTCGTTTGCGTTCGTGATCTTCGTTTCGTTCATCTGCATCTCAACGGATGTGTTTGTCGCCTCCTGAAAGTCTACGCCCTCATTGAGCACTACAAACGAGTCGCCGGCGCTTTCGCTGTTGCTGTACAGCCGTCCGAACGCATTGCGCAAAGTGTCAATTGCTTCTTGCGTCAACCGGCGCGGTGATTTTAAATAGCCGCGCTTGTTTCCGCCGCGCTTTGCGATATTGCGCTCAAGCACAATGTTTGCGTATGCCGCTTCGATAAGCTTTGAGTTTTCTCGGGTGATCGGCGTCCCCTCTGCGCCGTCGCGCGTGTTGCGCAAAATCCGCAAAAAGCTGTAAGGCTCGTAGCTTTGCCCGTTTACAAGTACCTTAAAATCTTTGTGGATCGGGTCGGCGTTTTTCTGCAACGCAATATCCTTTTCGTCTACGTAATAAAGCGCCGCGAATTTGCCGCGCCTTTTCTCAATGTACGCATATCCTCCTTTTCCGAGAAAGTAGTCCCGCGTAATGGCGCGCCAAAACTCGTTCGCGTTCAGCGTGTCGCCGGTCTCATCGTTCAGAATCCGCACACGCGGATCATCTTTGATTTCTTCGGCTTTTCCGTCCACCTCTCTAAAAAGCTTGATCGGTGTCCCTGCGATGATATTGCCGATGAGGTCAACGCCGCCCGAAATTGTTGGTATCTGCAATGCGGTTTCGCGGGTGATCTCACTTGTTTCGCCAAAAATGGCTTCAAGCAGCGTGTCGGTTTTTTCCGTCTGCACTGCTTCCGCCCTGTTTTCGATGCCAAATAATCTCCGCCAAAATCCCATAAGTTTCCACCTCCTTAAACCTGTGCTATAAAGTCATCTGCGCCGAAAAGCATGTCTTGCTCTACGAGGTACACGGCGTTTATGAGTGATACTACCATGTCAACTTTACCGGCAGATTTCTTTTTGTTTACGTACTTGTTCTTGTTCGTGTCCTCTGTGCACCTGGCGTTTTCAAAGTTGATTTCAAGCATCTGGTTTTCGCCGTATGCAAACTTTTTGCGCAAAATCTGTTCGCGCAGCAGCTTTGTCGGACTATGCAGCACACTGCTGTGCTGTTTGATCTCTACGCATTCCAACGCTTCGGCCTCGAGCTTTTGCACCGTTGATATGGCGTTCCATCGGTCATAGCCTACTTGTGCGATTTCCACTCCGTATTTTTCCGGCAAACCCAGAATAAAGCGTTCAACCGCACCATAATCGATAACATCGTCACCACAAGCAAAGCATACGCCCTGTCGGATAAGTCGATCATAATTCACGCCCTCTTTTTTGCTTTTGTAGTCTTTGCGTCGCTCCGGGATAAAGCCCCATACCTGCGCATACAACGTATCGCCTACCACTGCTGCCATGGCGACGGAAGTGTTATCGTCTGTCGCCGAGAGGTCGAGCCCCACATACACGCGTTGACCCCGCCAAAAATTGGGATCAATTTGCCGTTTGCATTCGCGCACGCGCATGATGTCTACGTACCCCTCAACGCCCAAGCCCTTATACTTGATGTTGTTGTGTTTGCAAAGGTAATTTTCCCGCTTGTTTTCATAAAGCACGGCTACCGCCCGCATATCCTTTACGGCCTGAAAAATATCGGCATTTTTCACCGTCACCGGGTTTGATTGATAAATTACGAGGTCTTCCGTCATCCAACGGTCTTCCTGTAAAAATTCTTCGTCCGGCTCGTAAAGGAGCGAAAATCGCCGCTTGTCATCAAGCAAGCCGTTTAAGGTCTTTTTTGATATATCAATCTCATCGATCATGCTGTTATCGTCGTTGGGGTACTGCGTCGAGACGATGATTCCGAGCTTTGATTTTAATGTGATCTGCGAGGAGCGCATCGCTTCTATCGGATACGCGTCCATGGCTCCAGCTTCATCCGCAAGAAAAGCGTTTGCGAGCTTGCCGTCCATCTTGTCTTGGCTATATGCGAGCGGCGTGTATTCGCTGTCGGTCAGTCCGCAGCGGATTTCTGCGCGCAGCACCTTAAAAACATGTTCGTCGGCCAAAAGCGGGGAGGACTTAATGATTTTGCGTATCGCGACTTGCAGCTCCTTTGAGAGCTTCAAATCCGGCGCGACGCTGAAAAAGCGCGAAAACCTCGGCTCCGTCAGCATCAAGATGATAAAGATCACCGCCGAAGTAAAGGTTTTAAAATTCTTTCTCGCGATTTCTAGCAGCGCCGTCTTATAATAGCGCCGCCCATCCGGGCAAACCGTGCACAGCGCGGCGACGATCAAAAACCAAGCGTACTCCTCAAGCCCGTCGTACATGCTGCACCCTAAGTCCGGGTGTACCATCAGCTTTAAGATGTTGCACACCTTGTTATAAGCTTTCTCGTCGAGCTGGGCTTCGTCGCTTTTTCCGTCGGCGATTTCAAGCCACTGCGCCGCTTGCATTTTTACGTACTTTGGCGCTTGCCGGTTTCCCGGCTGCACACACCAACGGGCGTATGTAATTGCCGGGCTATCCTGTATCTGTGCCAATGCCCAGCACCTCCATCAGAGGGTTGACCGCTTTCGTCGGTGTCTTTGGTATTGAGCGCGCCGATGATGCTATTGTCATGCCGTTTTCCTTTTCGATGTCCCGGCGCTGCTTGCGGTACTTTTCGATTTGCATATCGTATTTTGCAATAAGCTCGTAACGCGTCGAGCCTGATATGGTCTCATCGTTTTCCAGCTCGTTCCGCAACTCGCGATACCGCTGTATGTCGGACTCAAGGCGGCAATAGTCGTTGATAACCGACTCAAAAAGCGCGTCGTTTTTACCTATCGCCGTTAAAATCTTTATCACGCGTTGATACTCTCGGTGCGCTACTTTGTCTTTTTTCACGTCCGCGTTTTCCCGCATCGTGATGCCGGTAAGCAAAGCTTTTTCCGCGGCTTCCCGCTGCGCCATCTCCGCTTTCGTTCGGTGGCTTTTGCCCTCCGCCCTTAAAACGTCGGTTGATTTACTCGGTCTTGCCATTGTCACGCACCTCCTTTCGCCTTTTTACGATTTTTTCGTAATATGCCGGTATACGTATCACATTCCAGTCACATTCTTCCGGGACTTTACCGTAAAATATCACCCATGTCGGTTCAAGCCGTTTTACCATTTCTTCGTATCCGCGCAAAAACAACCTTTGGCTTTCTTTATTCTTCTGGGTTCCAACGCTGCTCACGGCAACAATTCCCCCCCCGAGGTTCGCCGTCAAAGCACCATTCGTAACTGTTCTCGTCGCTCCAGGAAATGGTGGGATACACTGTAAGCCCATTAAGCTGCCAGTACGCTGCAAGCCAATGTTTGCGATAATGATTATAAATCTGCATAGCGAGCGGCATATCCGTATACGTCGAAAAGTCCGGGGCGCAAACGGCTGCAAATTGCGATAACTTTTCAATGTATCGATCCGGCGTATTCCAAAAACGTACAAACTGATAATCATCAGTAAAGCAGTGCATGATTTTACCTTGCGGCGATTTTTCCGATCGCATGAAATTCATCGGAATAAACTCACCGTGCGGATATGCTTTAACTGCTTTAATTTCTGGAATTTCATATTTTCCCGTTCCGGCAAAATGGAATTTGTCCAAATTTTCAAAGTTTATCATTTAGACCACTTCCCGTTTTTCCACTTAAACCCCTGCTGCTTTAATGTTTCTTTTACTCCGTATGTTTGCCCTGTAAACGCGGTGATATTTTCAAAATTGATGTTGTGCGGGTTTTCGTTTACAAAACCATGATCGAGGGTAAAAGTCACATAGTTTGTTGCATTCGTTTTCGCAGTTTTTTCGTATTTATCTGCCGTCGCATAAACTAAATCCACTTCGCCGTTGCCTTTGTCTACCGCCTGCAACACCGTGTAATCCCATCTTCCATGCGTTGTACCACGTCTGCTATAACTCGGCTCAATATATCTGGTTTCAACGGTCAATGGTTTTTCTTTTCAAAACGGCGAATTTCCACCGCCACGAATCCCACTCAATCCTACTCTTCCCCCAATTTGTTTCACCTCGCAAAAAATTCAGCGTGTAATTTCTTACCAAATTTATTATTAGTCTTTTTCCTTATCTTTTCTTCTTTAGATTTACCCTCTTTTAACGATTCTTACTACTTTAGGTTTCTTAATGACAATTTCTCCATAGTCTTGTCCTCTTTTGGCTTCGTTTCCTACAATTATTGCAACATTATCCCCGTAATAATAGCCGTCATGTCTGTAACTCCTCATTTCCGTTCGCTCCTCTGCTTGATCCGCCTCTTCCGCCCATTTTTTCACTTCACAAAAAAATTTATCTTAAAACGCAGACATCATCATAGACGCTGTTTTTTCGATAGCCGATTAAAGCGTCATAGTTTGTGAACAGGAATGCCATGATATGCTTTTGTTTTTAGCTAATCGGCATATTTTACTTTCTCTTTTTCATTTCATCCACATAAAACTTTGCGACCGTATTTGCAATGCTCTCTTTGCTTGTTGTCTTGATTATCACTTTATTTCTAATCTTTGCGGTATATGTTATCGTTCCGTTGCTTGAAGCATCTGTGATAACTTTCATTTTTGTTTTGCTTCCAGTCAAACCGGTTGACCATTCATCTGTCATTTTGTTTCTTCTGCCATTTTCAATGTCTCTTTTCATTTCAGGAGAAATTCGCAAGTTATTTTTTATATTTTCTTGAAACGATTTCGGGAGACTTTTATATGTAGAGCCAACCTTACTTTCATTCAAAGGCGCATCAAAATTCTTTCCTCCAATTCTGCTTGAACTCCCTCTTCCGCCCATTTTTTCACCCTCTTTTTCATTTTGGGAATTATTTACACAGAGAGGCCCCCCGTCGGTGTTCCGGCCCCCCAAAAATCAGGCCCCTCCCCTCGGGGGGAGTCTCTTTCTTCGACCATCTTGTATAAATCTTGCTGCGGGATGCCTCCGCTCTCTGCCATCTCATGATGCCGTCTGCACAAACATATCAAGTTATCGTCATCAAGCAGCAAGTCCGGTCTTTCGCGCAACGGCACTATGTGATGCACCTCAAGCGTATCGTATGTGTATACGCCATCGTCGAGACATGCAGCACATAGGTACCGGCTCCGCTCTTTAATCTCTTTTGCTTTATCTCTCCAAGCTTTTGTGTACCGTCCGCGCTCCGCTTCCGTGCGCTCCGTTTTGTGCACCGGCTTGCGCGGGCATCGGTATCCTCTCTCGTGTATCCGTCCGCAATATGGGCATGCTTTAAGTGGCATAGCATCCACCGCCTGCCGTGCTTTCCTTCGTTCCGCTTTCGTCATCTTCCGGCAAAGCTAACCTGCTGCCCGGCAAGATACGTTTATGCGCACGCACCGGGCAAACCACAAGCATACACAAATGCTCGCCCGTCCTCGCGTATGTATCCCATACGCAGCCGCTTGGGCGTGGGCACTGGCGATATGCTTTTTTACTCATCTCTTCGCCTTCCTCCCGAGCTCCTCAATCAATTTTAATTCGCGCATAGCAAAAGCGCCGATGAACCTAATCCCCGGCGCTTTACCTAATAACTCTATTATTTAGTATATAGATTAAATCGCACCATTTGGTACAAAAACGCCGAAAAGCAAAAATTATTTTTCGCCCGGGCACTCATTTTTGAATAAACCATAATACTGGCTTTTGAGCGTGTTGATCGCCGGAACTTTACCGCTTTTGCTCATCTGCGCCGCAACCCGGTCCCACGAATAGCCATGAAACGCACGAAGCATCACGACGCGCCGCAACCATGCGCTTTTTATGCCGAATACAAATTGCTCTATCTCTTGCTTTTGCGCTTTGAGCTTTGCAATGTGCTCGGCATATCTCTGCGGCCCAAGCCCGCGCACGGTGATGGGGTGCTCGGTAAACGGAAACTCATCCGATGATCCGCGCACTATATCGCTTATCACCGTTTTATTCTCGCGCTCAAGCTCTTCAATCTCCGCGCAGATGTCGGGATATTGCTCCAAAAGTTCTTTTGTCATTTCCCGCCTCCTTATCCCCATTGATCGGCCATGGCTTTTGCCACGCCCCAAAAAGTTTTACTCCTTAATTTACTGTTTCGCGTTTTGCCCAGATTGTTACGTGACGTACCGTCTGGTTTTTTGCTACCTCCAGACACCCATGAGCAAAGCGGCTGAACTATGTTCGTCGGCTCTAACGGCGGCAGACCTTTAATCCACAAACATGTCTTTTTGTAGTACGGGTCTCCGAAAAAATACGGTTCAATTATTTGTGTGTATTTCGGTAGCCTGTACACTGCCGACGGTACAGGATTTTTCTACAGCTATTTTATCAATATCGGCATTGTAAAAAGCCATGAAAAATTCTTTTGCATCCAAACCCTTTTTTAATCTTTCTGTTTCTGCGTAAGATTTTCCGTCGATTTTTTTGAATAATCGCACCGCTCCTGCATTGCTCAAATACGTGCATGGTGGATGAGCTATTAGCAAATCCCATTTGTCCACGTGATGCTTTCTGCCGTCCATCGTTACAAAATCACCTCCATTCAAAATTTCCAATGCATCGCCTTGTATATGATATTCTGGATGCCCCCCCGAGCACGGTAAAACGTCGCAGCTAAAAGCATAATGTCCTTTGTCCCGGAAAGACATTGCTACCCGTTGGCTCTCTTCACAAGCCACTAATACATTCATTTACTCATCCTCCATCGGAAACTCGAGATCATTGAGGAAAAGTGCTTCGCCAAGGCTACGCGCAAGCATATACCATTGCAGGCCGGTAAAATTCTTCGATTCCATCCGTATGATCTCGCTTTCTTCATCTTCCGGAGACGGAGCGAAAGTGACTACCAAGCCGCTTTCAACTGTTCTTTCTGTCCCGTCCTCGTATCGGATTGTAATCTTTTCTATCTGGCTTTTTTCTTTTGCTGCCCACTGCTTTTTTACAAGTGCCATTTTGCTCCTCCTTTTATGTTGCTATATACGCCACCGCTGCGGCGAGGCCCACTAAGCCAAGCACCACCATGGCTTTTACACA
>OLNE01001559.1_pt1 | contig 16118 bp, 14 predicted proteins | sample 1672431 | NCBI WGS metagenome assembly OLNE01 (sample SAMEA3136685, study PRJEB25190) | human gut metagenome | reverse complement strand
GCGAAAAAGTATGAAGCCGAATTCAAAGATCTGACGGATTCCATTGATCCGAACGAATACCGATATCCGGAACTGTTCTGTGTCGGCTTCGGGATCATGAAGATCCTTCATATTGACAGCAGAAGTAAAAAAGCCAGAAAGAGAATCAAGGAAATCTCAGAAGTACAGGGCAAACGATATGCCGAATATTACTATCTGGTGATCAATGGAGCCAAATGGACCTATGGATTTACCGTAGTCGTGGGAATGGCGGTTCTTGGAGCGCTGGGAAACAGCGGGCTGGCAACGGTTGCCGGTGTGGGATTTGCCGGACTGCTGATGTGGTATGTAGAAGAATTAATGAACGATAAACTGGAAGCAAAGAGGGATGAACTTCTGGCAGATCTGCCACAGATGTTATCAAAGATGACGCTGCTGGTAAATTCCGGAATGGTTGTCCGCGAAGCCTGGAAAAAGATTGCCGAGAGCGGTGACCGGGCGCTGAACAGGGAGATGCGTCTTACCGTAGACGAGATGAACAATGGTGTTGCAGAACTGGATGCGTATAAAAACTTTGCAGACCGCTGTGCGATCAAAGAGATCCGTCGGTTCTCATCCACGATGATCCAGAACATGCAGAAAGGTAATTCCGAGATCGCTTACTTCTTAAAAGAGATGTCGGACGAGATGTGGGAGGAGAAGAAACATCTGGTAAAAAGAAAAGGAGAGGCAGCCAATTCCAAACTGCTGATCCCTACCGCGATGATCTTTATCGGGATCCTGATCCTGGTTATGGTTCCTACATTCATGAACATGTAAGTAACAGGGCAGCCTGTACTTAAATAAATAACAAAGGAGAGGAAGATTATGCTGAAAAAGGTAAAAAACATGATGATCAGCAAAGCAGTGAAAGTAGCAGAGGTATTCACCAAAGAAGAAAAAGGTGCATCTGATATTGTTGCAATTATTGTAATTATTGCAATTATTCTGGTAGTAGCAGCGATCTTCAGAGAGCAGCTGACAGCCGCTGTAACAACTGTATTTGAAAATCTGACCGATTTTATCGGTTAAGGATGCTGATGTCTTCCGCTGCAGGGAATCCCTGCAGCGGAAATTTGCACAAAGAAATCCGGTACTTACCGGTGGAGAGAATAGATGAAGATAAAAGATGAAAAAGGTGTAGCAATGGTGGAAGCCACGATCTATATGCCGATTGTACTCTGTGTAGTCATGTCATTGATTTATCTGGCCCTGTTTAACATGCAGGAATATATGATGCTTTATGAAGCCCAGCGTGTGGCAGCTGTGGCAGCGAGGGAAGACGCCTATATAGGATATGATACGTTTGGTATGGGGTCTGATAATGAAATCGAGTTTAAAAACGGTGCAGATCTGACGTCGGCAGGAAAAGTAAACGCATATATGGAGGCGCATAATGAATCCATGAGCGCCCTGTACAGAGGTGCAGGGAAACTGGTCAGTGCGATCACGGGTGGTCATGCAAGTGCACAGGCGCAAAACGTTGCCGGAACGGTCAGTGCATCAAGTCTTGTGGCAACAACAGGGATGAGTACGCCGGAGATCGAAGTGAAAACAGGTTTTCTGGGGACGAACGTAACGGTGACGATTAAACATAACATACCGATGCCGGGCGTACTGGCGTATCTGGGGTATGACGGTTCTACGACACTGAAAGCAGCGGCTTATACGTTTTCCATCAATCCCAGCGAATTTGTGCGAAATGTAGATCTGGCAGAAGATCTGACCAAGGCCATATTTGACAAACTTGGTCTGGACTATGGATCCTTTACATCCAAGACCCAGTCTGTGTTGCAGAAAATATTGTAGGGGAGGGGTGCAAGATGCAGATATTTTATGAGAAAAAAGGTGCGATATCCGTATTTCTTTCCGTCATCCTGCTTCCTATGCTGATCGTGGCACTGCTGGCCACCGATGCAGCAAGAATCTACAGCGCAAAATCGGTGATCGCCGATGCTGGCGAGATGGCGATGAACGCAGCCTTGGCCCAGTACAATGCGAAACTGAAGGATGAATATGGTCTGATCGCCATGGACAAAGAACCGTCCAGTATGCAGGGGGATCTGGAAAAATATTTCACGGCAAGCTTAAATGGAGACGGACTGAGTAATTCCGGGAATTACAAGCAGGTGCTGGATCTGATGGAACAGAGCTTTGAAGTGATCGATGTGGAAGCATCCAAGGTCTATAAGACCGAGGTAGAAAAACAGCAGATCCTGGAATACATGAAATACCGCGCGCCGGTGTGTATGGCCGATATGGTACTGGACAAAATCGATCAGATCAAAGATAATAAAAAGATGATAGAAGCTATGGAGGCAGAGGCAGACTTCGCAGAAGCTATGGAAGAATGCCAGGATGCATTTGAAGATGCCAAGAACAAGCTGGATGAACTGAATGAACAGCTGAAATATTTCCCGTACGATTCCAAAATCAACCAGGATCTGGACAGTACGGAAATGGAGTATAAACGTGGTGGTTTGAGTATGGCGTTTATGATTCGTGCGGCAATCGGTCATTATGACGATTATAATAAGACCGGTGTACAGAATGCATCGACGACACAGCAGAAATTTGATCTGTTGAACGGTGCAATGACAAGCTTTATCAATGCGGCAAAACAGGTATCTCTGGGGAATCCTCTGGATGAAACATCGTATAACCAGTTCATGGCAGCAATGTATTATAAAAATACGATGGATGCACTTGGCGGAGAAGGCAATCTGCTGACCTGGTACGATGAACTGAATACACCGGCAGATGACGAAGAAAGCGATGAGGAAGACAGTTCTTCCGGTGGGGAAGATCAGGCAAGAAAAGACCTCTCTGACAGCATTACAGATTATAAAAACAAAAGAGATGCCATCATGCCCGGTTATAAGCAGTCTATGGATCAGTATGTAAGAACCAATGTTTATAAATGGGGTGACACGCTGAACAACTATTGGACAAGTGCACAGAGCGGAGAGATCCGAGCAAAAAATGCAAAAGATGCACTGAACATAGTAAAAGAGAAACTGGAGAATGCGGCAGAAAAACATGCCATCTGGAAAGAAAAAACAGATGCTCTTTCCAATCCGGGCAGTATGAAAGATGAGGTAGAAAAATATGAAAACATGTTTGACACTACAAAATGTGAGCAGCTGATCAATAAGGTGGAAAGTGATGAGGCGACTTTTAAGCGAATCCAGGAAGAATTGAAAGGCGAAAAATTCTTTGATCAGTCCCTTGCAACGGTAGACAGAGGAACACAGATGCAGAAGTTCAGTAATGAAGCATCTTATGTTATGGACAATAGAGACTGTGTGACATATGACGAATACAGCGAGCTGAAATTTATCTGTGATCAGAGTTACCGGACAGGATATGTACACATTCATGTGACCTATGTTCTGCAATCTATTGAAAATGATGAATTCTACAAACAGCTGATCGAATACTGTAAGAGCAGAGAATCTGCGGAAAAAAATGAAAAACAGGAACAGGCAAATGAGACACTGGATCAGGGTAAAGAAGGAGCGGAGGAAGCAAAATCAGAAGATGGATTTCCGACGTATGACTGGAGCAGCGCAAGTGTAACCCTGCCGTCAAGGTTATTGGGTTACAGTTCCTATGGCGCCAATACAGATAAACTGACAGCTACTACCGGTGGAGATATTGATAACAAGGGCGATCGAAAGAATATTATCAAAAATGTAAAAGAATCGATCAAACAGGCCAATTCTTTTTTGGATGGAGTGGATCGAATCCTTTCAGATGGGATTGAAAATCTGTATATTGCAGAGTATGCAATGCAGATGTTTACCTATTATACCGTAGATAAAAAAGTCAATGCATCCCATGAAATCGAGACACTTTCCGGAGAGAATCTGACAAGTTTAAGCGGATATGAGTTTTCATCATCAAACCATAAAGCCTATAAGGCAGAGACAGAATACATTCTGTGGGGAAAAAGTTCTTCGAAAAAGAATGTACAGGCAACGGTGGCAGTGATCTATGGTATTCGTTTGCTGTTTAATGTATTTTATGCTTTGACGGACGAAAAAATTGATTTGTATGCGACCGGAATTTCAGCACCGTGGGCAGCAGTAGCTCCTTATCTGGAACCAATCATTAAGCTAGTGGTAAAACTGGGACTTGGTTTGTGTGAGACGACCGATGATATTAAAGATATCAAAGGAGGATATGGTGTATCACTTACGAAAGGAAAAGTAACATGGGTTACCTTAAAAGCACTTTTGAGTGCGCCTAACGCAGATAACACGCGGGGAACTCTTACATTTGACTACTCCGAATATTTGCGGTTGTTTTTAAATACTGCAATGTTGGCTGCCGGATATCAGCCGGCACTGGCACGGATCGGAGATTGTATTCAGGTCAATACAGACAGTGATATCACCAAGATGTCGACCATGTTATCAATAGAAGCAACTGTAACAAATCGGACCACATTCATGCGGAAGATTGCTGACTGGAGTGGAGCCGGATGGCAGTATGGAGACAGTTATTCGATTGATTACAAAAGTGTTTTAGGATATTAAGAAATAAAAAATAAGAAATAAAAAAACAAATATGGAGGAACAAATTATGAAAAGAAAAATTTATCTCGCAGTTATGGCAGCAGCAGTAATCAGTATGGCAGGATGTGGTAAAAAGACAGCTGATACATCCACAGATGCAACACCGGAACCGACACAGGAAGCGACGGTAACAGAAGAGGCAACACCAGAGGCAGAAGAACCTGTACAGGATACACAGGAAGCAGAGACAACAAGCGGAGATGAAACGGGTGTATATCCGAATGCAACAGGTCTGACAGAAGTGGCTATGGGCGTGACAGAAGATATCTGTACATTTAAAGCACCATTAAATTATGTACTTGCAGGAGGTTATTATGATGAAAATAATGAAGAGCAGACGATTGAGGGATTGAATTCTGCTACTACGACTGTTGAGGAAGCGTTGGCAGCCGGAAGCTTTTCCACCGGCAATCACCTGGCCTTCTTTACAATGACTTCTTTGGATGCAGATCAGACCATGATTACTACCGGCATGTATACACCGGATATCATGTCATGGGATGATTTTAAAACGTATTATCCGGATGCAAAAGAGATTGGAGACACAAACGTTCCGGGACTTCTCTATCATGTAGAAGCGATCAGTGGACAGAGTGTGGCAGTAGCTGTGAAAGTATCTGATGATGTTACACTGCAGATCGTCTATGAGGGATCATTGGAAGATGAAATTGGCGAAGATGAGCTGGGACAGAGATTATATAACCTGGTAACAGTAAAATAAAGGAGTAACAGGCAATAACGTTTGAGAGAAAAGAGGATGTACATGGAGAAAAAAGATACATGCAGAGGAGCTCTGACGGTAGAGGTGTTGCTGTTTCTGATTCCGTTCATGATGGCATTTCTTACAATCATCAATGCCGGAAGATTCGTGCAGTCGGAGATGCTGATCCATCATGCGATCACACAGACGGCGAAACAGATATCGGCGTATGGATATGTACTTACCAAGACCAATATTACGGATCAGATGATCAGTACCAACAACAAAAGCAGTAAATTTAAAACGGATGCTTCGAATACCGTAGATTCTGTAAAGAATTTTTCCAATTCCGTCAGTGATTTTACAACGACCGGAGATCTGCAGAGTGTGATTGATTCGGGAAATGCAGCCTATACACAGCTATCAGATTTCTTCAGTGATCCGGACGCAATCGCGACGGGGGTTATGTCCATGGTGAAATCGGATATCCGAGGAGCGGCTATGACTTATGTGGCTGGAGAACTTTCTCGGGCCTCTATCAAGAATTCAATCGGAAAAGTCAACGATGATGTGGATACTTATCTGACCAACCTTGGTATTGTTGATGGTCTATCCGGACTTGATTTTAGTCAGACCAAATGGATATCCGTGGGAGAAGGAAAAGGAGATGTTCAGATTGTTGTTACTTATACAATGAAAAACAACATCTTTCCACAGTTTGATTTTGGCGAATATGAAGTACGACAGTGTGCATCTACGCTGATGTGGTAGGAGTGAATATGAAATTTTTAAAGAAAAGCAAACGCTGGATGAAAGCACACTGGCAGAATAAGAGTTTCCGGATTTTCCTGGCTGTCAATATCCTGCTGGTGGTGCTGTTGTCTGTGGAAAATATGCTGCTGTTTTCCGCCGGGGTACTGAAGATGCTGCGATACGTGATCCTGCTTTGCGGGGTTGCGGTGATCGCATGCATCGACCGGAGGAGCAAACGGATCCCGAACGAGATCCTGCTGGCACTGGTGTATATTCGGGCGTTGGTATTGATCGCGGAATGTGTAATGTATCCGTCGTATGCGCTGTCCATGATCATATCCGCACTTCTCGGAAGTATCCTGGGAGGCGGTATGTTCCTGATCTGTTATTTTATTACAAGGGGCGGTGTCGGCATGGGTGATGTCAAGCTATTCTTTGTGGCAGGTCTGTATCTGGGATCGGGAGGCATTATGGCGGTGATCGTAACGACCGTATTTTCTTCGGCAGTATACAGCATCGTACAGCTGGTACGGAAGAAAGCAAAATTAAAAGATGAGATAGCTTTTGCCCCGTTTGTATGGATCGGTCTGATTCTGACCATGGCACTGGGGATTTAGGAGAAAAGACAGATGAAGAGAAACGTAATACTGGGTCTTGTCGGACTGCTGGCAGTATCCTGGCTGGCAGCGGTCAATGACATGGTATCCATACCAAAGAAAATAAAAGAGCATATCGCAAAAGCAGAGGTCTTAGAGGAGAAACAGATCTATGTGGATGCGGTAGACGAATATCAGGGTGCTCTGGAATATGAGCCGGACGATGTAGAACTGTCCATGAAAATGGCAGAAGATTATCTGGCTTACGGGGAGAATAAAAAGTTTATCTCCACCTGCCAGAAAGTGGCAGAAGAGAATCAGAAAGATACTATGGCGCTGGATACACTGATGAAATATTATCAGGATAACAAACAGGAAGACCGTGCGGTGAAATACCTGAAGACTTTTACGAAGAATTATCCGAAAAATGAGAACGCACAGAAATGGCTGAAAGAGCTGCAAGGTACCTATACCAGACTCTTCTGCAAATACGATCAGCTGAGTGCGATCTACAACGATTCCATGGTGGTCTACGATGAAATCAACAATCTTTACGGAGCGGTAGATGCCAGTGGCAGGGAACTGGCAGCCTGCCAGTACAAAGAGATGCATCCGTACTCCGAGGATGGTTATGCACTGGTACTTCGGGACAATGATACCTATGCATATCTTGACCGGGACGGACTGGCCAGAAAGGCTCCGGATGAGGGATATACGGATCTGGGACTTCTGAACGATGATCGGGTACCGGCCTGCAAAGACGGCAAATACGGATTCCTTGATGATACGATGGAAGAGAAGACCGATTTTTCCTGGGAGGCGTTAAGTTCCGTGAGTAACCGGCTGGCGGCAGCTGAAAAAGACGGTAAGTGGGCAATTATTAACCGGAACGGAAAGACAAAGACCGATTATATCTACGATGATGTTGTAATGGATGAAAACGGTATCTGTTCGAACCAGAAAGTATTTATCGTAAAAGAAGGCGAGAGTTATCATATTGTCAGTTCAAAGGGAAAAAATGTCGGAGAAGAGACCTTTGACAATGCAAAAGCATTTACCCGGGACGGTTATGCGGCGGTAGAAAAAAACGGCAAATGGGGATTTGTCGATGCTGAGGGAAATCTGGTGATCGACTGTCAGTATGATGATGCGCTTTCCTTTACCAGCGGTTATGCAGCAGTAAAACAGGGTGATGTCTGGGGCTATATCGATACGGAAAACACAATGGCGATCGAACCGGATTTTGCGTTGGCTACAGCACTGTCTACAGAGGGAACCGCGGCTGTCAAAATGGTCAATGAAGACGGTGAAATCTGGCAGCTGATTCAGCTGAGCATATTTGAATAAGGACAAACAGGAGGAAACCCGTATGATTACATTTGATATAGACGAACAGGAGTCCGGAAAATATCTGGTATATTATAAGCAGGAAAGAGACGAAGTGGATTCCCTGGTGATGGGAATGATGGAGAATAATAAGATCGAAGGAACCGTGCCGTTTGTAAAAGTGCAGGTGGATACGGTGGTAAGTTATCGTTATGATATCACCGGACTGCAGCCGTTGAATGAATATTTCAGCGGTATCGTATCAAAAAACAAGATTCTGACGGTGATCGAAGAGATTCTGAATGAGAGAACTCTGCTGGAAGAGTATATGCTGGATCTGGAAGCTGCGGTACTGGAAAGTAAATATATGTTTGTGGATCCGGCTACCGGACACGTAAAACTGCTGTTACTGCCGGTAAAACATAATAATCTTTCAATGGATATGTTTTTCCGGAGCATGATCTTCTCTATTCAGTACGATCCTGCTGAGGATGTTTCGTATGTGACAAAGATCCTGAATTATTTTAATGGTGCAGAGATCTTTACGATGACAGGTTTTGCGGCTCTGATTCGTGAGCTGAAAGGACAGAATACTTCGGTACAGCCACAGAGGATTCCGCCGGCTTCTACTCCGGTCAATCCACCACAGACAGGGGTTCAGATTCCACCATGCCCACCGGTACAACAGGAACCTGTGCGCCAGACACCGGTACAGCAGAATCCGATACCGACTCCGCCGGTACAGGTGCAGATGGCTCCCCTTCAGAATGTTCCGCCGGTACAGCCGGATAACGTACAGGATCCGGGAACCACAGTGTTGAATGGAGCGCCGGTTGGAGGAAATGTACAACATTACGTCAATCCAAATCTGACACGCAATCAGAACCCGGCACCATTACCTGTGCAGAGCCATGGTGTGAATATCCCGAAAACATATCCGGGAACAAGCCAGCCTGTATTTGTCAGTGAACCACAGCAGGAGCCGAAAGTGGAAACTGCACCGGTAAAAGAGAAAAAAGGACTTTTTGGAAGAAAAGAAAAGGTAGAGAAACCGCAGAAATCCGGCGGATTGTTTGGAAAGAAAGAAAAACCGGAATATACCACGGCTCCAAAAGTGGAAACACCAAACAGACCGAGGAACTTCCGGGGAGTAGCAATTCCCGGCTCCGATGTAGTGCCACAGCAGGAAAACACTGCAACAACACCAACCGCGATTCCGGCACAGAATGTGTCCATGCAGGTGCATGCAGCTCCGATCCAGAACTTCGGTGAGACAGTAGATCTACAGTCCTATACGAATGCTACCCAGGGAACAACTACGGTTCCTCCGACACCGGCACCGGTGAAAAAACCGTGTCTGATCCGTAAATCAACCAGAGAACAGTTTGTTCTTACAAAGGAGATGACCCGTGTAGGAAGAAGCCGTGAAAATGTAGATATTTACATTACAGACAATACAAGTATCGGGCGTGTGCATGCGGTACTGTATCTGCGAAACGGCCGCGTATATGTGGAAGATCAGAACTCCAAAAACGGTACGTTCTTAAACGGACATCGGGTAAGTGGTCAGGAAGAACTGATTCCGGGTGCACGGCTGAGCATGAGTAATGAAGAATTTGAAATCGCCTTTTTATAAAAGAGGATCACAGAAAGAGAAATGTCATGAAAATATGGCGTTTCTCTTCTTTTTTTGATAAAGAATCTTTTGTTGTGGAATATGTTCCATTAAAAATAGAAATCGCATATTTCTTTTCAGAAGGGGGGATCCTGTATAGTGAAAGAAAAGAAAAACAGTCAGACAGGAGGTATCTGTATGAAATATACATATAATAAAGAATATCTGATGAGGGACGAAAAACCCTGGTTCCCGGTCATGGGAGAGTTTCACTATAGTCGTTACCGGGATGATCTGTGGGAGGAATCTTTGCGGAAAATGAAAGCAGGTGGAGTCACCGTGGTGTCAACTTATGCATTCTGGATCCATCACGAGGAAGAGGAAGGTGTGTATGATTTTACCGGATGCCGGAATATCGGGGAATTCCTGAATATCTGTAAAAAACTGGATCTTCCGGTATTCCTGCGGATCGGTCCATGGTGTCATGGAGAAGTGCGAAATGGTGGATTTCCGGACTGGCTGCTGGAAAAGCAGATTCCGCTTCGCTGCGATGATCCGGCGTATCTGGTGCTGGCGAGACGGTGTTATCCAAAATTGAAGGATCTTTCGGTTCTTCCGGAGGGATTCGAAGCGTGTGGTGCGGATCAGGAGTTTACCCTGTATCGAAGAAGCCAAAAAGCGGAGAATACCAGGGTAACAGTGATGGAAGAAAACAGGAATGAGGATTCAAGGATCTACGACCTGAAAATAACCTCGCCGGGAACCTGGCGGGACACGATTCTATCTCTGGACTTCGGTGGGGACAAAATCGAGGTTTTCCGGAATGGGGAGATGCTCACCGATAGCTACTATATCGGCGAGCCGGTACAGATCAGCCTTCGCTACTTTGATTTTCCGGAAGAACTGCAGGTAAAGATTTATCCACTGAAAGAAGGTGCCTCAAAATTTCTGGAGCACTGGCCGCAGATGAAAGATGGATGTGCGTGTGAGCTGTATGTGGTTGGTGTGAAGGATCTGGTGTGGTAAAGTATAAAGATTTAAATTGAAGAAAGGAAAGTTGTTGATAGTATTATCTATGGCACAACTTTCCTTTTGTGTTGCAATGCATATCAAAAATTGGTCCAGTGGATTAATTTTGATTATTATATCCTTGCGCAGAAACCGGATTTGAGATAAAATGTTTAAAAGGTTTAAAATAAACCATTGCAAATTGAACCATTAAAACAGTTACGAGGAACAGACAGGGGGCTTCTACATGAATGTAAAATCCATAGATATCGCCAGGGCACTTGGCATCTCTAAATCCACTGTATCTCTGGCATTGAATGGAAAACCGGGCGTGAGTGAACAGACACGGCAGGAAGTCCTCGCATGTAAGAAACAGCTGGAAGAGCATGGGGTAGTGCCGCCGGGAATGTTTTCGAGACAGCCGGAACAAAGAAAAAGACAGCAGATCAAGATTGTCAAAATTACAAATGGAATGAAAAATATACAGGGAGCTGAGCTGGATCTCTGGACAGATGTGAATCAGGTATTTGAGAAAAATCTGCAAGCAAATGGATATTCGCTTGGATTACTGTATGCAGATTTCAGGGAGGAAGATCAGTCCCGCATGATTGCCGAATGTAATGCGGATGATGTGGCGGGTGTAATTATTTTCGGAACGGAATTAAAACAGGAAAACAGTCCGTTGCTTGACGGAATCCGAAAACCGCTGGTGATTTACGATGCGGCGCCGGACATTGAAAAATATCCGGTGATTCTGATCGATAACCGTCAGGGAGTAGAACTTGCGGTGAACGAACTTCTGGCGAAAGGAAATACAGATATTCAGTATCTGTGTAATCCATTACCGATGTATAATTATCTGAGCCGGCGCAGAGGTTTTCAGGAAATTATGAAACAGAAGGGGCTGGGAGATGCTTCTGATCGTATCATCAATACGGGAAGCAGTATAGAAGAAGTTCATCAGATGATGCGAGAGTATCTAAAAACAGCAAAGCTGCCTCAGGCGTATATTATGGAGAGTTATCATGTTTCCATGGGAACGATTATGGCAATGCATGAATTGAATATTCGTATTCCGGAAGATGTGAGTCTGATCGGTATTGATGCTCTGCCAAGTTTTCTCACCGGAGGCATTGATATGACAAGTATCCGTGTCCCCCATACAGAAAGAGCATACTGGGCAATACAGTTGTTATTGAAGGAAATAGAACACCCGGTAAAAGAAAAATGTAAGTTGTATACAAATTGTGTGTTTGTAGATGGTGAAACAGTTAAGAAAAGATAAAAGAGAACAGTAAGTGAAAAAGTTCAGATTCCGTGTGGGAAGCTGAACTTTTTTCTTACTTTACAGGAAATTGCTTTCCTGTAAAGTAAGAAACGCTCCGCGAGGATGTACCGAGGCACGTTCTTAGTTCTATGGACAATGAGCAAAGACATATATTTATAGAAAAGTTGAAAATAAAAACGAAAAGGTTTGAAAAATAAACAAAAATAAATATGAATTTAAATAAAAGAGGAAGAATATGAGAAGATACAATTATGAAAAACAGGTGGAAAAATGGGATGTTCTGGAAGTGACTGTAGAAGGTCATTCTGATTAAGAACCCATTTGTAGATTATGAGATTCAAGGAATCTTTACAGGAAAACATGAGACAGTAACTGTGGACGGATTTTATGACGGAGAAGGTGTGTACAAAGTAAGATATATGCCGTCTTTCGTGGAATTATATACATTCGAAGTGACAGGGAGCGCGATAGACGGGGAAGTGCTCACCGGGAAATTTCAGGTAACACCGGCGAGCGAGGAAAATCATGGACCGATCCGTGTGGCAAATACCTATCATTTTGCCTACGAAGACGGAACGGCGTATTATTCCATCGGCACAACCTGTTATGTGTGGGCAGAGCGCGGTTTCAGATGCTGCAGTCAAAAGGTATTTTGCCCCTGAAAAAGAGACGTCATTGCTTTTATGTGAAGAACATCACAGAGAGCAATGGCGCTTTTTGAATTGGCAGGAAAAAGGCCTTTTCTTTGTTATTAAGTAGTCACATCAGGTATACCAGATGTAGTGACATAGAAAGATGAAACACGATATGTTGATAAAAAATATTGTTATATGAGAAAAGTTCGTTAAAATAACGACAAATAGCACTAAAATAAAATATTTATTGTGCAAAATGATAAAATAAAGTATAATAGTGATAATGACATCTGTATAAAATGCAAAAGTGAACGGCAGCAATATGGAGGTTGAAACTGCGGTTTGCGCAAAACTGTTCAGAGGGGAAACTGAACAGGTACGGAAAGTTATCGAAATCAAAAAAGAAAAGGGCAATGAAGTGAAAGGAGGAAACTACATGCTGGATCAATCTTATTACCAGAAAACGGATGAGATTATCGAACACTACGGCCGCAAGGCAGCTTCCCTGATTCCGATCATGCAGGATATTCAGGCAGAATATCGTTATCTGCCGGGAGAACTGCTTACTTATGTGGCGAAAGAGATCGGAGTCAAAGAGGCAAAAGCCTACAGCGTGGCAACATTCTATGAAAACTTTTCCTTTGAACCGAAAGGAAAGTATGTGATCAAAGTCTGCGACGGAACTGCCTGCCATGTAAGAAAATCCATGCCGGTAAAAGAAGCTCTGATGAAAGAGCTGGGACTCAGTAATAAGAAACACACAACGGATGATATGTTATTTACCGTAGAGACCGTATCCTGTCTGGGAGCTTGTGGACTGGCGCCGACTCTGACGGTCAATGATGAAGTACATCCTAAGATGACGCCGGAAAAAGCTATCGAGCTGTTAAATGAATTGAGAGGAGAAAGCGTATGAGTATAAATTGCCGTGAAGATCTGTTGAACAGACAGGCAAAGGTAAATGAAGAAATCAAATCGTATACCTGTCGCGTTCTTGTCTGTTCCGGTACCGGCTGTATCGCATCCGGTGCTCAGAAAATTTATGAAGAAATGGAAATTCTGTGTCGGGATATCGATGGTGTTACCGTAGAGATGCAGAAAGATATTCCGCATATCGGTGTGATCAAAACCGGTTGTCAGGGTCTGTGTGAACTAGGACCTCTGATGCGTATCGAACCATATAACTATCAGTATGTACATGTACAGCCGGAAGACTGTAAAGAGATCGTGGAGCGCACGATCCTGGAAGGACAGCCGGTAGAGAGACTGTTCTACCGTGATCATGAGACCGTCTGTCCGCATCCGGACGATATTCCGTTTCTGAATCAGCAGACACGTATCGTTCTGGAAAACTGTGGAAAGATCGACGCAGAGTCGATTGACGAATATATCGCAGCCGGTGGATATCAGGCACTGGCCAAAGCACTTGGCTCCATGACCCCGCAGGATGTTATCGAAGAAGTTACAAAATCAGGACTTCGCGGACGTGGCGGTGCGGGATTCCCTGCAGGAAAAAAATGGTCACAGGTAGCCCGTCAGAAAGAAAAAGTACGATATGTGGTGTGTAACGGTGATGAGGGTGATCCGGGTGCGTTCATGGATCGCTCCATACTGGAGGGCGACCCGCACGCCGTTATCGAGGCCATGGCCATCGCCGGTTACGCGGTAGGCGCTACTCAGGGCTACATCTACGTGCGCGCCGAGTACCCCATCGCGGTACAGCGCCTCGAAATCGCCATTAAGCAGGCGCGCGAATACGGTCTGCTGGGCGAGAACATACTGGACACCGGCTTTAACTTCGATCTGGACATCCGTCTGGGCGCGGGCGCATTCGTCTGCGGCGAAGAAACCGCCCTTATGACCTCCATCGAAGGCAAGCGCGGCGAGCCGCGTCCCCGTCCTCCGTTCCCGGCGGTAAAGGGTCTGTTCCAGAAGCCCACGCTGCTCAACAACGTTGAGACCTACGCCAACATCGCGCAGATCATCGACAAGGGCGCGGACTGGTTCGCATCCATCGGCACCGAGCGCTCCAAGGGCACCAAGGTGTTCGCGCTGGGCGGCAAGATCACCAACACCGGTCTGGTCGAGGTTCCCATGGGCACCACGCTGCGCGAAATCATATACGACATCGGCGGCGGCTGCCCCGGCGGCAAGGCGTTCAAGGCCGTGCAGACCGGCGGTCCTTCCGGCGGCTGTCTGCCCGCGGCGCTGCTCGACACTCAGATCGACTATGACAACCTTATCGCGGCCGGCTCCATGATGGGTTCGGGCGGTATGATCGTCATGGACGAGGACAACTGCATGGTCGATATAGCGCGATTCTTCCTCGACTTCACCGTCGACGAGTCCTGCGGCAAGTGCACCCCCTGCCGTATCGGTACCCGCAGAATGCTGGAGATACTGCAGCGCATCACCAACGGCCAGGGCCAGGACGGCGATATAGAGCGTCTGGAAACCCTCGCCTACAACATAAAGAACACCGCGCTGTGCGGCCTGGGTCAGACGGCCCCCAACCCCGTACTGTCCACGCTGCGTTACTTCCGTCATGAGTACGAGGCGCACATTTACGAGAAGCGCTGTCCGGCGGGCCACTGCCAGGCGCTGCTCCACTACGAGATCGATCCCGAGAAGTGCAAGGGCTGCACCGCATGTACCCGCGTCTGCCCGGCCGGCGCGATCTCCGGTACGCCCCGTCACGCGCACACCATCGACGTGTCCAAGTGCCTCAAGTGCGGCGCGTGCATGGAGAAGTGCAAGTTCTACGCTATTTCCCGCAAGTGATGCCGCTTAATAGGAGCGTATCACATCGCGCAGGGGGACGCGGCAACCGGCCCATCCCCCGTCCCATTCACATAAGGAGGATGCAATCAAATGGATCTGATTAGCTTGACGATAGATGGCGTCCAGGTGGAAGTAGCGCCCGGCACGACGGTGCTGGAAGCCGCCCGGCAGGCGGGAATCCGCATACCCACGCTGTGTTATCTCAAAGATATAAATGAAATCGGCGCTTGCCGTATGTGTGTGGTTGATACCGGCGCGCGCGCGCTGCAGGCTGCATGTGTGCTGCCCGTCGCCCCCAATATGAAGGTCAAGACCAACACCCCCGCCGTACGCGCCGCGCGCAAGATGAACCTCGAGCTGCTTTTGAGCAACCACGACCGCAAGTGCCTGTCCTGCGTGCGCTCCACCACCTGCGAGCTGCAGGCGATGTGCCTTGAGTACGGCGTGGACAACGAAGACGCCTTCGCCGGCAGCCGTACCGATTACAAGGTGGACGATTCCTCGCCCTCCCTCATACGCGACCCGGGCAAGTGCATACTGTGCCGCCGCTGCATCGCCGTGTGCGATAAGGTGCAGAACGTCGGCGCTATCGGCATGGTGCACCGCGGCTTCAACAGCGTTATACAGCCCGCGTGGAATCACCCGCTGGGTTCTTCCCCGTGCATCAACTGCGGCCAGTGCATAAACGTGTGCCCCACCGGCGCGCTGACCGAAAAAGACGATACCGCCAAGGTATGGGACGCCATCAACGATCCGACGAAGTTCGTAGTCGTGCAGCCCGCACCCGCCGTGCGCGCCGCGCTGGGCGAGGAATTCGG
>OLNE01001550.1_pt1 | contig 16174 bp, 29 predicted proteins | sample 1672431 | NCBI WGS metagenome assembly OLNE01 (sample SAMEA3136685, study PRJEB25190) | human gut metagenome | reverse complement strand
ACGATGCAATCGACAAATTGAGAGCTCAAGCATCTCTATACCAGAGAGCTGCTGATTATATTTCTCAGAATTGTCAAGACGATGAAGAAGTCAACATCGATGAGATAATGCGTGAAATCGCACAGCAGGATGCTGAGCGTTTCAAAGAACTTGAAGAGCGCTCATTACTGAATGCTTGGCAGCAAGACGTCATCGATATGTACAGAGCTGAGAGGTAAATGATATGAAAGGACGTTATTTATTCACGTATATGTTCATGCTGAACAGGACGTCAGGTGTCGGTAGTATCAATATGACAATGGAGCAAGACCAACCGATTACACCTGAAGTTATTCAGAAATCTGTGGAAGTTGTTCGAAAGAGCTCTGGTTGGGATGCTTCAGTTCGGATAGTACCATTAAGCTGGTGTAGATATGAATCAGAATGCACACGTTCGCAGTGCTACACTTGTCCGCATTTCAAGACAACAGAGGATAAGCAAACAGGGACGGCACGTTGCGTTTGCGAATTATACCGGAAATATCTGATTGTCGTGGACATCACGACAGTTACACCTGATTTGATGCGGAATTGTTCGGACATTTCAGAAGGAATAACTTCTGCTCCAGAAGTTGATGAATATGACCTGACAAAGCTGACAGCATATATCAATGACAGAGATTTCGAGCACACTATCTGTCAAGACAGTGCGGAAAGCGATATATGATGAGAATTTATTATCAGCTGAATAAGCTGCTAGCAATCGAAGAAGAGAACGAAGCACTCAGGAAAAGAATCAAAGAACTCGAGAAGAAGGAGGGATAAGATGCTACTCGTACTCACTGAATCTTGCTCGATGGGATGCACACACTGTATGAATCGAGCTGTACCCTGCGATAAGCATATGACAGAGAAGACGCTTAAAGATGTCCTTCATTTCCTGATACTCAATGAAGCAACTTCTCATATCATCGTGACTGGAGGAGAACCTACAGAGCACCCGAAGTTCCTTGAGATGATGCAGATTATCATCGAAACTCTGGATATGGAATGCGAGTTAAGCCACATCACTATCACCACGAATGGATTTTGGTGTCTAGAACATCAGAAAGAAGCTCGTAAACTCGCAAAAGGAACTGATAGAGTTCGTGTCTTCTGGCAGGTTTCAACAGATGCTCGATTCTATCCAAAAGCACTCCCAATTCACAAGCGACTCTGGAGAGCAGACGGCTTTATGCTGTGCACTGACTGCGTACAGCGAGTATACCCTCAAGGTAGAGCTAAAGACAATAATATCCCATGGGTTGCGAAAGCATCGAAATGCTTCAACGTCAGAGCAACCACGAAACAGCTGCCAAGACCGTCTATCGGATTGATTGTAGAGTATCTAGCATCTAGACATCTATTCTGTACGCCGGCTATTGGGATTGATGGCAGCATCAGACTTGGAGAATCTGTTCTCTGTCCGAAAGTAGCATCTATCTATGACTCTCAAGAAGTCATCATACAGAAAATCAAAGACTTCAAATGTCATCAGTGCGACGAAATCAACAATAAGCTGCCGGATATCTATCAGCAGTTCCTCTGATTTTCGCAATCAGGAGTTGAATTAGCGATGAGGTACACCAAAGCTAAGATAAAAGAAGCTATCGAACAGTCAGCTGCGGAACTGTTCGAGCAGGCTGGACAATCGCAGCGGGAGAAATTATTCTTAACTCACAAGCAATACAGCCTCGACCCAAAAGCTGGAAGAAATTACTCGAACAGCGAGGACTTTCAGAAGACGCAATTGAGATAATTCCAGCCGTATTCGATATCAAATAAGGAGAAATAATCATGGACAATAGAATGTCAAAAGATGCATACTATCTTGAAATCGCAAAGACAATTGCGAAACGCTCAACTTGTCTTCGTCGCAATTATGGTGCTGTTATTGTCAACGCAGACCGAATTGTATCTACCGGGTATAACGGAGCTCCAAGAGGAGATGAAAACTGCTGTGACAGAGGAACCTGCCCTCGCATTGAGAAGCAGATTGCGCATAATTCGGGAGATTACTCTGATTGTTGCTCTGTACATGCGGAGCAGAACGCTATTATTCATGGCACATTTTCTGATATGCAAGGAGCCACCCTCTATTTATCGGGTTTTGACTTCGATTCCGGAACTCTTATCGAAGCTAAACCCTGCCCAATCTGCTCTAGAATGATTCGAAATGCAGGAATCACCAGAGTAGTAAGTTCACAGAAAATCGTGTGATAGCTGAGAAAACCCACTTGAATATCACAATTCTGCTGGAACGTTCTTATACATTATACATATCAGATAGAGTGCTTGTAGCTATCAGTGGTTTGAAAACTTCGTAAACCTACATACCTTCATGTTATAATAAAGATGTAGAGTTAAACAATACGACACAGAAAAGCGTAAAGCTCAAGGAGGTATATTATGTTCGATATCAGAGAGTATCAAGAGGCACAGAAAGAGGTTCCCGCAGTCAAGTGCGAGGATATACACCAGAAAGCTGTATTCACGAACTGCTATTATGCAGCTTGTGATTATATCGGAGGTCTGGAGAATATCCTTCAGGACTATGATGAAGATGACTCCGATTTTATCTATGCAAGCAAAGAACTCGCCAACCATGACGCGCTCGTCGATTATATCGTCTACGCGGGTACGCACAGTGAGTATGGCTGCGGATTTTCCGGTCCAGGTAGAGATTCTCAAAAGCACTATCGATTCGCAGGCAACACCTTTACCGTGAATGCTTGCGAAGAAATTGTCAAAGCGATGGGTTATTAAACTCGTCGCTTAGGTATACTGTCATGAGGTTCAAAGATATTCAAATCGGTAGCTATTTCTCGATGCGTTTCGGATTGCTATGGTGCAAGATTTCAGACACTAAAGCTAAAGACGTCTGGTCTGGACACATCGTGACTATCGATTCAGAAACGATTTGTCATATTGAAAAGAAAAGGAGAACTCAAAATGAATTCTGATAATCGTGATGTTCCTCAAAGTCCGATTACCCGCTTTAAGCGATATCGCAAGTTCGGTTTTGTACTCACTGAGGTTCAGGTGGCTTATTGTCCCAGCTGTAGAAAGCAGTTGAACGCAGGACCGAATTATGTACCCGAACGCTGCAGCAAATGCGGTCAGCTTATTGATTGGGATAACTATTCTTGGAGAGAAGAGGAATTCATCAAGTATATGTCGAAGGATGACAGTTCAGAGGACGACAATCTATCGACTGCGGATTGAGAATCAGCTACGCTATCAGTTGAAGAAGGACAATTTCACGAAGTTTCGGCTCTCGTGGGTTGTCCTTTATTTGAAGGTAGCTAATCACCGTTTTTGTATAGATTGTATAAAACTGAAAGGAATCTTTAGTATTCTTCTGTGTAAAATTCTCGCTTCTTGGTATTTTTAGGGTAACATATTATATATTGTTCAGCGTTCGCGACGCTTCGGAGTCGCTGCTCAGCTCGCTTATCACTAAGGTGACTGCGCTTTCACAATATATAATCGACGGTTCGACACTCACACGGACGCTTGACTGCTTCTCGCTTAAAAACTCTTCAAGTTTTTCGCACTTCAGCAGACGTGCGAAGCTAACTCGCACAAAGCTCTGTCAAGCAATCAAAACCGGACTCTTCAAGAAAATCAGAGTAAATATTCAAAGAATCTTCAAAGAAATCGAAAGTAAATCTTCAAAGAAACAGCGCAAGCTGTTCAAGAAATCTTCAAAATCTTCAAAATCTTAAGCAATAGAAAGCGAAGCGTAAATTTTCAACATCTTAAGATAGACGAACGAATTCGCAGAACTTCGGACAGTTTAGAAATCTATCGTATAATATAGATATAGAATGCAAAGGAGGTCATCATATGATTGTTACGAAGAGAGAACGAAGACGCAATGAACTCAGGTCTGATACTTCGAGAATTGAAAGGAGCAGACTGTGAGGACGAATAAACAGCTGTCGAATCTGATGCTATTGAGCTGTTTCTTAAGCTGTGTCTTCTATAGTGCTAGCTATCCATATGTCTACGCAGAAACAATCAAAGCAGTCACGCATAATTACATCAGCTTTGAGCAAATCTTCTCTTGCATAGGGGTCGCATTATTCGGAATGCTATGGAATAAGTTCGGAGATAGATTCTTCAAGCATTATCGTCTGATTCTGCTGGCTGAGACTGTAGCAGATGCTTTCCTCTTCGCACACGTTCTGATAACTGGAGATTTGAAATTCTATTTCGTTCTGAATGTCATCATCTACTCTGTGATTACTAAGAACTTGAGCTGCGGAGGCGTGAAGATGAGGGCTAAAGTCAACCCGACAGACAAAGAGCGAGAACGCTATGATAATAATCAGAACACCTGTAGTGCTATTGCTTCGCTGTTGGGTGCTGCAATTGCAATTGCCACACAACCGAGTCTGCAAACCTTATTCATTCTAGCTTTGATTGGAGGAATCGTAGACAATTTCTTCTATTTCTATATCTATGATTGTATTCGCAAACGCCCTAAAGATTATCCCAAGGTAAAGAAAAGTCATCAAGAATAAAGCTACTATCTAGCATTTTCAAGCTTATCAGCTTTGAACAGGAACTTCGTAAACCTACGGTTGTTCATGTTAGAATATAGATACAATAAAACAAAGATACAACCCGTAAAGGGTACAGACAAATCAGGAGGTATTCATATGGCAAACGAAATCAGAACTACAATCACAGCTGAGAACACAGAGGTTAAGCTTACAGAGACTGAAGCACTGGACCGTTATCTTGAGCTGCAGAATATGATTGAGGAGCTGCAGAAAGAGGCTGATGCACTCAAAGCACAGCTCAAGGAAGCTACTGCTGCTGAACCGGAACGCAAGCTTGTCCTCAATGGTCACAAGCTTACAATCCGCTCTCAGAGCAAGACATCCATCAGCTACAAAGAGGTCGTTAAGGTTCATCCGAGACTCGCTAAGAAGTTCGGTAAGACTGTAACCTACGATGTATTCACAATTCGCTAAGGAGGATTCATTATGAACCAGGATAAGAAGACAGAAATCATCAACCTTGCAATGCAGATTTCCAGCAAGTTGCTGAATGCGGCTGCACAGCTGAATTCTATTGAGAAGCCGTCAGAGGCTTTCACACTCTGGCAGCGGGAGAACAGCACTCTTGACCAGCTGCTCACAGACCTGACTGATTTCAACGAAGGCTTCAAGACAGAGCTCGAGCTCATGTGCGGACAGGAACTCCAGTTCAGTGAAATCGTAGAGGCTGATGAAGAATGAAAGAAGTTACCGTCAAGCTAGATTGCTATCAAGACATCGCTGATATGATGCGAGGGTCACTTGTTAAGAACGGCAGAAATGAGAACGATGAAATTGTATTCTGTGAATACAAAGCGCAGACACCCGAAGTCGCTGCGCACTATGAAATCCGCACATATCAGAAGAACGGCTGGACTCGAGTGAATGGTTTCTATCCGGACGGGACGACTACCGAGACGTTCGAAGACTACGAACAGCCATCAGAAGAATAACTCAAAGACCTCTCAGCACAGGTTGGGAGGTCTTTTTGCGTGCTGCTAGAACTTCGTAAACCTACGGTTGTTCATGTTAGAATATAGATACAATAAAAACAACACCTAGCACAGAGGAGGTCATCCTATGAAAGGTATCTTTGAGATTCGAAGATATGACGGTACTTTTCGCTGTGTTCAGGTAATCGGCTATGAAGCTAAGAAGGAACATTATGAATAGTGTCAAGAAGTTTACCAAGGAGCAGCTGGACCTGCTGATATCACAACGCTGAAAACAGCTATCATGAAGCAGTTCAGAATTCCAGAGGCTAAAGCAATCGACGTTGTCGAGGGTTATTTATTCAAGGAGGTCAAATAATAAAAGAGTTAATCGAGTATCTTAAGAGAAATGACGCAGCAGCTGCAATTCGCATGCTTGATAGTGAAGCTGGAAGCTTCGGTTTCTTCCGTCAAGTACCAGAACTCGTAGAGAGTATGCGCACAGAATGCTTTTATCAAGCTAACATCTTCTGTGCAGCTATCGTGAAGCTGCTCGCTGAGAAAGAAGCCAAGCACGGTGTTGAGTATCGTATGGAATATTGCATGCGCAAAGCTGAGGAAATCGCTTCTGACGTTCTTGCGGGAAAAGAGATGTCAGAAGTCATTGAATGGCAGTCAGAAATCGATAAGAACTGGCTGCATCCGACAATTTTCCAGCAGATAGCACAGGTTCCGTTCCTGTTCTTCGATTCTGAAGGACTCAGAGAGAAGCACAAGCTTGACACTGACTGGTGGAGATGTCCGCTTGTCTAAGGAGATCGCTATGCGTAGGTACAGATTTCTGGTCACAGGTGTCAAGTCTGATGGCTATGCAGTCTGAACTCTTCAAGAACGAGCGCTAAGAGCTTCGTAGAACTTAGGTTGTCTGTGTTATAATAATGGTACAATAAAACAAAGCACAGAGAGTAAATTAGGAGGTCGCTATGAGTAAGAACTACAATGAGATTCAGAACAATGATTTCGACGCTTTACTGCGTCTTATGTTGAAATTCAACTGTCTGATTCAGCAAGACGATGTTTGTGACGTGATTGACTGCAGCCGCTGTCCATTCGACCATTTGTCTCCTGAAACTGAAGATGGATATGTCGATACGACTGCTTGTACCACAGCCATGGCTAATAAGCTTGAAGAACTTTGGAAAGATACTGATTGATAGCTGACAGCTTGCATATCAGGTATCCAGGTTAGATAATGAAGATTACCTACTGATTATCACTAAGCACTCTATTTGGTATGTATATTGTATTATACCAGATAGAGTGCTTTGTTGCTATCAAACCATCTAGAGCTTGCTCTCTAAGAAGTAGGCTCTTTTGTGTCTGGTTGGAAAACTTCGTGGTTTACTGTGGTTTCGTGTTAGAATATAGATACAATAAGACAACACCAAGGAGGTAGCATTATGCTAGATAATATCATTCAGAGAAAGCCTGTAGAGGTTATCGAGTTTTCAATAGAGTTCACCGATGAAACTGGAAGTGGTTACTCCTTCCCTTGCGACAGTGATGGTAATGTTCAGCTTGACAACGATGCAGCACGCGCAAATTACAGATACGCACTCGCACACCCGGAAAAGTTCCCGAATCAGTTCAACGAATTCGTACGTCGTTCTAGAACAGTCATAGAACCTGCACACGGTACGTGCGTTTGCGGAGAGGAAGTCACACTCAGAGACGAATACAGAGGAGCATGTCAGTGTCCGAATTGTGAAAGATGGTACAATGTATTCGGACAATCCCTTATTGACCCAGAGTGTTGGGAGTATTGATTGCAGACATAGCAGTTCGCTGTTATAGAACTTCGTAACCTTTAGGTTGTCTGTGTTATAATAATGATACAATAAGACAAAACATAGCACAGAGAGTAAATTAGGAGGTATTCATATGAAAGAATTCGCAGTAGGTACTCAGTACGTTATCGATGGTAAAGTTCGCAAGGTGACCAAAGTCAATTCCAAGTCCGTATATTTCGGCAGAGTACGTTCCGACATCCAGGTAGATGAGCAGCGTGACGCACAGTTCATTGACGTCAACGGTTGCGTCTACTATGCCGACGACAGCTACGCTCCTGAACAGGATGCAGCTACTACTAACGCTGAAGAAACCACAACCGAAATCAAGGAGGAAGCAATCATGACAGAGGCTATTATGAATGTAGAAGATACAACAGAGGTCGAAAATGAAGCTCAGACAAGCACTAATATCATCGATGCTGTTGAGACTCATGAGGAAGCAGCAGATAGCGCGGAGAGCGCAGATGCAACTCCGAAGTACACCGAGTATGTCGTAATGAAAGCCGACAGAAAGGACACTACCCTCTGGTGGGACATCGTGCGTAAGCAGAAGGGCGAGAATATCAGTGACATCATCAATCCACTTCACGAAGCTGACAACCCGAAGTTCGTAGCACTCGTCGCCGTTGATAAGGTTAAGAAGTATCTCGACGACCCTACAATCAAAGGTATGGTTCAGACTGTTCGTGACGTCACCAAGAAGTATGCTAAGGTGTCTGGAATCAGCACTCCGACAGAAGCTACGGCAGCTACTGTATTCGCAGCTATCATCGCAGCATTCAGTGAGGGTGCTACCGAGGGAAGCTGGAAGGCTACACCTGTAGAAGATGTCGAAGCTGCTACAGAAACAGAAGAAGATGCAGAGTAATCTGCGTTTTCCGATATCATATGAATCAGAATTAAGGAGGATTTATCATGAATAATGAAATGAATGCGACAATCGCTTGGGCAGTTGGTGCTCTTAAGGAAATCGGGGAGAACACTATCGGAACAGAAGCTTACAGCACAGCTCTGATGGAAGCTCCAGAGGAGGTCAGCTGTTTCTATGAAGATGTTCTGATGTGCGAGGTGTACACTTGCCTCAATGATGACTTCGGAATCTATCTGGAACCCAGCACTCAAGCAGGTTTCGGTACTGTTCACGCTTATCCGAGTCATAATTGCAGATGGAAAATCGGATGTGATAACTACGATTTCGGAGAGGAAATCAAGATCGCTATGCGTATCTTGAGCAAGCTGGTGTGCGAGACAGCAACAGAAGAGGAATTCGTTACCTCAATGGTAGATGCCATCAAGGGACTACTCATCTTATCACCGAAGGTATAACAGCGTAGTTCTAATATCTGTAATCTTGATATAAAATCAAACGCAATCTTATAGCAAATCAACGCAATCATGTGTGCTTCATTGTAATTCAGTACCAGCAATAAAACATTACAGTGATTTCATACCTACGATTGCGTTAAATTGCTAAGGTATTTGCTAAGCGTTGAAAGGAGAGTTTATGAATACCAAGACTGAATTGGCAAAGTCGGCGTATCTTCAAGGCGATTGGTATGCTGCTTTGCGAATTATGCACACCTGGGACCGAGGTCTTACTGCTCAAGATAAGGAAATCATGCAGATTGCTTGGAACTGTCTTCAGAGTCCGAGACTCTATGCACAGATGGGCTATGACTGCGAAGAGTGCGTTGAACGTGCGAAAGCTTTCATAGCTGAGTACTTCAAAGAGGAGGATTAAGATAATGACAGTCAAACTATCAGCTTCAGATTTGAAGCAGCTGATCGAGTACTTCGATTTGAGAACGGAAAATCCATGTCGTAATTGCGGAGCAAGTCCATCTACCTGCTGTGGTTGCAAAGAATACGCAGCGTGGCTTGATAAACTGAATACCGCAGAAGCTACAGTACGACGATTACCGGAAGAGGTGCTAGCTCTGGTTGAAGCGTATATCGCAACTGTACGCACTATCGATACGTTAAAGCCAGAACTTGAAGCTATGCAGCGAGTTGCAGACAGACTCAGCAAAGAACTCAATGATTATCTTGAAGAAGACGCACTCAAAGATGTAGAACTCTCATAGCACAGTGCGAAATCAGCTACAGACCTCTAGCAGCTTGAATGCTAGAGGTCTTTTTGCAGGTTATTAGAACTTCGTAACCTTTAGGTTGTCTGTGTTATAATAGATATAAAGTTAAAGATAACACAAGGAGGACTTAAGCAATGTCTAAAACCGTAAACAAGCTTGATATGAACGTGAAAAACTATCTGGAGAGCCAGATGGGATTCAGCACTGTTTCGTGCATAACCGCACGTCAGTCTGTTACTTACAAGATGCATCACAGAGAGACAGGTCTTGATATGACTTACGAAATGTGCGGTGACGGTCGTCTCAACTTCACTATCGGACACGAGTGTCGTACACTTCCGAAAGTTGAGGACATTCAAGCTCAGCTTCCTGAAAAGGTAGATGAGCAGACGATTGTGCGTCTAGTGTTCCAGATTGTAACTCGTCTGCTTGACAATGCTCAGGATTCTACCACGGTCAACATCCGCAAGCAATTCGAACGTCACGCAAAGAAACTCAACTAATCACTAATATCGTAAAGGAGACATATCATGAAAACGACTCTCAGACTTATATCACCGTCTAACGGATTCTTACTCGGTTCCAGCACTTCATTCGCCAGCATTGACGTGCCAACACGTTCAGGTTTGTGTACGACAGAATACCACAACGGCGTCTACTCTTTGTTGACAGCTTGCTGGAACATCGGACTAACTGTCTGCCTGCTTAAGAACGACGGTAGTCAGCTTGATTTACCTGAAGGTATTCTCGCTGTTGTTCCTGACGTTCCTGAAGTGTCAGTACAGGGACCTGTAATTAGAGTACCAGCTAAGTCAATTGTCCTGAAAGAACAGAATGGACTGCTCATTCTTGATGGCGCAGGTTGCGTGAAGTTCAATATCATTCAGAATGACAATTTCGCATTTATTACCGATGGTTCGGAAGTGCCGAAACTGACAGAGTGGAATTATCTCATGCAAGCATCATCTACTCTGAAAAAGATTGTAGATGCAGGCGTTGGGAAGTCAGAACCTCAGCAAGAACAGCTACTTAAGAACTATAATTCAGAGTTGAAAAGAATCGTTTCGGGTTTCGGTAGTGTCTGTGATATGGTTAAAGAACCAAAGATGTGCCAGATTAAGGTATATCGTCTTGATATCTCAGTCCTTGGAAAGTCTGTTTCGCATTATCTGTATCAAAGAGAATTTGATAACTGCGATGTGGAACGAATCTTTGAACAAGCATTCAGAGATGCTTTTCATGATATCAGTTCTTTAGCTGTTTTCATCCGTCAGCTTGATTTCAATCATAGTTCTAGATTCGGAGTTGAGGTTGATATCGATTATCTAGGTGCCAGCACTTATCTTGATTTTCAGCTACAGATTTCATCTATCATTCTTCCAGAGCGTGCAGCATCAGCTCTGTCAATCAATAAAGTCTTCCAAGCATGAACTTTATAAACTGATACGGTTTCATGCTAGAATATACACGAAAGTCGCTACTAGGTAAGGAGGTTATCAGATGGACGGTTATTGCTATACGCGGATGCTTAAGCAAAAGATAGCTGAAGACCTAGACCAACGGTTGAGTCTTCAGGATGCTATCGAGTACATCCGGTTCTACGGAATAAGAGGTATTCTAGCTGCTCAGGGTGATATTCGATTTGTCGGACAAGCAGCTATCGATGCTCTTGATAGAGGATTAAGTGCTGATATCGGCACTATTTCCTGGGACGATATAGAAGGTACGATATATGCTTACACAGAAAATGAAGATTCAAATGGCTGAAATCAGGTACGAATGTGTCGTAGCATTTACAGAACCTTATCTTGACCGATAATTGCTTGAAAACTTCGTAACCTTTAGGTTGTCTGTGTTATAATAATGGTACAATAAAACAAAACACAGCATACAAGGAGGTAATCATATGTTTGCTAACGATAGAGGAACGAACTGGAATTTCCCGACATGGGAACAGGAACAAGAAATGAAGCGTATGGCTGAGATACAAGCTCGTGCATATCAAGAGGCAGCAGATAGAGCTCGCAAAGCTCAAAGAGGTTACGGAGCTCAGGAAGGTCCTGCTAAGCTCAGCCAGATGGGACAATATATCGTGGACGCTGTTACTTCCGCTTCCAATTACGAAGCAAAGCGTCAGCAATCCTTGAAGAAAGCTCAGGAGATGCAGAGCAAAGGTGGCATATCTGCAGCAATCGGTTCAATCTTGGAGGCAATCAGCAAATAAATCATAGATTCGCCGATATAGGTAGCAGCGTAAGCTGTATCAATATTATTCAATCAAAAGAATGGAGGTATTCAGATGAGAAACGATTTGTTTCTTATGAAATGTAAGCACGCTAACAACGCACGCGACAGCAAAGGTAATCCGGTTTGTCTTATCTGCGGTTGCGTTGATGTTGTTAAGAAGATAGAGCAGCCAACAGATGGTCTAGAGGGTAGAACAGCTAAGTGTCCGGATTGTGGGAGCACGACGGAGTCCAGATGGGACCTGCCGTTCTTCAAGCACAATCCGGACAGGGAGTTCGATTCTTATTACTGCGGATGCTATGGCTGGAAGTAGGTGAGGTACATATGAAATCAAGAAGTCCATATAAAGGTTCTAAGATGAAAGCGAGAATCCAATCTATAGAACAGCTGAAAGAGATTGCTACTCGTGAGTTGCAGACGGAAATCGACCAGCAGCTATCTGATGCTCTTCTGGATGGCGCAGCTCAAGGAATGGCGTATGTCATGTGGGTACTGGAAATCAGTTATGGCTGGAAAGATTCCAGACAGAAGAAGCTTTTCGAAGAACTGAAAGACTTTATCAAGCTAGGAGAAAGCTGGCGAACGCCAATCACCGGCGGGTCAATCGTTAATCATATCAAGGAGAGATTCGGTCTCAATGTAGATGAGTTGCTGCATGAAGAGTGTAGCACGAACGTCGCACAGAAGAATCCAGATGTCAAAGCTGCTGGTAATTGATATCTGAAAATACTATAGATATTAGCACTGCGAGAAGTGCAGAAAGGATTGATTCATAATGCGAAAAATTCATCTAAATTCTGGTGTAGTTCAAGATCACGCACGTCAGTTGCTCGATGATATGCACACCGTAGGCAATTATATTGAAGCTATCGAAATGTTCATCGTGAACCCAGGTCCTAACTGTGATGCGACAGTCAAGGAAGCTCTGATTCACGTTCAGAAGCAGCTTGACAAGGTCAAGGGATACATGGGTATGATGAAAGTCAACTCTGCTAGACTACCTGTCGGTGGAAAAGCTAATTCTGATGATACAGCTTTCTTGGAGGATGTAGATTCTATTCTAGGACTGGAGAATGGCGAATCCATCGACCTTTCCAAAGCGCAACTTCTATACAATCAGGACACTCTGGAACTGATGCTCACCGACGAGGCCGACATCCCTGACGGTTTTGAAGTCGTAGGTACTGTCGTCGAAACTGAAGATACTGAAAATGCTGCTGAAGATGCTGAAAATAAGCCGGAAGATACTGCTGAAGATACCGCTGAAGATACAGCTGAAGATACAGCTGACAACGCAGCAGGTGGCGAGGATGCAAGCACTGCAGAAGATATCAGCACTGCAGAAGAGCCAGCTGAAGGCGCGTCTTCTGAAGAGAAACCTGCTGAAGAACCAGAAGGCGGTATCTTCTAAGCTGATATCTTGAAATTGAAATGAATGGAGTGTATTCATGAGCAGAGAATTCAAACCGGGCGACGTCGTCCGTCACTTCAAGAGGGAGACTGTCGCAAACCTGAACAGTCTTCAGTATCTCTATATCATTGTCGGCACGTCAAAGCATTCCGAGACCGGCGAGAAAATGATGAATTATAAGCCGCTATACGGACCGCCATCGTGCTTAGAGGGTAACGATATGGTATCCAGACCTTATGATATGTTCATGTCAGAAGTCGACCATAATCGATATCCTGACATCAAGCAGAAATATCGATTTGAAAAAGTCGAAAATTGAGGAGGATTCTAATGAAGATTCGTATCAAGAAGCTCACAGACACTGCTACGCTGCCGAAACAAGGCTCCGCACAAGCCGCCGGTTACGATATCTACGCTGATATCCCCAGAGGCTCGGTACTCATTAACCCAGGTCAGATTCAGAAGATTTCAACAGGAATCTGTGCTGCTCCTGAAGAGAACGACGTAGCTTTGTGCTTATTCCCACGTTCAGGTCTCGCAGCTAATATGGGGGTAACACTCATCAATGGCGTCGGAGTGGTAGATTCCGATTACAGAGGCGAGATTATCGTTCCGTTGGTGAACTTCGGTACTCAGCCGGTTACTATCAATGATGGTGATAGAATCGCACAGCTGGTTGTGCTTAACGTCACACGTGCTGACTTCGAGGAAGTTGCAGAACTGGATGAAACTGTTCGTAGCGACGGCGGTTTCGGTTCTACTGGTAAATAACAAGGAAGAGCGCTAGCTTTCTAGCGCTCTTTTTGCACCTTCTTTGAACTTCGTTAACCCATAAACCGTCGTGTTATAATATGATTATAAAATAACACAAGGAGGTAATCTTATGATTACGGAGGCAAGATACCAGGAGCTCATCAAAATTATCCATGATGCTCGTCCGCTCTATATCAACGGAGAGGACACAGGTATTTCTGATGAAGTGTACGATTCCTACATGGCTCAGATTTATGACTATGAAACCGTTCACCAAGCTGCTGAGGATAGCCCCACCAGAACAGTAAACCCGACACCTGATGGTGCTGATGTTACTCACCCGGTTGCTATGCTCAGCTTAACAGATGTATTCAGCAAAGAGGATGCAGCTGCGTTCCTGAACAAGATGAAGGCTGATTACGGAGTTGACTTCTCTCTTGAGTACAAGCTCGACGGACTGTCGGTGCAGCTCATCTATGATGGTGGAAAGCTTATCTCCGCTTCTACAAGAGGAGATGGGCACGTCGGTGTTGAATGTCTGGAATCTGCTCAGTATATCAGCAGCATTCCGAAGACTATCGATGCAAAGTGCAGAGTCATCGTCCGTGGTGAAGTCTTTATGCTCAAATCCAGATTCAAAGACTACTGCGACAAGTACGGCGGACAGGCAAATCCTCGCAATACTGCGGCAGGTATCTTCAAGCGCAAGAATGAGCGTGAGCGTGCAGCATTCCTCTCGTTCAAAGCATTCAGCCTTGAGAATCCGAGCGAGATTGCTGAAGCTGATATTCCGCAGGAGTTCATCTCGGAGATGGGTAACATCAAATCTCACAGCTGGTGTCTGAATCTGCTGGACATCTGGGGCTTCGAGACTGTCATGCATTGGGGTCTTGACGACGAAGGTGTTCTGTGTAACATCATCGATGAAGTCTACAAGAACCGAGAAGCTGATGACGTTCCGATTGACGGAATGGTACTCAAGATTACCAATCTGGATATCAGAAACCAGCTTGGTGATAATGGCGTTGTTCCACGCTGGGCAGTCGCTTATAAATTCCCCGCTAAGGAGAAAGAGACTCGTCTGCTTAGAATTGATTTCCAGGTCGGTTCTACAGGTAAACTCACTCCTGTAGCTATTCTAGAACCTGTGCTGGTGGATGGTTCTACTATTTCCCGATGCACTCTGCACAACCGCAAGAGAATTGAAGACTTGCACATTCAGATTGGTGATATGGTCACAATCTACAAAGCTGGCGATATCATTCCTGCAATCAAGAGTGCCAGACATACATTACAGTCTACTCCAGTTGAATATCCGACAGTGTGTCCAGCTTGTGGCAGTCCGCTAAACGATGGATGCTGTGATAATCTGCAGTGCTCAGAAAAGCTGAAAGCTCGCTTGAATACCTGGGTGAGCAAAGGTGTTGCAAACTTCAAAGGAGTTGCTAGCAGCCTTATCGATACTCTGTTCGAACGTGGCGTTATTCGAACACCTGCTGATTTCTACACCAAGGTCACTCCAGCAACGCTGCTCACAGTCCCGAAGATGGGTCCCGCTAAAAAGAACACCTATTTTAAGCGAGTTCAAGAGTCTAAGAAGAATCTTGATTTTACTCAGTTTCTCGTCGGTATTGGCATCGATGGACTGTCATATGCTGGAGCTGATAAGCTGAAGAAGCACTTCGAAGCTTTTGCAATTCGTCGTACCTGGGCAGAAGCTGTTGAGGCATTACTCAATTTTCCGGAACCTGTACTCATTGACCTTCTTGGCAGTTCGAAAGGTAGCTCAACTTATAAGCAGCTCCACGACCCTTTCATAGAACTGCTTGTCAGAGACCTTGGTAAGGTGTTTGAAGACCGCTATATCTGATAGCACTGGCAATCTAGACTCTGATATTGAATTGTATATCTTAAACAAAGATGCTAACATTCCTGTTGGTGTCTTTGTTTATTATTCTCGCTTCTTGGTATTTTTAGGCTCACATATTATATATTGTTCAGCGTTCACTCACGTTTCGGAGTCACTGTGAAGCACGCTAAGGTCTTCGACCTCACGCTTTCACAATATATAATCACGGACTCGACACTCGCACGGAATTTGTTTGCTTCTCGCTTAAAAACTCTTCAAGTTTTTCGCACTTCAGCAAACGTGCGAAGCTAACTCGCACAAACGCGAACGTAGTTCGCTCTGTCAAAAGCGAAAGCTGAAGCGCAAAGAAATTCTTCAAAAGTCTTCAAAAGTCAGAGAACAATTCAAAGAAATACACTCAAACCTTTGAATGCAAAGATTATCAACAAAGCACAAGGTAAGATACCAAGTAGT
>OLNE01001546.1_pt1 | contig 16219 bp, 10 predicted proteins | sample 1672431 | NCBI WGS metagenome assembly OLNE01 (sample SAMEA3136685, study PRJEB25190) | human gut metagenome | reverse complement strand
ATCCGGGCGATTTCGGGGATGATTTATTTTCAGGAATGTATTTTCAGGAAGAGCTGGAGCATAAGGCATTTGTTGCAGGCCAGGGTAGAATTCCTGTTCAGAATTATGGAGATTACAAGACAGGTAAAGTTAGTGACAGCATAGATGAAAATGCCGCAATAAGAGGACAGTACACACTTTCCAGTTTAAGAGATGTATTTCCTGATTTTGTAAATGATTCAATCATAGAAGCATTTGACATATTCAATAAGAGAATTGACGGCTTTAACGGTGCAGATACGGTATGTGCTGCAGTGGAGAGCAGAACTTCAAGTCCTGTGCGAATCTTAAGAGATGAATATGGCCATTCCAACACTAAAGGTCTTTTCCCATGTGGAGAAGGTGCAGGATATGCAGGCGGAATAACAAGTGCAGCGGTTGACGGAATTAAGTGCGCGGAAAATGTCGCCGCATTTTTATGTGAAAAGAATGATTAAAATTTTCATGATGATTTACAAAATGAATTTCTTGTAATAAGTTAGAAAAAGATTTTTAAGTGATAATTATCGTGAGGAATTTATAAAAGATATATCAACGGATATATAAAGATTTAAAAGGATATATTAAAAGATAGTAACGGATATGGGAGTTTAAGTATGTCGTATACAGCATTATATAGAAAATGGCGACCTGAGACATTTTCTGAGGTCAAAGGACAGAATGCCATTGTAAAAACATTGAAAAATCAGGTGGCTACATCACATACAGCCCATGCATATCTTTTCAACGGTACAAGAGGTACCGGTAAAACCAGTGTGGCTAAGATTATGGCCAAGGCCGTAAACTGTGAAAATCCTATTGACGGTGAGCCATGCCTTAAGTGCAACACATGTCTTTCAATTGCAAAAGGCTCTAATTTAAACATCAGGGAAATTGATGCGGCGTCAAACAACGGTGTAGATAACATAAGAGAGATTAAAGAGGATGTTATTTACAAGCCTACAAGCGGAAAATACAAGGTTTACATTATCGATGAGGCACACATGCTTTCACCCGCTGCCTTTAACGCACTGTTAAAGACACTGGAAGAGCCGCCTGAATATGTAATGTTCATTCTTGCAACTACAGAGATAAGTGCAATTCCTGTAACCATATCTTCAAGATGTCAAAGATATGACTTTAAGAGAATCGGCATTGATACAATTGCACAGCAGCTTACAGAACTTGCGGAAAAAGAAAATATTCTCATTGAAGATAAGGCTGTAAGATATATTGCAAGAAGTGCAGACGGAGCCATGCGAGATGCGTTATCTCTCCTTGACCGATGTGTTTCATTTTCCATCGGTAAGGAAATAACATACGAAAGTATTCTGGATATACTTGGTGCGGTGGACATAGATACATTTGCGGAGATGTATAATCATCTTAAAGAGGGAAATGTATTAGCTTCACTTGAAGTATTAAAAAAGGCACTTGAAGACGGTGTAGTAATTAACAGATTTATAAATGATCTGGTGGACTACTTAAGAAATGTTCTTCTTATAAACTGTTCCATGGATGAAAATGGCAATATTCCTGAAGAGCTTATGCCTGACCTTTCAGACATGAATCTTCAGCGTTTAAAGGAAGATGCAGCGGGTTCTGATCCTGATACGGTTATGTACTTTATCAGGGAGCTTTCAGAGCTTTCTGAGAAAATAAAGAAATCAAACCATAAGAAGACACTTGTTGAGGTTGTCATAATTAAGCTCTGTACTAATAAGTATTTTACGGGTGAGAGTTCAGGCAGCGGTGACGGTGCCAATACTGAGGTTATAAAGAGACAGGCTGAGGCCATAACTGCCTTAGAGCAGGAAATGGAGCGATTAAAAACTCAGATAGAAAATATTGCACAGGCGAGTCCTGTTACATATGTGACTGCTGATAGTAACAGCGCAGACAGGGATGTTAAAAAGCAGGCTCAGATGAATCCTGTTGTAAAGAGAGATCTGGACAGCCTTTCAAATGGCGAGATAAGCCTTGCACAGGCATGGGATTCTATAATGACCGTATACTTTGACACATATAAGCAGAGTATACCGGCCCACTTCAGAAATACAGGTAAATTCGTGTCCTATTCAGATGATAGACATGAAATTACATATGTGATAAAATCCCAAATGTATTCTGACAAGCTTAAGAGCGTAGATGAAGAAACGGGTAAAACTTATTTAGAACTCTTAAGGGAGACAATTACTGAACTTACGGGCATTGATAATATCAGCATTGAATTATCTGAGGAGAGCAATGTCAACAGGTTCAACACTTATACTGATATAAGCGAATTAGTTAAAACTAATATAGAAATTGATGATAGAGAGGAAAATGTTTAAATGGCTAAAAGAGGTTTTGGTGGAATGGGTGGAGGAATCCCAGGCAATATGAACAATCTTATGAAGCAGGCTCAGAAGATGCAGAAGCAGATGGAAGAGCAGCAGGAACAGCTTCAGTCAATGGAATTTGAAGCAAGCGCAGGCGGTGGTGCAGTAACTGTTGCCGTAAGCGGTAAGAAGCTTGTAACAAAGGTTGTTATTGATCCAGATTGCGTTGATCCGGACGATGTTGAAATGCTCCAGGATCTTATCCTTGCTGCTACAAATGAGGCTCTTAACAAGGCTGAAACAGAGGCTCAGAACAAGATGGCAGGTATTACAGGCGGTTTAGGAGGCTTCATGTAATATGGAGATCTACAGTCGCTATATAAAGAGACTGACAAGCGAGCTAATGAGCTTACCAGGTGTTGGAGCAAAAAATGCCCAGCGCCTGGCTTTTTATATTCTGAATCAGCCTAAGGAAAATGTTCAGTCTCTGGTAGATGCAATTACTGAAGCAAGAGACAATATCCATTACTGTAAAGAGTGCATGTGTCTTACAGATGAAGAAATCTGCCCAATCTGTGCAGATTCCACAAGAGACCACAACACAATTATGGTAGTTGAACAGACAAGAGATATGGCAGCTTACGAAAAGACAGGTAAGTACAACGGTGTATATCACGTATTGCACGGTGCCATTGCTCCGCTTCAGGGAATTACGGAAGAAGATATAAAGTTAAAAGAATTAATTACAAGAATAGCAAATGAACCTATAAAGGAAGTAATTATCGCTACAAACTCAAGTCTTGAGGGCGAGACTACAGCCATGTATATAAGTAAGATTCTTAAAAATGTCGATATTAAGGTAACAAGAATTGCCAGTGGTGTTCCTGTAGGCGGAGACCTTGAATATATCGATGAAGTAACACTGCTTAGAGCCCTTGAAGGAAGAACAGAGCTGTAATCTGTTTTATAAACATTTAATCATATTTAAAAATCATATTATTTTACATAGTTTTTTTACTGTGTTAAACTAAAATATGTGTTTAATTTACATAGAACAGATAGCATTAGATAAATGCTTTAAATATAGATTCATTTTAGAGGGGCAATTTCAGTGGATAAATACGAAACTGGGTTAAGAATCCAAGAAATAAGAAATGCATACGAAGATAAAAATTTCATTAAGGCTGCAGAGCTGGCAAAGGATGTTGATTGGAGCAAAATCAAGGAGTGGATTCCGCTTGCCATGATGGTTGACGTTCAGGAACAGGTTGGTGATCTTGAAGAAGCAAGAGATATGGCCATCCTTGCATATAATCGTAACTTAGGTGGTAGAAAGTTACTTTACAGACTTACTGAGATTTTCATTAAGCTTGGAGATTTTGAGCACGCTGAAGAGTTATTTAATGAATACTCTAAGGTAGCGAGACATAATTCAAGCAGATATATTTTAGAGTATCACTTACTCAGAGCTAAGAAGGCTCCAAATGCTGAGCAGATTAAGGTGCTTGAGAAGTTCAGAGATAAAGAGATTGATGAGCATTACATGTACAAGCTTGCAGGTCTTTATGCTAAAAACGGCGAGGAAGACAAGGCAATCAAGATTTGTGATGAAATCAGTCTCTGGTTCTTGGACGGAGACTATGTTGAGGGTGCCGTTAAATTAAAGAAGAGATTAGGCGGTAAGCTCAATGCAGCTCAGGAGAAGGTATACGAAGCAGCTAAGGTTAGAGAAGAAGATCTTGAAAAGACAAGAGAGATGACATTTGCTGAGCAGTTAAAGCTTGCAAGAATGGAAGTTGGTTCAGCAAATGATAAGGAAGAGTCTAAGCTTGGTGACGGACTTCTCGACAGTGCAAAGTCTAATGCGGACAAGGATGATATGGATCAGTTCGTTGAAGCTCTTAAGGCACAGGGCGGACAGGATGAAGGCTTTGACGCAGAGAAAGAATACGGTTCAGAAGCAGTATTTGATCTTACACCAAAGAAGAAGTCAGGAAGCTTTTTCTCAGCTTTATTTAAGGGAATGCGCAATCGTAACGAAGATAAGGTTACTGATGAAGATCTTAAAGATGAGGATCTTTATGACAGCTCTTACTTCAAGGACGACGATCAGAAGATTCAGGAAATCGTTGAAGAGAAGGTTACTAAGAGTAATATTGATATTACAGATGAGAAACCGGCAGTTAACGAAGAACCTGCAGCTGGTGAAGAATCAGCAATCAGCGAAGAGTATGTACCTGAATTCGAAAATGATGACTATAGAAAGTTTATCAATAACGACTTAGAAGATGAAAAAGAAGAGCCTGATGTATTTGGCGATGATGACGATACAGAGGACGAAGATGAAGCAGAAGAATTTGCTTTTGAAGAAAAGAAAGAACCTACTGATGAATTACATACAGATGCATTAGTTGCTGAAATGGCAATTAAGGCTGCTTTAAATGAGAGTGATGCTGCACCTGTAAGCACTGCAGATGCCATAGCTGATACATTAGCAGATACTACAGAAGCTGAAGACAAGCAGGATGAAGTTGAAGTCGTTGCTGAAACGGAGGTAAATGCAGAAACTGTTGCTGAGGCTGAGGAAAGTGCTGAAACTGCAGCTGAGACAGAAGCTAACTCAGAGGTTGCAGCTGAAACAGAAACAGTTGATGAAGCTGAATCTTCTGAAGATGCACCTGCTGAAGAAACAGCTGACAAAGATGAAAATACTTCAGGCTTCTCTGATTCACTTAAGAGTGTTATTGACGGTGCTAAAGAGCACTTACATAAGGGATATTCTGACATGATCAGTACTGAAAGCCTTGTTTCAGTACCTGAGATTCATGAGAGACTTGGAATTCGTGAGGAATTAAGTGCTGACGTAAGCAAGATTATGTCTGAAGAAGCTGCTAGTCCTGTAGTGGGAAATGCCGTTCCTGAAGAAGAGGAACAGATTGAAGGTCAGATGAATCTCACAGAATGGATTGAAGCTGAGAGAGAGAGAAAGTATGCAGACCGCAATACTAAGGAATTCTCTATTTCTGAACTTGAAAGAGCATTAGATGAGATTGAAGACAAGAGTAAGGCATACGATAAGTTAATGGAAGAGCAGAAGCGTCTCGCAAGAGAAGCGGGTGAACCATTTAATGAATCAGTTGCCAAGAGAAATGTAGAATTTGCATTATCTGTAAGATCAGCAAGAACAGACCTTGATATCAGAACAGGCAAGGCACAGGCAATGAACGAAGTAGACGTTCAGGAGAAATTCTTCGCACAGCCTGAAGCTGAACTTGATGATACAAGATCTACAAATGAAATAATTGCTGAAATCGTTAAGATGGGCATTGATGCACCTGAAGATAAGCTTAAGGTATTTGCCATAGCATTTGCCGATATTAATCCTGAAAGTGTTAACATTCAGATTGATAAGGTTGTAAGTGCTGCAAACGTTCTCTACGATTACTTCATGGGTAAGGAAATCACAGATGAGCCTGTTGAAGAGCAGAAGATTTCTGCAGAAGGTGTTACACCGGATGTTGCAGCTCCTGCAGCGGCAGTGGCTATCCCTTCTATAGCTAATGTTATTGCATCAGAAGCTCCAGAGGCTGAGAAAGAAAATGTAGAAGAGACAACTCCTGAGAAAGAAGTTACTGCATCTTCAGCTGAGGATACACAGGAAGAAGTTGTCGATACAACTGCAGCAGAGCCTGAGACAGTTGCCGAAGAGAATCCGGTAGATTCAAATTCTATAGAAGATGATGACAACTATGAATATTCAAATGTTCCATCAGATGTATTAAAGGACAGCGCATTTAAGGCATTTGATGCTGATGAAATAAAGGATTCAGTATCACCTAAGTTAATGCCTGGTGATACAGTTGAGTTACCTGTTGCTGAGACATTTGCGGCTATTTCAGAGCCTGAAACTAATGAGGAGTCTAAGATTGATCCGGGAATTATTCCACCTGTGTCAGACTTCATTCCTGGATATAAAGAACCCGGATATTTAGAACCTGAAGAAGATGAAGTTGAGCAGCCACAGGTTCATGTTACAATTCCGAAAACTGAAAATGCTCATGTTGAGGATGTTCAGGAAGCTACACCGGTTCAGACAGAGGATGTACAGCAAGCTGAAGATGTTGAACTGGAAGCAGAAGTTCAACCAGAGGCTGATGATGTTCAGCAATCTGAACAGGCTGCACCTGAACAGCATGATGAAATGACTCCTCCTAACGGAAGAATCGGTGAGACAGTAGTTATCCCAAGAGAAGCTATTGCAGAGGCAATGAGAAACAGTGCTGATAATGCAGGCAGTGATGTTCCATATCAGAATGTTGTTATTACAGATGCAACAAGAAATAAAGTAATGGATCTTTTTGATGCATATGTAGATCTTCCTGGTGTTACAGAGGAATTACATGAGTTCATCAATGATCTTCCAAAAGAACTTGCTAAGAAGGATTCTTCATCAGGTAACATCATCATTACAGGAAATAACATGTCAGATAAGACTGCATTTGCTAAGCTTATTGCAAGAGCAATCGACATGATTGATCCTAATACAAGAAGAAAAGTAGTTAAGACTACAGGTGATACACTTAACAAGTACGGTTTTGCCAGCAGTGCAGATAAGCTCAGAGGCAAGATTCTCATTATTGAAGATGCTGCAAGCATTCTTCCTGCAGTTGCAGAAGAGTTACTTCAGAGCTTAAAGCAGGATACAGACAGATTATTTGTTATCCTTGAAGATTCTGATGCTGAAATGGAAGTTCTTCTTAAGTTCAATCCTTTAATGGAGTATACATTCAATCACAGAATTATTCTCAGACAGTATTCTGTTAACGAACTTGTTGATATCTTCAGGGAAATCGCTAAGAGAGACGGATATACTGTAAGTGATGACGGATTATTAGTTCTTTACTTATCACTTGATAAGCTTCGTTCAAAGAATAATAATGTATCAATGGATGAAATTAATGACTTAGTTGATCGTGCAATTGCACATAACAAGAAGAGAACATCTAAGGGTGGCGGACTTTTTGGCAGAAAGAAGAAAATTGCTGACAATAAGGAACTCACTGACGAAGATATTAAGATTTGATGATACTCCTGTGAATATTTTTAGATTTTTATGACTATATTCAGAGTAAATTTAATCAATTAATCAGATATAACAAAAAATCAGCCGTGGGCATTGCCTGCGGCTGTTTTTTATGGGGAAATTATTTGCAATTTGAGTGCTAAAAATATATGATAAAGTAAGGTAAATGTGTAATAAAAATCATGTATACATGTGAACTGAATAAACTTTATTTTTCGGAGGAAAATATGAGTAATATAGATGAATTATCAATTAATGCAATTCGTTTTTTATCAGCAGATGCAATCCAGAAGGCTAATTCAGGACATCCGGGACTTCCACTCGGTTGTGCAGCCATTGGATATGAATTATTTGCAAACAACATGAAGCACAATCCAAAGAACCCTGACTGGGCAGGCAGAGACAGATTTATTCTCTCAGGCGGACATGGATCTATGCTTCTTTACTCACTTCTTCATTTAACAGGTTACGGCCTTACAATTGAAGATCTTAAGAACTTCAGACAGATGGATTCAAAGACACCAGGACATCCTGAGTATGGCTATACAGTTGGTGTAGAAGCTACAACAGGTCCTCTTGGACAGGGTATGGGTATGGCAGTTGGTATGGCTATGGCTGAAAAGCACATGGCATCTGTATTTAACAAGCCTGGATATCCAATCGTTGATAATTACACATATGTACTCGGTGGTGACGGATGTATGATGGAAGGTGTTTCATCAGAAGCATTTTCACTTGCAGGTACACTCGGACTTGATAAGCTTATCGTACTTTACGATTCAAATAAGATCTGTATCGAAGGCAGCACAGATAACGTATTCGCTGAAAATGTAAATCAGAGAATGGAAGCTTTCGGTTTCCAGACAATTACTGTATCTGACGGTAACAACATCGAAATGATCAGAAAGGCCATTGAAATGGCTAAGGCTGATACAAAGAGACCTTCATTTATCAACATCAGCACAACAATCGGATATGGTTGTCCAAATGTTGCAGGTACAGCTGACTGTCACGGTTCACCTCTCGGTGATGACAACATTGCTCAGATGAGAAAGAATTTAAACTGGCCTCTTGAAGAAGCATTTGCAGTTCCTGATGAAGTATACAAGAACTACGAAGAGAAGATGAAGAAGGGTGCTGAAAGTGAAGCCGAGTGGAATGCTTTATTTGAGAAGTATGCAGCTGAGTATCCTGAATTAAAGACAAAGTGGGATGAGTACCACAACGGATATAATCTTGATGAGTTATTTGCAAGTGAAGATTACAATGCAAATGCTGAAAAGGCTGAGGCTACAAGAAGCTCTTCAGGTGTAATCCTTAACAAGATCAAGGAGCATATGCCTAACCTTATCGGTGGTTCAGCTGACCTTGCTCCATCTAACAAAACATACATGAAGGGTGCAGGCGATTTCGGTCATGACAGCTATGAGGGATGTAACCTTCATTTTGGTGTAAGAGAGCAGGCTATGGGCGCTATCGTTAACGGTATTGCACTTTACGGCGGACTCAGAGTATTCGCTTCTACATTCTTTGTATTCAGTGACTACTTAAAGCCAATGATCAGAGTTGCAGCTCTTATGAAGCTTCCTATCACATATGTATTTACACATGACAGTATCGGTGTTGGTGAAGACGGACCTACTCATGAGCCAATCGAGCAGCTTGCACAGTTCAGAGCAATGCCTGGCGTAAGTGTAATGAGACCATGTGACAGAAGAGAAACAGCTGCTGCATGGAAGTATGCAATGGAAAGCAAGAATGAGCCTGTTATCCTTGTTCTTTCAAGACAGAACTTAGCACAACAGGATACATCATCTGCAGACATCAGCAAGGGTGCATATATTTTACAGGATTCAAAGAATGAAGTTCCTGGACTTATCCTTATGTCAAGCGGTTCTGAAATCGGAATCACTGTTGAAGCAGCTGATAAGTTAAGAGCTGACGGCGTTGATGTAAGAGTTGTAAGTGTTCCATGTATGGATCTTTTCGAGAAACAGTCTAAGGAATACAAGGAAAGCGTACTTCCTGATGCTTGTAGAAAGAGAGTTTCTGTTGAAGCACTTTCAAGCTTTGGATGGGCTAAATATACAGGTCTTGACGGAGCAAATGTTGCAATCGACAGATTTGGTGAATCTGCTCCTGCAGGCCAGCTTTTCGAGCATTTTGGATTTACATCAGAAAATATCGTAAACACATGTAAGGATATTTTATAATCAGAATTTTTAACGAAAATATTTAAAATATATTTAATTTTTAAAATGTTTAATATAGACGAAGAATTAAAAAAGCTTCCCGAAAAGCCCGGAATATATATTATGCATGGTGAAAATGATGAAATAATATATGTTGGAAAAGCCAAGATACTTAAGCGAAGAGTAAAGCAATATTTTCAGAACAGCAAAAAGCATTCTCAGAAAATCGAGTATATGGTCACTCATATTACGAGATTTGAATATATTGTGACTGATACGGAGCTTGAGGCACTTGTACTGGAATCTAATCTTATCAAGGAGCACAGACCGAAATACAACACTATGCTCACGGATGATAAGACCTATCCGTTTATCAAAGTAACGGTTAAGGAAAAATATCCAAGGGTTATGTTTTCACGAGATGCAAAGCATGATTCCAACAAATATTTCGGGCCTTATACTTCAGCCTATGCAGTAAAGGAGACAATTGATTTACTGTGCAGGCTTTATAAGATAAGAACATGCAACAGAAGACTTCCTCAGGATATTGATAAGGAAAGACCATGTCTGGACTATCACATTGGAAAATGTTCCGCTCCATGTGCAAGCGGTATGATTACTGAAGAGGAATACAGAGCTCAGATTGATGAGGTTATTAAGTTCCTTAAAGGTAATTACAAGCCTGTACTGGATTCTCTTACTGAGAAAATGCAGGCACAGGCGGAAACCATGGAATATGAAGAAGCTGCCAAAACAAGAGATTTATTAGATCTTGTTAGACAGATTACCCAGAAACAGAAGATTACCGGTGACAATAATGAAGACCGTGATGTTATTGCATATGCCATGAAAAATGGTGAATGTGTGGTTTCGGTATTCTTTATCAGATCCGGTAAGTTACTGGGCAGGGATCATTTCCGAATGGATGTGGCAGATGGTGATGACGGCAATATTATATTGTCTCAGTTCCTGAAGCAGTATTACGGAGGAACACCTTATATACCGGATATCATTTCTCTTGAGACGGACATTGATGATAAGGAAGTTATCGAGGAATGGTTATCCGCCATAAGAAAGAAAAAAGTTGTAATTATTACGCCTAAAAAGGGATTTCACGAAAAGCTTGTTACCATGGCTAAGGAAAATGCTCTTTTAATTCTTGAAAAGGATGCGGAACGCATTAAGAGAGAAGAGGCCAAAACCACAGGTGCAATGCAGGAAATAGCAGATATTCTTGGGATTGACCATATTTCCAGAGCTGAAGCCTACGACATTTCCAATACCAATGGTGTGGAATCTGTAGGTTCCATGGTTGTATTTGAGGACGGAAGACCTAAGAAAAATGATTACCGTCGTTTTAAGATTAAGACGGTTAAGGGGCCGGACGATTATGCAAGTATGAAGGAAGTTCTTACAAGAAGATTTAGCAGAGCCATTGTGGAACAGAGCGAAGGCGACAGCAAAACCAGCTTTTCCAAGCTGCCGGATATTATTTTAATGGACGGTGGAAGGGGACAGGTCAATATCTGCCTTAAGGTGCTTAAGGAATTAAATCTTCACATTCCTGTTGCCGGTATGGTAAAGGACGACACCCACAGTACAAGAGGCTTATATTATAACAATGTGGAAATGCCAATAAGCACAAGATCTGAAGGATTTAAGCTTATTACAAGAATACAGGATGAAGCCCACAGATTTGCAATAGAATATCATAAGAAGCTCCGTTCCAAGGTTCAGGTTAATTCCGTTTTAGACGATATAAAAGGAGTGGGACCTGCCAGACGAAAGGCTCTTATGAAATATTTTATGGATATCGACAAGATAAGAAATGCAGATGTGGATGAACTTTTAAAGGTTGACGGAATGACCGCCACAGTGGCACGGGCAGTATATAATTATTTTCACTAACATAACAGTTACATGACATATCTTTTATGTTATATGAGAAAGGGGAGAATATGAGCGACATTAATAAAGATCAAATAACTCTCAATAAGAACAAAAGATGGTGGAGTAAGTTCGGTAAATGGATAATCACTGCAATATGCGTTGCCGGTGGTATAGTTGCCATTGTTCTCGCTGTTGTATTTGGCGGTGGGGGTTCAGGTGCTCCTGCTAAAACTGATAAAGAGGAGACAACAGAAACTGCAGAAACTACAACAGCTGCACCTTCAAAGCTTGAAGGACAGATTTTTAAGCTTTCAGGTACAGTTGCAGCTGAAGACTTTGTAAATCAAGGAGTTTTCCAGGATTCTGCATTTATCGGTGATGACTTATTCGACTACTTAGCAGGATATAGCTTAATTGATCAGTCAAGAGTATTTGCCGAGGAAGGTGCAAAGACTGAAGATGGACTTGCAAGTGTAGATAAAGTTAAGGCTTTAAATCCTAAAAAGGTATTTATCAACTACGGAAGAAATGATCTTAATTTTGGAAATGGCAGAAATGCTGAAACTACATCGGATGCGGTAACTGAACTTGTTACAAAGTTAAAGGAGGCATTACCGGATGCTACTATTTATGTTGTTTCAATGATGCCAATTACACAGGATCTTGAAATCTCAAATGGTACATACCATACAGAGAAGGATGTTGATGCTCTTAATACAGCACTTTCAACAAAGACAACTGCAGCAGGTGCCAACTACATTGACATTACAGCACCATTTAAAAAGAACAATGGTTATTTAAATGATGACTACACAGCTGACGGTTATACAATAAGAAAAGCTTACTTCCCATTCTTATTAAATGGAATTGCCAAGACAATAAATAATGGACAGTAATTAATTGTTAAAAATGTGATAGCAGAAGTGAAAGCACAAAAAGCTCAGTGGAAGATGTTAAAGCATAAAAAAGCTTAGGCCGAAGGGAGAGGCTTCGTAAGGAAGTCCTCTCCCTTTGGCTTTTGTAATCGGCCGGAATGATTGGATTGTAGGTAAAATCAATCATATTGGAGGATTACAAAATGGATAAGTACATTTATAACGAGAAAAACGGGCTTTGGCATGAATTGCAGGGTGATTACTATCTTCCCTGCCTGAAACTGCCCGAAGAAAGAACGGCGTATATCGGCATATTGGGACAGCGGCATTTGCGGTATCTGAAGCTGTATCACAGGGTACGTTACTACATTCTGCTGACAAGCGGCAAGCTGAACAGTTATCTTGCCGACATTAATCGGCAGGCAGAGGAAATGTTCCCTCGGCTGGTAAAAGAACTCGCCGAAAAGGAAGGCGTAACGGAAGCGCTCAAAGCGGAAAACCAAATGCTGTGGGTACAGAAGATGAATAACATCCGCAACGCCGCTATGGAGATTGTTTCAAACGATTTGATTTATGCATAACACGCTATCGAAAAGGCTGCTGTCAAGTGACGGCGGCTTTTCTAATGTTTTTTCATTTAATTTGTATTATTTTCAAGTCAGTACTTGATATATCAAGAGGGCGTGCTATAATACATCATGATAGATTTTATTCGGCGGGAAAGGAGTTTTTTGTCTTGAAAACATCAAAGAAAGCTGAGAGGACGAAGGAAATCATCGGTATATGCCTTGACTGTTTTGTTGAAAAAGGGCTGACGGTAACGACCACCACAGATCTCTGCAATGCAAACAATCTGCAAAACGGCGGGATCTATTACTATTTTGACACAAAAGAAGAGATGGTTCTGGCTTGTGCCGAAGAAGCGATTTCCCGTATTGAACAGAGTGCGTTCAGCATTGTACTTGAAGATATTAATGATGTTGCCAATATGATGGACCATCTCGTCACTCTTGCAGATGAACTGTCCCCGGTTATGCGTTTTCTGGTCAGCGTATGTGTGTCGCAGGAATACGGGGAGAAGGCAAAGCCGTATCTGGTTCAGTTGGCGAGACGCTACCCTAACTACACGGAGCGGATTGCCGAGATTCTCGGCTGCACCAAAGAAGAAGTAGAGCCGTATGTACACCTGTCTATTCTGGCGCTGAACAACTATATGATTTTTAATGAGCGGGCACTGTTCCTTCCGCAGATCGAGGCTGCGAAAAAAGGACTGATGCAATTTGCAAAAAAGAAGGAGCGATTCATTTAAAGTTAATACGAAAATAACCTATGCAAATCTGATTTGAGATTGAATTAAATTGATAAACAGCAGAAGCAAAAGGAGAAATAATTAATGAAAAAGAGTGGAAAATTTTTAGGTATTTTGCTTGCGGTATGTATGGTCATCACAATGAACGCCGTTCGTGCGTATGCTGACAGCGGCGTGCAGGATACTAAATGGGATGACTATGCAGCAACGGAATTTGCAGGCGGCACCGGTACCAAGGATGACCCATATCGAATTGAAAATGGTGAGCAGCTTGCCAAGCTTGCCAAGGATGTGTCGGCAAGAAATACCCATAAAGGCGAATACTTCCGTTTGGAGAAGGACGTAGATCTGAGTGCGCACCGTTGGATTCCTATCGGCGACTACGGTGGAATTTCCTACGAATCCTTCGAGGGCTTTCTGGACGGCAACGGTAAGACGATATCAGGTATGGTGGTTGATCAGAGCAAGGATAAACAATCTGCCGGTTTGTTTGGTCATATATACAATACAACGGCGGGCAACGAAGTAGGCGTAAAGGATCTTACCATTGCCAACGCGGCGCTCTATGTTGACGAATCTATAATGGATGGACCTGCTCAAGATGTATCTGCGGGCATACTTGTAGCCGGTGCTATGGTGGAAACAGGTTATAAGGGTACTGGCGTTTTTGAGAATATCTCCGTTTCCGGAACCATTACAGTCAAAGCAACCAACGGTTCTAACAAAATCGGTGGACTGATCGGTGACGACAACCGGTGCATCGTGCGAAATTGTGCAACTGATGTTACAATTACAGGAGCAAGTAATACCGGCGGTATGACTGGCATTAGCGGCAATACCACATTTGAAAACTGCACTGCAAAGGGAAGAATCTCCGGTTTGTGGGGTTTGGGCGGCTTTGTCGGATATGCCACCTCTTCTACTTGGGATGACAAAACCACCGAGTCCACCTTCACAAACTGTATCGCAGATGTAGCCGTTGAGGCTTCCAACTGGAATGTCGGAGGATTTGTGGGTTTGGCGGAATTTGGAACGTTTAAAAACTCCGCTTCCCTTGGAACCGTGACCAGCACCGTCACCGAATGGGAGTCAAGAGCCGGCGGATTCATTGGATGTGCAGGAAACACAGAAATTTATGCAAACTCCAACGTAACCTTTGTCAGCTGCCATTCCGCAAGCCTTGTTACTTGTGATGAAAAAACCACTGACGGATTCGCCGGAAAGCTTGTGGCCGGCACCACTGACGGATGTTCCTTCGACAACCAGAAAAACACCAACTTGAACGGTATAGGCACAAACGAAACCGAGCAGCAGGTGGAAGCATGCATCACGCAGAAGAACCTTTCTAACATCTGTGAAGATGTATATGGAGGCCATCACTACGCTGGAGAACTCACGGTGGATCAAGAAGCTACATGTTCCGAAGAAGGCAGCGAGTCATACCACTGTATCCGTTGCGATGCAAAAGGCGCGAGCGTTGTGATTCCCAAAAAAGAGCACAGCTATTCAATCGAGTGGTCAACGGATGAAGCAAGTCATTGGCACGAGTGTACCGAGTGCGGAGCAAAAACGGATGAGGCAGAGCATACGGATACTGATAAGAATCACAAGTGTGATGTTTGCGAAAAGGTTTTGAGTGAGTGCGCCGATACTAATAAGGATCACAAGTGCGATCTCTGCGGCAAGACACTCAGTGAGCACTCCGGCGGTAAGGCCACCTGCAAGGATAAGGCAAAGTGTGAGTTCTGCGGCGAAAGCTACGGTGAGCTTGATGCCAACAGCCACGCTGATCTGAGACACATTGATGCAGTGGCGGCGACCAAGACTGCCGAGGGCAATATCGAATGCTGGTATTGTGCTGACTGCGGTAAGTATTACAAAGATGCCAAAGCAACACAGGAAATCACCAAGGAGCAAACTGTAACGGCAAAGCTTCCGAGTGATAACAACACAAGCACCAGCGACAGCACCGGTAATAACAATAAACCGAGCAGCGACGCAACTACCTCGCCTCAAACCGGCGACAACTCCAACCTTGCATTGTGGGTTTCCCTACTGTTTGTCAGCGGTGGCGCAGGAATCCTCGCAACCGTTTGCGGCAGAAAGAAAAAACGCAGTGTAAAATAAAATCAAATGATCAATCAAAAGGCGGCTGTCGGAAACGGCAGCCGTCTTTTCTGCTGTTATGATCCGAAAGAACTTGACGAACAAGCGTTCTATATGGCATATTATATCCTGTTCTCATAGAAGACCCAACAACTGAATATCCGAAATGAAACACAAGGCAGCCGACGAAAGGGATTGCGGCTGCGCCGTTCCATTGCAGCGTATGCCTGCGGAACGGAAAAAGCAGACATTCAAGGTTTCTGAATATCAGAGCCGGTACATATTTCATCAAAGATAGAGCGAGAGATTTTCTCCTACAGCGGCGTCGGCATTCTCCACGAACTGACCCCGGAGGAGATGGAAGAAGCCTTCCAGCACCACCTCACTGAGCGTAACAAAGAGAAAACGGCGTAACCACAGGGGTT
>OLNE01001536.1_pt1 | contig 16331 bp, 17 predicted proteins | sample 1672431 | NCBI WGS metagenome assembly OLNE01 (sample SAMEA3136685, study PRJEB25190) | human gut metagenome | reverse complement strand
GAACCTGTGTGAGATTTCATACAGAAGCGGACTTCCCGGAGAAAACAGAGGAAGTCGAGCAGATCGTCAGAGTAGAACCGCAGGGCTATGTTGGGATTTATCATGCGGATGAAGAATAAGAGAACCCTTCTGTGGACAAATTGTTGGCAGAAGGGTTCTTGTTTATTTTATAGAGATACAGGCATAAAATATTACTCCTGTGAAGACATATCTTCACTAAGTTTCAGCAGTGCTTCAGCAAGATTGGAGTCCAGAATCAGCACATCCACCAGCCCGCCCTTTAAAGCGCTTAACACAGCATTTGCTTTGGACACACCTGATACAAGGGAAATCTTGCGGTCGATTTTTTTGAACTGCTCCATGCTGATCGATATCATGCGTTCTTTAAGTGTAGTATTACATTCCTGTCCGTCATGGTCAAAGAAGCGAAGGGCAATATCTCCGGAAACATTTTCCTGTTTCAGCATCTCCAGATCCTCTGTGGACATAAAATCCGGAGATGCAAGAACGGATTCTTCTGTTGGATAGAAACTTCCGATACCGCTTACAGAAATTGTAACGTGGTCAAACATCTTGAACACCCGCTGATTATTCTTTTCTTCCTTCATGATCCGGGAGGCTTCTTTGCTGCTCATAAGAGCGTCTGTGAGAAGATAATAGTTCTCTCCGAAGAAAGCCTTTGCCATGCGGGACACCAGAGTTCACACATCCAGTTCATTTTCACAGCAGGCAATACTGCCATGAAGAGTAACGAACTTCGCATTTACCTTCTGGGAAGGATTGAGATAATTGATCATATGGTAAACAGTACTGCCCCAGGTAACGCCCAGAATATCACTTTCTTTTAAGCTACGGGGATTTCGTATTCAGGCATATGAAAATGATATACAAATCCTGAAATTGTGTGTAAAATATGGGGTAGAGATTATGCTTGGAAGCGATGCACACAGAGAAGAGGATGTAGGTGATTTTACCAGGACAGAAAAAATTCTTAAGGAAGTAGATTTTCCGGAGGAACTGATCGTGAATCGTTCCCTTTCATATGTGAAAAACTGGCTTCGGGTGTAGAAAGGGAGGTTTTTATGTTTTCAGTACTAATGAGGGCTTTTTCATTTACCCTGATCATCATCATCGGAATTGTAATGAAATCTACAGGCTTTGTGCCGAAGGATGCAGGTGCATCAGTTAAGAAATTTCTGATCTATGTAACACTTCCTGCATCTATTATCACCAATTTCTCTGCAATAGAGGATATGGGATTTAACATGCTGATAATAGCAGTACTTGGAATTCTTCTGAATGTAATTATGATCGCAGTAGGTGCACTGATCACACGCAGAAAATCCAAAGGAGAACAGGCGTTAAATATGCTCTGTCTTCCGGCATTTAACATCGGGGCGTTCTGTCTGCCGTTTGTGCAGAGCTTCCTTCCGGCTATGGGAAGTGTTACTGCCTGTATGTTCGATGTAGGAAACAGTATTATGTGTACCGGAGGTACTTATGCATTCGTTGCAGAGTATACAGCAGCTTCCGGTTCCAAAAAAGGAATGGATCTTAAATCCTTTGCAAAACGTCTGATTACCAGTCCTCCGCTGGTAGCCTATGTAGTTATGTTTATTTTAGCTGTTGCAAATATTGACACACCACAGGTTATTCTTACACTGATCGAGCCAATGGCAAAGGCCAACACATTTGTTGCCATGCTGATGTTAGGTCTTCTGTTCCATATCGAATTCAAGAAAGAATACATGGGTGAGATTTTCAAACTGATCGGAATCCGTCATATCTTTGCTGCAGTCTGTGCTGTAATCTTCTATTTTGTTTTACCGTTTGATCTGGTTATCAGACAGACACTCGTTTTACTGTGCTTCGCTCCTATGAGTGCAGTGGCACCTGCCTACACCGGAATGTGCGGCGGTGATGAAGGAATGGCAAGCTGTGCAAACAGCGTGAGCATTTTGTGCAGCCTTGTAGTGATTACTGCTTTGTTGGCAATTATGGGGCTGTATTAAGTTTTGTGAATATATGAATAAGTGAAAAAGCGGGCAGGATTCCTGGAGATGGGAATCCTGTCCGTTTTGATTAGAGGAGAATGATGATAGAGTATAAAAAGTGCTTGCCAGTACATATCTTCTCGCTTTAACTTCTCATTTTAAGTTGATAATAGCCAACAACAGCTAAAATGGAGGTAGTCAAATGTTAAAAATTGTGATACGCTGATTGAAACGCTGGATATATTTGAAGATGTAGCAGAAGCAATGTAGGATGTGTTAGAGCGTGTTTGAAAAATCATTTCCACAATCTGTATGCCCCGCTTGGCGGTATATTTTGCCCGAATTCGGTTTCAGTAATCCGCTACGATGCCTTCATTCGGATAAAATTTTCCGTAAATTGTGACGCATATCTTGCGTAAAGTATTTTTCAAACATGCTCCAGAAGGGCGATTTATAAAAGAAAATGAATGAAATGACAAAGACGACAGAAGAATTAGAAAATGAATTAAAAAGCATAACAGATAGTATACAGCTGGAAGACTGGATAAATGCAAATAAGGATCAGAAATTGGATTTCGGAGAATGTCTTAACCATTTACTTGATGAAAAAGGCGTTAAAATGAGTGAACTCTACATGAGGAATGCGGTTGGAAAAAGTTTCACCTACTATATTCGTAATGGAGAAAAACGTCCATCAAAAAAGACTGTAATTAAAGTTGCATTTGCATTAAATGCAACCGTAGAAGAAACCAATCTTCTGTTAAAGTCATCAGGAAATAAGGAACTTTATCCAAGACAGGAAGAGGATTCTATTATAGAGTTTGGACTCAGAAATCACATGGATGTTTATCAGGTGGAGGAACTATTAAAAAAACGTGGATCCAAATTGAGCTTGTTAGATAAAGAAAAGAATAAGAAGTAAAATTATATGGAGTCGATAGAAAAACAGTTTTTCTTTTCGCAATATCATGTTCTGGACTTGATAAGGGATACATCTAAAAGTAAAATAGAAAGAGTTTTTTATAATCCACGTCAGTCTGTATGTATCCTGAAAACATATTACGATCGAGATTTAGAAGAAATATATCTAAAGCTGAAGGGCATTCATCATCCGAATCTTACAACTGTGTATGATGTTTTGTACTGTGATGGAAATACATATATTGTAGAAGAAAATATAGATGGCGAAACTCTGGCAGAATATCTACAGATAAACGGTAAATTCTCAGAAAAAGAAGTAATCTTCATAATAAAGGAAGTCTGCGCTGGTCTTGAAGTGCTTCATAATCAGAATCCACCACTGATTCACAGAGATATAAAACCAGGCAATATTATGATGAGAAGTGACGGAAGTATTAAATTGATAGATTTCGACACTGTACGTTGTTATAAAGAAAAGGAAAGTCAGGATACAATATTGCTGGGAACGAAAGAATATGCTTCTCCGGAGCATTATGGATATGGTCAGACCGGAATTGGCAGTGATATTTATTCTATTGGTGTCACAATGCATGAGATGTTGACAGGAAAGATGCTGGAGAATCATAAGGTGATTTATAAGGGAAAGTTGCGTTCTGTGATATGCCACTGCATTCAAGTAGATTCTGCAAAAAGATTCCATTCTGTGCAGGAGTTAAAAAAGACGTTGAGTACTTATGAGAACCCATGGGGTGGGCTGAGCAGGAATAGAAGAAAAATAGGTATATTATGTGTTGCTTCTTTTTTGGCAATTGTGGCAGGAGCATTTTGGAAAATGAAAATAGTATCTATTGAAAAAAATGTGGCATCTCAAATGATAAGTGAAAACAAAGATGATTTTATTGGAAAAATGGGAACATATATCAGTACCCGCGGTGGCACAGAAAGCTATATTAATATGGATGTATATGATTGCGGAAATCATACCATTAACATTACTTTTAGATCTATGACACATGGTGGAGTTGTTTCTGCACAGGGAAAAATAATGGGAAAATATGTTGCAGAGGCAGAAGGAAAGAATGTTTCTTTTTCTTTGGAATGGACAGATGATGGAGAAGTTGTAGTTACGAGAAAGGGAAGCACAGGATATTCGGACTTTGATGAATTTACAGAAAATGAAACATTTATAGATAACTCTTATTATCAGGTGGGGTAGAAAATATAAGAAAAGTTCACCTAAGGTGGACGAAATTGAGAACCTATGAGTATATACTGAATATATTCATAGGTTCTTTGGTTTCAAACCGACAATGACTTATGAAGTACTATTGTCAGGTGCTGATCCTGCGGAGAAATTAGAGGGCTTCCGCGGGTAGGCATCCTTAACATCCGTGAGTCCGGCCAGATAATCCATGCTTGTATTGAGTGCAAGAGCAATCCGTCGGCATTGTTCAAAGGTATAATACCGCTTGCCGTTTTCAATTTTTGAATAATCACTCTGATCAATACCGGTAAGATGTTGCATTTTTATCTGCGTGTAGCCTCGCTCGCGGCGTAACTCTTTTAAACGTGACATATACGCCTCCTTTTATAAGAATTATGGCATAATGACCTGTTGACTTTAGGGACTAATTGACCTATTATAAAGTAAGAAATACAATAAAATAATAACTAAGAAAATATCTACATTATTTAACCGAATCAAGTAAGTCCACGGCGGAGCAGTTATTCGATGTAGAGCTACGTAGCAAAGCGGATGATTTTATCCGCCTGACTGTATTTCCGTATTCCCTGAGAATATTCAGAAATGGTAAGAGTATCAATAGTAATCCATGGAAGAATTTATTAAAAATATGAAGGAAAAAGTATGGATAATAGAGAAATTAAAATTGAATTAAGTGAAGCAAATCGAAAATTATTACAAAGTGAAGACAGATGTGATAAATATGATTATATTGCAGCGGTAGTCTGTGGGGCTATTGGAGGAATGATTGATATATTTGGAGTCGGAAGTCCTGGAGATAGTGCGTTAGGAACATGGACAGATCAACAAGTTGATAAAGCAGTAATGGCTTTTTCCAGAAAAATGGGTTGGAATCCGAAGGAAAGAAATGTGGATAATGTTAAATCAGCAATCGGATTTTTAGAGCGAAATTCAAGAGTAAATTATGATCAGAGAAAGCCAGGGGATGTCAATGATCTGTTTAATATTGCACCGAAAACTCATCATATGATGTCTTTGGCACATTCTCCGGATGTTGTGGGATTGTTCTTTTCGATTTTGAATCAATTTGCTTCAAAATCAACGTTTGTTGTAAATGGACGATTAGTCACAATTTTCACTGATACATTTGAATTAAAAGGTGGAAATTTTATTATGAAAATAATGTGTGGAGTTTCTAACTGGATCATTCATTTAATGTCTGATATAGCGGGAAGTTCAGGAGCACATGGCAGAGGAACCGGTATTGTAATGCCGTTTTATGAATTCTTTGGTTTTTGTAAAAATGGAAGCTTTAATTATAAAAATGAAAAGAAGAATCTGGCAGAAATTGCTCAGATAGCATTTACACAGGGATATGATTTCAGGTTTGGAATGGCACAGGCTATTCCTGTAATAGTTACAGAACTGACAATTCGGCTTATTTGGATGTTAAGAAGATATATTCAATATCATAAACCACTTAAAGAGTGTATTCCTACTTCTAAAAATGCAGATTTGCGAGTGATGCTTTTGATCGGAAATGGTACGTTATGTGTAATGGATGGGATTGATGCAGGAATCAGATCCGGCGGGAACTTTTTGGCATTTTTCATGCGCATGAATTTATGTGCATGGGTAAGATTGACAACATTAGTTTTGAAAGAAGTTTGTATCAGAGTAGGCTTGTCAAACGCTGTTCAAAGGCAGCTTGATGCATATAAAAGAATCAATGAATTGCTGGTACAGTATTTAGAACAGTTGAGACAGATTGATTTGGAACAGTATAAAAAAGAAACTTCTGAGTTTGAAAAGGTTATAACAGTATTTGTAAAGGCAGAGTCAGAAAAAGAACTGAACAGATTGTTGCTTGAAGAATTTGAAAAACTAGGAATTAAGAAACCATGGGAGGGAGATTTTAATGAACATATGTCAAATAAACATGGAAAGTTGGTATTTGAATAGTGTTTGAATGTGATAAATGTGGGTGTTGCTGTAGAAATCTTGGTAAATCAAAAATATATAGTGAATTGGACAAAGGAGATGGAACATGCAAATATTTAGTTGGGAATTTGTGTTCAATATATGATTTCAGACCATTATTGTGCAGAGTTGATGAGTGTTATGAGAAATTTTTTAAAGACACAATGTCACTGGAAGAATATTATAAAGCAAATTATGATGCTTGTAATAAAATGAAAAAACAGGAAGGAGAAAAATATGCCAATACCATTTATTTTAGGGGGATTAGCTGCAGTCGCAGGGGTAGCAGGTGTTGTTAATGGAGTAAAAGGTGCATCAAAGATGAAGGATGCAAATGATACGATGAAAAGGGCGGAGTCGCGACATAAAGCTAATATTGAAAAATTTGAAAGTAAAAACAGAATTACCTGTAGTAAAATGGATGAAGTAGGAACACGAGAACTGACTATTTTAAAGAGTTTTCAACAATTCTCAGATGTACTTGAAAGAATTCAGGGAAGACCAGAATTTAAAGGATATAAGAAGAATGACGTTGAATTACCGAAATATGATGCTGAAGAATTGAAGAATGTATCAGTTGGTGCAGGTGTTCTTCTGGGAGGTATTACAGGTGCTGCTGTTGGAACAGCAGGAGGATTTGCGGCGGCAGGTGCTACTACAGCTGCAGTAATGGCTTTGGGAACAGCATCTACAGGAACTGCGATAGCAAGTCTTTCAGGTGTTGCTGCCACAAATGCTACATTAGCGGCACTTGGCGGAGGATCATTAGCTGCCGGAGGCGGTGGAATGGCACTTGGAAGTACAATTTTAGGCGCATCGACATTAGGAGTTGGATTGCTGGTAGGTGGAGTTATTTTTAATATTGTGGGTGGTTCATTGTCTGATAAAGCTGATGAAGCATGGGCACAGATGTTGAAAGCGGAAAATGAGGTAAATGAAATATGTAGTTATTTAAATGAACTTTACTGTGTGGCAATGAACTTTAATAATAGTTTGATTACGGTAAATGCATGTTATCAAAGACATTTCGAAAAACTAAAGAGGATAGTTGTTGAAAAAAGAAAAGTTTTTTGGGATGATTTTACAGAAGAAGAAAGGACTATTACAGAAAATACAGTGCTACTGGTAGGTCTGCTCTTTAAAATGTGTAAAACTAAGCTGGTATTTAAAGATGAGGTTACAGATAATAATATTGTAAATGAATATGCTGTTAATAAAACAATACAGGATGCAAAGAAGTTTATAGCAGATAATGGTTTATATATTTAACTAAATGGCAAAGTGGATGATTTTATCCGCTTGAATTTGTATAAAGGAGCAATAGAAAATGAGCAGAGAAAGAGATTTTATAAGAAAGGTTTTAATATGGATATCAGTGATGACATTAACAGTATCAGGGATATTCCAGATAAATTCACAGGAGGTTCAGGCCGCTTCAGCATCAACTGCAAAGAAAGCTTATGCGGCATTTTTATCAAAATCAGTAAACTGGGATGGAAGTACTTATATCGCACCTTCTAATTTAAAATTTGGACTGACTGATATTAATAATGATTCAATTCCGGAATTATATGTATGTACAAAAAAATGGAATTACAATTACGATTACAAATTATATAGTTACGTGAATGGAAAAGTCAAATGTATTTATTCTTTTGACAGATATTATAAAATGGGACAGATATATGCCTCAAAAGGTGTATTTGTTAATGTTGGAACGGGATTGAAATATGGAAGTACAGTGTATACATATCTGAAATATTCAGGGGGAAAAGTATCAAAAAAAGCAGAAAGACTTTATTCCGGATATACAGGAAATACTACTTACTTTAACGGAACTGGTAAAGCAATTAGTTTTAAATCTTACAAGAATATTTTGCAAAATCTGACTGGTGGGGCGGAATACAAAAAGGCACCTGTCTTATATGATAATACAACAGCTAACAGAAATGCGAAATTGAATACAAAAACCAGCGTATCTGAGAATCCGGTAAAGTTTAAAGTGAAAAAATTATGGGCCTTTTCTAATGGTGGATTCTATTTGAATATTACAAGTATCAGTGGAAACAAAATGAAAGTTTCTGTACATATGCCTAAGATGGATAGAAACAATATTACTGCAATTATTGATTCAAACGGAAAGAAGGCAACGGCTAAATTTACATGTTCAGATGGAGAAAGACATACATTGACATTTGTAGTTTCCGGAAATGGAATTAAGGTCACTGAGAAATCCTATTGTGATCAGAAACTTATTGGGTGGTCTTCAGCAGACAAATATGAGACTACGATTACACATGGATTTTATCCACAATCACACTTTTATTAAATAAAAAAATTATAGAAAAGTAGAAGAAAGAAAAAAGAGCGGATAATAAACGGGATAGTTTATTATCTTGAATTAAATCTTTTGGTATAAGAAGAATCACGACCATCAGCTAAGCCGGTGGTCGTGATTCTTTGATAATGAGAATTTAATCGAATCAAGTAAACACTGCTTCAATTAAGAATATCTGCTTGACCGTATTCTATTTTTTCTGGCAATGGGGTTTGGATATATCCTGTTAAAACATTTTGTGAATATCAGTATGCGGGCAGCAATAGATCAATATGCATTAAATATATACTGCCAGTGAATGAAATGAAAAGATGAGTAAGTTATAATAAGCAATGAAGGAAAAGAAAAATATTGAAGTTCAAATTGCTATTGTCCAAGGAAGGTTCAATCACTGGACAGTAGCAGACCGATAATATTTATCACAGCTGCTCTCTGAGCAGGAGTCAGCAGATTCCACTGTGACAGCATATTTTTTTCTTCTTCAGTCATGGAAACCAGAACATCTGTATCATTAAAGAATTCTGCCAGAGTAATACCAAAGGTCTGGCATATAATTTCAAGTTTGTCTATGGGTGGCATAAGATTTTTCCGGTACCACGTGGAAATAGTAGATTGTGGAATACCGGACAATTTGGAAAGACGATATGTTGTCCATCCCCGTTCTTCCCGTAAAGAGGTTATTTTTTCTAATACATCAAACAATTTCGCATCTCCTTTAATTCCATATTACGTTAATAATATTTCGACAAATTACTTTACAATAGGTGTTAAAAGACGTAAAATTATTATCGTAAATACAAATTATTTAAAACTATCAAATAGTATATCGGAAAACGGATTAAGTATGAGGAAAATCTGAGAATTGGAAAATAGTTCTCAGGGTGAAACGGATGTAGAAAATTCGTTTGATAGTAAAATGGGAGGGAGATTTAATATGGATATAGCCGAAAAAATTAATGAGATAGTGAAAAAAAGGCAGGAAAAAATACCGCAGATTATACAAATGCAGCAACGATTAACCCAAATAAATAAGGTGGTTGCGGATCTGGAAAACACATGTCAGGAAATGCTCGAAAAAAGTCTTGAAAGCAGTGTCTGCATAGCAAAAGAAAATCTTACTATTTTTGAACAATTGAGGACAATTGATACAGCAACATTTCATAATTATTATGATAATGTTCAGGATTTACTGGAACAGTTGAAAATCCGATTTTCAAGAAAACAGATACACATTAGTTTTGTAGGGCGTGCAGGACAGGGAAAAAGCCTTGTAATGCAGAATATAAGTGGACTTTCTGGAGAAATCATTCCCTCTTCGAATGGAGAGGACTGTACAGGTGCAAAATCAATTATCACAAATTCCGGCGATGATACTGTAACTGCGGAAATTACATTTTATACACGAAAAGAATATAAAGATATTGTGAATAAATATCTGAGTGAAATATTTGGAAAAGATGTTTATGAGATAGACTCAGTTGATGAGATTGAGGGACTGAAACAGAAACAATTGCAGTCAAAAATAGATATTACAAGTGCTCAGAAACAGTCTTTATATTTACAGCTTGAAAAATATATAGAACATAGTGCGGAAGTGATTCCGTTGCTTGGAAGTGTAAAGAAAATACCGGCAGAGGAAATTGAAAGTTATGTTGCTCAGTATAACAGTAAATATAAAAAGCAGAAGTATTTTACATATCTTGGAGTGAAAGTTGCTAATATCCTGTGTGCATTTCCATATAAAGACTGCGGGAAAATAGTACTTGTAGATACAATTGGTCTGGGAGCAACGGCACTTGATATTCGGGAGCAGATGTTGGAGACAGTAAGTAATGACAGTGATGTTATTTTGCTGATGACGCGTCCGGACGCACAGCGTCCTCGTATTGAACAGGATGACATTGATATTGTAAATGATATAAGTAAAAAAATGACAGCAGATTATACCAGACGTATGTTGTTCTGGATTATTAATGAAGTAAACAGTGATGTCTCTAATAATACAGCAGGAATTCCGTTTATTATGGAAACATTGAAAAAAATGCCGGATTTCCCGGTTGCGGATAAATTACGGGTGGATTGTAAAGATAAAGAAACTGTAGAGAAAAAACTTCTGGTTCCTGTTCTTGAAAAGTTATCAAGAAATTTACCGGAAATGGATGACGTATTATTAGGTAAGGCGGAAAAAAGCCTGTATAGGCTTTATCAGGAATATCATCTTATTGCAAATAGGATTGGGGAAACATTTAAAGCATCTGTGGATGAAGATGCAAAGAGAGAATTTGACAGTAAAATCGTTGATATTATAGGTGAAATGACTAATTCTGTACGGGAATTGTATTTAGAAGGTGGACCTTATGGAAAAGAAAGACGGAATGTATGTGAAAGTTTAAAAACAGCGTCAGAAGAAAAATTAAAAAATATATTAAAGTTGGTTCCTGAAAAAGAAACTGTTATGGAAGTATTAAATGTGGGAACAAAGAATCAGCTTAATGTATATGAAATATTCACAAATCAGATACGCATTGCTATTATTGATGATTTTCTTAAATTGAATGTTACTTTGCATGATCTGGTAAAGAAAATGAAACAGGACGTTTTATATTGTCTCGCAGATGAAACCCAGGGAAAACTTGGAAGATTATTTAATGCATCAACAGAAAATGAAGATGAATGGCTAGAAAAAATGATTTCCTATCTCAGTGGTTATCCCAGATATAAATTAATCGTGGAGGCACTAAAAAAATTAGCTGATTTTGATTTGAAAATGGAGAGTTATCTGATTTATCGTGTAAGAAATCATTTAGATGTCATTGATTTAAGTGTGCTTGGACAGGTGACTATAAAGGGAAAGAAAAAAGAAGAACAGGCGGACGATATTATATTCTGGCTGGAACATAATCTGGAAATTGTTTACAAATCAATTAAAGAAGAACTGGAACCCTTATATAGTTATCCTAATAGTGCATTATGGGCTGTAGTAAAGGATTTTTATGACCGTATTGTATGTGCTAAAGATGGAAAACGAGAAGTAACAGATGAATGGAGATACCTGTATGAAGATTCTATACCATGTATCTGGGAAGATGAATATCTTGAATATCAGCAACAAAAAGGTGTTAGTGATAAATGGAATTTTCTGGTGAATAAAATTCGCAAATATGATGATAAAAATCAATTTGAATTTACATATATGGAGGTAGAGTAATGGCTGCGAAAAATGCATTAAAAGTACAGGTTATGATGGTTGGAGGGCGCCGTTGTGGAAAGACTAGTGTTCTTGCTGCCATGAAATCAAATTTTGAACAACAGTTTGCAGAAACTGATCTGACTATGTCCTATGCTGATTTAGAAACATTAAGTATTTTAGAAGAAAAAAATAATGAGATAGAAGAATATTTTCTTGGAAGCGACAATCGTACTTTTTCACCAGATAGTAATCCTACAGCAGAGATGACGACATATTCATTGGAAGTAGGAATTAAAGATAAGCGGGACAGTATGCAGGTTAATTTTGTGGATTATCCAGGAGAGTGGTTAGCCGATAAGGAACACGAGAATCTTTTGTTTGAAACGATGAAAAAAAGTCAGGTTTTAATGATTGCTATTGATACGCCACATATGATGGAAGAAGAGGGAAAATATAATGAACGACGCAATTTTTGTCATAGGACAGGAGAAATGATAAAAATGGCTTTGGAAAAGGCTCGTCCACAGAGAATGCTAGTGCTATTTGTTCCACTGAAGTGTGAGAGATATTTGAAAGATAATAAAATGGATAAGGTACTTACTGCAACAATGCAATCATATGAAGAATTAATTAGATACTTTAAAAAAAATCCGACCAAGTATGAAGTTGCTATTACTCCGATTTTTACACTTGGAAAGGCATATTTTAGTCATTTTGAAAGAGATAGAGAAAGTGGTGATGTCAAGATAAATCGTCAGTTTGGCACTCCGAAAAAGGCGATTTATTGTTTTGATGATAATGCTGGCAGAAAACCAGAACCCAAGCATTGTGAGCAACCATTAGTATATTTGTTGACATATCTCATGTACCTTTCCGAAAAAAATAAAAAAAATATATTAAAGAAAAGTTTATGGGACTGGATTATAGAAGCAATGATGGAACTTTTTTTAAAACATTCAAGTCCTGAAGATTATCAAAATCAGAAAAAACTGTTATTGAAGAAATTAAAAAAATCAGGAGAAGGATATCGCATTCTTCAGGATCCTATGAAATTTGATGAATAGGGAGTGGATATTATGCAAATCTATTATTATTGTAGTTATGAAGGTTCTCCGGCAGGATATCATATTGGTAAAGTTGAAACTTCTTCGTATGATATTGATTTACAGGAACCAAGTTGCGATAAAATAAATCCATTTATACAGCAGTGTTTTGAAAATGGAATAGTCAGAGGAGGATATGGCAAGATTCCCGAAAGTGCAGATACGTATTTCTTATTAAAGAAAAAGTTTACTGCAACAAAGGAAAACGTGAAATATTATATTAATTTTGCCATTGTTACAGATGAGTGGACAGAATTTGAAGCATTAATGCAGAAGGAAAATACAGAAACTGAAATTATAAATAATTATTTGGAAAGCATTAAACCAGATACTCTTTTTTACTTTGGATATCGCATTCAGACGGAAAAAATAAAAAAAATCAGTTCCTGTGGATATGGAAGTATTTTCAACATAAATCATGATTATCTTAATATGGTTAAACAAAAAGACGCAGTGTTTATAGAAACGTCTACAGGAGTTCCGGATATGGAAACATTAGAAAAAAATCTACAATTAAGAAAAAAAATAGATGAGAAGGGGATAGAAAGGTGTAAAATAGCAGAAAAGCTATTTTGTTACAAAAAAAAACTACGATTTATATGAAGAGTATGATTATAATTCTGGTGATTTTTCTTGGGATAATATGGATAATGAGCCAAAATTTTCTGGAGAATGGAGGAATGAAATAATAAGTGAAGTAAAAATAATAGGAAAAAGAATTAAGAATAGGACTGTTGAAAAAATTAAAGAGAAATTTGAGGAGCAAGAATAGAGTTTATATAACGGGAGAGAAGATTTAATTCTTTTGAACTTCTATTAATTTTTATAGAAGTGTTGCGAACAAAATGGGGAGAAAAGTATTTGGAAATATTTTTCTTCCCGTTTTAGCATAAATAAGTAACACATTGAAGTTCAACTTAGAAAGACGTAAAAAATTATTACTGAGGGAGAAGAAAAAACTATGAAATATTTAATACATACAGAAGGGAAAATTGTTAATTTACAAGGAAAATCGTATAGAGTTAAAGCCTCTACAAAAGAAGAAGCACAACAGCTGGCGAGAGAACAATTTATAGAGGAATATGGTTGTAATGGAGAAATTTATACCAGTAAAGCCATAAAAACTAAAGTAGTTACAGCCGGTTCCATAATCGGTATGCTGATTGCAGTTTTATTATCTTTTATTAACTGGAAATCAGAACATGCAACGATCTCCATAAAACCAGATCTTATTTCAACTGTAATGGCAATTGTGATATATTCAGCTTATGTTATTAGGTTTAAAGGGTTGCAGAGAATGTCAGATTGTACAGATTGGATTTTTTTTATATTGTCAGTTTTATTATTGTCTTCATTTATTCAGAGTATTTTGTCCAGTCGGGAATTTCAAATTCCTATTATAGGGACATATATTGACTGCAGAATGCTTTTTGTATTGGCAATGATTTTATCCTGGCTAGGTTTAAAAATTCTAAGTGTTGGATGTATGGCATTTATAGTTCTTTGTGGATTTTTTAAAATCATAAGCTTGAATGTAGCTATGGGAAATATATGGGGAACCGTTTATGCAATGGGTGCAGCAGTTGGGATTATACTTTATTTGGTGATTGAACCGGCGATTCAGGAGATGCTTCCATATTATCACAAATGTGCACAACGTACTTTTATGGGAATGAAAGACAACATTTATGAGGCTGGGAAAGAGGCCAGATTAGCAGGCGAGAAGCTAACTGATTATGGAAAACAGACAATATCAACTGTAAAAAAACAAAATTGTAAAAAAGAAATATCTAAGACCTCAGACACAAATCATCAGATTCAAGATTCTCAGAAATAAAGTTTACATAATTCAAAAAATGAAAATCAAAAAACAAAAGAAAAAATACAGAAATTTAATTCAACAGGAGAAAATTAATGTGGAAAATAATAGTAAGTATTGCAGTAGCTTTGTTGGTAGCAACATTGATTTTTGGAGGAGGATATGCATGTGGAAATTTGTCTAAAACGAAAGACAAATCAGGTGTAGAAAATGATATTGCTGAAAAAAAAGAAGACGAACGATATCTTACAATCATAAACGAAACAGGACAAATTATAAATGAAGTTTATATTACTGTAGGTGAAGGAACAGAAATTAATGCAGCGCATAAAGTGAATCCTAAAAAAGAAAGTTTTTCAGTAAAAATTCCGGATGACTATGATGAATATTCAATATTTCATGTAACATTAAAGGACAGATATGGATTTTTATATGAAAAAGAAATATCAGATGTAAAAGAAAAGGGAAGAACAGAAGTAAAGTTGACAGAGAAAGATAAGGTTAAACAAAAAGGTGATTGGAAACGAAAGATAGACCAGATTTTTAATGGTGATTGATTATGGAGTATCTATAAAAAGCAATATAGGGAGAAAATATTATGAGTAAAAGGAAAAATTTATTTAAAATATCAATTGTTACCAGTGTGCTACTTTTAAGCAGTATTGCATTTTCTGGAAGTACTGATGTTATGGCATCCAATCCAATAAATTATAAGAATATGCCAGAGTACGCTACATATGAAAGTGTGATAGCAGATGCAGGAGCGACTGAGGGAAATTTAGGTATTTCAGTGGCATTATATGATATTGATCAGGATGGAATTAGGGAACTGATTATCTCACATGGCACGTGTCTTGCAGACTGGGTAAATGATGTTTATACACTGCAAGATGGAAAATATGTAAGTATGATTGGCACAGTGGGAGATCAAGGCATGTTTTATACAGCCCCTGATGGAAATGGGATGTATTTTGTATGGGGAAAACAGGGATGTCAGAGAATTACTCGTGTTACAAAGAGTGGAAATGCTATAACAGAGACGGAGATAGAATCAAGACAGCTTGGTGAGAATGAAAATTATACTGAATTTGATAATAAGATAGAACTCCTTTCGCCATCGGATATTCCGACAGGCAGCAATTCGTATGATGTAGAAGTAACAGCCCCAGATGGCGGTGTAAACATGCGCTGTGGCGCAGGAGTGGAGTATGACAAAGTTCTTCCAGACATGATTCTAAACGGAACAGTTCTGACTGTAACTCAGGAAGCAGTGGCTTCCAATGGAAATTCATGGGGCTATACAAATTATAATGGAACATACGGATGGATTGCGCTTACTCAGGTTACTAAATATGAAGAACCAACAGAAGGTGCTCCGATTCCACATACACGTTATGTGATTAACTGCAATGAAAGTATTACTCTTCGCACAAATCCAGATGTAAATGCTGCTGAAATTTGTCAGATTCCGTTGGGAACAGCCGTTGCTACATTCGGAGATGCCGGAAACGGATTTATTTCTGTGTATTATCAAGGTTCATCTGGATATTGTCTGGCAAGTTATCTGTCTGCTCCAGTGGACTGACAATTCTGATTTTTGCTGTGAAACGGTAAAAGAATATTTTGACAACAGAATTCTATAATAAACTGTAATCTGTATATATGTAAAAATCCTCGGAACGTAAGTTCCGGGGATTTTCCATTTAATATATACTTATTTATCTGCCCCATAATATCTGTCATCGCCGAAGCCAAGGATCAGCATGAAGATTGGCGGTAAGA
>OLNE01001533.1_pt1 | contig 16354 bp, 10 predicted proteins | sample 1672431 | NCBI WGS metagenome assembly OLNE01 (sample SAMEA3136685, study PRJEB25190) | human gut metagenome | reverse complement strand
TCCGTCGCAGGCCCTACTCCGTCGTGCTGTTTGATGAGATCGAGAAGGCTCACCCCGACGTCTTCAACATTCTGCTTCAGGTGCTTGATGATGGCCGTTTGACCGACGGTCAGGGCCGCGTGGTGAACTTCAAGAACGCCATCATCATCATGACCAGCAACGTGGGCAGTCAGTTCATTCGCGAGTTCGCTGAGAATGGCGACGCCGAGCATCGCGACAAGGCCATCGACGAGGCGTTGCGTTCGACGTTCCGCCCCGAGTTCCTGAACCGTATCGACGACATCGTGACGTTCGACGCATTGACGCTCTCGAACATCGAGCCCATCGTCGAGCTGCAGTTGAAGGACGTGCGCAAGCGTTTGGCCGAGCGCCACGTCACGCTGGACGTCACGTCTGCTGCGCTGGAGACGCTGGCGATCGACGGCTACGACCCGGTCTTCGGTGCCCGTCCGCTGCGTCGTTTGGTGCAGCGCGAGGTTGTCGACCGCATCGCCGATCAAATCGTGCGCGGCAACTTGCTTGAGCGCGATCACGTGCTGATCGACGTCGACGCCGACGGCAAGTACCTGTGCAAGATCGAGAAACCGCTTGATCTGGGCACGGCTGTTCCCGTCGAGTAGGGTTTCGTGATAATCGAATAGATGCCAGGGATATGACATAACCTTGGCAAACATAAGCAGAGTCGGCGACCTTAGGATTGCCGGCTCTGCGGGTATTAGGCTCTGACGTGGGAAAGCGTCGGAGCCTTTCTTTTGTTACGTTCTTGGAATAATGCCGCGATTTATAAGGGGGGGGTCGACGTTAAAAGAAAAAATAGTCGGAAAGCTATTTTCAAAAAAAGATGGATATAGTGAGATCAAAGTTAGAATTGATAGCTAGTCAACACCAAAATAGCGAACGCGAAGTATTGGACACAGGCGATTCGTTGAGGAAACGTTCACATTCTTCGATGGGGTTGCGTATTAATAGATTGGTTTTTGATACGTGTGGAGGACGGGTGGGGTCATGACGAGAGGAAAATCAAAAGCCGCGGCAACGCGCCATGCTAAGCATGAGTGGTCGCTTAAGCGCAAAGCGCTGGCGGTTACGCTGTCGGTTGCCTTACTGGGACTGGGTACGCCAGCGGTTTCGTTCGCCGATTCCGCTGCAGACCAGCAGTCTAAGGCTGTCGAAACCCAAGACGCAACAAGCGCGGTTTACGCGCAAGATCAAACACCGACAAGCGCGGCGCCTGTACAGCAGGTTGTTACATCCGATGGCGACGTTGCGACTGACTCAAAGGCCGAAGTCGATGTCGCTGCGGATAACGCCGTGGCACCGGCGTCGAAGGAAAACGTATCCGGCGCTGTTTCGAAGAACGAGGTGCCCGCGCCTGCGCCTAGCGACGACCAGCCAAGCGACAAGGAAAATGCGTCGACCGAAGGTATTGGCGCAACTGTGTCCGAGGTTGATGCCTCTGTTGGCGAGAGCGCTTCCAATCCCTCCAATGCCGCTGAGGCGGATAGCGCGGGCTCTATCGAACGCACGATTAATGTCGGTCAGCCTGAGATTTCTGGTGAGGCTAGCGTAGTAGTGGGCTTCACCACCAAATTTACCGCGTGCAATTTCGATAATCCCGAAGAGGTTAAGTGGGATTCCGATAACACCGATGTTGCTACCGTCGATGCGAATGGCGTTGTTACGGGCGTTGGCGTAGGCAAGACGAACATTTCCGCATACTCTGGCAACCAAAGCGCGTCTAGGCAGATTGAAGTCAAGCGAGACGAATCTGGAAACGGCTACTACGTTTACCTATGTACCAAGGCCGAGGGCGACACCACGGGTCTTGCCTTGACGGTAAACAAGGACGGTTGGTACACCATTGGTCGCGTTTGGGTCAATGGCATTACAAACCCTGCTAAGGGATCTACGGAATATGCGACCTCCGGCGATAACTACGACAAGGTCATGGCCGCCCTTAAGGATCCTAGCAATGTCGATCTGTATGGCGTCAACAGCATCAATCTGGAAGATATCAGGTGGTCGGTTTCCGGCAAGTCAACGGGCCTGAAGAAGGCTCCTGGAGCTGCTGACTACGACACTTCGAATAATCCAACGTGGCATTTGGATGGCTACGTCAACTTTAGTGAAACTCTCTTTGGTTCTGTTGTTTTCCACTACAAAGATGCTGATACCGGGGTAACCCTCGCCGACGACGAAACTGTTACCGCCAAGGTGACGGGTGATAAGTTCGACTTCTCGAACTGTATTATTTCGATTGATGGGTATACCTACGATCAAGCCGTTCCTTCTGACGTGGTTGTTGAAAAAGGGGTAATTAAGAGCGTCACTCTTTGTTACAAGAAGGGTACGTTCCATTACGCCGTCTATTACAAAGAGAAAGACACCGAGAAAGAGCTGGCAAGACCTAAGATTGCGACGGTCAGCTATGGCTCTACGGTGAACGAAGATGCGCCTGGCATTCGCGGCTACGAGGTGGTCGGCGATTCTTCGCAAAGTCTCAAAGTTGATGCTCAGAATAAGAGCATTACTTTCTATTACGTGGCCAAGCAGGGCAAAGTTGGCTACTATCTTGCCGACTCGACCGCTACATGGACTGCCCCCCGCAGACACTGTTTCCGATGGCAAGCAGAAGTGGTACTACGACTATGGTTTTGCAAAGGGTGACACCGTCAAGGTAACCAAGAGCGAACCCACTGCCACGGGCAAGGCGTTTATTGGTTGGCTTGACAAGGAACGTGGAGATCAGCATGCCGCCATCAGGAAAGCCGGCGACACCGTTACTTATATTTACGACGGTGCTAAGACTTACACCCTTGACGCGCTGTGGGCAAGCCTTGACGTAATCGGCTATAAAGACACTTATGACGGCAAAGAGCATGGCCTTGCGTCTGTCGATGTCGCCATCAACAAGGGAAGCGATCTTGCTCAGCAGTATCAGGACCAGGCTAAGAACTTCATCAAGCAAGGCGCAGTTCAGTACAGCACCGATGGCGGTAAAACGTGGAGCGATGTCGCACCCAAGTACAAAGATGCAGGTACGTATTCGGTTAAGGTAAAGGTTGACGTGGCCGTCCAGGATCAGACCAAGACCTTGGAAGCCTCTGCGAACATCGTCATCACGCCCGCTCCGTATTCGGTGACCACCGAGTCGGCAACCAGGGCGTATGACGGCACCGCCCTTACGGCGACTGGCAGGATCGACGGCCTCGTCAACGGCGAAACCGCCAACTTGAAGGTAACCGGCAGCCAGACCAATGTGGGCGCAAGCGACAACACGTACGCCATCGAGTGGGCGGGAACCGCCAAGGAGTCCAACTACAAGCTTGAAAGCGAGAGCATTGGAACCCTGACGGTCACCGCAGCGCCTGACAGCCCGACGCCTGATGATCAGTCGAAGGATCAGGGTGTTTTCAACGGCAGCGGCGCTGGTCTGGTTCAGACCGGTGATATGACCGGCCTTTACGGCACGGCTGCCATCATCGCGGCAGTGATTGCGGCATTCGTCAGCCTGCTTGCTGCTCGTAGGCGTAAGGAGTAACCTGCAACGATGTATTGAGATAGACGTGCGATAGCGTTTCTTTGCAGCTATTCGGCACCAGTTCAAGAAGCCTTTCCGATTAAATCGGGAGGGCTTCTTGCTTTTCTGCACCTGCCTGTGCGAATGGGTATAATACGCGTCATGGGAAAGACGAAGAACAACCCGATAGAGGACATCAAGGACGCAGCCTTGGGCTACACGGCGCTCATCCTTTCAGTGCTTGTGTTCCTGGTGCTTCTGTGGCTTATCATCGCGGCTGTTCGAATCGTGTCGTTGGTGGGCTAGCCATGTGGCAACGCTTTTCGGCTAACGATGTCCGGGTGATCGGACATTACCTGGGCATGTTGATCTTATTCTCAACCATTGCCCTCACCATTCCCTTCGCCACCGCCATCGTTTATCACGAGTGGAGCGCCGCGTCGCGCTATCTGTTGGCAATGGGCATCACTTTCGTTTCGGGATCGGCGCTTCGTTTCTGCCGTATCCAACCTGGCTCGCTTACGCGTCAGCAAGCGATCGCCGTCGTTGGCCTGGCATGGATCGTTCTGGCATATTTTGCCGCGGTCCCCCTGTTCTTGTCGGGGCATTACGCAACTTACTTGGACGCCCTGTTCGAATCGGTTTCGGGCCTGACCACCACTGGCGCCAGCGTCGTTATCGACCTCGATCACCTTTCCAACGCCGATAACATGTGGCGTTTCGTCATGCATGCCATCGGAGGTTTGGGACTCATCGTCGTCGGCGTGTCGCTGGGTCTGTTCGGTCGCGGTGGCGGCCAGGGTTTGTTCACATCTGAAGGTCGCAGCGAGCACGTTCTACCGAACGTCGTTGGCTCAACTCGCTTCATTGCGCGTGTGGCCGCGTCGTTCATCCTGGTTTTCACGGCGCTCCTTGCCGTGATCTGCCTGAGTAAGGGGATGCAGGCCGACCGTGCGTTCCTTCATTCGTTGTGGCTGTCTATCTCAAGCTTCATGACGGGTGGTTTCACGCCCATGAATCAGAGCATTATGTACTACCACTCGTTCCCCCTCGAGCTGATGATTATGATTTTGGTGTTCATGGGCGTTCTTCCGTTCACACTTCACTCCGAGGTGCTTCGCGGCAACGTGCGCGAGGTGTTCAGGGACACCGAGGTCAAGACTATGTGCATTTGGCTGATCGCCATTGTCTTGGTGTACGTGTCGGCTGCGGTCGCCGGCATGAGCATGTCCGACTTGCCCGCGCTGCTTAGAAGGAGCGTCTACATGGTCGTTTCGGGCTTCTCGACCGTCGGCTTCATGGTGGTCACTCCGTCGCAGCTCACCGATATGATTTCGTCGGGCGCCTTCCTTACGTTGGCCGTGTTGATGGCGATCGGCGGCATGTCGGGTTCCACCTCGGGCGGTATCAAGATCCAGCGCATCGCGCTGATCGCGAAGTCCATTCTTATGGAAGTGAAGTCCACCTTGGCGCCCGACTCGGCGCGCGTTGTTGTTTCTTATTACCATCTGGGCAGGCGCCCGGTTACTTCGGCCTTGATTCGCGAGGCTATGACCGTTGCCTCGCTGTACGCCATCACGTACATCATCGGCGCGCTAGTTGCCATCGCGCATGGATATGAGGCGTCGCAGGCGATCTTCGACTCGATCTCGGTGGCTTCAAACGGCGGTTTGACCTCGGGCGTTGTGGTGCCTGGCATGCCGGTTTCGCTTGAGTTGCTCTTCATTTTCGAGATGTGGGCGGGTCGTCTTGAGTTCCTGACGCTGCTTGCGCTTATCGCGCAGATCGTCGCATCGCTTACTCCGAACAAGGTTTCCGAGTGGGCCAGCGTGCGCGCAGCCGAACGCCGCAGGAGGGATCGCTTATGAGTTTCGGCGATTTCGAAAACCTTACGGCTGCCGAGAAACGTCTGTTCGTGGCAAAAGCCGCCCTGGTAGCGGCTGTGTGCCTGTCGCTTGTTTTCTTCTTGGTGTCGGCTTTGACCTCGAAGCAAGACGACGCATGGGCCGAAAACGAGGCAGCAAGCGTTGCTGCTGGTTCCGAGGACGGCGCCGGAAATGAGAGCCAGTCGGCTTTGGCGGATTTGGCGAATGTGAACTCTGATGTGGTGACTACAGAAACCATCGATGCCGCTGCTCGTGAGGCGCAACAGGCTGCAGCTGAGGCCCACGAGGGCAAGAGCAGCGGGTCTGGCAGTGCCGAGAACCCGGCTGAAAAAGCGATTGACGATGGTCATGTGGGCGCTACTTCCGTCGACAACGACGAGAAGAACCTGGTCGATCCCGCGCAGAGCGCCGATAATTCGTTCATCTACGACACCTCTATCGCGTCGCTTGCCGATGAGGCGGGCATCTATGATGGCCGAACGGTGCAGGTGACCGGCGAAGTTGTTGGCGATTGCCTGTCGGCTGGTAAGAAGAATTTCTACTGGATCACGGTTGAAGACGAAGCTCAGAACGACTCCAGCTCGATTTCGTGCCTCGTGTCCGAATCGCTGGCGTCGAAGATCGACGCGTACGGACGCTATGGCGTTAAAGGATCGCGTGTGCAGGTGCGCGGCGTTTATCGCCAGGCCTGTAACGAGCACGAGGGTTTGGCCGACATTCACGTCGGAACGCTGGAGGTGACAAACCCTGGCGTGAAGTACGACGACGCCTTCGATATCAGGGAGTTTCTGCCGGGCATGTTCCTTATGTTGTTGGGCGCCGGCATGGTTGTTGCATTCCGAATCCTTCGCGAGCGCATGAGGTAGCCATGAAGGGTCGCGTTGTTAAGCTGGATCGCGGGTATCCGCTGGTCAAACAAGAAGACGGAGCGCTTGTCAGGTGCGAGCATGCCACTGCTTTGAAGAAAAGCGACGAATCGCGTGCTGTTATCGGCGACATCGTGCAGGTGGAGTTTCCCGAAACTCATGATAAAGGGCAGATCGTGGCCGTCGAGCCGCGCCGCTGCCGTTTGGTTCGCAAAGATCCCACCGAAAGGACGTTGCCGCAGGTGCTGGCTGCGAACTTCGATGTGGTACTGGTTGCCGAGCCTGTGGACGGCGTGAATTTCAAGCGCCTTGAGCGCGAACTGGTTCTGGCGCATGAGACAGGCGCCGACGTTGCGGTTGTTTTGACCAAGGTCGATTTGGCGAACGAGGAGCAGGTGCGCGAGGTTCAGAAGCGCGCGAGTGATTTGGCCGGCGTGGACACCCGCGTTCTGGTGATCTCGCGAGAGGACGCCGATTCCATCGAGCGCGTGCGTGACCTGGTGAAACCCGATCGCATGGCTGTTCTTATCGGCAAGAGCGGCGTGGGCAAAAGCAGTTTGGTTAACCTGCTGGCGGGCGACGACGTGCGTGCTGTCGGCGAGGTTCGCGAAGGCGATGGTAAGGGCCGCCACACCACGGTGAGCCGCGCTATCGTCGATCTGCCGGGCGGCGGATGCGTGGTGGACATGCCCGGCATCCGCGGTTTGGGTCTATGGGATGCTGAGGCGGGCATCGAGGCCGCCTTCGCCGACGTGGAGGAATTCGCCAGCCAGTGCAGATTCCGTGATTGCCGCCATCAGGACGAGCCGGGCTGCGCGGTGCGCGCGGCTGTGGAGTCGGGCGAGATCTCATCCGAGAGATTCGCGTCCTATCAGGCGCTTAAGCAAGAGAGCGCGCAGGTTGGCAAGCGTCGCGAAGAGGCTCGGCGCATGCGCGGCGAGAAGGCGTCGGACAAGCGCAAAGCCGTGGGCAAGGGTGGACGCCGCAAGCGGTAAAATGGATGGGTAACTACTGGATGCGACGAAGAACAAGGGCAGTATATGAATCCAGTGATCATCATCCCAACTTTCATTTCCGGTCGCCGCGGCAAAGCACCCGGCGCCAGCGTCATCAACGTGTACGACCACATGACCCCGCTCTCCCAGCCGGGCGAGCTTCCGCGTTGCCTTGAGTCGCTGCAGAACGTCAACCATGTCGGCCAGATCCTGATCTTGGTTGTAAGCGATCCCGGGGTCGAGCAGAAAGCTGCGGCCAAGGTTCGCGCAACGGCCGATTCCTTCCCTGATTTGGACATCACTGTTATCGGCGCCGACGAGCTGACGCTTGTTCAGCAGCGCATGGTGCAGCTGGGCATTGGCAAGCTTTCGCGCGAGGTGGGCCTTTTCGGGTACGCGCCCATGCGCAACCTGGGTTTGGTTCTGGCGGGCGCGTTGGGCTTCGACTCATGCATTTTCCTTGACGATGACGCCGTGGTGGAAGATCCCGATTTCGTCACGAAGGCCGTATACGGTTTGGGCAAGCTCACGCGAAACGGCGTGCCCATCCTGGTGAAGACCGGCTATTACCTGAACAGCGAGAACTCGTATTTGTCGAAGAGCCAGGACAAGTGGTACAACCGCTTCTGGCAGCAGGGCAAGGCGTTCAATCAATGGATCGAGAAGGCCATGCACGGTTTGCGCCTGACGCGCTCCAACCATGTGTGCGGCGGCTGCTTGGCGTTGCATCGCGAGGCGTTCAAGCGCCTGTCGTTCGATCCGTGGATCACGCGCGGTGAAGACCTTGATTACATGCTTGACCTGCGTATGTACGGTTCGGATATCTGGTTCGACAACAAGTGGTGGATGCGTCATCTGCCTCCGCGCTCCACAAGCGAAGGCACGCGTTTCCGCCAGGACATTTATCGCTGGCTGTACGAGTACCGCAAGATGGAGTACAGCCGCACGCAAATCGACTTGCTGCAAGTGAAGCCGGCATCGCTTGAGCCGTACCCCGGCCCGTTTTTGCAGCACGGTATGGGAAGGCGCATTCGCATCACAGCGTTGTTGCGTAGCTTCGCGCGCCCCGATAAGAAGGCGTATCGCAAGGCGGCGAAGGCGGCTCGAAACGACGCCGAGGCATACGCGCAGCATAATTGCTCGAAATACTTCGAATTCCAGCATGTGTGGCCCGAACTGATGATGCGCATCGAGAACGATGAGGTGTTGAAGCGTGCGTTCCTGCGTGGCTACGATGAGACCCTGGGCGCATCGAACTCGGCGTATGCGGCGGTTGATCCGGGCCAGACAAGCGAGATCAATTTGAATCTGGGCGACTAATCGGCGTTGGACGCGCGTTGAGCCGGCGTCAAACGGCGGTTGGGAAGCCGATCGCTTGCTGATTGAGAGGCGTTAGACTCGGCGGCCACTCAAAAGACCACGCCATCATGCGCGTTTTTCGAACCCACGGGCATCTTACTGCCCGCGGGTTCTTTTGTAGTACTATCTCCGTGAGAGCCAGACGAGATAGGATCCTCCAGCATGTTTTCAATCGGCGCTTTTGTGCTTATCGCTATTGCGGGTGTTGGCGTGGGCGTACTTTCCGGAATGCTCGGCGTTGGCGGCGGAACGGTGATGATTCCGCTGTTCCGTTTGGTATTCGGCCTTTCGGCAGTTGTCTCCACGGCTACGTCGCTGTTCGCCATCATCCCCACGTCGGTGTCGGGCCTCATCACGCATCTTCGCGAGAAAACGTGCATCCCCAAGCTGGGCCTTGCCATGGGAATCGCGGGCGCCTGCACCTCTACGCTGGGCGTTCGCTTGGCGAACATCTCACCGGCGTGGTTGATCATGGTGGTTGCGGCCATCATCATCGCCTATTCTGCGTTCAATATGCTTCGCAAGGCCGTCAAGCCCAAAAAGAAGCCGGCAGCTGAAGGCGCAGCGGCGGGTTCCGTGAAGGCAGGCGGCGCGGTTGATACGGTAGCCGATAAAGTGCAGACGGTTCCCGCTGTCCCGCCGTGCCCTGAACTGTCGGGCAAGCAGCTTCTTCAGGGTGCGCTTATCGGCCTGGTTGCTGGTCTGGCTTCGGGTTATGTTGGCGTAGGCGGCGGCTTTATCATGATTCCCATGATGCTGGGCATTCTTGGCATCCCCATGCTGTACGCGTCGGGCACTTCGCTTATCGCTATCATCATCCTGGCAATCCCCGGTGTCATCACGCAGATCATGCTGGGTCACATCGATTTCATCGCCGGCATCGCCATTTCCGTCGGTACCATTCCGGGCGCGGTCATCGGTTCGCTGCTTGCCAAACGTGTCCCCGAGCGCACGTTGCGTCTTATCTTCAGCGGAATGCTGTTCGTTGCCGCAGTTATGCTCGTCGTGAACGAGTTTGCTTTGATCTAGGTGGAACCATGAGAAACATCTGTAGCTCCCATCACGACCTTCCGCGTTTCTTCACCGCAGAGATGCTGCTGCTGATTGCGACCGTCATCAGCGCGTTTGCGTTGCTGTTCGCCATGCTTTCTGGAAAGGGCCAGACTTACGTCATGGTGGTGGCGGGTGTCATCTTCACCTTGTGCTTGGTGGTTTTCGTCCGCTTGTTGATGGACCCCGATTCGGTGCGTGCGCGGCAGACCGATGAGGTTCTGAAGCTTTCTAGCGAGATGCTCGACAGTCTGAAGGACGGCCTTACCCTGGAATCGGCGCAGCGCGTGTGTGAGCTGCTTTTGCCGGCGACGGCAGCCATTGCCGTTGCCATCACCGACAAACAGACCATTTTGGGTTATGCAGGTCTCGGCGATGCCACGGCGTTGCCCGGCCGTGCGATCCGTACAACGTCGACGCATGACACCATCGCCGACGGTAAGCGCCGCGTGTTGTATACGCGTCAGGAAATCGGCTTGCCCGACGGCGAGACCGAGATCAACGCCGCCATAATCATGCCTATTTATCAGGGTCGAACCATCGAGGGCACGCTGAAGTTCTATTACAAGCGCGCCAAGCAGATCAGCCAAACGCAGGAATCCATGGCGCATGGTTTCGCTGAGCTGATCAGCATTCAGATGGCTGCCGTGGCACTGGAAGAGCAGACGCGCCTTGCCACCAGCATGGAGCTGAAAGCCCTTCAGGCGCAGATCAACCCACACTTCTTGTTCAACACCATCAACTGCATCGCGTCGTTTATTCGCACCGATCCCGCGAAGGCGCGCACGTTGCTGCGCGAGTTCGCGGTGTTTTATCGCTCCACGCTTGAAGACGGTCAGGACCTTATTCCGCTTGAGCGCGAGATCGCCCAGGTCGAGCGCTACTTCATGTTCGAAGTTGCCCGCTTTGGCGAAGACAAGTTGCAGCTTGATGTGGACATTTGCCCCGAGGTTGGCAAAATGCTGGTGCCGTCTTTCATCGTGCAGCCCTTGGTTGAAAACGCGGTGAAGCATGGCCGCCCGGCCGATGCCAAGCTGACGGTTCTGATCACGGCCGAGCTTCGGGACGACCAAGTGGTCATCCGCGTTGTGGATGACGGTGTCGGTATGACGCAGGAAGCCGTCGACGGCATCATGCATCCGGAGTCGTCGAGCGGTTTGGGCATTGCTGTCAAGAACGTTCACGATCGAATCCTGGGGTATTTCGGACCCGATTCGCGTATGGACGTCGAGAGCGTTCTGGGAGAGGGAACAACGGTGACGTTCCTGCTGGATCGCCAATTCGTTGGAACGTACAGCCCCGAAGAAAAATAACAAGGGGCGCGCCTATCGGAACGACAAAGAGGATGGATCTTCGAACGCGGGCAGGTCGCGGACTATCACCGAGCAATAACCCCATCGACTTCGGGGCAACACGCGATGCGCGCCATCGATTGCGGTCTCTTCGGATTCAGAGCATAAAAATGGCCCGCCGACGGAGAGAACGTCGACGGGCGCCATATGGATCGTTATGAGTTTAACGCCGAATCGCCGCGAATCAAGTATGTATTTCGATTAGCGGCAAGAATCTTTCGTCGAACCCGCCTTTGTCAAAGCGAGTTCGACGGTAACGCAAGCGGATTTATTTCACCACGCGAACACGCAGGATACCTTCGGCGCCGGCAATGCGCTCGATGGCAGCATCGGTGAGAGCGGCATCAAGGTCGATCAGAGCGTAGGCGTAATCGCCGCGGGCCTTCGAGGTGATGTTGGCTAGGTTCACGCCCTCTTCGGTGATGGAGGCGGTGATGGTGCTGATCATGCCGGGAAGGTTCTTGTGCAGAACGCCCACACGGCTGCCCTTGGCGGGAGCAGGGCCCATGTCGCAGGCGGGGAAGTTGACCGAGTTGCGGATGTTGCCGTTCTCGATGTAGTCGACGATCTCGTCAACAGCCATAACCGCGCAGTTCTCTTCGGCCTCGGCGGTCGATGCGCCGATGTGCGGCATGATGATGCAGTTCTTCGCGGCAAGGGCCTGCGGGGTGACGAAGTCGGTGATGTAGCAGCCCAGCGTGTCGTTGTTCAGAGCGGCTGCCAGGGCGTCTTGGTCGACCAGCGTGTCGCGTGAGAAGTTCATCAACACGGCGTCGGGCTTCATGATCTCGATCTGGTGGGCGTCGATCATGCCGATGGTGCTTTCCAGTGCGGGCACGTGAATGGTGATGTAGTCGCAATTCGCGCAGATGTCATCGAGGTTGGTGACGTGATGGACGGTGCCCGAGATGCGCCATGCGGCGTTCACGGAAACGTAGGGGTCGTAGCCGTATACATCCATTCCCAGCTCTTCAGCGGCATTGGCAACCAAGGCGCCGATTGCACCCAAGCCGATGACGCCCAACTTCTTGCCGGCGATCTCGCGGCCAGCGAACTGCTTCTTTGCCTTCTCGACCGTTTTGGCGATGTCGGGGTCGGCGGCGTTGTCGCGGATCCACTGGTTGCCGGCGATGATGCCGCGGCTGCCCAGAAGCATGCTGCAGATGATGAGCTCCTTAACGGCGTTGGCGTTGGCGCCCGGGGTGTTGAAGACGACGATGCCCTCGTCGGCGCAGCGATCCAGCGGGATGTTGTTCACGCCGGCGCCGGCACGGGCGATGGCCAGCAGGTCCTTGGGGAACTGGGTGTCGTGCAGCTTCATGCTGCGAACCAGCACGCCGTCGGCTTCCTCCAGCGTGTCGACCAGGCTGTAGTTGCCGGGCAGCTTGTCGGTGCCCTTCTTCGAGATGTTGTTGAGGCAATGGATGCGAGGCATGAGGTTCCTTTCGACGGATAAGTTGGTTGCCAAGCGCCGCGAACCAATCGCGTGGTTGGCGTTACGATAGATCGCGGTTATTGTATCCCAAAAGAAGTCCACCAGATTGGTAGACTTCTTCGTTTTGCGCAGAAAGAGAAGGGGAATGGCGAGCTTTCGTTGCATCGAGCTTCCGCATCGACGCGCACGCATCGTGCGTTGCGAAAGCGACGATCGCGTGCTGGTTGTTCCCGAGCGCATTGACGGCCTGATGGTGACGGAGATCGGCGATGGTGCTTTCGCTGGATTGCTCCGTGTGCGCGAGATCGATCTTCCTTCAAGCGTTGTGCGCATCGGTGCCGGCGCGTTCGTGAACTGCATTGATTTGCGCAGACTTCGATTTCCGACGGGGCTTAAGGACGGCGACCCGTCGTGGCTCATCGGTTGTGAGCGCCTGGAGGATGTTGTTCTGCCCGGCGCGGCGACTTCGTTCTCGGAGGATTTCCTTTCGTCGTTTTTGCCGAAGCGCGTGATGCTGGGCGCGAAGGCGCGGCGGTTCGCGGCTCCCGACAGGTGGGCGCCCGTTTTGCGCGAGTTCGCGATCGATGCGGACAACCCGTGGCTCAGCACCGATGGGACGTGCTTGTATGGCCGCGATGGCAAGAAGCTGCTTTCTGTTGTGGTCCATCGCTCGGTTTGCGATGTGGCGGACGGGTGCGAAGAGATCGCCCGCAAGGCGTTCGCGGACGACGTCGAGCTGAAATCGGCGAACTTTCCCGATTCGCTTGTTCAGATTGGGGCTTCGGCGTTTGCGGGATCGGGCCTTATTCGCTTGGAAGTGCCGGAAAGCGTGCGATCGATTGGCTCGCGGGCGTTCTCGCGGTGCGATGACCTGCGGGATGTCGAGCTTTCGCGCGGTCTTGAAAGCATCGGCGACGAGGCGTTCGCGCATTGTCGCAGCTTGGTGCATCTGAACATTCCCGCAACGGTTCGCGAGATGGGCGTGCGAGTGACGTTCGATACGCGTGTTTCAGAAGATCATGTTGCGGGTGAGGGCGATGTCGGTGCCGTCACGGCGTTCGTGTTCGCAGACGACGCGGGCGTTCTGTACCGTCGCCTGCCCGACGGGACGGAGGACGCTTGCGACAAGGGTGCCGACGCTGGTTCCGGTTCGCCCGAATCGCGCCTGGTTGCCTTGGAGCTGATCGACGCCTCGGCGCTAACCTTGGCGGAATATCGCGTTCTTCCAGGGACGCGTTCGATTGGGCCGCGGGCGTTTTCTAAGAACGCCTTCGTTCGGAGGGTTTCGTTGCCAGAAGGAGTGAAGATCGTTGGTGAGCGCGCGTTCGCGGAATGCGCGGCGCTTTTCGCTATTGAGCTGCCCGATACGGTTGAGGATATTGGCGAGCGCGCCTTTTGCGGCGCGTCCCTTAAGGCAGTTCGGATCCCGCGAGCTTTGGCAAGGCTGGGCGAGCGCGCGTTCGGTGTGGTGGAAAGCGGTGTCGACGCCTCGCGGTTGACCTTGCGCTTGTGTCAGGTGGCCGAAGGGAATGAGCGCTTCTTCGTTCACGACGGCCTTCTGTGTGAGCGTTTGCTTGGCGAAGATGGCGAAGAGGGCGAAAACGTCCGTGTGATCGTTCGTGCGGGCGCAGATCGCGATGTCTCGCTGCCCGAAGGAACGGTTGAGGTGGCGCCGTATGCGTTTGCGGGTGCGTGGGGCATCGACCGATTATTCATCCCGCGCACGCTGCGGCGTGCGGGAATCGCATCGTTCGCGCTGGCGGAGCCGTGCCAGGTGGTCGAGATCGAGCGGGCACATGCGTGGCACGGCCAGCAATCGGTTGTGGTGCGTCCGCCGCAGGACGTGAATGGACTGTTCGCGATCAGGGGGTCGCTTGCAACCGACCCGCATGACGCCCGCGGGCTTTCCGATGCGTGCGATCAGGCGATTTTCATTTCCCGTAACCGCTTGGTCCGTTCGCGCTATATGGTCGAGCGGTTGCTTGATCCGTTGTACTTGGCCCTTGGCGTGAGGAAGCGCTTCTATCAAGAAATAGCCGCGAACCTGGCAGAAACTTGCTGCGAATTCGCCAAGGTTGACGAGCGTGCGTTGTTCCGATCGCTTGTTGACTTGGGGTTCATCCACGAGGGAAACATCACACGGCTGTCCGATGCAGCTGCAAGCTGGGGCAACGTGGCGGCTTCAGCGTTGTTGCTGGATATAAAACATGCGCGTTTCGGCCATCGTGCCGATTTCACGCTGTAGCCTATGGTTTCATAGTTCCAACAAACGCGATCTAAAGGGGGTGCGTTATATGGGTTGCAACGGTCATAAGGGTGCCGCTGGATTCGGCGCACCTGCTTCCGTTGCCACTGCGGGCGCTTCTGCCGCTGTGCGCGAACGCGATGCTCGCGACAAAGCTGCGCGCAACGCTCGTTCGGCGGTTGCCGCTATCGTGCAGGCTATGCCCTCGGGCGCGGTTCCCGTAGTGGTTTCGGGCTCCGACGGCATGTCGCCCGATCAGACCCCTGAAGAAAAACAGCGTCAAGCGGTGGTTGAAAACCTGGCCAAACGCGTCCTTTCCGAATGCCGCACCACGCTTATGATGGCGTTTCGCTATCTGGACTCGGCGTTTTGGAAGTTGCCCGTCGTTTCCGACGATTTCGAAGGAACGGTGGGCACCGACGGAGCCTGGTTGTTCTTCAGCCCGCGCGGGGTGGTCTCTCGTTTCCGCAGCGACCCCAACGAGATGACGCGCGACTTCCTTCACCTTATCTTGCATTGCGTGTTCAGGCAGCCGTTCGAAACGCGCCGCGAGCACCCGCTGAACTGGTCATACGCATGTGATATCTGCGTCGAGGCCATAGCTATGGAAATGTGCGGCGCGCGTTTCGCGTGTTCCGATGACGCGCAGCGCAACGTGCTTCTGAAGCAGCTGCGCAGTGCGGTTGACGCGCTGACGCCCGCGCAAGTTTACCGCCTGATCGAACGTTTGCGCGACGCCGATGCCGTGCCGCCGCTTTCGCGCGACGAGTTGCGCCTGGCGGAGCTGCTTAACGAATCGGAGCCGTTGTTCGTGCGCGATAGCCATGGGTTTTGGAACTTGACCGAGCCCGAGCGCACCGACGATCCCGACGAGGCTGATCACACCGAAGAGGGCGACGACCCAAACGAGAGCGACAATCAGGACGGAGCGGGTGCGACCTCGGAGACGGGCGAAGATGACGCGGACGAGCAGGGCGGCCAAGAGGATGCCTCCGATGGCGAGTCCGGTCAGGGTTCGGATGGTGGCTCGGGCGAAGGCCGTGATGATGCCCCGAACGACGATCCCGATCGCGACGAATCGGACGGCGGCAACGAAAATGCCGATCCCTCGTCCGACAATGATGCCGACGGCGACGCAGGTGATTCTTCTTCGAGTGATGCCCCTGGCAAGAAGAACCCCCAGGGCGATGTTCCCGATTTTTCGGAATCGCAGGCCGGCGCACAGGATGACGAAACGCGGGATTCTTCGCAGAACTCGTCGAATCATGACGCAAGCCAGGCGCAAAGCGCCGATTCATCTGCGGAGTCGTCATCAAGTTCGCCAACCGATACGCCGACGGCGGGTTCCTCCGACGCGGGCTATGACGAGCGATCGCTTGACGACGTGCCTGAGCAGCCCGATTTCGACCAAGCGAAAAGCGACTGGGAGGACATCGGCAAGCGCATCCAGGCCGACTTGGAGACCATGTCGAAAAGCCGCGGAGACGGCGCGGGAAGTTTGATGGCCAATCTTGAGCTGGTGAACCGTACGCGCACGAACTATGCCGATTTCCTGCGCATGTTCAGCCGCATGGGTGAGGATATGCGGCTGAACGACGACGAGTTCGACTACGTCTATTATTGCTACGGCCTTTCGCGCTACGGCA
>OLNE01001521.1_pt1 | contig 16447 bp, 16 predicted proteins | sample 1672431 | NCBI WGS metagenome assembly OLNE01 (sample SAMEA3136685, study PRJEB25190) | human gut metagenome | reverse complement strand
CTTAAAATCCTGCGGGACTTATACTCCCATACGGGTTCGATTCCCGTTGCCGGCACTAAACACGAGAGTGTTTAGGAAGTACGTGTAGCTCAGCTGGATAGAGCGTCTGGCTACGGACCAGAAGGTCGCGAGTTCGAATCTTGCTACGTACATTTCTCGTCCGACTTTTTAAGTCGGTTTTTTTTTGCAAATTTAGTTTAATTATATGAAAGAACACTTTATTAAGTATTTACAAAGGAAAATATGATGAATAATTTATACGAGCTTGTTTGTCCATGTCATTTCGGTTTAGAGGCTGTTCTTAAGAGAGAAATCTATGACTTGGGATATGATATTTCAAAGGTAGATAACGGAAGAGTTTACTTCGAAGGAGACGATGAAGCTATTGCAAGAGCAAATGTTAATCTTAGAATTGCTGAAAGAGTAATGATTTGTGTTGGAGAATTTCAGGCTGTAACATTTACAGAATTATTCGATCAGGTTGCTGAGTTGGAATGGGAAAGATTTATTCCTAAGGACGGTAAATTCTGGGTTACAAAGGCAAGCTCCGTAAACAGTAAGTTATTTTCCGGTAGTGATATCCAGTCTATCGTTAAGAAGGCAATTGTCAGCCGTTTAAGTAAGAAATATAACATCAGCTGGTTTGAAGAAACAGGAAATGAATATCCAATTAAAATTATGATTTTAAAGGATAAGGTTTCTGTATGTATTGATACTACAGGTGTAGCACTTCATAAGAGAGGTTACAGAATTGCCAGTGGTGATGCTCCTATTTCAGAAACACTTGCAGCATCTATTATTAAGCTTACTCCATGGAGACCTGACAGAATCTTGGTTGATCCATTTGTAGGTAGTGGAACTATTATTATTGAGGCAGCTATGATGGCGGCAAATATTGCGCCTGGTATGCATAGAAGCTTTACTTCTAATACATGGTCTAATTTAGTTCCAAAATCAATATGGAATGATGTAATTGAAGAAGCAAATGATGTAATTGATACTGATGTAGAAACTCATTTACAGGGATATGATATCGATGACAAGGTTTTAAAGATTGCAAGAGATAATGCAGCAAGAGCAGGTGTTGCTGATTTAGTTCATTTTCAAAACAGAGATGTTGCGGATCTTAGCCATGCAAAGAAATATGGTTTCATTATTACTAATCCTCCATACGGTGAGAGACTTGAAGAGAAGGAAGCATTACCTCAGATTTATACAGCACTTGGAAATGCATTTAACAAGCTTGATGACTGGTCAGCATATGTAATCACTCCATATGAAGAAATCGAAAAGGACTTCAATAAGAAGGCAACAAAGAAGAGAAAATTATACAATGGTATGATTAAGACTTACTTATATTCATTTGAGGGTAAGAAGCCACCTAAGAGAAATAGAGAAGCTAACTAAGAAAATAAATACGCCAAAGGAAAAGGAGTTATCACATGGATAATATAATAATATTGGCAACTAATAATAAATCAAAGGTAAAAGAAATTTCTGAAATGATGTCAGGTAGTGACATTACATTTGTATCATTGGCTGATGCAGGAATTAATGTAGAAGTTGAAGAAACAGGAACTACATTTGAGGAAAATGCATTACTTAAGGCGAGAGAGATTTGCAAATTGTCAGGTAAGCCTACTATTTCAGATGATTCAGGACTTGAGATTGATGCGTTAGACGGTGCACCTGGAATTTATTCTTCAAGATTTATGGGTGAAGATACATCATATGACATTAAAAATAATGCATTAATTGAGAAACTTGAAAATGTTGCTGATCCAGACAGAACTGCGAGATTCAGATGTTGTATGGCGTTAGTTCTCCCAGACGGTAGAGAATTTGTTACTGAAGGTGCAATGGAAGGTATTATTGCAAGAGAGCCAAAGGGAATCAATGGATTTGGTTATGATCCGATTTTATTTATTCCTGAATACAACAGAACAAGCGCGGAGCTTTCATCGGAAGAGAAGAATAATATCAGCCACAGAGGCGAAGCACTCCGTAAGATGATCGAAGTAATTAAGAAAGAACTTAACTGATTAGATTTGCAACTTTTCATATATGGAGGAAATATGATTAAAATAACATATTGGTCCGATTATGTTTGTCCATTTTGCTATATTGGCGAGATAAGATTATTAAAGGCCATTGAGAAGCTCGGAATAGCTGATCAGGTTGAGCTTGATATGAGAAGTTTTGAATTATATCCTGATGCAGAAAAGGACGTATATTATAAAGGTGTAGAAAAGATTGCCACTACATATGGAATAACAGAAGAGCAGGCAAATGCACAGCTTGAGGCAATTCAGCAAATGGGAATGTCTGAGGGTATTGATTTTTTCCTTAAGACAGCGAAATTTACTAATACATTTGATGTACACAGACTTACAAAGCTTGCATATTCAAAGGGCGATAAGAGACTTGCCAACAGAATGATACTTTCATTATTTGCTGCATTTTTCGGGGACAATTTAGAGTTAAACAATCGAGATGTTCTTGTGAAGATTGCAGTTGAAGCAGGTTTAGATAAGGATGAGGTTGAAAATGTTCTTGCAGGGGATGCATTTGCTGATGAAGTAAAGAGAGATGAGGCGGATGCACAGGCATTTGGCATTAAGAGCGTACCTTTCTTTGTAATTAATAATAAGTACAGCATTTCCGGTGCCCAGCAGGAGGAATTCTTTGTTGGTGCATTGGGCAAGGTTCTTGCAGAATTAAATGCTGAAAAGAAAGAAGATGGCGAAGTTTAATTTTCATGAAGTGATAGAATAATATTGAAGAATTATTTTATTTTGTTTGTAGAGAATTATTAGTGAATCTGACATTCGGGAAAGTAATGTTATCTATTATATTTACTTGATGCAGAAAATCGTCATGACATATAATCGTTAAATTTATAAAAAGCTTAAGCATTGAAAAAGAGAAAATCATGCTTAAGCTTTATTAGAGTAAGCATGTGAGAAGTAAATTCATGCATAGCTTTACAAAAGAAGTCGTGTAAAAAGCAAAATCATGCTTAAACTTTACAAAAGTAAGAAAAGTATAGTCTAATTTGACTTTTTTTAAAGATATAACTATTATCTATTAAGTAATTTTATTTTGATGTAACAACCTGAATCTCAGGTGCCTATTGGAGTCATCACTTCAATAGTTTTCCGTATAAGATTGAATAGGAGATTATATAATGCGCAATAGAGAGCGTTTTGAGCAATTATCCATTTTAGAGTTAAAACAGATTGCTAAAGAAAACGGAATAAAAGGTGTGTCATCTCTTAGAAAAGATGATCTTATTGATGTGCTTTGCAATCATGAACCGGATATTGAAAAGCATGAGGAATCAAACAAATATGAGGATCGTGCATCATCAGAAAGATACGAAGATCGTACAGCATCTGATCGATATGAAAATCGCACATCTTCAGACAGATACGATGGTCGTGGCACATCAGGCAGATACTCAGATAACGGTAATTCCAACGGAAGATATTCTGACGATGATGGCTCAAACGGCAGATATTCAGATGATGATAAATCCCACAGCAGATACTCCGACAATGGTAACTCAAACGGAAGATATTCTGACTCCGACAATCGTTACAACAAGAATAAATATGATGATTCGAGATATGGAAACAGAAATAATAACCGCGTTTCCGAGAACACAGATCCATATTCAGGAGAGGGAACAGAGCCTGAGAAGGTAGTTGGAATTCTTGAAGTTGTTGAAAATGAAAATGGCTATGGTTTCTTAAGATGTGAAAACTTTTTACCGGGACCAAATGACGTTTATGTTTCGCCTACTCACATCACTAGATTTAATCTTAAGACAGGTGACCAGATAGAGGGACTTAAGAGAAGAAATAAGCCGGAAGATAAATATATGGCTCTCATTTATATCGATAAGATAAATGATGTTGAGATTGGTCAGCTTGAAAAGAGAAGAACATTTAATAATCTTACTCCGATTTATCCTGAAGAGAGAATTACTCTCGAAAGTGAAAATAATGAGGATATGGCCACAAGAATCATAGATTTACTTGCTCCCATCGGAAAGGGTCAGCGTGGAATGATTGTGGCACCTCCTAAGGTAGGTAAGACAACATTAATTAAGAAAATAGCAAATGCAATCACACATAAATATCCGGACATTTATCTTATGATTCTTCTTATTGATGAACGTCCTGAGGAAGTTACTGATATTAAGGAGTCTATAGTAGGAGAAAGAGTGGATGTCATTTATTCCACATTTGATGAACAGCCTGATCACCATAAGAGAGCGGCTGATATGACAATCGAGAGAGCCAAGCGCCTCGTTGAGTCAGGCAAGGATGTTGTAATATTGCTTGATAGTATTACGAGACTTACAAGAGCAAGCAATCAGACTGTTCAGGTCAGTGGTAGAACTCTTTCAGGTGGTCTTGATCCTGCAGCATTATATATGCCTAAGAGATTTTTCGGTGCTGCCAGAAATATAAGAGAGGGAGGAAGTCTTACAATCCTTGGAACTGCACTTGTTGATACAGGCAGTAAAATGGATGAAGTTATTTTCGAGGAATTCAAGGGAACAGGTAACATGGAACTTATCCTTGATAGAAAGCTTCAGGAGAAGAGAGTATTCCCTGCAATAGACGTTTGCAAATCAGGTACAAGAAGAGATGATCTCTTACTGGATGAAGATGAATTTGCCGCGGTAGATATTATTCATAAGGCGTTAAATGGTCTTAAAAGAGAAGAAGTTACAGAGAGATTACTGGATTTATTCTCTGAAACTAAAAATAATAAAGAACTTGTTCAGAAAATTTTGAATAAGAGATATATTTAAAAATAAAATATAACCCCTTTCAGGAATGTCAAAAGGAGAAATGACTCCATAATCTGACGGATCTGAGAGGGGTTGTTTTTAAGTTAATTTTTGAAATTGGAAGTACTATCTAATATGTAAATTCTTGTATATGATAGAGCTTTTTCACATCGAAATTAAGGTAATTTTTTATAATATTGCAACGTTGACCGACATCTGAATCATAGTGTAATATTCAAATCAGATAGAAACTATTAGCATGAAATGAAAGGAATAAACCGGCACTGAAACAACACTAGACATAGTTATATGGAGGTATTGTTATGAGTATTTTTGATAAGTTAAAGAATACGGCAAAGCAGGCAGTAAATGATACATTAGGTGCAGTAGGTAAGAAGAAAGAGACATTTGTTTTCAATGCATTACCTGAAAGTTTAGGGGAAATGCAGGCATTGCCGGAAGCAAGTCTCGATACTCCTTTTAAAACAGCAGCATTAACCGTACTTGCTCTATGTGCATATGCAGCGGATAGAGACATTGGCACAGAAATGCTTAACTTCCTAAGAGGACCAAGACCTCTTAACGGACATGATATTTCATTTTTGAATGACAGATTCTGTGATGGTAAAACATATTTACCATTTACATATTTTAAAGGTTCTGTTCCGGACAATAATTACACTCCTTCAGAACCATTTACAATTGAAATCGAAAGCAGTCATGTTTCAGATGATGTAGATGGATATATGAAATTATTTATTCCATGTGGAGGAGCAGATACTCCAAGACCAATAATGTTACGTCAGCGTGGAAGTGATGGAAAATGGTTCCTTTGGGAGCATTCTTTACTCGTAGGAGTAAAAACACCAAAAGAATCAGATCCGTGGGCCTGATAAAAATATATTAAATGTACTAAGAACAGCATCAAAAAGATATATAGGAAATTAAAAAAGACAGATTCACATAAATTTTGTGAGTCTGTCTTTTAACATATAATATTTTATTTATCAGCCTATCTGGTCAATTAACTAATCTGAATATTTATTTTATCAATCAAACTAACTATATGATTTTATATTTTTTCAGTCAAGTAATCCAATCAACCAAACCGTACATTAGTCCTCGTGCTTATGAGTTAATTTATCGATATATTCTGCAGCGGAAATGGCAGCTGAGTTACCTTCGCCCGCACCCTTAATATACTGATATGGCTCACCTGCAATGTCACCACATGCGAAGATACCTGGGATATTTGTTTCCATTCTTCTTGAAACTTCAACGTGAGGTCCTACTGTCTTAAGACCATCGATAAGCTTTCCTGGAGAAATGGCACTTCTAAGGATAAATACGCCGTCTGTTCTGTGGATACCTTCATTTGTCTTTAAGAAAACAGGATCGAGCTTTGGAGCAAATGGACTTGCGTTAGGATCCACCTTTACTTCAAGAAGTTCAGGATCAATTCCTTCTTCCTTAGATGCCTCATCAAGACTTAATATTGAAACAGGCTTTTCATTTACAATTGAAATATTTTCCCTATTAAAATCAATTGAATCATATTTGTATATAGGCATATATACAACATGATCAGCATATTCAGCTAAGAAATCAACTTCATGTTCAAATTCAGGACTGTATGAAACAACGATAGCTTCCTTATTCTTGTATAATGCAGCATCACATGTAGCACAGTAGCTTACACCCTTACCGAGAAGCTCATCTTCACCAGGGAATGTCTTAGACATTACAACACCTGTTGCAAGGATAACTGTCTTTGTTGTGATCATTTCCTGGCCTACCTGGACTGCAAATTTTTCGCCAACCTGATAGATTTTGGCAACTCTTTCATTTTTAATTTCGATATCAAATTTCTTAAGATGATCAAGGAATGCCTTTGCTAAATCTTCTCCTAAAATAGAAGGAAGACCGAGATAGTTATTTATAACATGAGCTTTGCATACCTTCTGACTTGAATGGTCATCACCAAAAAGTAATATTTTCTTATTTCTGATTGTTGAAGTAATAGCAGCACTGAGTCCGGCAGGACCGGTACCGATAATTATGATGTCATATTCGTTCACTACAGAAACCTCCGTAATTAGTAAATCCCTTTATTAATAATAATATAAACTTAATCAGGCAAATTGGACAACGGTTCAATTAGTCATTAATGTAAATAATATGTACATTTAGCAAAAATGCCCCCACAAAATATGAGTTAATTCTATCATAAAACTATATTTTGCACAACATAATTTTACACATTGCAATGAGAAATATTTTGTAAAAATAGTTTGATTTGACAGGAAGATAAGGAATTGAAGTATCGGATATTATGACAATTAAATAATCAGATGTTAAGTTTAAAATAATAGAGTTTTATGTTGATATAAATCTGTGTAAATAAGAAATTTGCATTATTTATAAAGATAAAATGTGAATAATATTATAAGTTATGATTGATTTAGAAATATAAAGATATCTTTAAAAATTTGATTTGGTTCTATTCAAAGAGTATACTATGGTTGGTTTCATGCAACATAATTGAAAAAGGAGTATGTATGTCAAAGAAAGCTAAAATAACAACAGGTATTCTTGTGGCAGCAGGAGCTGTTGCTGTAATACTGATATTGGTATTTGCTGTATTTACGGGTAAGAAGGTTAAATTATCAGATTATATATCAGTAAATTACAAAGGTGTTAACAATTATGCAACAGCAGAAATAAGCATCGAAAAGGATGAATTATATAGTGCATTAACAGATGGTGAAGAAGATACTGAATTAAAGGATCTTGCAAAGCAGTATGTAGATAAGATTGAGGCAAAGACAGATTCTACTGATATTGCAAATGGTAATGATTTTGAGATTTACTTTATTCAGCCTGAAGAACTTCTTAATAACAACCAGAAGTTATCAGATTATGTAAATAAAAATGTTGGAACAGATAAATGTTCATACAAGGCTGAAAATATTAAAGAGGGTGAGCAGATTGATATTTTCTCATTCGTAACAGTTGATATTAAGGGAATCAGTCCTGATGCATCATTAACACTTGTAAATAATTCAGATAACGAATTATTTAAACAGCTTCAGTTTACAGCCAGCAAAACAGATAATTTAAGTAACGGTGAGATGATTACAATCACTTGTACATCAGATATTCATTTAATAGCTGATCAGGGATATGTTCCTGCTTCAACAGAGACAAAGGTTGAAATTAATGGTCTTAGTACATATGTATCATATGCTGAGAAGTTAACAAATGAATATAAGAATAAGCTTAATGCAGCAAATATTGAAATGATTACAGATCAGACAGCTGATAAGACATTCAGAATGTTATATACAGCAACAAATAACGCTGACTATTTAACACAGGCAAATGAAGAGACAGCATCTGACATTCAGCTCATTGACACTTATTTCTTAAAGAGAAAGCCTTTACAGAATACTCAGACTGAAACAACTGAAGGGAATCAGGCAGAAACAACAGCTGCAGCTAATTCTACAACAGATAATTTCAACGGACCTGAAAATATAATGTATATGGTTTACAGTGCCACAGTTACAAATGGAACAGGTACAGAGAAAATCTATTTCATAGTAGAATATGACAACATTTATGTTGCAGCAGATGGCTCTCTTGGAAACACAACTACAGATTTAACAAAGAGCTACAAGGCATCATCAGATGGTGAGAAGCTTGTAAATGAAAATGTTAATTCTGCAAATAACATGAAATACTACGATATCATCAAGTTATAATTATCAGATTATAATATTTGAATTGTGTATCAGATAATAAGAAACATCCTATATGGAAACTAAGCATGCAATAGGGCAGCGGAAGTATCATATGGGATGTTTTTTGTTTTGGATATCGGGTGTTTTATAGTATCATATAAAGATATGAGTATAAGTGAAATATAACAAACAGGAGCACATATAGCAGATGAAGCGTAAAGAGTTATACAAGGGAATAGTAACAGATCGAATACATTTTCCAGCAAGAGCTGAGGTTGAGGTTATTGAAGCTGAGAATCCGGAAGATAACGGTCAGAGAGTTCTTATAAAAAATGTTATTCCGGGGCAGAAGATTGAATTCAGATTAAAGAAGCAGACTGCAGGTAATCTGGTAAATATTTTAGAAGAGTCTGAGTATGAGACAGAAAAGAGATGTCCTGTATTTGGAGAGTGCGGCGGATGCGTATATCTTCCAATGGACTATGAAGCTCAGCTTGAAATGAAGCGTAAAGAAATTGTTAGAATCATGGGAACTGCTCTCGATGGAATTCATAATGGTGCATATATGGGCGAGGGGGAAGCTCCATATGTGTCCGATGATAGTGAATACTACAAAGTGAGCGATGCAATATTTGATGAAATAGTTCCAAGTCCAAGTGTCCATGAATACAGAAATAAAATGGAATACAGCTTCGGTGATGAAGTTAAGGATGGGGAAATTGTAATCGGAATGCACAGAAGAAATTCAAAGTATGCAATTTCTCCAGCAGATGACTGTCTGATTGTGCATGAAGATTTCAACAAGATTGTAAGAAAAACACGCCAGATGGTAAATGAATCAGGTCTTGATTTCTACCACAACATGGCAAGAGAAGGAGTACTTCGACATTTGCTCCTCAGAAGAAGTGCATTTAACGGTGAAATTATGATTGTTATCGTTACAACAACTCAGGACATGGAGCGCACAGCTGAATTTACTAATAAATATAAGGATGCACTTCTTGAACTTGAAAATGAATTAGAAGGCAAGATTGCAGGAATCATGCATATAGAAAATGATGCCATTGCTGATGCTGTTAAATGCGACAAGCTGAATTTACTTTATGGCAAAGATTTTATAACTGAAAACCTTCTCGGTCTTGAGTTTAAAATTACACCATTTTCATTTTTTCAGACAAATTCTAAGGGTGCGGAAAGACTCTATAGTGTAGTAAGAGATATGGTATTCACTGACAAAATGATTAAGAATGGTGAAAAGCCTGTTATTTACGACTTATACAGCGGAACAGGAACAATAGCACAGATAGTTGCGCCTGTTGCAAAGGAAGTTGTTGGTATTGAGATTGTTGAAGAGGCAGTTGAAGCCGCAAAGATAAATGCACAGCTTAACAACCTTGATAACTGTGGATTCTTGGCGGGTGACGTTCTTACTTCTCTTGACGATGTGGAAGTTAAGCCGGACATTATTATTCTTGATCCACCAAGAGACGGTGTAAATGCAAAGGCGCTTAAGAAGATATTGAGCTACGAAGTAGAGAATATTGTGTATATTTCCTGCAAACCAACTTCACTTGCAAGAGATTTGACTCTGTTATATGGAGAGGGCTACAGACTTGTACAGGGAAAGGTTGTTGATATGTTCCCTGGTACAGGACACGTCGAGACGGTATGTTTGTTAACCCGAAAAAATGTCAAGTCATATGCGTATGTCGATGTGAACACGGACGAGCTTGATATCGGGAGGAGTAAAAATAAAGCCACGTACAAGGAGATAATGTCGTTCGTTGAGGAAAAGTACGGGTTCAAAGTCTCGGCTCTATACATAGCCGGGGTCAAAGATGAGCTCGGACTTGAAAAACAGTTCTCATACGAAGACAACGGCATGGCGGCAAAGAGACGCCCGAATTGCCCGAAGGAAAAGCGCGACGCTATCGTAGATGCGCTCGTTCATTTCGGTATAATATCCGCTGAAAAATCAAGCACTCAAAAACTCATTTTATGTGCTTGTTCATTGATTCTCTCAGCGATTCGAGCACATCAATCATTACGTATGCCTGTTCGGATGTGCACGAATCAATAATAGATTGAACCTTTTTTGACGCTACTGTGCTATTTAACTCAACAGAATCATACAGCAGGGCGTCGGTATGTACATTCAGTGTTTTTGCTATTTTGACAAGAACTGGAAGGCTAAGTTTCGTATTTCCAGTTTCTATGTGGCTCATGTGCGTGACAGATATATCTGACGCATATGCCAATTCTTCTTGCGATAGGCCTTTTGCCTTTCTATAATGGCGTATTCGCTGACCTATTTCGTAATAATTCATTTATTCACCGCCCATACAATTTACTTATACTTGAATTGTATGGGTATTTGGTGTATAATATAATATATTAGGTGGGCTTTTTTGTGCCTATACAGTTAAAGAACATGACAGAAGCGGCCCAAATACAGACAATCCAAAATAAATTGGAAAGCTATGGAGGTAATTGAGTATGAAGAGAAGAAAGATTTTTACTGCTGTTACGACAGTGGCTATGTCGCTTTTGCTTACTTTCTCACTCACAGCGTGTGGCGGGAAAGATAGCGGAACAGCGAACACAAACGGAGGAAAAACTGAATCAGGCAATGAGCCGATATCTTTGTCGCAGGCTGTGAATCAGAAACAAATATGGTTTGAATCAAATGGTACACCGGGAAAAGACGAATCCATTTCTAAGATTTTGTTGTTCAATGGGGATGGAACGGTTACAACGTACGGAGTTGTAAATAAAACATTCGCAGACATCAAAGATATGAGTTACGATGATATTGAATCAAAACTCGAAGAGTGGGACAAAGAATACTTTGAATTTCAGATTAACGCCATTAGAAATGATGCTAAGCAATATGCTGAAGATGCAGCCGGAGAACCCACAATTGATAAAAATTACAATGTAGTCATGGACGCACTGGATTCGGCAAAATATGAAGCCCCAGTTGCTAAGGAGTTCAAACTGCATATTGAAACCGATGATTCTGGAAATAACACAAAACAAGAATCAATCAGCTTTGAACGTCCGACACTACCTTATGCAGCATATAATGGCGATATCTTCGTAATGGCTGACAGTGGTGATTTGAACATCGAATTGAAGTATTCAGAGACAACATATGATTTTGAAATCGTTATGGGTAGAACTACTGTATATGATAAGGAATATGCGAGCCTCAGTGAAGATTTGCACTATATTGTAGACGACGAGCATCCGAGCATTACATTTGATACACCTGATACTGAAGGTATTGAGGTGGACTAAATGACTAAGTTGACGGAATGGATGAAAACTCATAAACGTCACATGGCGGCAATAGCGATAGCGATTGTCTCCTTTCTAATTGTGGCGATTGTGGCGTTCAGTAATAATGAAAATACAAGCATTAAAAATGAAAAATCTGACAAAGTTACAGAGACAAGCGATGTAAACTCTAAAGAAGGAGCCGACGAGGAAGTCAATGTCGACAGCGAACCTGCCGACACTACCAGCAAGCCTGCTGACAAGCCTTCCGACGGAAACGCCAACTCTTCCAGCTCCAACTCTGGAAATTCCAACACTGGAAACTCTGGAAACAGCAACTCCAACTCTGGCTCTTCCAGCAACACTGGAAACTCCGGCGGTTCCGACAAGCCGAGCAAACCTGCTCACCAGCATTCGTGGAAACAGCACACCGCACAGAAGTGGGTGTCCAACATGGTAACGGTTCCCGACTATGAGACACAGAAAGTCGCTGTAGGAACTCGCTACATCTTCGCCTATGACGGTTACACCACTACGAGTGACACCAACGCTGAAAACCACGCTATGGAACTCATCCTCGCAGGTCTCCCTGACAACTACCGTATGGAAACCATCTACGAAACGAAACAAGTTCAGGTCGGTTCCCATCAGGAAGACCATGGTCACAACGAGACCTATGTCGACTACGAATACTGCGACTGCGGTGCCCGCCGTTAATCGCAACTGTCCATACCACGGCTATGCCAGACCCCTCACGGGGAACGGCATAGCCGTATTTTCTTGATTATGGTTTGCATGTGCGTCCAACGATGATATTTATATCATAATTGGAGACTATAAACATTGACAATATACACGTTTGGACGTATAATATGTGATAAAAGGAGGATAACTGATATGAATGAAACGACAACTAAAACGAATATCAGAGGAAGCTCTGATGCTGTACGTAACATTCGAGAATTGTTTGGTATGACTCGCTCAGAGTTTGCGTCGTACTTCAAAATCCCGCTGCGTACTTTACAGCACTGGGAAATCGGGGACCGAAAACCGGCTTCGTTTGTTCTTGTTATTCTCGAAATGTATTTCAGTCTTCAGCAGGATAACAAACGTCTGAAGGAATATGCCAGTACGCTTGAGAGGCACAACAAAGAACTCAGCGAGTTATTGGCAAAGGAACATAATAAATAAGGAAAGGAGGTCATGCTGAGTGAGAGGGAAAGTAAAAAATTGTTTTATATACGTACGTGTATCAACGAAAATGCAGGTTGAAAACGGTGAGTCCCTTGAGGCGCAGCTGTACGAACTCCGAGCCTATGCGAAACGTGAGAATCTGAAGATTGAGCAAGAATTCGTTGACGATGGTTACTCTGGAAAGAACATCGCCGGACGACCACACTTCAAAGATATGATGGACGCCATCAGAGACGGAGCGCAGGTAGATTATGTTCTTGTATTCAAACTGAGCCGATTTGGACGTAACGCAGCTGATGCGTTGTCATCGTTACAGTTCATGCAGGACTACGGTACGAATCTTGTTTGCGTGAAAGACGGCATCAACAGCGAAGCCCAAATGGGAAAAATGATGATTGCCTTCATGGCCGCATTCGCTGAGATGGAACGTGAGAACATCCTTGAGCAGACTATGGCCGGTCGTGAGCAGAAAGCACGTGACGGAAAATGGAATGGTGGTCAGGCACCTTTCGGGTACAGGCTTGTGAAAGATGATAAAGGAAAAAGTCATCTTGTGATAGATGAGGAAGAAGCAGAAATCGTCAGAATCATATTCGATAAATTTGCTAATAAGGGCATGGGTGTTAACTCACTGTCTGGGTGGCTGAATACACATGGATATAGGAAAAACTTGAGAGGCAATGGGAAATATGAGCATTTCACTCCGAACACTCTGAAAACTATCATAGACAACCCCGTATATATAGGAAAGATTGCCTATGGAAGAAGACGGGTGGAGGCAATAAAAGGAACGCGTAATGAATATCACAGAGTCAAGCAAGACACATACGATATCCATGAGGGTGAACATGATGCAATCATAGATGAGGAATTGTGGAACAAGTCGCAGGATCGTCGCAAAAGTCAATCGAGACCGTTCCCGAAAAAGTCCAATGATAAAAGTCACGAACATCTTCTCACAGGTGCACTCATATGCCCTGTTTGTGGGAGACATATGGTGGCGAATGTATCAATGGGTAAACGCAAGAAAGACGGTACGCGTGGAAAAGCAACATACGCGTATATGTGTAAATATTCCAAAAAGCAATTCGGCCCTTCGTGTACGTTCACCAGACAGTTTAAGCAGGAACTTGTCGACAAGGATGTTATTGATATTATCAAAGCCGTGTCACATTCCCATGTATTTGAAGAAAGAATACGTGAAGAGCTTGAGGATGCAGTCGACATCGAAAAGCTACAGGCTGATGTTGAGCGTATGAAGAAAGCCATGGCGAATAACGAAGCTGCGCGAAAGATGCTGACACGCCAGATGGATAAGTTGGATGCGTTTGACGCCAGTTACGAGATGAAATATGAAGACATGCAGCGAAGACTGGACAAGCTGTACGCTGAGGCGAGTGCAATCGGCGCAGAGCTGGAAGACGCTGAGATAAAAGTCAAGAGCGTTGAGGAAAATCGCGTAACGACGGAAAGGGTCTATCAACTGCTCGATGTGTTTGAGGATGAGTTCGATGATCTACCGGAGGATAAGAAAAAGGAAGTCATTCATAGCATTGTGGATTCTATCGAGCTGAATCCGGATGCTGACCCAAAGAAACATGAGCGTATTGTGAAGAAAATACGCTTCAAATGCCCTGTGTCTTTCTATCACGATTTGCCAGAGTCAATGCGTGATTTATTGGGAATTACTCAGTTTAACAGGCTTGAAACAACGGAATATGAGTTCGAGGAAAATTCTCGGGATAAGGAAGATACCGTTGAGACGGTTGTACTTTTGGGTAGGAAAATGGTCGAAGATAAAAGCATTGAATATATGCACGTAGATTATGAGCCGGAAGACAACGAATAAATGCGTGGTATCAAGGGTTCTGCGACTTATGCAGAAATCAAGAAATGGATTAAGGAACAGTATAATGGTTCTGTATCATCGTTATACATTGCTCAGTGTAAGGATGAATGCGGCTTTGAGAAGCGTGAAAATTACAATACAGGAGCCGAAGGTCATAAGGTGCCGAAGTGCCCAGAGGAAAAGAAAAATTGATTCTGGAAGCATTTAAGCATTTCAAAATGATATAAGGTGATAAAGATTGAAAGACCGTCCGAAAGGGCGGTCTTTTTTGTATGCTGTGAAAAAAAATTTTAGCTGGATGCGTTACTGGGTAACACGTTTAAAGAGATTTTAGAATACCTGAACAGGATTTTTATAAGTATGATCCTAATAATATTTCTACTCTACAAAAATCCTTTAAATTCACTAATGGATATTTTGGGGATCAAGGAACGAGTAATAGAGTGCGTGTGATATATGGAGATAATCCTGCAAGTATAGGAAAAGAGTTTTATGATAAAATTGCTTTTGGTGGTATAGAAAAGGATTTATCTAACGGAAAAGGAAAAATAACTTATATGGCGGATGGAAGTATTATCACATTCAGACCTACTACAAAATCTGATAACTACCCCGGTGTAAATATTAATATTTCTAAAAGTACGGATTCAGGTGGTATAAAACAGCAAAAGATTCACTTTGGAAAGGAAGAAGATAAATGATGAAACAATATGATTTCAGATTTGATACAGCATTAATAAAATCCTTTATTGGAAAAACTTTAACAAAATATAAGCATGCAGAGTTTATGTATACCAATTCTGTTACAGCCGTATTAGGCTTTGAAATTGAAGATGTTGTATATGAATTAACCAATGAATTTGAGGCAATGGATTTCCTTACATTAGATGGCGAAGCGACGATATTTCGTATATCTAAGACTACATGGAATAATATTGATTCTATGATTAATAATGATATTAATGAAACCAATGTTGGTGAAACGATCAAGAAAATCTTATTGATAAATGATCATACAACCTTAAAGATTGACGAAAATGTAGCATATGATATGTGGGATACTAAAGCTATTATTTTCTGTTTTGAAAATCATGAATTATGTTTTGTAAAGCAAGATTGTTGGTTTTCACAAGAAATTGAAATATATAAAGGACATGCCTTGTTAGATAAAACGGGTGATGGCAATGGTATATTGGATGATTTTGATGAAGATGAAACAAAGAAGGCTTTTGTTGAAAGAACAATAGTTGAAATAAAATAAAAAAGAATAGTATCAAATATAACTAAGTAAGAATACTCTGAGCCAATAATCAGGGTATTCTTTTTTATATGCACTTTTATAGGTGCTATTTTGTATTAGTTCTATCTAATAATAGAGAATGAATTTGCCATACTTCTTTTGATAAATGTACAATCTGATTTTTTATACATTTTATATCATCACTATAGATTACACCAGTAGAATTTACTCGTTTAGCAATCTGATTGATACTACTGGCATATCTTGAAAGTAAGCCTTGTATCTCCCTAAAGGGTTGTAAATCAATAATAAATATATCAGCTTCTGAGACCAGAGTA
>OLNE01001505.1_pt1 | contig 16562 bp, 15 predicted proteins | sample 1672431 | NCBI WGS metagenome assembly OLNE01 (sample SAMEA3136685, study PRJEB25190) | human gut metagenome | reverse complement strand
GAATTTTGCGCTAGCCAATGTTTTCTATCTCCTCATTAAAATGTTAAAACTTCCGGTTTCTGAGCCGCATGTTTGTGTTCAGGTCCGGCATAAACGAAAAGTTTTGTGTACATTTCTCTTCCTAATGGTCCTTTTGGAAGCATACCTTTAACTGCCAGCTCAACAACTTTCTCAGGTTTCTTAGCCATCATCTCTTTTAATGTAGTCTCTTTCATTCCACCTACATAATCAGAGTGGTGATAGTAAATCTTCTGATCTAATTTTTTACCTGTTACTTTAATCTTCTCAGCGTTTACAACGATTACATAATCACCTGTATCGATGTGCGGTGTGAAGACAGCTTTGTTTTTACCTCTTAAAATCTTAGCGATTTCAGAAGATAAACGTCCTAATGTATATCCTGTAGCATCAACTACATACCATTTTCTTTCAACTTTGTCCGGGTTGGCCATGAATGTGTTATTCATTGATTTTTCCTCCTTGAATAAATTTGCGGCTTCCACAAATGTGAATGTCCGGACACATCTGCTTCCTGCCTGTTATTTTTGAATAATGTGTCTGCATTATCCGGGTATCGTTTTCTCTGACTTGTGGAGAATCATCAAAAACTCTGCCCTGCGGTCGGGTCCCAACCGACTGCATATATATGAAATGCTTTTTTGCACACAAAAAACACTCTTTGTCAGACTTGTATATTATAGTACAGCAGGCAGCCTGTGTCAACGATTTTTTCCTGCAAAAGTATACAAAAAATGTGCTGCCACACATTTTCAATAAACGCTGTGACAGCACATTTCTTTTTAAGTCACGCAGATATTCGCAATCCGTTCACGCTGTTTGCTTAGAACCGGATGCTGCCAAACATAACCTGACCACTTTTTACATTATAAGCCGTACCATACCATGTTACAGTTCCTGTATAGGCAAAATCTACCTGACCGTTTTCTACATACCACCAGCCGTATGCATTCTGCGCAAGTCCGGTGTAAGCAAAATCAATCTGTCCCTTCACTACATACCACCAGCCATATGCATTCGCTACAAGTCCGGTATAAGTATCATCTACTCGGCCGCCGCTTACATACCACCAGCCATATGCACTGTTTACCAGTCCGTTACAGTTAAAATCTACCTGACCGTCACTTACATACCACCAGCCGTTCTCGTTCTGACCGAATCCGGTATAAGCTAAATCAAGTACGCCGCCTTTTACATACCACCAGCCATATTCGTTGGCAGTAACGCCGGTATAAGATCTGTCTACTTCACCTTTTACGTTCGCATAATACCATCCGGTCTGCTCGCCGACTGTGATATATCGCAATGCATAGGTACGATTCAGATCCGGATCATCCTGTCCGCAGTTTGTGCAGGTTCCGTTTACATAATTATGACCTTTGGCTGCGATCACTTCACCTTTTCTGACAACCTCATCACATACGGTACAAATTTCATCTCCTGTGTAACCTTCTTCTGTGCAGGTTGCCTTTGCTGCACCACGTACTTCCGTCTTGTGACCAGCTGCCTTGATTACTTCACCTTTTTCGATGGTCTGACCGCATGCGGTACAAACTTCATCTCCTGTATAGCCATCCTCAGTACAGGTTGCTTCTGCTGCTCCCTGCACTTCTGTCTGATGTTCCAGTGTCTTGATGGCTTCACCCTTTGCAACGACTTCACCGCAGTTAATACATACTTCATCTCCGGTATAACCTTCCTCTGCGCAGGTTGGCTCTTTTGTATCAACCACAACAGTGGAAGCATGGTCACATACAATACCTTCTTCTTTGACTGCTACAAAGTAAATCACATCTCCGACTTTTACAGAGGTACTTCCATTTGCCACTCCGGTAAATGTAATGGTAGAACTTGCTGTCGCTGCCGGATTTACATAAGTTTCATCGGAAACTTTTGCCACATGCTTGTAGTTGATGCTTTCCAGCGTCGGGTTCATGATATAGTAATTTCCACTGACTTTTGAAGTGATCAGATATTCGCCGCCATCCTCGACTCCGGATATACCATTGACGAGTTCATATCCCGGGATTGGAGAATCTGCCGGGGCATTTGCAGACGGTTTATACAGTTCAAATTCACAGGTCAGTGCAGCCAGTGTGGAGTTTCTGTCATAGTATAATCTGGATGCATCGTGCCAGAAGTACAGATAACGCTGGCTTGTAGTGCCATAAAATCCAATGGTCTGATTACTTCCTGACTGCAGTTCAATGGTTTCACCCACATTCCGGTTCGGAATTCTTGGTGTTCCGATATTTAAGAATGTGGTGCTTCCATCGGTTGTATGTCCGGAAATAACATAGCGGTTTTCATCTACTTTTTTAAATGTATACAGATTATCGGAAATTGCTTTCTTATTCTCTGTAGTAAATGTTGCCACATCGGATGCAGCTAAAACTGCTTGTTCACTGGATGAAACTGTTTCTGTGACTAATTTTGCCACATGATCATATTTTTCCGTTCCGGTGGAAGGAACCAGCACATACCGGCTGCCATTCGCATCTGCTTTTGTAACGATCAGATAGTTTCCGCCCGCTTTCAGTTCTGCAGTACTTTTTACTTTTTTATAACCGTTGATCAGCTCATAATCAGACGCTGAATCAGACGGCATATAGATTTCAAAGTAGCAGTTTGCATCTGCTGTATTCTGTCTGTCAAAATGAAGCTTGGATGCATTTGTATGGTGGAAATACAGATATTTTCCTGCCCCTCCTGTGGAATTATCCATCAGGCTGAATGTATCATCAGAAGCGTTTTTTGTAAATGTGATCAGCGGCTGACTTGCTGTTACATTTGGAAGTCCGGATTTGCTGGAAGCTTTCGGACCCAGATAAATTGCCGTACCGTCTGCACCCATTGCTTTTACTTTATAAGTATCTGTGCCACTTCCTGCCTCCAGTGTATACAGGCATTTATTCAGATTTACTTTCTGCCCGTTGAAAACTGCAATGGCTGTGCCAAGCTGTGCACTTGTTTTTTCAATGGTCTCTTTTATATCTGTTCCATCGATGGTCACATTTGCGACTTTACTATCTACGGAAGAAAGATCTGTATCTGCATAATTTACACCTTTGATATCAACTGTTTTGGTCTCGCCTTTTTCAAGATCAATGACTTTGTAATTTTCAGCATCTGTTACAGTGATATTCATAACCACAGATTCATCTTCTGATGTGACAGTTACTTTTACCTGTTTTAAACCTGTGACATTAGATCTTGCTCTCAGTGTCAGTTTTCCATCCTTATAAGTTGCGCCCACAACTGCTCTGTTGGATGATGAAACCTGTACGTCAGCATCTTCTTTTAATGTATTTACCTTATAAGATACTGTTTGATCCGGTTTCATTACCGTAGATTTCACGACTTTGTCATTCTCATCGGTAAGCCATACTCTGTCGGTTGACACATTCGGTGCCACATCCTCAAATGCAAGTTTTTCAAACTGCAGTTTGTTATCATCATACTCATACAGAAGTCCCAGGTCACCATTTTTCAGTTCTGTAATGCAGGAGTATGCATAATGAGAACCGTTGGTCACTACATACGGATCGGACTGCCACTGGATACTGCCATTCTCCTGCACCAAGCCCAGCCAGATCCTGCCGGAATTGCGCGCACTTGTATCGGATGGTCCAGCAAACAGGATTGCTGTCTTTCCATTGACTTTCTTGGAATAAGTGATGGCTGTCAGCTGGCAGTTATTATTGTAACTGATGCCCATGGATTTCGGCCCAGACCATGTCGTTCCGTTATCCTCTGATACATAGTAAACATTCTGTCTGCGGACAAACATATAGACTCTTCCGTCTGCCTCTGTCATAACTGCCTCCGAACTGATCGCAGACATAGACGCTCCACGATGCCAGGTCGCACCATTGTCATCCGAATAAATTATTGAACTGTTCTTGTCTCCGCCGGTAAACTCATAACAGGTAAACATGATTCTTCCGGTGGATGTCACAATACCACGTCCCGGTCCAACCAGAAGTGTCTGCTCACTTTCCTTCTTTACATTTGCGAGCTGTGGTGCAGACCATGTGGCTCCGTTATCTGTTGATTTTACGATATAAATAAAATCCGTCGGATATGGGAAATATGGAGAATCGCCGCAGAACAGGTTTGTATCTACTGCATTTTCTCCCTCTATGCTCTTAATATTGAAATGATCATCGATCACATATCCTGCAACTGTGTTACCCTCATTGTCTTTGATCTCATAATAAGAATCTGCTGTTGCATCTGATTTTTTCTCCAGATGATAGCTGAAACTTGCCACGGAACGCAGAGCAGAGTTTGATACTCCATTCACGTCTTCTGTAACTGCTGCCAGAAGCAAATTTCCATTCGCATCATATCCGGTGCTTCCGGTCTTTGGCGCATAAGCCGCACTGTTCAGCCCGATGGCTGCCGGATACAGATCACAGGCCATATAGATGGCATCTCCTTTGGTAACCAGAGCCGCATCGATAAATGCGCTGGAATAATAGTTGAACTTGTTTCCATTATCTCCCAGATAATTTGCCACGGTGTAGGACCAGTTTTCTCCATCATCTGTAGATCTGGAAACAACCGTATCAATTCCGCCGCCATCGCCGCATTTATCCCAGCGGATATCTGTCGCTGCCACCAGTGTGCCATCCGCTGCGGTGGTCAATGCCGGAATACGGAATCTGGTATAACCGTTTGTGGAATTGTGCTCTCCCAGAAATAATTTTTCCGGAAACGGCTGAGACACGGTTGTGCCATTTGCCGGTCTCGCTCCGTCTCTTACATTGTTTGCCGCACTTGCAGTAATCGGTAATCCCCCAAATGCAAGAACGCCTGCCAGTAAAAGTGCCAGGATTCTTTTCTTGTTTCTCATATGCTCTCCCTTTCTGTTCAAGACCTGTCCGCAAATGCTGTGGTATTCTTCCTTTTCATACAATCATTACAACTTTTTTTGCATGACAGTTCTATCAATTTAGTTACTATAATTTCTATTGTATCTTAAACAGAAAAAAACTGCTTGGGATTACTTGCGTTCTCTTCAGCAGTTTTTATATAATTCGGAACTTATTCCTCTATTTCTCAGTTAATTTCCCACTTGGCCTCATCAGGGTCTCCGGCAGAATCTCATATTCCAATCCAATCATAGTGAGACCGTGAGCCGGTGCAGTCGGTCCTGCTGCTTTCCGATCCTTTTTCTCTAATATCGCTGGAATATCCTCCGGTGCAATTTTACCGATTCCCACATCAAAAAGCGTTCCTGCAATGATCCTCACCATATTATAAAGGAATCCGCTTCCGGTGACACGGATGGTCAGCAGATCACCCTGCTGTTCTAATTCGCAGGAATAAATCGTGCGTGTGGTGTCCTCTACTGCCGTATTTACCGAACAGAAACTTTTAAAATCATGTGTTCCCTCGAACCGTCTTGCTGCCTCACACATCGCCGGAATATTCAGTTTTCGATAAACAAACCATGTATCCAGCCGTCGCTGAGGCATCGGGAATTCGCGATTCAAAATGCGGTACTCATATGTTTTACGGCTGTTACAATGACGCGGATGCCAGTCCGGTGGTACCTCGCAGGAATTCTGCACTACAATATCCTCCGGCAGCCGCTGATTTAACGCATAGGAAATCTTTTCTGCCGGCATACGGGCATTCGTATCAAAAACTGCCACATTTCCATAAGAATGTACGCCAGAATCTGTACGGCTCGCACCGATCACCACAATATCTTCCTTCAATAATTTACTTAATTCCCTGTTCAGAACACCCTCTATCGTAATTCCGTTTGGCTGCACCTGCCACCCACAATAATTGGTGCCATCATAGGCCACCACAAGTTTCACTCGTTTCACACTCATCTTTATCCGTCTCTTATGTTATTATATAGAAATTCTAATCACAATAACCACTGCCAGATACAGTACCATCACCACATACGCTTTGTAATCCACAGAAATATAATGCAACGGTTTCATCTTTGTCCGTCCTTCACCACCATGATAGCAGCGTGCTTCCATTGCTGTCGCCAGATCATTTGCCCTGCGGAACGCTGACACAAACAACGGTACCAGGATCGGTACCATCGCTTTTGCTTTTTGAATGATATTACCCTCTTCAAAGTTCGCTCCTCTTGCCATCTGCGCTTTTTTGATCTTGTCCGCTTCCTCTGCCAGGATTGGGATAAAACGCATGGCAATGGACATCATCATGGCAATCTCATGCACCGGAACACCGATCTTAGAAAGTGGTTTCAGTCCTTCTTCCAAACCGTCTGTCAGCTTATTCGGTGTGGTAGTCAGCGTCATTACCGAGGTTCCCACAACCAGATACACCAGACGGATCGTAAAATAGACCGCATTGCTGACACCGGTATCTGTAATATGAATAAATTTCCAGGCGAAATAAGTCTGCGCTCCCTGTGTGAAAAACAGGTTACACACCGCAGTGATGACCACCAGTAGCCAGATTGCCCGCACACCTTTCAACATAAAGGAAAACGGTACATGTGACATCCGAATAATGGCTATCAAAAACAATGTCACCACGATAAATCCCACAAAATCATGAAACAGAAACAGAGACACAATGTACATCAGTGTCGCCACCAGTTTCACCCGGGGATCCAGCCGGTGAATGACTGATTCCGTCGGATAATATTGTCCAAGTGTAATATCCTTTAACATAACTTTATAATCTCTTTCTTTGCTTCCTCGATCGTTGTCACTGTCGTATCCACAGGAAATCCGGCTTTTTCCAGATCTTTCATCAGATAAGTCACCTGCGGGGCCGCCAATGACACCTGTTCCAGCTCTTGCACATGGGAAAATACTTCTGAAGGTGTTCCGTCCAACATCAATGTTCCATGATTTAAAACTACGATCCGCTGTACATAATTTGCCATATCTTCCATACTGTGTGATACCAGAAGCACCGTCATGTCCATCTTTTCATGTAATTCCCGGATCAGGTCAAACAGTTCATCCCGCCCCTTCGGATCCAGACCGGCCGTTGGTTCATCCAGGATCAATACCTTCGGATTCATGGCAATGACTCCGGCAATGGCGGCACGCCGTTTCTGTCCGCCGGACAATTCAAAGGGAGACATTTCCCAGTATTTCTCAGGAAGTTTTACCCGCACCAGAGCCTCTCTGGCTTTTTCCAATGCCTCTTCCTCAGAAAATCCCTGATTCTGCGGGCCGTATGCCGCATCCTTCAACACGGTCGTCTCAAAAAGCTGATACTCCGGATATTGGAACACCAGACCGACACGTCCCCGCAGGGATCGCAGAGAATAGCCCGGTGCATAAATATCTTCCCCGTCATAATAAATATGTCCTTCATCTGCTTTGATCAGGCCGTCCAGCAGCTGGATCAGTGTAGATTTTCCTGAACCGGTATGACCAATAATGCCAATAAATTCACCGTCGTGAATCTCAAGGCTCAGATTTTTTAACGCATGTATTTCATATGCACTGCCTTGTGCATAAGTATAACTCAGGTTTTCGATTTTAATTGACATATTGCCTCCACCAGTTCCTGTCTGCTCAAGATTCCATCCGGAAGCGGCAGACCTTCCTGCTTCAGTTCCCAGGCCAACCGGGTAATCTGCGGAACATCCAGTCCGTATTCCAACAATGTATCCACCTGTGAAAATATATCACGGGGCATGCCCTGCATCACTACATGTCCATCATCCATGACAAACACATAATCCGCATCAATGACTTCTTCCATATAGTGCGTGATCAGAATGACTGTCACACCTTTTTGCCGGTTCAGACGATGCACCGTGTTCAATACTTCTTTCCGTCCATTTGGATCCAGCATGGCGGTAGGCTCATCCATAATAATGCACTTCGGCTCCATCGCCACGACACCGGCAATCGCCACACGCTGCTTCTGTCCGCCGGACAGACGGTTTGGGGAATGATAGCGATATGCTGTCATGCCGACTGCCTCCAGGCTCTTTCCGACACGCTCCCAGATTTCCTCCGTCGGAACACCGATATTTTCCGGACCAAAGGCCACATCTTCTTCCACGACTCCGGCCACGATCTGATTATCCGGATTTTGAAAGATCATACCGGCTTCCTTGCGGATATCCAGAATGTTCTCCTCTTTTGACGTATCTTTTCCATCTACCCAGACAGTACCTTCGCTCGGTGTCAGCAATGCATTCAGATGTTTTGCAAAAGTAGATTTACCGGAACCGTTATGCCCCAGAACGGCAATAAACTGCCCTTCTTCTACTTCAATATTCACATCATCCAGCGCCAGCGTCACATCTTCTATTTCTCCCTGTTCATCCCGGCGTACAAATTTATGTTTTAACTTTTCTGCCTTAATAAATGCCATGTGTAAGAATCCTCTTTCACGCTTATCTTCTCATTTTCTGTGAATCATTACATTTTCACACAAAATAGCTTAAGCACATTATTCTATATAATCGTCAAACTTTGTCAGATGTCCCATCAGCTGCATCTGAGAAAAATCATTCTGGCGCAGTGCTTCGTACAGCACAACGGCCACCGAATTAGACAGATTCAGGGAGCGGATTTCACTCAACATCGGAATCCGCACGCATCTGTCTTTGTTATGTGCCAGAATCTCTTCCGGAATTCCGGCGCTCTCTTTGCCAAACATAATGTAACAGTCTTCCTCATAGGACACTTCTGTATACACATTCTGTCCTTTTGTGGTTGCCATATAAATCTTTGCACCCGGATTTTTCTCCAGAAATTCCTGATAATTCACATAAGTGGTCACATCCAGATCTTTCCAGTAATCCATTCCCGCACGCTTGATCTGCTTCTCATTCAAACGAAATCCCAGAGGTTCGATCAGATGCAGGCGGGTACCTGTTGCCACACAGGTACGCCCGATATTTCCGGTATTTGCCGGAATCTCCGGCTCATACAGCACGATATTTAACTTTGCCATAATCTATGCTTCCTTTTTCTCTGCACGAAGCTTCTGTACAAAACGCTCCATGCGGTCTAATGCTTCTTTCAACGCTTCCAGTGAATATGCATAGGAAATTCGCAGAAATCCTTCGCCGCATGCGCCGAAAGCGGTTCCGGGAACGACTGCAACTTTTTCTTCCTGCAAAAATCTGGTGGCAAACTCATCAGAAGTCATACCAAATTCCTTAATACACGGAAATGCATAAAATGCACCAAACGGCTCAAAACACTCAAGTCCCATCTCTTTAAAACGATGCACAAGATAACGACGGCGGCCGTTGTATTCGTCACGCATATGTGCCACATCCTCATCCCCGTTTTTCAGTGCGGAAACACCTGCATACTGGCTGGTTGTCGGTGCACACATAATAGCAAACTGATGGATCTTCAGCATCTGCTTTAAGATTACCTGCGGTCCGCAAGCATATCCGATACGCCATCCTGTCATCGCATGGGATTTGGACAGACCATTGATATAAATGGTACGGTCCCTCATTCCGGGCATTGCAGCAATGGACACATGACCTTCCTCTGTATAAGTCAGTTCAGAGTAGATTTCATCCGTAATAACATACAGATCGTTTGCAACAATGACATCCACCAATTCTTCCAGATCACTGCGCTCCATAACCGCACCTGTCGGATTATTCGGAAATGGAAGTACAAGAATCTTTGTCTTCGGTGTGATCGCTGCTTCCAGTTCATCTCTGGTCAGTCGGAACTGATTTTCTGCTTTCAGTTCAATGACCACCGGAACACCGCCTGCCAGTCTTGCACATGGCAGATACGATACATAGCTTGGCTGTGGAATCAATACTTCATCCCCCGGATCCAGCATGGCACGCATTGCAATATCGATGGCCTCGCTTCCGCCAACAGTAACCATGATCTCATGGTTATAATCATAATCCAGACCGTATTTCCGGTTCAGGAAATTGGAAATCTCAATTTTTAATTCTTTTAAACCTGCATTTGATGTATAGAAAGTTCTACCTTTTTCCAACGAATAGATACCCTCATCACGAATATGCCATGGTGTGTCAAAATCCGGCTCACCAACACCAAGAGAAATTGCATCCTTCATTTCACTTACAATGTCAAAAAACTTACGGATACCGGATGGTTCAATTTCTGTAATTACTTTTGATAATGGGTTTCTCATGGTGTCATCAGCATCCTTTCATCTTTTTCTTTTTCTGCCATAATGGTTCCGTGGTCTTTGTACTTTTTCAAAATAAAGTTTGTCTTTGTACTAAGCACGGACTCCAGCGGTGAAAGTTTGTCTGACACGAACTGTGCTGCTTCACGCAGAGTACGTCCTTCAATAGTTACCAGCAGGTCGTAGCTTCCGGAAATCAGGTAAACTGCATTTACCTCCGGATAGTTGTAAATACGCTCTGCAATCTTGTCAAATCCCTGTCCTCTCTGTGGGGTAACACTTACCTCGATCAGAGCAGTTACTTTTTCAATATCAGTCTTATCCCAATTGATCAGCGTATGATAGCCGCAAATGACATGATCTGCTTCCATCGCAGCCAGCTCATTTGCCACACTAAGCTCATCCTCGCCGAGAATAATTGCCAGTTCTTTGATATCAATACGACTGTTTTTTTCTATAAATGTTAAAATTTTTTCACGCATTGTCAGTTCTCCTTCACATTTCTCAACATTTTATAACCACTGGTTCTGAAGAATACCAGCATTCGACGGTTCTATATCTTGAACTCCATACCGTATACCTGAACCCCCGCCCGCAGCGGTTCTAAAAATCTGCGTTCGTCCTCGTTGATCACAACCCGGTCATTGTCCGCTGTGGCTTTTCCGATCACAACAGCCGGAATCCCCTGCTGCTTCAGATCCAATACCAGACGATTGCCATCCGGCGCAGCCAGCAACAGGCTTCCGGTGGACCCCAGCTGATATGGATTCAGATCAAAAAACTCACAGATTTCTACGGTTTCCTGCCGAATCGGTATCTTCTTTAATTCGATTTCCAGTCCGACGCCAGAAGCTTCTGCCAGTTCCCACAATGCACCGAAAATGCCTCCTGTGGTCACATCATGCATGGCTCTCACGCCAGACTTCACGGCGGTAGCAGCCTCCGGAATCACTGAAAAATACTGTTGAAACCGTTCTGCATCATCCAGAAGATGCCGTGGATATCTGGAGAGTAATGCCTCTCTGCGGCTGCGGGCAAGTTTTGCCGTCGCCTCTAGTGCGATCCATTTCGTCACAACAATGTCGTCCCCCGGCTTTGCACCTGTGGTAGTGGAAAGCATTCCCTTCTTTGCTTTTCCTACCGCCGCAATAGAAACAACCGGGCGCTTCACTGCATCGGTCACTTCTGTATGTCCGCCCAGGATCTGTACCTGCAATGGTTCACATTCCTGTGCAATCATCTGAACCATCTGACGCATCTGCGCTTCCTCAATCTCAGGCGGAAGCAGTGCTGTCAGCATCAGTCCCACAGGTTCCGCACCTCCGGCAGCCAGATCATTCAGATTCGCATGCACGGCACACCGTCCATCCAAAGAATCTTCCCAGATTACCGGGTCGGCAGAGATCACTGCTACTTCATCCTCTGCCACCGCAAAAGCTGCACAATCCTCTCCGATACCCGCTGCCAGCAGTACATCCGGACGTTTCAGATGCAATTGTTTGAAAATGGAACGTTTCAATACGCTCTCTGCTATTTTTCCCTGTTTCATAATTTATGTTCCCTTATTATTTCCGAATATTCTGTCAGACCTACTGTGCTGTCTGTGCCGGAACAGTTGTCTGCTGTGTCTGATTCTGTGTCTGTCCCTGCTGTGCAGAATCTGCCGGCTGCTGTGTCATATCTGTTGTTGTATCTGCTGCCGGCTGCTGCACTGCATTTTTCCACTGTGCCGCTGCTGCCCGGATCGTTGCCTCATTCTGGCTTGCAATCGCTGCTTTCATTGCCGAAACAGCTTCCGGATTGGCAGATGACGTACCTACGGCATAGATCTTCGGTGAGGCTTTGTATGTCGTCTTATTAAATATTTCCCGGCTCTGCTCCACACCGTCCACAGTGACCACCTTCCACAAACGGGCCGATTTTCCCACATGCGCACTCTGTGTCTGCGTGATTGTTCCTACTGCATCTGAAGAAGCCTCGAATTTCACACCCGGATCGGTAGTACTTAATGTCTCACTGGCAAAAGAAACTTTCCGGTTTGCAGCTCGGGTCTCCTGTCCGTAAATGGTAAAAGATACATTTGATCCACTGGCAGATCCTTCTATATAAATCGGTGCTTCAGTATTATTTTTAAACTTAAAATCTTTATACTCTCCGGCAATCGCCGCATCTGCGGAAGGATCCACATAACCGACGATCATGGAATGACCGGAACGCTCCGTCACTTCCAATTCTGCACGGATGACTGCATTATACAGGGTAGTAGATACCTGACAGATTCCACCACCATATGCATCCACAGTGGTACCGTTTTCATAGGCACCTGCCAGCTTATAGCCATTATCCGCATTAAACGGTGCCACAGTCTGATATACGGAAAATTCTTCTCCCGGATAAATCACACTGCCATTGATCTTCTTACTTCCGTTGGCAATATTTGCCTTTCTTCCGGCTGCAGAAGATGCATAATTCGTGCTGAAAGTTCCCAGTACATCTTTTACTTTTGACAGTTCCTCCTCCGAACCCTGCGGTTTTGTCACCTCTGCCGCCAGTTCCACGGTATTGTCATCCTTCCAGCCTTCTTTCAGGCTATCATCAATGGCATCCACGGATTTTTTCACATCCACAACGATTCCATCCTGCCCTTCGATGATCTTGAATGCTCCATTTTCACGGGTCAGACCAAAATCAACGGCTTCCCGGTTCAGTTCTGATGTATGATCCTCCAGATATGCGGTTGTCTTTTCTGCATCCACCATCAGCGGAAGTTTGAATACTTTATCCTCTTGTTCCAGATCTTTGCCCGCTTTATAACGAGCGATCAGGTTGCCGCTTTTTCCGTAAGCCACAGCCTCTTCCACACTCTCCTGATCTTCCCAGGTAAGTCCCAGTTCCTCTGCTGTTGCCTCCACAGAAACATCATTGATGGTAAGTGTAATAGTTTTATCCCCCAGATCCTGTACATAATCCTGTACCGCATCCACAGCTTCTTCCTTTGTCATACCGCCTACTGCAACATCCCCGATAAAGATCCGGTCCGCGATCACCGGATGTTCTCCTTTTTTTGCCTGTGCCGTCTGATGACCGAATCCCACTGTCAGCAACACGGCTGCCCCGAGAACCGGTAATACTCTGATCCATTTTTTCATGTTCTGTTCACCTTTCCAAATCATATCAGAAATGCAGATAAAATGCCGGTTACTACCATTGCCACCAGCACGATCAATACTACAATTGACGCTAACAGTCTTTTTTTCTTTGACCTTTTATACATTGTCCGAACCCTCCTGTTCCGGAATTCTTCCATACTGCGCATAAATCTTGTCAATCATACGCGAAGCCTCACTTTTTGTCAGGCTGTCAAGTTCAATATTAAACTCTATTCTATGATAAATCATCAAATGATTCAAGTCTCTTTTTTGTGCCGGAGTCAGCGGTCCCTGCTTTTTCACCTTGTAATGCAGCGGCTTTGGTACAAACAGTCCCGGCTCCTGCTGCTGATACTTCTGTTGCAGCATTAAAAACAGTTCTGCCGTTGCTTTTGCATCGTCCACCGCCCGGTGCGCATGTTCCCGGTCAATCTGAAAATATCCGCACAGTGCCTCCAGCGATTTTTTCTCCGGCTCCTTCAGTACTTTTCTGGCAATCTTCAACGTATCCAGGGCACTCCGCTCCAACGATATCTTATGATTGACTGCACATTGTTTCAAAAAACTGTAATCAAAGATCACGTTATGTCCAAGAAATGGCGCCTCTCCCGCAAACTCCAGAAATTTTCGCAAAGCCTCCTCTGCCTCCGGAGCATCCTCCACCATCTCCGACCGGATTCCTGTCAGTTCCGTAATCCGTGCATCAATCCTGCGATGCGGATTCACAAATGTCTGAAACGTGTCCCGCAACTGTCCGTCCACCAGACGCACCGCACCAATCTCCAGGATCTGGTCTGTTTTAACTTGCAGTCCGGTCATCTCCAGATCCACCGCAATCAGTTCTCTGATCGGTTCCATGTGGTATCTCCCTCCATTTCTGCTTCGCTGATTTCGGTAAATGCTGCTTCATTTGTTAACGGATCACGTACTTCATAGTCAAACAGTAACCACATCGGCTGTTCCTTCTGCCTCAGAGTTCCCCGTGCATCCAGCCAGTTAAATTTCTCCAGATGACAGTATTTTTTTTCCAGTCCATGTGCTCGCAGATAAGCGGATGTTTTCTTTTTCTCTAATGCCAGGTCCCGTGCCCATATCGGCCGGCTCTTGGATTTTTCAATTTTATACAGGTCAAAAATCAAAGCCTCTTCATAAGCCGCCCGATGTCCGGCATCCACACTCTCTGCAAATTCCAGTACTATTTCGGTCCTGCGCACACGGTTATGGCTGCAATCCAGATACCCATGACTTCTATAAAAATGTCCCATATCAAGAAACATTTGAAAAGCACTTGCATACCGTTGCTCCAGAACAGCCAGATATGTCAGAAACTGGCCACTATTATAATGAAGTTCCAACATTTCTTCCACCAGGCGGATTTCCAGCATCTCATCATAAGAAACCCATTTGCTGGCCAGCACTTCATACGGCGGTTTCGTCCGGTAGATCAGTCCATATTCGGATGCATGCTCATACATATAGGAACCTTTCAGTACTTTCAGAAATCCCAGCTGCAGCTGCTGCGGATGCAACGCATAAATGTCATCAAAAGACTGCTGAAATCTCTCATAATCTTCAAACGGAAGTCCTGCGATCAGATCCAGGTGCTGATGTATATTTTTCCCTGCTTTCACCCGGTTCACAGCCCGATACACGTCCTCTAACCGCATAGTACGGTGAATCTCACGGATTGTAGCTCCGTTCGTAGACTGTACACCAATCTCAAGCTGAATCAACCCCGGCCGCATATCAGAAATCAGTTCCAGTTCATCCTCGCGGAGCAGATCTGCGGATATTTCAAAATGAAAATTCGTAATACCGTTGTCATGTTCCTTGATATAATTCCAGATTCCCATAGCATGCTCATGCCGGCAGTTAAAGGTACGGTCCACAAATTTCACCTGTGGCACTTTTGCATCAATAAAAAACTGCAGTTCCCTGTATACAAGCGGAAGACTGCGAAACCGCAGCTTCTTGTCTACCGAAGACAGGCAGTAACTGCAGGAAAACGGGCAGCCACGGCTGGATTCGTAATAAATGATCCTGTGTTCAAAATCCTGCAGATTCGCATAACAAAATGGAAGTTCGTCCATGGGAAGCAGGCTGCGCAGGGGTTGGACCGCCACCGTTCCATCCCCTCGCCGATAGGAAATACCGTCGATTTTTTCCAATGAGCTTTCCTGTTCAAAACTGGTACACAGTTCGGTCAGTGTCTGTTCTCCTTCCCCCATCATAATTCCGGTAATCGCAGGATTTTCCTTCAGAAAACGTTCCGTCTCAAACGAAACCTCAGGACCACCAACCCAGATTGGCACCTCCGGCCGCAGCTTGTGAAATTCTGCCGCCAGTTCCCTTACATATTCAATGTTCCAGATATAGCAGGAAAAAATCAACACATCCGGTTTCTGGCAATAGATTTTTTCCAGAATATCATCCAGCTGATTATTAATGGTATATTCCGCCCGTTCTATCTTATGTCCCTGTGCTTCTGCATACGCCTGCAAAGAATAAACGGCCAAATTTGAATGGATATATTTTGCATTAATCGCGGTCAGTAAAATCTTCATCTAAAATCTTTCATCTCTTTTCTCTCTTTATGATCCGCATTCACCGATCATGTATCTTATTCATCTCAGTCTGAGTCAAATAAAACTGACTTGAACTTTTCATAAGTATTTCATACGATACCACAAACCCCAAAAAAAGTGAAGCGAAAAGGAATACAAAAAAATCTGCATTTCTCTCAGTCTGAGATGAATATGTCAGTTTACGCTGACCAGAATCACGCACCAGATTTCACGTGCGTTCGACTTGAACTATGCTTGCACATTTTCCCTGCAAAAGTTAAAATAATTTGTAACTATTCAAGAATTTTGAAAGGGTGATTCTCATGATTGAAAGAACAGATATTTTTAACATTAACTTCTATAAAAAAGAGCGGTTTCACGGCAGCTACAAAGGCATGCACTACCGCATTGAAAAATATGAACCGGAAGAAGGGGACACTGTGCTTCGGGTGACTGTATGGCCAGGACCTTATAATTTTGATACCACACCGGATGAACAAAAAAACTGCGCCAGCTATCCATTTACCGAGGATGGTCTGACGCAGGTATGTGATCATTTGAACGAATTTTATGCGGCACATTTTTGTAACTGAATCAATTCTTGTTTGTCTGTGTAAAGGGCAAATTTGTCTCAGTCGAGAAGACTCCCACTTCTGCAAGTGATGAGTAATAACAAGTCTTTCTCAGTGGGAGTACAATCTCCGACTGAGATAAACGC
>OLNE01001495.1_pt1 | contig 16600 bp, 15 predicted proteins | sample 1672431 | NCBI WGS metagenome assembly OLNE01 (sample SAMEA3136685, study PRJEB25190) | human gut metagenome | reverse complement strand
GGCGACAGCCCGATCCGCAGCCCCTACTATATTAATAAGGCGGACTTCGTCGCCTGCCATAACCCCAGCTACATCACGAAGGACTTCCCTATCGTGAAGGACGTGAAGCCGGGCGGCACCTTCATGATCAACTGCCAGTGGACGCCTGAGGAGCTTGCGCACCACCTGTCCGCCGACGCTAAGCGCTACATCGCGAAAAACGACGTGCAGCTCTACACGATCAACGCGATCGACCTGGCTATCGAGATCGGCATGGGCAAGCGCACGAACACCATCTTGCAGTCGGCGTTCTTCACGCTTGCCGGCGTGCTCCCGCAGGCCGAGGCCATCCAATACATGAAGGATGCGGCTACGAAATCGTACCTGAAGAAGGGCCAGGCTGTCGTCGACATGAACCACAAGGCGATCGACGCCGGCGCGACCGCGTTCGTGAAGATCGACGTTCCCGCCGATTGGGCGGACGCCGCGGGCGACGCGGCTGCCCCCGAGCTTGAGGGCAAGCCCGAGCTCGTCAAGCAGGTGCGCGAGATCATGGAGCCCGTCGGCCGCATGGACGGCGACTCGCTGCCCGTCTCCGCGTTCGTCGGCCACGAGGACGGCCAGTTCGAGCAGGGTGCGTCTGCGTTCGAGAAGCGCGGCGTTGCGGTAAGCGTTCCCAAGTGGGAATCCTCCACGTGCATCCAGTGCAACCAGTGTTCGTTCGTGTGCCCGCACGCTACGATCCGCCCCTATGCGCTCACCGACGAGGAAATCGCCGAAGGCCTCAAGCATATCGACTACACCCAGGTTGTGCTCGATGGCACGACGGTCACCATGGGCGACCCCGAGGCGCGCCTCGATTTGGGCGGCATCGCCAAGGGCTGGATCGCCGCGCGCCTGGTAGACAAGCTTGAGCAGGCGGGATGTACGTCGGGTCTGGTGGACCTGGGCACCTCGAGCGTCTATGCCATCGGTTCCAAGCCCGACGGAAGCCCCTGGCGCGTGGGCCTGCGCGACCCCAAGGACTCGATGAGCTCGCTTGCCGGCGTGGTGGAGATTTGCGACGAGGCCATCACCTCTAGCGGCCTGTACGACCAGGAGTTCGAGCTCGACGGGCAGAAGTACTGGCATATCCTCGATCCGAAGACCGGCTATCCGGCTCAGACGGACATGCTCGGTGTCACGCTCATCGGTACCGATCCCATGCAGGGCGATGCCCTGTCCACCACCCTGTCGGTCATGGGCATCGAGGAGGGTTCGGCCTGGGTTGAGAAGAACCATCCCGAGATTGCTGCCATGTTCGTGGACCAGTCCGACGAGGCGACGTTTGCCAATGGGTTTGAGTCGCACGGCTACATGGCCGTTAAAAATACGAAGTAGGACGCGATGAAGACGAGCGAGGCACAGCGTAGGGCTTGGGACGGTGGCCGTAGCGGACGGCCTGCTCCGGCGTTTGACGACGCCGCCCATGGGTCGCGCGGGTGGGGCATTCGTCCGGCCGACGTGGCCGTGGGCGCGACGACGCTATTTGCCGCGCTCGGCGTGTGCTGTGTGCTGTGGTTTGGCTTCGGTGTGCAGGGCGTGCCGGGAGTCTCGCTGGGCGAGGGGAGCGGTGCCGAAGTGGGCGCTGGCGCTTCCGAAGTCGCTTCGGGGACCAAATCGACTGACGCGGGCGCGGCGGGCTACCTGGATACTCAGGCGTCCAACCTCGATGCCGGCGGCCCAAACGTTCAACCATCTGGTCTCGGCGCTGCTGGCTCTGACGCCCAGTCGCTCAACCTCGATGCCGGCGGCCCGAAGGCACAGGCGTCTGTTCCCGATGCCGGCGGCCTGCCTGCAGCATCGGGCCAGGGTTCTGCGGACTTGGGCATCGACGCGGGCTCAACGTACACTGCCTCAGATGCCGGTGATGCCGTCACCACGCTCTATGCGGTCATCCAAAACTCCGACGGCTTCTATCAGGCGCTTCCCCTTAGTGAAGACACGACCGTTACAGTCACAGGTTCTTTGGGGACCAATGTCATCGAAGTGGCCGACGGGCGCGTGCGGTGTCTTGAGTCTGACTGCTCGAACCAGACGTGCGTGAAGCAGAGCTGGGTCTCTGGGTGCGGCCAGACCGTCGTGTGCTTGCCCCACAAGCTCATCGTGCAGGTGGTTGCCGACCCAGCAGACGCCGTGCCGCTGAGTTAGACGATGACTAGGTCCAATTGACCTCATCGAACGCGCTTTCTGCCTGTGGTGTTGCAATGGTGAAGTGCCGCACGCCCACTCGTTCATCGTCTGGGGGGCGAACTGCGTACTAACGGACAGGCGCGGCTATTACGAGCCACGTGTCGGCGACATCCTGATAACGAAAAAAGCCAAAAGTATGCGTTATAACTTTCACCAACGCGAAAAGGGTCACTTTCATCTTCTTGCCGACAGCATCGTCGCAGGTAGATGAGGCGGCTGTTTTCTGGTGCAAGAGCCCATTCCTCCCCACGGGCGGTATAACGCATACTTTTGCCGATTTCGGGGCACGGAGCCAGGGAAGGACGTTGAAAGCGCGGCGGAGTGGGACCCTCAGGGCTTGTTGACATCCCGAAAACGAAAAACGCCCGGGATGCGCGGGGCATCCGGGCGTTTGAAAGTCGAACTGGTGCGCCGTCAGGGATTCGAACCCTGGACCTTGGGATTAAGAGTCCCCTGCTCTGGCCAGCTGAGCTAACGGCGCACAGCGAAGAAGTACTGTACTCTTTAGAGCGTCGTGAGGCAAGCACAAACTTCCATTTTAGTGTATCTTCGCGAGATGCACAAATTTGCACCTACTCCGTGTGGTCTGTGTCCGCCCCCTCGACAACCTCGGTGCACTTGCACAGACGTCCCTTGCCCGCAACCCAGCGATCGAGCGCGGCAAGGATGCCGGGCAGGAACACGAGGATGAGTGCGATGGTGCACGCCGCGCCCAAGGAGAGGGTCTGGCAGATCTGCCCGATGGTGGGATCGCTGCCGAACATAGCGATGGCACCGCATACAAGCACGATGATGAGGCCGCTCGTCATGACGGTGTGGATGGAGCGCACGTATGCGCTCTCGAGGGCGGGCGCCACGCCCATGCGCGCGCGGGCGTCACGGTAGTTGCTCGTAAAGAGGATGCCGTAGTCCACTGTGGCACCCATGAGGATGCACTGTACGATGAGAAGCGCCAGGTAGTAGATGCTATAGCCCTGCAGGCCCGTGGCCAGCACGGTGAGGTACACGCCGCATTGCACGATGAGCACGAGAAGCGCAGGGATGAGCAGGTTGCGGAAGGTGAGGGCCACCACGAGGTAGATGGCGCCTGCGGTGAGCAGCGTGATGAGCGTGAGCTCGTCATGGAAGCCCCTACTCATCTCCCAGGCCATGGGACCGTCGCCCACCAGGTGGTATTCGCCCTTGAGGTTGCTCGCGCACCAGGCGTCGAGCTCGTCGAGGAAGCTGAACATCTCTTGCGAGCCTGCCTCGCCGGCGAATGTCACGGCCATGATGGAGGCGTGTTCGCCGCGCAGCTTCGCCTCGCCGTCTTGTATCTGCGCGGCCATCTCGTCGACGGCCGTCTTCTGCTTCTCGTCGGCCATGGTGGAGAACGCCTTGCTCGGCAGAAGCTTTTCCTGCACGAAGCCCAAAAACTCCGGGATGGTGAGGCGCACGTCTTCGGGGGCGTCGGCCTTGTAGAGCTTGAGCAGGGCAAGCTTGCTCATGGAGTCGATGTCCTCGCCCGAGGCGTACAGCGAGTACACGATGTTGATGGTGCTCGAGTCCATGCCGAGGTCGCCAGCCTGATCGCCGTACTCCTTCATGACCTGCTGAAGCTCACTTGCGCTGTATGCGCGCCCGAGCGTGTTGCCCCAGGCATTGACCGCCTCGACGCCCTGCGCACCCTCAATCTCGTCGATGTGTGCGGCGACGGCGTCCTCGTCGTCGTTGGAGTAGACGAGTACAACGGTGCTTGTGCGGGGGAATATTTGCGCGATGGGGTCTTCCTTGGCGAGCGTGTAGGAGACGCCCGTGTTTGCCTGAGCGATATATGCCACGGCGAACAGGAGCGCGAACGCCACGCAGGCCACATAGCGGGCACGCATGCTGAAGCGGGCCAGGCCGGCCATCGCGCGCTCGGGATGCAGCGTGGGTTTGGCCGTGGCGCGGATGGCGCGGTCGCAGCCCAGGATAAGCGCGGGCAGAATGGTGAACACGCACACGAGGCTGCAGATGACGCCCTTGGCGAGCACGATGCCCAGGTCGGCACCGATCTTGAAGCTCATGAAGACGAGCGCGAGCAGGCCCACGAACGTGGTGAGCGAGCTGGAGGTGATTGCCGAGAACGCACCCGCCACCGCGCGGCGCATGGCGGCGTCGCGCTGGTCGGCGCTGGGCCGGTCGGATCCCTCGGGCACGTTTTCCAAGGCGAGTTCCTGGCGGTAGCGGTTCATGAGGATGATGGAGTAGTCCATGGAGAGCACGAGCTGCAGGAGGGCCGCGATGCACATAGTGACGGAGGAGACTTCGCCCATGACGATGTTGCTGCCCAGGTTGATGCCCACGGCGCAGCCGATGGTCACAAGGAACAGCAGCGACTCAAGCACCGAGGGACACATGGCCAGAAGAATCAAGAAGAGCAGGCTCAGCGCCAAGACGAGCGTTTGCAGGGGAATGTCGCTGGAGTTGGCATCGTCGTCGGCGATGAGCGTGGTGGCCTGTGGGTACGTGCTCGCCACGAGGTCGGCAATCGCCGACTCAAGGCTGTGCTGCTCGGCGCTTCGGTAGTCGTAGTCCATGGCCACGACGTAGAGCGCCTTGTCGTCTTGGTTGTAGGCGGCATCGCCGGCCACGTACGTCACCGCCGCGACGCCTTCGAGCTCGCCCAATTTGTCCGTGAGGGAGGTGCGCTCGTCGTCATCAAGCCCGCTCACCATCACGCGCAGCGTGTGCGTGGAGACGGCGTCGGGCACCTCTGCCTCCATGAGTTCCACGCCTGCCTTCATTGACGAGCCATCGGGCAGGTACTTGGTCATGTCGGTGTTGACGTGCACGCCCAGCATAAGCAGGCTCACGACTGTCGTGAGCACAACCATGAAGACCAGAACGGCCTTCCTGCGCTTGACGATGAACCCGGCGAGCTTGTCCTTCATGGCCGTTCTCCATCCTTTTAGCTATGCGCCTTTTTATGCCTGGCGCGTGCGATGCGTGATACGGTCATTCTTGCACATACCAGGCCGTGTTAAGCTGTGTCGTGCAAACAATTCGTTTCGAAACTGACCTAAGGAGTGCTCATGAAGGACGAGAACTGCATCTTCTGCAAGATCGCTGCCGGCGAGATCCCTACCAAAAAGGTCTACGAGGACGATTACGTCATCGCGTTCGATGACCTCGAGCCCCTCATGCCTGTTCACACCCTCATTATCCCCAAGGATCACTACGCCAACATCGGCGACAACGTGCCCGAGGAGACGCTGGGTCATGTCTTTGGCGCCGTGCGCAAGGTGGCTGAGATCAAGGGCCTCAAGAACGGCTACCGCCTCATGGTGAACACCGGCGAGGACGCCTCCCAGAGCGTGCAGCACTTCCACGTGCACATGCTCGGCGGCGGCTGGATGCCCCGTCCCAACGACCAGGACTGGGGTCCCAACGCCACCAACGTTGCCCACCTCAAGGAACAGCAGGGCGAGTAGCATGGGTGAGATTCTGGATTTCAAGGGCCCGAAGACGACGGTCGCGTTTCCCGAGTTCTCGAACCCCGCCGCCGACAACGAGTGCGAGCTTGAGTACGACCCCAAGCCCGGCAGCGTCGGCGTGCTCGTGACCACGGACGCCCAGGGCGTGGCCCATTTCACGGTGACCGCGCCTGCCGATGAGGTCGGCGAGGCCATCAAGCAGGCAAAGGACGGCCTGGCTGCCTCGTTTGGTGTGCCTGCCGACGCAACCACGCTCGAGGCGATTCGCACGCAGATGGGCGAGGACACCTTCGATGCTTTCATCACGACGTTTGTGCAGCGCCACTTCTTCGCCAAGGCCCTGCTGCGCACCTCCGTCCTGCCGTTCCTCGACCCCGACCACCTGACGAGCGAGCCGCCGGTGGAGGGTCAGGACTACGTGTTCAAGATGGAGTGCCTGCTGCGCCCCTCCTATGAGCTCTCCTCGTACGAGCCCGTGAGCGTGAAGGTTCCCGAGAAGCAGGCCGTGACCTCCAAGGACGTGACGGCCTACCTCGACAACATGTCCAAAGAGCTTGCCACCTGGGAGAACGACCCGTCTGCCACGCAGGTCGAGCGTGGCAACCATGTAAGTCTTAACCTCGACTCCACGCTCGATGGCAAGCCTTTTCCGCAGCTTACCGGCCGCCACGTTCCCTACCTGGTGGGCTCCGGCCAGTTGAGTGACGAGTTTGACGACCAGCTCGTGGGCATGGCCCCGCGCGAGCGCAAGGAGTACGGCCTGTCGCTTCCCATGCCCGCCGAGGACGGCTCCATCAACTACCAGGTCGTGCAGGTCAAGGTGCAGATCGACGAGATCCAGCACAGTGTGCCGGCCGTCATCGACGACGGCTGGGTGATGAAGAACCTACCCGAGGCCCAAACGCTTCTTGGCCTTCGTAGCAAGGTCCGCACGATGCTCGAGCGTCAGGCCGACGCCGCTCAGCATGCCCAGCTCCTCGAGCTCACGGCCGCCGAGCTGGCGACGCGTCTGCAGGGCGAGCCTGACGAGCGCTATGTGGCCAAGATGCGCGACGAGCTGCTCTCCGAGACGATGCAGCGCCTGCAGATGCAGGGCCTCACGCTCGACGACGTGTTTGCCCAGCCTGGTTTTGACCACGAGGCCTGGGAGGCCGATCTCAACACTCAGGCCACAGACGCCCTGCGTCGCGGCCTGGCGCTCGACTCTTTGGCCGACCACCTCGACATCCAGCTCGACGAGAAGGACATCTCCGCCGTGGTGAGCCAGATGGCTCCCGGCCATGAGCAGGAGGCCTACCAGGGCCTTCTCGACTCGGGCCAGATGCCCAAGATGTGCGAGATGGCGTTGCGCATGCGCGCCAACGAGTGGCTTGTCGACCACCTGCCCAAGACGGTTGCTTCCACCGGCTCGGTCATCCTGGGCGGTGGGGAAGCGCGCCCGCGCACTGACCGTCCGGCTGGCGACGGCCCCAAGCTCACGCTGCTCTAGGCTGTAGCGCTTCCAGACATATGTACGAGAGAGGGGGTCGTCCTTGCGGACGGCCCCCTCTTTGTTTGCAAGCTTTGTTGGACGAGGCTCTCGGTGCCAGTGCGGCGCCGGCGCCGTCGGTACCCTTAGTCGCCGATGGCGTCGGGGTTGGAGCGTGCGGAGGTCCTTATCTGCTCAGGCTCGAGCTCGCCGAAGTTGGCGTCGCGGTCGTCGATGTCCACGTAGTCGCGACGCTGGATGACGCTCTTGTAGGCGGGGCGGATGATACGCTTGCCGCTCTCGAGCTCCTCGAAGCGGTGTGCCGCCCAGCCTGCCATGCGTGCCGTGGCGAACATGGGCGTGTACAGGTCCACCGGGATGCCGAGCATGTTGTACACGAAGCCCGTGTACAGGTCGATGTTGGCGCACAGGACCTTGCGTGTGCCCTTCTCCTCGGCCATGACCTGCGGCGTCATGCGCTCGATGTTCTCGAGGAGCTTGAGCTCGCGCTCGAACTCGGTGCCCTTGGCCAGACGCGAGGCGTACTTGTGGCAGATGATGGCGCGCGGGTCGGAGAGCGTGTACACCGCGTGGCCCATGCCGTAGACCAGGCCCGTGCCGTCGCCGGCCTGCTTGCGCACGATGCGGCGCAGGTAGTCGGCAACCTGGCCCTCATCGGTCCAGTCATCTACGTGGCTCTCGATGTCGAGACACATTTCGCGCACCTTGCGATTGGCGCCGCCGTGCTTGGGGCCCTTGAGCGAGCCGATGGCGCCGGCGTAGGCCGAGTAAGCGTCGGTGCCGCTGGAGGTGAGCACACGGCAGGTGAACGTGGAGTTGTTGCCGCCGCCGTGCTCGGCCTGCAGCATGAGCATGACGTCGAGCATGTGTGCCTCGTCGTCGGAGTATGCGTGGTCGGGACGCAGGGCGTCCAGAATGGTCTCGGCGGTGGAGAGGCCGGCACGGGGGCCGTGCCACACCATGTCGCAACCGTGGTAGCACTGCTGGATGGAGTAGTACGACAGCACGGCGATGCGAGGCATGCGCGAGATGAGGCTGAGTGCAGTGTCTACCTCGTGCTTGAACCCGATGTCGTTGGGCGTGGGGTCGGTTGAGTAGAGATGAAGCACGCAGCGGCTCAGCATGTTCATCACGTCTTCGGAGGGGCTCGTGAGGATGTGGTCGTTCACGAAGCCGCGGGGAAGGTCGCGCTCGTAGTCGAGCAGGCTCGTGAGCGTGGCGAGGTCCTGCCTGGTGGGCAGGTGGCCCGAGAACAGCAGGTACACAAGCTCCTCGTAGCCGAAGCGGCCCTTGCCTGCGGTGCCCTCGACCAGGTCGTTGATGCTGTAGCCACGAAGCGTCAGACGACCCTCGCAGGGTTCCTGGTCGCCTTCGTTCACCACGTAGCCGTGAACGTTGGAGATCTTGGTGATGCCGGCAACCACGCCCGTGCCGTCGGAGTTGCGCAGGCCGCGCTTGACGTTGGAGCGTTCGAACTGATGCGGGTCGATGCTGTACGTTTCAGAAAAACGCTCGTAAATGTCACAGGGCTCAGGCACCTCGTGCGGTTGCTGCGAGTTGATTGCGGTGCTTGCAGTGGGCTGTTGCATGGGTGCCTCTCCTAAAGCGGGTCAATCAAAGATAGAGGGAGTGAATACGCTGCGGCGGGATATGCAAGACCGCCGTGCTTGGCCGTGCTCGGCATGTGGTCTCACACGGGGACCGCAGCGTATCGTGGATTAAATGCGATGCATGAAACGGAAGACGTCCTCGCGCTGCACCTGAATCTGAACGTCGAGCTGCTCGCTGAGGGACAACAGGGTGTCGCGCAGGGTGTCGAACGTCGTCTTGGTCTCATCGAGGTCAACGAGCATGGTCATCGTGAAGATGCCAGACAGAATGGTCTGGGAGATGTCGACGATGTTTGCGTTGCATTCCGACAACGCTCCGGCAACGGCGGCTACGATGCCGCAGCGGTCTGCTCCGAGCACGGTTACGACAATACGGGTCTTATCCATGTGCGCTCCTTACGGCAAGGCGGCTGTGCCGCACGGTGGTGCGACGCCGGATGGCAAACAAGCCGATGGCGTCGTTTGAGTTCCCGGGGTATGGTGCGGGTTTGAATCCCGCGCACTTCGGGACCTTTATTCTAGCGATACGAGGACGAATTGCGTTAACTGCGTGTTGCGAACGCGAAACTTATATGAAGGCCGTTGTGGGCAGGTTGTGTCATGTCACCACATAGGGAAAAAATACGCCAATATGTACGTGCTCTGTACAGGTGTACCGCTTCGAGGCAAAAGGCCTCGGAACCGTCAAGGAGGCAATAATGAACAACCGCGCGTTGATCGGCCTGTCTGCCGCTGCTATGTCGGCCCTCGTGGCCACTGCAGTTGGCTGCGGCGAGCCCCAGCAGAAGACCTACACTCCTGCTGAGGAGCCCGCTGCCACGGTAGAGGCCCCGGCCACCACTGAGGCCGAGACCACCGAGACTGAGGCCGCTGAGCCCGAGGCTACCGAGGCCGAGAAGACCGAGGAGACCACTGAGCCCGCTGCTGACGAGAAGGCCGAGCAGGCCGCTCCCGCCGCCGACGACAGCAAGGCCGAGGACAAGGCCGAGCCCGCCGCCGACGACAAGGCTGAGGCTGACGCCAAGGCCGACGAGAAGGCCGAGCCCGCTGCCGACGACAAGGCCGAGCAGGCCGCTCCCGCGGCCGAGGCCGGCGCCCTGACCGACGGCTCCTACACCGCCGAGGGCAAGGGCATCGGCGGCACCGTGCCCGTGACCGTCGAGGTCAAGGACGGCAAGATCGCAACCGTGACCGTCGGCGACAACTCCGAGACCCAGGGCATCGGCTCCAAGGCCATCGAGCAGCTCCCCGACGCCATCGTCAAGGCCAACGGCACCGAGGGCGTCGACGCCGTCTCCGGCGCCACCGTCACCTCCAAGGCCATCTTCACGGCCGTCGAGGACTGCCTGGCCCAGGCGAAGTAAGGCCCCTGCAAGACGATTGTTCTCGCTTCCGGCGCCTGCCGGGTGCGGTATGCTTCACATTATCACGGCGTCCCCGGCCATGGGCGTGGTCGGGGGCGCCCCTTTGTGTCAGGAGTGCGCTCTGCGCATAGACAGCGAGGTGCTGCCCAGTGGAAATCTCAACGATGTTCAACCTGCTTGTCGAGGGTCTCGGCATGAGCATGGCCATATTTGCCCTGACGATTGTAGGTGCCATACCGCTGGGTATCCCGGTGGCCCTCGCGCGCTTGAGCAAGTTCAAGCCGCTGGCGCTTCTGGCGCAGTTCTATATCTCCGTCATGCGTGGCACCCCGCTCATGTTGCAGATGTTCGCGGTGTACTTCATGCCCTACTACGTCTTCAACATCCAGACGGGCGCGGGCTTCAAGTTCACGGCGTGCATCATCGCCTTCATTCTCAACTACGCCGCCTACTTCGCTGAAATCTACCGCAGCGGCATCCAGTCCATCCCGCAAGGCCAGTATGAGGCGGCTGAGGTGCTGGGCTACTCCAAGTGCCAGGCGTTTTTCCACATCATCCTGCCCCAGGTCATCAAGCGCATCATGCCTGCTATGGGCAACGAGATCATCACGCTGGTCAAAGACACCTCGCTTGCCTTCTCCATCGGTGTCGCCGAGATGTTCACCGAGGCAAAGGCACTGGTCGCAAGCCAGCGCAACATGATTCCGTTTGCTATCTCCGCAGGCCTGTACTGGGTTATCTGCCTGGTGATTACTGCCATCCTGAACCGCGTCGAGAAGAAGCTGGCTTACTACCATGACTAAACCTGCCGTTTACGCTGAGCACGTACGCAAATCGTTCAACGGGCGCGAGGTCCTGCATGACGTCGACTTCCACATCGATCCCGGCGAGGTCGTGACCCTTATCGGCCCCTCGGGCGCAGGCAAGTCCACGCTTCTGCGCTGTCTGACGCTGCTCGACACATTCGACGGTGGTTCGTTTGGATACGGTGACCTCGAGGTTTGCGGTGCTGCCTCTTCCACCGAAGGCAAAGCAACCTACACCAAGGCTGCCATGGCTCAGGCGCGCATGAAGTTCGGCCTGGTGTTCCAGAACTACAACCTCTTCCCGCACATGACAGTGCTCAAGAACGTGACCGATGCCCCTGTGCGCGTCCAGCGTCGCAGCCGCGACGAGGTCGAGGGCGAGGCGCGCGAGCTTCTTGCCCAGCTCGGTCTCGCCGAGCATGCCGACAAGGTGCCCTGCCAGCTTTCGGGCGGCCAGCAGCAACGCGTGGCCATCGCGCGCGCCCTGTGCATGCGCCCCGAGGTTATCTACTTTGATGAGGCAACCTCGGCTCTCGACCCCAAGCTTACGGCTGACATGCGCGACCTTATCCGTCGTCTGTCGAGCCAGGGCATGGCCGTGGGCATCGTCACGCATGAGATGGGTTTTGCTCGTGACGTCTCCGACCGCGTGGCATTCCTCTACGATGGCAGCATCGCCGAAGAGGGTTCGCCTGACCAGGTGCTTGCCAACCCCAAGACCGATTTCGTCCGCGAGTTTCTGAGCCGCGCCGAGGACTAGGTAGACCCTCGACCTTATGGTTACCCTGCGGATGCGCGACGGGGTAGCCAGAAGCTGGTATCGGGCGGTATAGTTATTCAGCCTATTGTTGCCAAGGAAAGGGAGAACACCATGCGCATTGCCATCGCTTCGGACCATGCAGGATACGAGCAGAAGGCAGCGCTTGTGCCTTTCCTGCAGTCGCTGGGCCATGAGGTCATCGACCTGGGTCCCGATAACGCCGAGCGCGTTGACTATCCCGATTACGCCGTGGCGGTAGGCAAGGCCGTCGCCGCAGGCGAGGCTGACAAGGGCGTGCTTGTGTGCGGCACTGGCATCGGCATGGCGGTTGCGGCCGACAAGGTGGCCGGCGTCCGCGCTGCCAGCATCACGAGCCCCGAGTTCGCCGAGCTGTTCCGTCGTCACAACGACGGCAACGTCATCGCCCTGTCCGGCCGCTTCGTCTCCCTTGAGGAGAACGAGCGCATCCTCAAGGTCTTCCTTGTCGCAGAGTTCGAGGGCGGCCGCCATGCGGGTCGCGTTGCCAAGATCATGGAGCTCGACCTTGCTGGCAAGGTGGCCGAGAAGGCTCATCCCCACGTCACGCCACTGCGCTCCTCGCTTGCCGAGAACCTCGATAAGGCTGTCGAGGCCAAGCTCGGACCCGTCGACAAGGCATAAGGCATTATGACGTGCGATAAGCGTCCCAGCTGGGACGAGTACTTCATGCAGATTGCCGACGTTGCGGCCACGCGCTCCACGTGCCTGCGCCGTCATGTGGGTGCCGTCCTCGTGAGCAACGATCACCGGATTCTTGCAACGGGATACAACGGAGTGCCGCGCGGTATCGAGCACTGTCTTACGCGAGGTTGCCTGCGTACTGAGCTCAACATCCCCAGCGGCACCAAGCACGAGCTGTGCCGAGGCCTCCACGGTGAGCAGAATGCCATCATCCAGGCCGCGCGTCACGGCGGCGTGGCCCAGGATGGCTCCACGCTCTACTGCACAACGTACCCGTGCGTGCAGTGCGCCAAGATGCTCATCAACGCCGGCGTCAAGCGAATCGTGTTTCGAGAGTCCTACCCTGACGAACTTTCAACCTCCCTTTTGCATGAAGCTGGGGTCGTTGTAGAGAAATACGAGGATAAGGCCCTATAGACTCGAAATGGGTCATGCGGCGGTTTGTGTTGAATTCGGGCAAACTACCTCAAAGATGGCTTAATTTGCCGTTTTTTTGATTGCTTGAAGGCGGTAGAGAGGCTAGCATTCTGCCTTGGCGTTTCGGCACAGCGGAAAGGCGTGATGGTTGGTGGAGCATACAGTGGTTGCCGTTGTCTGCGCACTGTTGGCAGGCGTGGCGAGTTCGGCTCCTTATGCCGTTGGCCTGGCGGTGTCGAAGAAGAAGCGCGACGGCTCCATTCTTCGGCTCGTAGGTGCCGCTTGCGTTTCTGTGGTTGTCATTGCCGTGTCGGTACTGGTAGCCTACGTCGCGATACGCGAGGAGCTCTTCCTTTTCGCGTGCGTGCTGGTTGCGGCGTTCCTTGCTGCGACGGTTGTAAGTGTCGTCCTATACGGTCGCAAACCTCGTCCGTAGACGTGTGAGGAGATATAGATGGAAGAGTTACTCGCGAGCATCAGTGAGGAAATCAACGAGGTCGTTCATGAGTTCCTCCCACGCTTCATTGTGGGCGGCGGCCAGGCCGGCCTGACCCAGTACATCTTCTGGATGTGCGTCGCCATCGTTCTTATGCTGGTTGTGCTCTTTGCAGCCAGGGGCCGTCTGTCGCTGGTTCCCCGTGGCCGCTTTGTGAACGGTGTTGAGTACGTGGTTGAGTACGTCCGTGAGGACATTCTCAAGGGCAACCTGGGCAAGACGGCTGACAAGCACGGTCCCTTCCTGCTTACCGTGTTCTTCTTCATCCTTTTCAACGACATCGTCGGTGTTATCCCCGGCTGCAAGCCTGGTACGGGCACCATCGGCGTCACCGTGGCACTCGCTCTGTGCTCCTTTGTGTATTTCATCCGTGTCGCCGTCAAGCACATGGGTGCTCTGGGCTACATTAAGTCCCTTGCTCCTGCTGGCGTCGCCTTCCCGATCAACGTTCTGGTCGGCGTCATCGAGGCCTTCTCCACGTTCCTGCGCCTCGTCACCCTCGCCGTCCGACTCTTCGCCAACATGTTCGCCGGCCACATCTGCCTTGCGGCCTTCGCGATTCTGACGAGCAGCTTCTTCGGCGTGCTCATCAGCGCTGGCAACCCCGTTGGTCTGGCAAGCATCGTGTGGATTGCCATCCTCACGGTTGTCTACGCCATCGAGCTCGTCGTGGCCGTCATCCAGGCCTACGTCTTCACGGTTCTTTCCGCCGTGTACGTGCAGCTCGCTGAGTCTGAGCACTAAGCCTCGACTCAAGGTTCATTGTTCTGCCCGGCGTCGCGCCGGTTTTGGTTGGTCACTTCGGTTGCAAAACGCAGCCGATGACATAGGAGTGTTTTCTGTAGGTATTCGCCCAGCATAGGGCTGGGCGGCCGTCCTTTTAGGAGGAATCATGGGCGTTATCGGTTATGGTCTCGGTGTTATCGGTGCCGGCCTCGGCATTGGTCTGGCTGCTTACGGCGCTGCCACTGGTATGGCTCGCCAGCCCGAGGTTCAGGGTCGTCTGTTCACCGTGTTCATTCTGGGCGCCGCCTTCGTCGAGGCTCTTGCACTCATCGGCTTCGTTGTTGCCCTCATTAAGTAAGTAATTCTTTTACCTGAATGTCGGAAACTTCGAAACACGATGGAGGTGAGTCAATGAGCAATTGCAAAAACGGTGCTGCGGCACTTGCTGCTGGTGCCGTTGCCCTGGCTGCCCCCTCGCTCGCTCTTGCAGAGGAAAACTCTGATCTGGGTATCGGTATCCTGATTCCCAACCTTTCTGAGTTCATTCCTGCCCTCATTGCCTTCCTGGTTATCTGGGTGGTTCTTGCCAAGTTTGCTTGGCCGATGATTGTCGGCATGCTCGACAAGCGTCAGGAGACCATCAAGAACAACCTCGATGAGGCTGAAGCTGCCAAGATCGAGGCCCAGCGCTCCCTCGAGGAGTACAAGAAGCAGCTCGCTGACGCTCGTCGCGAGGCTGCCGGCATTGTCGACGAGGCCCGTCGCGCTGGTGAGCAGGTCAAGGCTGACATCACGGCTCAGGCTCAGGCTCAGGCTGACGAGATGATCGCTAAGGCTAAGAAGTTCATCGAGAAGGAGAAGCTGGCCGCTATTGCCGACCTGCAGTCTTCTGTCGCGGATCTCTCTGTTGCCGTTGCCGGTCGTTTCATCGGTGAGGGTCTGTCTGACGCCGATCAGCGCAAGTTGATCGAGAAGTACGTCGCGGAAGCGGGTGCTCTCGATGCCAACTAAGCGCATTCTGGTCAAGCAAGAGGTAGCAACCTACGCCCAGTGCCTCCTTGAGGCTGCGCAGGTGGCGGACCGTGTCTTCGAGGACATCGAGGACATCAAGAACGTCCGTGTCGCTGTCGTCAAGTCTTCCCAGGTGCGTGAGTTCCTGCAGAACCCCAATGTTCCTGCAGAGAACAAGTCGGCATTCGTCAAGGATGCTTTCTCTGGGTTTGCCCCGGAGGTCGTCAGCGTCGTGGCCGTTATGGCCGAGCGCGGCGACATGAAGCTCCTTGGCCGTGTTGCCGTCGCTTATGAGGCGGCTGCGGAGAAGGCCCTCGACATGGTGGTCGTGGATGTCACCACGGCCGTGCCGCTCGACGACCATCTGCGTGACGTTATCAGCAAGAAGCTTTCGGCCGACCTTGGTCATGGCGTGCGCCTCAACGAGAGCGTCGACGCCTCGATTCTGGGAGGCTTCATCATCAGCACCCACGGCAAGCGTATGGACGCTAGCGTCAAGACGCAGCTCAACCATGCTCGCCAGGTGCTCAAGACCGCATCTACCGGAGGTGAAGAGTAATGGCGGAAATTACCGCTGCGAACATCGAGGCTGCCCTTAAGAAGCAGCTCGATTCGCTGAACACCACGGTTGATACGCGTGAGGTTGGTACGGTTATCCAGGTTGGCGACGGCATCGCCCGTATTGAGGGTCTGCAGGACGCTATGGCCGGCGAGCTCCTCGAGTTCGTGAGCGCCAGCACTGGCAAGAAGGTCTATGGCCTTTCCCAGAACCTGGAAGAGGATGAGGTTGGCGCCGTTCTTCTGGGCGACGTCGCCGTTATTAAGGAAGGCGACGAGGTCCACACGACCGGCCGCATCCTTGAGATTCCTGTCTCCCGTGCCATGCTCGGCCGCGTCGTCAACCCGCTTGGCGAGCCTATCGACGGTATGGGCCCCATTGAGGTCGAGGGCTATCGCCCCATCGAGTTCAAGGCTCCCGGCGTTATGGCCCGTAAGGGTGTTTGCGAGCCCGTTCAGACCGGCCTGCTCGCTATCGACGCGATGATCCCGATTGGCCGCGGCCAGCGCGAGCTCATCATTGGCGACCGTAAGACTGGTAAGACCGCTGTCGGTATCGACACGATCATCAACCAGAAGAACGAGAACATGATTTGCGTCTACGTCGCCGTTGGCCAGAAGGCCTCGACGGTCGCCGCAATTCGTGAGACGCTTGAGAAGCATGGTGCTCTCGAGTACTCCATCATCGTTTCCGCTTCTGCTTCCGACGCCGCCCCGCTGCAGTTCATCGCCCCCATGGCTGGCGCTGCAATCGGCGAGTACTTCATGTACAACGGCAAGGACGGCAAGCCCGCTGGCAAGGACAACCCCGGCGGCCATGTTCTGTGCGTGTACGACGACCTGTCCAAGCAGGCCGTTGCTTACCGTCAGATGTCGCTGACGCTCGACCGTCCCCCGGGACGCGAGGCTTACCCTGGCGACGTCTTCTACCTGCACTCTCGTCTGCTCGAGCGCGCCGTTAAGCTGAACGAGGA
>OLNE01001493.1_pt1 | contig 16602 bp, 10 predicted proteins | sample 1672431 | NCBI WGS metagenome assembly OLNE01 (sample SAMEA3136685, study PRJEB25190) | human gut metagenome | reverse complement strand
GTCTTAATTTCCGGAGCTATGCTGAGTAGAGTGGGATTTGGGTTTGTAGAAGGTTTGTATTTAGCACCATTTGGGATAGGATATCTTCTATCGATATCTAAAAAAAGTGATATAAAGAGAATAGCTTTAGTTTTTGTAGCGGTAGTAATAGGATATTTAACTGGCGGTAGTAAGAAGATAGATATTATACTTTATATTTCATTAGCAACAGTAATATTGTTATGTAAAATTATTTGTAATGCTTTAAATAAAGGGTTGAAAAATAGAATTTCATTTTTAGCTATTGTTGTAACTGCTATATCAGTAGGGTTATTAATAGGAGAACAAAGCTTAGAAATAAATTTAGTATTTTCTTTAGCAAAATCTATAGTTATAATACCTATATTTTATATTCTTAATTATGCTATTGGATGTATGCAAGAAATAAATACCAATTATTTTTATTCTACAGAAGAGTTAATTAGTATTGCTATATTAAGCTGTCTTGTTATAGCGGGAATAGGTAATTTTGTTATATTTGGAATTGAAATAAGAACTATAATAGCTTTAGCTATGGTGATAACAATTGCTTATGCAGCAGGAAGTAACGTTGGAGCTATATTAGGTGTAACAATGGGAATAATAATAGGAATTGCTAATAATGATTTGCTTATATCAACAACTATGTATTCAATTTGTGGGTTGATTGTAGGTGTATTTAAAGAGACAGGAAAGAGCTTCTCAATATTAGCTTATGTTATATCTATGTTTATGATGGAAGCGTATACGGGTAAAATAAGTATTCAATTTGGTATAGAAGTTTGCCTTGCAGCAGTAATTATGTTTGTTGTTCCGGCAAATGTTATTAAAGAAATATTAAGAGAACTTAGTAATGATGAAAAAAGTAATGTAATAAGTGATGCACAAGTTGAAGGTATTAAATTAGAGTTTGTAGATAGACTAGAAGCATTGAGAGGGTCTTTATCAGCGGTAGCAACATCTATTGAAGATTTATCAGGTAATGAAAAATTACTTATGAAAAATAAAGGAGCTGCTATGATAGAAAGTTTGGCAGATCGAGTTTGTCAAAGCTGTGAAATGAATAGTAAGTGCTGGGGAAGAGAGTTGCATAGTACTTTTTCAGAGTTTGGAGAACTTATGTTAAGCTGTGAAAATAAAAATGTATATTTACCTAAAAAATTAGATTTAAAATGTGTAAAGAGAACTACGTTATTAAAGAGCGCAGAAGATTTATTTTCAACTTATACAGTTAATGAAGCTTTAAAATCTAGATTGATAGAAGGCAGAAAAGTTATAGCTAATCAAATAAATAATATGTCTATAACGGTATCTGGGATTCTTAGTGATTTTAATAGTAATGTAAATAGTTGTTTAGAAATTGATAAAGTCTTAAGAAAGACATTGGCTAAAAATAAAATTAGATACAATAATATTTATTCCTATACTGATAGAAAAGGGCGTTTAAAGATTAAAATAAAAATAGACAGTTATGATGGTGAAAGTTATTGTAGAAAATATATATTGCCTATTATTAGTGAATTTGTAAGAACACCATTAAGTATAGCTCAAGATGGGTGTACTGTTGATCCAGAAACTAATGAATGCTCAATAGTTATGGAAGAAACTTGTAAGTATAATGTTTCTTCATTTGTAGCTTTTAATGTTAAGGATGGAGAGAAATATTCAGGAGATAGTTATAGTTTTGGAAAGAATAAGGTAGGCGAATATGTAACAATATTAAGTGATGGAATGGGCTCAGGACCGGAAGCAGGTTTAGAAAGTGAAGCAGCTATTGAATTAATAGAAAAGTTTAATGAAGGTGGGTTTAGTGAAGCAACTACATTAAATGCAGTAAACTCTATTATGGGAATGAAGTTTAGTGAAGATGAAAAATTTACTACATTAGATATGAATTCAATAGATTTATATACAGGTGAAGCTCAGTTTATAAAAGTTGGAGCAAGTATGAGTTTTATTAAAAGAGGCAGCGAAATCGAAGTTGTTGACAGTACAACTTTGCCTTTTGGAATTGTTGATGATATTGATATTAAGCCTGTTAAGAAGAAAGTTAAAAATGGAGATATAATAGTAACTATTAGTGATGGAGTTATAGATATTGATAAAGATAATGTTGGTGAATATACTTGGATAGTTAATTATTTAAAAGGTGAACAAGTAAATCCGGAAATTTTAGCAAGGGAAATATTAGAACAAGCTAAAAGAAAAAGTAACGGAAGGGTTTTGGATGATATGACAGTAATAGTTTCAAAATTATATTCAACTTATTAATAAAAGTGCTCTTAGGAGCACTTTTATTATCTTGATAATAGATTTAAACTTGAAATAAATGTATAAACTTAAGATATAGAATGTTTACATTGAAATAGGGTAAATGTATTATAGATTTATAAATAAATAAATAGGAGAATATAAGTGTTAGATAAAGTAATAGAATATATAAATGATAATGAACTTATTAAAGCTGAAGATAAAATATTAGTGGCTTTATCAGGAGGACCTGATTCAGTTTGCATGTTACATATATTATATAAGTTAAAAGATATGCTTAATATAGAATTAGGTGCAATACATATAAACCATATGTTAAGGGGGGATGAATCAGATAAAGATGAAAAATATATAGGTAATTTATGTAGTGAATTAGGTATAAATTATTATGTAAAAAGAATAGATATAGAATGTGTAGCTAATGATACTAATGTTTCCTTAGAAGTGGCTGGAAGAAATGAAAGATATAGAGCTTTTGAAGAAATAAGAGAAAAGCATGGATACAATAAAATAGCTGTAGCACATAATGCAAATGATCAAGCAGAAACAGTTCTTATGCGTATGATGCGAGGAACTGGACTTGAAGGATTAACAGGAATAAAAGCAAAAAGAGAAGATGGTATTATAAGGCCTATATTATGCTTAAATAGAAAAGAAATAGAGGATTATTGTGAAGAAAATAAACTTAATCCGAGAATAGACCAAAGTAATCATGAGAGAATTTATAGTAGGAATAGGGTTAGATTAGATATAATTCCATATATGAAAGAACATTTTAATGAGGATATAGTTGAGACTTTAAATAGAATGGTATCATTATTACAAAAAGATAATGAATTTATAGAAGAATATTCCAAAGAATGTTACAATAAATATTGTAAAGTTAAAGCTAAACAGTTAGAAGTATCAAAAAAATTATTTGTAAATGAAATGGAAGCTGTAGTTACTAGAGTTATAATAAAAGCTTTTAAAGAAATTTCTAATTGTCATCAAAATTTCGAGATGAAGCATATATACGAGATTGTTAATTTAGCTAAAAATTCAACAGGAAAGAAAATAAACTTAACTAATAATATAATATGCAAAAACTCATATGGAGATCTTATATTTAAAGTTAATGAAAAAAATATTATTGATGATAAGATCAGCGAAGTGCGAATAAATAAAAATAGTATTTTGAATGATATTGTATTTGAGGAATATAATATTAGTTTTCAAATTATTAATAATAAAAATAAGGTAGAATTTTCTAAAAATAACTTAATAAAGTTATTTGATTATGATAAGATAGAAAAAGAGATTATAATTAGGCATAGAAGAGATGGGGATAAAATTATTCCTTTAGGAATGAAAGGTAATAAAAAACTTAAGGATATTTTTATTGATATGAAGATTCCTAGAGAAAAGAGAGATGAAGTTCCTATTTTATGCTTTGATGAAAAAATTGCCTGGGTTGTTGGATATAAAACTTCTCAAGAGTCAAGAATAACTCAGGATACAAAAAATATATTAAAAATTACGTTTGACAGAAAGGAATAGTGACAATGTTACAAGATATTAAAGAAGTATTATTTAGTGAAGAAGCTATTAATAAGAGAGTGAAGGAATTAGCATCAAGAATTAGTGAAGATTACAAAGGAAAAGAGTTATTAGTGGTAGGAGTTTTAAAAGGTTCTGTAATATTTGCAGCAGAATTAATAAAAAATATAACTATTCCTTGCCAAATTGACTTTATGGCAGTTTCTAGTTATGGAGATTCATCTGAAACTACTGGTGTTGTTAGAATACTTAAAGATTTAGATAGTGAAATCTCAGGAAAACATATAATTATAGTTGAAGACATAGTTGATAGTGGGATTACATTAAATTATTTATCAAATTATTTAAAAAGTAGAAATGCAAGCTCAGTTGAAATTGTATCCTTATTAACTAAGCCATCTAGAAGAAAGGTTGATATAGATTGTAAATATGTTGGTTTTGAAACTCCAGATGAATTTTTAGTAGGATATGGATTAGATTATGCTGAAAAGTATAGAAACTTACCTTTTGTAGGAATATTAAAAAGAGAGGTTTATGAGAAGTAAGTTATTAAAAAACAAAATAAAAAAACTATGAGAAAGGGGGGCCTTGAATGAAGAAATATTCAAGTGCTACTGTATGGATAATAGCTATAATATTATTATTTTTTGCTGCATCATTTCTTTTAAAGGGAGAAAGTAGTTCTGATAGAATAGTATTTAGTGATTTCCAACAAAAGTGGATAAATGACGAAATTGAAAGTATAAGAGTTGATCCTGATAAGATGCTCGTTACTGGACAGACAAGAGATGAAAAGAATTTTACAGTATATGCGCCAGATACAATGGTGGAAATGTTAAATAGTCAATATGCAAAAAATGATATTAAGATAGAATATGCTGCACCATCTAATAATAGTGTATGGCTTACCATAATACCTATGGGGATGATAATATTATTATTTGTAGTGTTTATTTTCTTCTTTACACAACAGTCACAAGGTGGTGGAAGTGGAAAAGGAGTAATGAATTTTGGAAAGAGTAGAGCTAAGATGATGTCTCCAGATGCTAAGAGGGTAACTTTTGATGATGTTGCTGGAGCAGATGAAGAAAAGGCTGAATTAGAAGAAATAGTAGATTTCTTAAAGGCTCCATCTAGATATATTGAAATGGGAGCTAGAATACCAAAAGGTGTTTTACTAGTCGGGCCTCCTGGAACAGGAAAGACTTTATTAGCTAAGGCTATTGCAGGAGAAGCAGGAGTACCATTCTTTAGTATTTCAGGTTCTGATTTTGTTGAAATGTTTGTTGGTGTTGGTGCATCAAGAGTTAGGGATTTATTCGAACAGGCAAAGAAAAATTCACCTGCTTTAATATTTATAGATGAAATTGATGCTGTAGGTAGACAAAGGGGTGCTGGCCTTGGCGGTGGGCATGATGAAAGAGAACAAACTCTTAATCAATTACTAGTTGAAATGGATGGTTTTGGAGCTAATGAAGGTATCATAATGATAGCGGCAACAAATAGACCGGATATTTTAGACCCAGCATTATTAAGACCAGGTAGATTTGATAGACAAATAGTTGTTCAAAGACCAGATAGAAAAGGTAGAGAAGCAGTTTTAAAGGTTCATACACATAAAAAGCCTTTAGCTGTTGACGTAGATTTAGAGGTACTAGCAAAGAGAACACCAGGATTTAGTGGTGCTGATTTAGAAAACCTAGCTAATGAAGCTGCTCTTTTAGCTGTAAGAAAAGGTAAAAAAGCTATTGGAATGGATGAATTTGAAGAAGCAATAACTAGAGTTATTGCAGGACCTGAAAAGAAGAGTAGAGCTATTAGTGAACATGATAGAAAGCTTACAGCTTACCATGAAGCAGGCCATGCGGTTGTAATGAAGTGCTTAAAACATTCAGACCCAGTACATGAAATAAGTATTATACCAAGAGGTATGGCTGGTGGATATACTATGCATTTACCAACTGAAGATAGAGCATATACTTCTAAAGAAAAGTTACAAGATGAAATGGTAGGACTTTTAGGTGGTAGAGTTGCTGAAAAGTTAATACTAGGTGATATAAGCACAGGTGCTAAGAATGATATTGATAGAGCAAGCTCAATAGCAAGAGCTATGGTTATGGAATATGGAATGAGCGATGAAATTGGAACTATTTCTTATGGTTCTGATAATAATGAAGTATTCTTAGGCAGAGATCTTGGAAGAGGAAGAAACTTTAGTGAGGAAATTGGTGCAGAAATAGATAAAGAAGTTAAGAAATTTATTGAAGTAGCATATGCTAGAGCAGAAGATTTACTTAAGACTAATATCAATAAGCTTCATGCAGTAGCCAATGAATTACTTGATAAAGAAAAGATAGATGGAAAAGAATTTGAAATGATATTTGACGCAAACTAAAAGTAGCCTTAGGGCTACTTTTTTTAGTGGTAAGTTCTAAGTGTGACGAATAAACCTTAATTAGTTTGAAAAGAAAAAAGACATATTTTAAATGTTAGAAAAATTTCAAGCAAAGTTATTTTCATTTGTTTATTAATTTTTTTTATTAAAAAGATATTTTACAATAAAATCAAAACACGAATGATTTTTGGGGAAATAATAAAAATGTTCGAATTATGTTTAAAAAAGGAATTTATAATGATATAATTAAGTATACTAAAAATTTGAAGATGTTAGGGAGGTTTATAATATGAAAAGTGATATTCAAATAGCTCAAGAAGCAAAAATGGAGCCTATAGTTAAGATTGCGGAAAAACTAAATTTAGGTGAGGATGATATAGAGCTTTATGGAAAGTATAAATGTAAGATTTCTTTAGATGTATTAAATAAAAATAAAGATAAAAAAGATGGGAAATTAGTTCTTGTAACAGCGATAAATCCAACTCCAGCTGGAGAAGGGAAATCAACAGTTACAGTAGGATTAGGGCAGGCATTATGTAAAACTGGGAAGAAAGCAGTTATAGCATTGAGAGAGCCTTCATTAGGACCAGTTTTTGGAGTTAAAGGAGGGGCAGCAGGTGGTGGATATGCACAAGTAGTGCCTATGGAAGATATAAATCTACATTTTACTGGAGATATGCATGCAATTACAACAGCAAATAATTTACTATGTGCCGCTATAGATAATCATATTCATCAAGGAAATACTTTAAGAATTGATTCAAGAAGAATTATATTTAAAAGAGTTATGGATATGAATGATAGAGCGTTAAGAAATATAGTAGTAGGAATGGGTGGAAAAATAAATGGCTTCCTAAGAGAAGATGGATTTATGATAACAGTTGCTTCTGAAATAATGGCTATTCTTTGCTTAGCTACTAGCTTAAGCGATCTTAAAGAAAGAATGGGTAATATATTAATAGCATATGATTTAGATGGAAATCCAGTTTATGCAAAACAATTGGATGTTCAAGGGGCAATGGCTCTTTTAATGAAAGATGCTGTTAAACCTAATTTAGTTCAAACTTTAGAAAATACTCCAGCAATAATTCACGGAGGACCATTTGCAAATATTGCACATGGATGTAACTCAATACTTGCTACAAAAATGGCACTTAAATTAGGTGATGTAGTAGTTACAGAAGGTGGTTTTGGAGCTGACTTAGGCGCAGAAAAATTCTTAGATATTAAATGTAGATATGGTGGATTAACACCAAATTGTGTAGTAGTTGTTGCTACTATGAGAGCTTTAAAACATCATGGAGGTGTTAAAAAAGAAGATTTAAATACTCCAAATGTTGAAGCACTAGCTAAAGGAATAGTTAACTTAGAAAAGCAAATAGAAAATATGCAAAAATATAATATTCCAGTAGTAGTAGCTATAAATAAATTCTTAACTGATTCTGATGAAGAAATTGAATATATAAAGAATTTCTGTGATAAATTAGGCGTTAAGGTTGCTTTAAGTGATGTTTGGGCTAAAGGTGGAGAAGGTGGATTAGAATTAGCTAATATAGTTAATGATATATTAGAAAATAAAGAATCTAACTTCAAAGTTTTATATGATGAAAAGAGCAGTATTAAAGAAAAAATATTAACTATTGCCAGGGAAATTTATGGGGCAAAAGATGTAAGATATACTCCAGCAGCAAATAAGCAAATTGCAGAGTTAGAAAAATTTGAATTAGATAAACTACCTATTTGTATGGCAAAGACACAATATTCATTATCTGATAATCCAGCATTATTAGGTAGACCAGAAGGGTTTGATATTACTGTTAAGGAAGTTAGAGTTTCAAATGGAGCTGGATTTATAGTAGCATTAACTGGTGATATTATGACAATGCCTGGTTTACCAAAGGTACCAGCAGCAAATAGAATGGATATTTTAGAAAATGGTGAAATTGTAGGATTGTTCTAAAAATAAAAATTTACAACACTTGACAAATAACATGTAATTGTTAAAATTAAAGTATTAGTTTAAATTACTGTTTATAGTACAATAAAAGCAGCTTTAGGGCTGCTTTAATTATGTTAAGGTGGTGCGCGTTTATGATTCTACTGGTAGATGTGGGGAATACCAATATAGTTATAGGAGTATATAAAGATAATGATTATATAGCTGGTTGGAGAATTTCTACTGATTCTAAAAAAACTTCAGATGAGTATGGTATTCAAATGATACAATTATTCCATCAAAGTGATTTAAATCCAAAAGAAGTAAAAGGAATAATAATTTCTTCGGTTGTACCTAATATAATGCATTCCTTAGAGAATATGGTTAAGAAGAGTTTTAATATAAATCCTATAATTGTTGGACCAGGTGTAAAGACTGGAATAAATATTAAATATGATAATCCTAAGGAAGTTGGAGCGGATAGAATTGTAAATGCAGTAGCTGCTCATGAAATATATAGAAGAGATGTAATTATAATTGATTTTGGAACTGCAACTACATATTGTGCAGTTACTGAAGACGGAAATTATTTAGGTGGATGTATTTGTCCGGGGGTAAGAATTTCTTCAGATGCATTGTTTGAAAGAGCGGCAAAGTTACCTAGAGTGGAGTTAGAATTACCAAAGAATATAATATGTAAGAATACTGTTTCAAGTATGCAAGCTGGTATATTATATGGATATATAGGGCAAGTAGAATATATAGTTAGCAAGACTAAAAAAGAGATGGTTGCAATGGGATATGAAAACCCATATGTAATTGCAACAGGAGGCTTAGCTAATTTAATAGCTAAATCAACAAATGTAATAGATAAGGTTGATTCAAGCTTAACATTAGAGGGGTTAAGAATAATTTACGATAAAAATAAGGAGTAAACAAATGAAAATAGGAAACCTTAATTTTGAAAAAAGTGTTTTCTTAGCACCTATGGCAGGAGTAACGGATATTTCATTTAGAGGATTATGCAAGGAAATGGGATGTGGATTAGTATACACGGAAATGGTAAGTGCAAAAGCATTATATTATGGAAGTGAGAATACTAAAACTTTATTAAGAATTGCAGATGAAGAAAAGCCAGTAGCAGCTCAAATTTTTGGAAATGATCCTAAGATAATGGCAGAAGTTGTACAAAGCCATTTTAATAATATAGATGATATATGTATTTTGGATATAAATATGGGATGTCCTGCACCTAAGATAACTAAAAATGGAGAAGGTTCAGCTTTAATGCTAAATCCTAAGTTAGCTGGAGAGATAGTAAGTGAAATTAAAAAAGTTTCAAAGAAACCTGTTACTGTTAAGTTTAGAAAAGGATATGATGAGCATAATATTAATGCTGTTGAATTTGCAAAAGTAATGGAATATTCAGGAGCAGATGCAATTGCTGTTCATGGAAGAACTAAAAAACAAATGTATGAAGGAAAAGCTGACTGGGATATAATAAGTAAGGTGAAAAAAGCAGTATCTATACCTGTTATAGGTAATGGAGATGTATTTACACCTGAAGATGCATTAAGAATGAAAGAAATAACTCAGTGTGATGCTATAATGATTGCAAGGGGAAGTATGGGAAATCCATGGATATTTAATCAAATAGAACGAGTATTAAATGGCCAAGAAATTTTACCTGTTACAGCAGAAGAAAAAATAAATATGTGTTTAAGACATTATGAATTAGCTATTAAATATGATGGCGAATTTAAGGCTGTAAAAGAAATGAGAAAGCATGCTTCGTGGTATCTAAAAGGATTACCGAAAAGTAGTGAATTAAGGAATATAGTAAATACGTTATCAACAAGTGCAGAAGTATTTAATATATTGCAAGAATATAAAAATGAATTAAAAAATATTTAGCTATATATATTATATAGAGAAATATTGTAAAAATGATGCATTGAAAATAGTCAGCTATTTTATTGACAGATGAAATAGCCTGATTTATAATATTTAAAATGATTTTAAGATTACTAAACTTGCCTATTTATAAGTTGAATACGGTTAAGTTTTGAAGGGGAGAAAGATTATGAGTCAAGCAAAAAAATTTATAATGACTTACGAAGGTGTAAAAAAACTTGAAGAGGAATTAGAATACTTAAAAACTGTTAAAAGAAAAGAAATTACTGAAAAGATAAAAGTAGCTTTAGGATATGGAGACTTAAGTGAAAATTCTGAGTATGATGAAGCTAAAAACGACCAAGCGTTTACTGAAGGTAGAATTATTCAATTAGAAAATATGTTAAAAAATGCAGTTGTTGTTGATGAGAGCGAAATACCAAAGGATAAGGTTTCAGTAGGATCTATAGTAAAGGTTATGGATTACGAGTTTGATGAAGAAGTTGAATATACAATTGTTGGTTCAGCAGAAGCAGATCCAATGAATTTTAAAATATCAAATGAATCACCAGTGGGTAGTGCATTATTAGGGAAAAAGGTTGGAGATGTAGTAGAAGTTGCAGTTCCAAGCGGAGTAAGTAAGTTTGAAGTCTTAGAAATAAGAAGAGACTAATTGGAGGTATAGTGAATGTCAACTGAAGAAATGAACATGCAAGAACTAGAATCACAATTCAATGAACAAGAAAGATTAAGAAGAGAGAAACTAGTTCAATTACAAGAAGCAGGGAAAGATCCTTTCGATGTATACAAAGTAAATAGAACTCATAGTTCACAACAAGTTAAAGATAATTATGAGGAATTAGAAGGTAAAGATGTTACAGTTGCTGGTAGAATTATGTCTAAGAGAGGACAAGGAAAAGTTGTTTTCTCTGATATCTACGACAGAGATGGTAAAATCCAATTATTTATAAAGATTGATGAAGTTGGAGAAGAAGCATTAAAGCAATATAAATCTAATGATTTAGGAGATTGGGTTGCTTGTACTGGAGAAGTCTTTAAGACTAAAACAGGTGAAATATCTATTAAAGCTAAAGAAATAGAATTAATATGTAAATCATTAAAACCACTTCCAGAAAAATGGCATGGATTAAAAGATCCAGATTTAAGATATAGACAAAGAGAAGTAGATATTATAACAAATCCAGAAGTTAAGTCTACTTTTATGAAGAGAAGTCAAATTATAAAAGGAATAAGAGAATTCTTAGATAATAGAGGATTCTTAGAAGTTGAAACACCAATGCTTGCAACAATAGCTGGTGGAGCTTCTGCTAGACCTTTCATAACTCACCATAATACATTAGATTTAGATATGTTCTTAAGAATAGCTCCAGAGCTATACTTAAAGAGATGTATTGTTGCTGGTTTTGAAAAAGTTTATGAATTAGGAAGAACTTTTAGAAATGAAGGTATGTCAGTAAGACATAATCCTGAGTTTACTATGATTGAATTATATCAAGCTTTTGCTGATTATAATGATATGATGGAATTAACTGAAAATATGGTTGCAGAAGTGTGCAAGAAAGTTAATGGAACAACAAAGGTTACTTACCAAGGAACTGAAATAGACTTTATGCCACCATGGAGAAGAATCACTATGGTTGATGCTGTTAAGGAATATGCTGGAGTTGATTTTGCTACAATTAAATCAGATGAAGAAGCTCAAGCTATTGCTAAAGAAAAACATTTAGAATTCCCAAAACCATTAAATACTGTAACTAAAGGTGAAGTATTAAATATGTTATATGAGGAATTCTGTGAAGAACATATGATACAACCAACATTTATCATAGATTATCCTGTAGAGATTTCACCTCTTACAAAGAAAAAGAGAGGAAATGAAATGTTCACTGAAAGATTTGAAGGATTCGTATTTGGTAGAGAGTTATGTAATGCATACTCTGAATTAAATGACCCAATCGTTCAAAGAGAAAGATTTGCGCAACAAGAAAAAGAAAGAGAACTTGGTGATGATGAAGCTTACATGATCGATGAAGAATTCATGAGCGCATTAGAAACAGGTATGCCACCAACAGGTGGACTTGGAATAGGAATAGATAGATTAATAATGTTCTTAACTGATTCAGCATCAATAAGAGACGTTATACTATTCCCAACAATGAAACCAATAAACTAATAAAAAACCACCGGAAGGTGGTTTTTTTGTTACAAGAGATAAAGTGAAGAATGAATTAAGTATATGATGAAGCTTGAATATTATATTTTAAAATATTCAAATTCACTCCATATTTAATTTATCACTTGTAACTTACTAATTTTTAGTTTGCTGACTTTATTAATAAAAGCAAGGTTAATTAGATAAAAATAAGGATTAGAATAAAAAAAATAAAAAAATAGAAAAAAAGTGTTGCATTTTATAAGAAAGCTGATATAATAAATTATGCAATGACATTCCGCGATAGCTCAATGGTGGAGCACTCGGCTGTTAACCGATAGGCTGGAGGTTCGAGTCCTCTTCGCGGAGCCATTTTTATTTTAAAAGAGTTTTGTAGGAGCAGATAATGTCTGTTGATACAAAACTCTTTTGTTATATAAGGTAAAAGAATATATAATTTTTCTTGACATATATAAGGTGTTTGATAAAATTAATATATAATTTAATAAAGCACGATGAAAAAGAAGAGTAGTTTTAATATTTTTTTTAGAGAGATGATGGGTGGTGTAAATCATTAAAAAGTTAAGATGAAGGGAGCTTTTGAGTGTAGTTTGTAAAGTTGGGCTTTAGCCAAGAAGGGTGGAACCGCGGAATTTATTTTCGTCCCTTTATGGTTATAAGGCTTTTTTTATTATAAAAAATAAATACGAATAATTTATTTGTATATAATTTATAGAAATAAAGTTATCGTAAAAAATGGAGGTAGTAAAATGGCAGTAGAAAAGACTATGGATAAAATAGTTGCTTTATGTAAAAGTAGAGGATTTATATTCCCTGGATCAGAAATTTACGGAGGACTTGCAAACTCATGGGATTACGGTCCATTAGGAGTTGAATTCAAAAACAATGTAAAAAAAGCTTGGTGGAAAAAATTCGTTCAAGAAAGTCCATATAACGTTGGAGTAGATTGTGCGATATTAATGAATCCAGAAGTTTGGGTTGCATCAGGACACGTTGGAGGATTTTCAGATCCATTAATGGATTGTAAAGAATGTAAATCAAGATTTAGAGCAGATAAATTAGTAGAAGATCATATGACTGAAAATGGAGTAGAAGTTGCTTGTGCTGATGGATGGACTAATGAAGAACTAATGGAATACATAACTAAGAATAATATAGTTTGTCCTAAATGTGGAAAAATGAATTATACTGATATAAGAAAGTTTAATTTAATGTTTAAGACTTTCCAAGGTATAACAGAGGATTCTGCAAATACGGTATATTTAAGACCAGAAACTGCACAAGGTATATTTGTAAATTTCAAATCAGTTCAAAGAACTTCAAGAAAGAAAGTTCCATTTGGTATAGCTCAAATAGGTAAATCTTTCAGAAATGAAATTACTCCAGGAAACTTTACTTTTAGAACAAGAGAGTTCGAACAAATGGAATTAGAATTCTTCTGTAAACCAGGTACTGATTTAGAGTGGTTTGGATATTGGAAAGACTACTGTTGGAACTTCTTATTAAATTTAGGAGTAAAGCCAGAATCTTTAAGAATGAGAGATCACGGTGAAGAAGAGTTATCATTCTATTCGAATGCAACATCTGACATAGAATACTTATTCCCATTTGGTTGGGGAGAACTTTGGGGAATAGCTGATAGAACAGACTATGACTTAAAGAAACATGCAGAACATTCAGGAACTGATATGTCATATTTAGATCCAACAACTAATGAGAAATATATACCATATTGTATAGAACCATCATTAGGAGCTGATAGAGTTGCTTTAGCATTCTTAGTAGATGCTTATGATGAAGAAGAGTTAGAAGGTGGAGATGTAAGAACAGTTATGCATTTACATCCAGCTTTAGCTCCATATAAGGCAGCTGTATTACCATTATCTAAGAAGTTATCAGATAAAGCTGATGAAGTATACTCAATGTTAGCAAAGAAATTTAATGTTGAATATGATGAAACAGGAAGTATTGGTAAGAGATATAGAAGACAAGATGAGATAGGAACACCTTTCTGTATTACAGTTGACTTTGAAACTGAAAATGATGGATGCGTTACTATAAGACACAGAGACTCTATGACTCAAGAAAGAGTTGAAATTAGTAAATTAACTCACTTTATTGCTAAAAGTTTAGAGTTTTAATTAAGAAACAGCAAGAGATGATTATTAATAATTATTTCTTGCTGTTTTTATTTTTAAAAAGTGTTTTTAATTTTATATTTATAGAATGTGAGAAAGTATAATGATATAATTATTTGTATATTGGTAAGAATTATTAATAGTTATAAATTATAAAGTAATATAATTTAGTTGGAGGCAGTAATGAGAGAGTTTAAGGAATTTAAAAGTTTTATTAATGGTAAAAATGTTGCTGTTGTAGGTATTGGTGTAAGTAATATTCCTTTAATAAATTTTTTAGTAAAGTTAGGCGCTGAAGTAACAGCTTTTGATATGAAGGAAGAAAATGAATTAGGAAAAATAGCAAGTGAATTCAAATCAAAAGGTGTTAAGTTAGAGTTAGGTAAGGGATATTTAGAGAAATTAACTGGATTTGAGGTAGTTTTTAAAACTCCATCAATGAGAATAGATTGCGAGGCTCTAGTTAGAGCGAAGAATGAAGGTGCGTATATTACATCTGAAATGGAAGAGTTCGTTAAGTATTGTAAAGGGAAAATATATGGAGTAACAGGATCTGATGGCAAGACAACAACTACTACTATAATATCAAAGTTATTAGAAGCTCAAGGATATAAAACTTGGGTTGGGGGAAATATAGGTACACCTTTATTTTCTAATATAGAAGAAATAAATGCTGATGATATGGTAGTTTTAGAGTTGTCAAGCTTTCAGCTTATGACAATGGATTCTCCAATAGATGTAGCAGTTGTTACTAATTTAGCACCTAATCACTTAGATATGCATAAGGATATGCAGGAATATATTGATGCAAAGAAAAATATATTCTTATATCAAAATGAAGATAATGTATTAGTTTTAAATAGAGAAAATGAAATAACTTATGGATTTGAAAAGGAAGCTAAAGGGCATGTTAGAGAATTTTCATCAAAAAGAGTTATTACAAATGGTTCATACTATAAAGATGGTACCTTATATTTAGAAGGGAAAGAAGTTTGTAAGAAAAATGATATAGTAATTAAAGGTATGCATAATGTAGAAAATTATTTAGCTGCATTTATAGCTACAAAGGATGATGTTGAAATTGAAACAATGAAAAAAGTAGCTGAGACATTTGCAGGAGTAGAGCATAGATGTGAATTGGTAAGAGAAATTGATGGTGTGAAGTATTATAATGATTCTATAGCATCAAGTCCTACTAGAACGTTAGCTGGATTATTTGCATTTGAGAAGAAGGTAATACTTATAGCTGGTGGATATGATAAACATATACCTTTTGAACCGCTAGCTGAACAGGGGTATCCTTTTATAAAAGAAATAATTCTTATGGGAGATACTAGATATTTAATAAAAGAAGCTTTTGATAAATTAAAAGATGAGAAGGGGATAGAAGTTCCTAGTATTATGGTTAATTCATTAGAAGAAGCTGTAATTAAAGCTAAAGAAATTGCAAAGGAAGGGGATATTATAACTTTATCACCAGCTTGTGCATCTTTTGATATGTTCCCTAATTTTGCAGTTAGAGGAAATAAGTTTAAAGAAATAGTAAATAATATTTAAAAGTAATTTATTTTTATTAAGATATAAAAAGTAAAGTCTATATAACTACATTGAATAGAGTATATAAGTAAGAGCAAGAATTTTAAAAGATTAATTATTTTTTTGCTTTTATAATATAAATACTTTGTTAAATGTAGTTATTTTTTTTAAAAATCAATTAGATTGGGATCATATATCAATAAATTTCGTTATGAAAATAATAGGATATGAACGTGGAGGAGTTTAATAACTACTAAATATGTTAAATATATGCAAGAGAATAGCAACAACAAATCCTGGTGTATCAATATAAGAAAAAGTTAGAATTATATAGATATAATGAGAAAGATAAAAATAAATAGCATAATATCGCAAAATAATATAGCTTGCATATTATTAATCATGTTAATATAAAACACGTCGTCGGGAACAAATTAAAAAAAGTTCTTGAGACGAAGGTCTAAAACATGAACAAATAAAACTTCAAAAAAAGTTTTAAAAAAGTGTTGACAGATAAAAAGATAAATGATATTATGAATAGGCAGTCAGGTTGATTGCAAATGATCTTTGAAAATTGAACAGAATATAAATTAAGTAAACCAGCAATTCTTTTGAGAGTCTTAAAATAAAGACTCAAAGTAATTTGAGCAAATGATTAAACTTTTTAGTGAGAGTTTGATCC
>OLNE01001489.1_pt1 | contig 16623 bp, 9 predicted proteins | sample 1672431 | NCBI WGS metagenome assembly OLNE01 (sample SAMEA3136685, study PRJEB25190) | human gut metagenome | reverse complement strand
TTTACCTTGCATATTGCAAATTCTTTGTCAATAATTCTTAATTTCATATACCCTCCTACAAACTTTATAATTTATAATCCCTAAAAAAATTATCCTAATATGTATTATTACTACTTATTAGGATAATTTCTTATTTTTATTATATTTTATTTTTATATTGTAATAAAATTTTTATTCGTATTTTTTTACTTTTACGCTATTTCTTTTTGAATTTCATTATTTTTAGTACTAGACTTTATCTCTCTAACTAAAAATACAGTTATAATTATAGCCGCCAAAATATCAGCTATAGGTTGACTCATCCATACACCTTTCATCTCCATAAATCTAGGAACTACGCTTATTATAGGTATAAACAGTATAACTTGTCTAAGCAATGTAAGGAACATAGATTGTTTTATCTTTCCTATAGATTGGAAATATATCGGTCCTAGAACACATACTCCTAGAAGTGGTAATGTCATAAGATATATTTTCATTCCTTCTAAACAGATTTTTTCTAATACTGCATCTTTTGTAAATATATTTACAAACATATTTGGGAAAAATCTAGTAAGTAAAAATCCTCCAAATAAAAATACAAATGCTGCAAACATTCCTTGAAGTAGTATTTTCTTCGTCCTTTCGTATTCTTTTGCTCCAAAATTATACGCGATTAAAGTTTGCATACCTTGGCTAAGTCCGTATATAGGCATTAAAAACATTAAGTTTATAGAAGTTATAGTCGTCATAGCCCCTATCGCCAAATCTCCACCATAACCTTGTAAGAATTTATTTGTAACAAGATGTATAGATCCTGTAACAACTTCCATACAAAATGGTGTTATCGATATTGTTAAAATAGCAATTACTGCTTCTTTTTTTAATCTAATATTTTTTAGTCTAAGCTTTAAGTTAGAATTACCTTTTGTAAAATAATAAGTCGTCCATATAAAGTTTATAAGCTGACATATAACTGTTCCTATAGCTGCACCTTTTATTCCAAATCCAAAATAGAATATAAATAGTGGGTCAAATACTAAGTTTAGTAAAGAACAAACTATCATAATTGTTGCTGCTAGTTTTGGCCTTCCATCTGCTCTTATCGCCCCATTTAAACTGAATCCAGATAGATTTACTACAGCTCCTAATAAAATTATACTCATATAATCTTTTGCATATGGTAGAGTTTTTGCACTAGCTCCAAAAGCATATAAAATTTGGTCTATAAACACTAACCCTAAAACCATAATTACAAAACCACCTAAAAGCTCTAGTGCAAATGTATTTCCAAGAAGTCTTTCAGCTTCTTCATTTTCCTTTGCTCCTAACTTTATAGATATATTAGTACTTCCACCAACAGATACCGCAACTCCAAACGCACCTATTAATGTGAACAGTGGCATTGTAACTCCAAGACCAGAAATAGCATATGCTCCAACACCTTCCATAGAACCTATAAATGCTCTATCTGCTGTATTGTATAAACAAGTTACAAGCATTGCTATTATTGCTGGAATTGAATATTTAACTAATAATTTACTTGTTTTATCTTTTGCTAAATTATCCATATTTTCTCCTATCTAATCATATCGTAAGTTATACAAACTGGTTTTTTAGTTCTAGGATCTGTAACTATTTCACTGTCTATATTGAATAATTCTCTAAGGTTTTCTTTTGTCATAACTTCCTCAGCAGTTCCTTTGCAGCATATCTTACCTTTTTTAACACCTATCATATGATGGGCAAATCTCGCTGCATTGTTAAGTTCATGTATTACCATAACTATTGTAGTATTGTATTTTTTGTTTAATTCATCTAAAACTTCTAATACTTCTAATTGATGAGCTAAATCTAAATAAGTCGTTGGCTCATCTAAAACAAGTATATCTGTTTGTTGCGCTAAAGCCATAGCAATCCATGCTCTTTGTCTTTGCCCACCAGATAAATCTTCTATTTTTCTATCTCTAAATTCTGATATTCCTGTTGCTTTTAAAGCCCAGTCTACTATTTCTTTGTCTTCTTGTTTATTATTTTTAAATCCACTTTGATGTGGAAATCTTCCATAAGCTATTAATTCCTCAACAGTTAGTCCTCCTGGTGCTTGTGGACTTTGAGGTAAAACTGCCATATTTCTTGCAATTTCTTTTGAACTTTGTTCATTTATATTTTTAGAATTTATATATATGTCTCCGCTCTTTGCTTTTAAAATTCTAGCTATTGTTTTAAGAATTGTAGATTTACCACATCCATTTGCTCCAATGATTGTAGTAATCTTTCCTTTTGGTATTTCTAAATTTAAATCTTCTACTATATTTACATTGCCATAAGCTATATTTACATTTTTAGTTTCTATTGAATTCATAGTTATATTCCTCCTTCTAAATATTCATTTACTTAATCAGCTTTTAACATTAAGTAGATGAAATAAGGTACACCAATTACTGAAACAACTAGTCCAACTGGTATTTCAAGTGGAGCAAAGATATTTCTAGCAATTGTATCTGATGCTAATAAAATAAACGCACCTACTAATGATGCAACTGGTATTAATTTTTTATGAGCTGGTCCGACTAATTTACGCGCAATATGTGGTGAAACTAGCCCTAAAAATGCTATACTTCCCGCAACTGATGTAGCAACACCTGCTAAAACAACTGCAACTATTAACATTTTTCTTCTTTCTTTTTCTACATCTAATCCAAGCCCTGTTGACATTTCATCTCCTAGATTTAATACATCTAAATCTCTTGATTTATAAAATGCAAACGAACCAAATAAGATTACAAATGGAGCAATTATATAAACATATTTCCATGTTGCTCCCCATATACTTCCGTTTGTCCAAGCCACAACTCTGTTAAATTCTTGTGTTGTAAATTTTAGTTGGAAAACTGTAAGCAATGCTAAAAATGCAGTATTTATTCCAATCCCGATTAATAATAAACGAGATGAATTTATACCTTTATTCCATGCTAATGCATATATTAAAAATGCTCCAAATAACGCCCCACAAAGAGCGACTAGTGGCATTGTATATATCGTAAAATCACTTATTCCATCGTATACATTTCCATTTAAGAAATATATATACATAACTACAAATAATGCAGCACCTGAATTTATACCTAATATTCCGGCATCTGCCAAATCATTTTTAGTAACACCTTGTAATATAGTACCTGCAATTGCTAATGCTATACCTATTAATAGTGCCATAAGTATTCTTGGCAGTCTAAGTCTAAATATTACTATCTCTTGATTTTTTGTTCCAAGTCCGACTAATGTTTTAATTATGTCCATTGGAGTTAAACTTGAAGAACCCATGTTTAAACTTATTACAAATGTTGCAAATATAAGACCTATTAGAACTAGTGATATAATCGCAAATTTTTTATTTTTTTTCATATTATTTCACTTCCTTTCTAATAAGATATATAAATACTGGCACACCTAATAAAGCAGTTAGTGATCCTATTGGTGTTTCATAAGGTGGATTTATAAGTCTTGATATTACGTCACTGTAGACTATTAATACAGAACCAAGTACAAATGAACATGGTATTATATATTTAAAATCAACACCTACTAATTTTTTAACTATTTGAGGTATTATAAGACCAACAAATATTATATTTCCTGCTACAGAAACAGATGCTCCTGTAAGTAAAATTACTATTACAATTGCTATAAATCTTGTACGATTTGTATTTTCACCAAGACCTATCGCAACATCTTCTCCTAAACTAAGTATTGTTATTCTTTTTGATATAAGCATCGCACAACCCATGCCTATTATACCCACGATAAATAGTAGTTTAACACCTTCCCAGTTAACGCCGATAAATCCACCATTAATCCAAAAACTTAATTGTTGTGATAGATTAAAATACATCGCCGCTCCAGTCGCTAGTGAAATTAATAAAGTTCCAAGCGCTGTTCCCGCTAATGTAAGTTTTACTGGGTCAGTTTTTCCCATTGATCTTGAGCTTATAAAATAAACGAATAATCCACTTATACTAGCACCGATAAATGCAAATATCATAAGTGAAAATCCACCGATAACTATATTAGTGTTTACTTGTTGTAAAACTAGAGCTATAGCTACCATAAATGTCGCACCTTGAGTTATACCTATAACTGATGGTTCTGCAATAGGATTTCTAGTTATACCTTGCATAATTGCACCAGACACTGCTAAAAATCCACCGACTAAAACACCGGCAAGAGCCCTCGGTATTCTGACATCTCTTATAATTTTAGAATTTATATCATTTCCATTTCCAAATACGCTATTTACCATAGTTGAAAAATCTATATCTTTCGCCCCTATAGATACTGATAAAAATATACCTAGGGACAATAATATTAATCCACAAAAGATTAAAATATACGAGTTTCTTTTATTTGAGTTAGTCAAATTCGTCCCTCCTTTTTTGAATTTTCTAATTTATCTCTTGAAATCAAATTAGGTGAATAAATATAATTTATCCACCTAATTTTAAAATAATCTCTATTTTATGCTTACATTAAAGCATTTTTTACTTCGTCTAATAATAATTTTCTTCCCATTGGATTATAAGCTTGTGAGAAGAATGGACTTGCATCTAAGAATACATAGTTTCCATCTTTTACAGCTCTTATTTCATTAAATACGCTGTTTTTAGCTAAATCTTGTTTGTCAGATGCCATACCTATCACTATTATGTTATCTGCATCTATTTCTGAAAGTCCTTCTATACTTACAGTTGGAAGTGTTATACTATCTTGTTCTGGCATATTTGCTGGTTGTTTAAGACCCATATCGTCTTTTAAGATAGTTCCCATTCCACCTTCAGAGAATATCATAAATTGTCCAGAAGATGCTAAAGCTACTACATAAGATTGATCACCTTTTGCTTTTTTGATTTCATCTCCTATTTTTTTAGCTTCTGCATAATAATCATCTAACCAAGCTTGAGCTTCATCTTCTTTATCAAATAATGCAGCTACTTGTTTTAAGTTTGCTTCCCAGTCATTTGAGTAATCTTCAAGCATAACAACTGGTGCTATTTCTTTTAACTCGTCATACATTTTTTCTTGTCTTGGAGCCATTATTATTAAATCTGGATTAGCTTCTATTATAGCTTCTATATCCATAGTATCCATCATTGAATGTCCAACTACTTTTGTATCTTTGAAAGTTTCTTTCATGTATGATGGTACATTTTCTGTATCGTAAGAATCTACGTTAGCAGTTGCCACTGGAACGTATCCTAATATAGCTAATTCTTCACTACTTCCTGAAATATCAACTATACGTTTTGGATTTGCAGGTATTTCTACATCTCCTTTTTCAGTTTTTACAACTCTTGTTTCAGCTTTGTCTGCTGATTCGTTGTTACTTGAACAACCTGTTAATACTGATAATGATAGTATTGCTACTAACATTAACACTAATGATTTAAGTTTTCTCATTTTTCCCTCCATGATGATTAAATTAGTGATGAATGGAGATTGATAATAATTCTCAATCCCTATGGTTAGATTATATCAAAATTTCCTACTAATTCAATAGGAAATAACTAATTCCATCATTTACCTAAGTCGTAATTTCCATATTATCTATATATAAACAAAAAAAGTAAGGATAATCACAATTTTATGATCATCCTTACTTTTTTTAATATTTATATTAAGAATATAACTCGTCTTTTACACCTAAATTATTTTTATTATTTGATTTATAAAGTTTTTTACTTTTATTTAAAATAACAAAAATTGAAAGCAGTATTATACCTTTAAAAATACTACTTATGCTTATACTCCACCATATACCGTTTATTCCAAGTATATCTGGTTTACTAAGTACAATTGCCATAGGTATCCTAGCTAAATTTAATACTATACTTGTTACTGAAGGTATATATGTCCTTCCTAACCCCTTAAGTATTCCTGTAATAGTTATTTCTATACACATGAATAGTTGAGAATATCCAAGGATTTTTAAATAATCTACACCTTTTATTATTGCATCTGGCTCATTTATAAATGCTCTAAATATTATATCGCCTAAAAATACTAAAACTAATGTAGTTATACTTCCCCATATTAAAGCGCCTATTAATCCGATTTTACTTCCTTTATTTATTCTGTCAAATTTATATGCTCCATAATTTTGTCCTGTAAAAGTAGACAATGCTGAGGCAAATCCATCAGCACTCATCCAAGATATAGATTCTATTTGTGAACCTACCTTTTGAACAGCTACTGCTACTGGTCCAAAAGATGCAACAATTACTCCCATAGCCATAGATATAAGAGTGAATAATGCATTTTGAATAGCTACTGGCAAACCTAGCTTATATAAAGTTTTAAAGTATTCTAACTCTATATTTCTAAAGTATTTAACTTTAAAATACTCTATTTTATTTTTTATTATATACCCTACAAATACACAAGTAACGATTATTTGTGCTGTTATTGTAGCAATACCTGCTCCATTTGTTCCTAAAGCATCAATAGGTCCAAATCCGAAAATTAGCAGTGGGTCTAAAATAATATTAGCTATAAGTCCTATTGTGTTAATCCTAAATGGTATAGAACTATTTCCAAGACCTATAAAGATCGATGTGAATACAGGATTTATAAAATAAAAAATCATTCCTATAGCAAGTATAACTAAATACTGTCTAGACATTGTGATTACTTCTAAATCGCCTAAATTAAATATATCTATTAATTGCTTATTAAATAGAATTAATACTAAAGTATAAGTTATTGATAAAAATACATTTAACTCTATAGATGATTTTATGTAAGATTTAACTTCCTTTGTATTTTTCTCTCCCATACTTTGAGCTACTTTTACTTCTCCACCAATTTTTGAAAACATAACAAATGCCATTGCAAGCCAAGGATAAAACCCTGCTGTTCCAACTGCTGCTACCGAGTTACTACCATTTTTTCCAACCCACATCATATCTATTAAATTGTAAGCAATTTGAATAAACGATGTAGCCATTATCGGGATAGCTATTTTTACGAGCTTTTCAACTATCCCACCTTCTGTCAAATTAATCTTTTTTTGCATTTTTCCTCCGCACTTAAATATAATTCTGTTTAATGTAGAAATAACATTTATCTAAAATCCAAATGATTTTAAATCTAATCTGCTACTTGATACAAAAACTAATATAACTCCAATTATAAAAGCTATAAGTATTATCATTTTTACATAATTGTTAACTTTAACCTTATTTCTGATTTGATACATAATCATAAATCCAAAACTTATTATACTTATTAATATAGCCATAGCTCCTAAAGTAAGTACAAAACCTGTCATCAATAAATTATTTGTATCCATATGTTGCCTCCTTATTACTACAAAATTAATACTATTTTATCATAAGTTTTGTGTATGATGATTTTATTTTGAATATTTATATGCATATATTTTAAAATTTTTATAATAGTGTATTTTGGCTATTTCACTTCAAAATATAAATTTTTTTGTGTTTTTTGTCTTTTTTTGTATCATATTGTAAGTATATACATATATTATATTAAGAAAAATTTAAATATTTTTCTTGAAACCTCTTGTTGATATGAGATGAACGATTTTTAATTTTTCAAAAAAATTATAAAAAACATGTATATATACTTGAAGTTTAGGCAACACTTATATATGAGAGCGGAAATTATATATATCTCTCCCCCTAATAAGTATATATTTTAAGGCATCTACAATTTTTTCCCCCTTGTAGATGCCTCTTTTTTTTATTGGAATTTCAATATTTCTAAATAATTTATTATAAATATTCTCTTTATATCTTTTTAAGACAAAATCCTATTTAGTCACTTTTTGGGCACTAGAATTTTTTTTCGTAAGAGATATAATCCTATAAAAATCCTTCTTACAAAAAAGCATCCGCATTAATGCCGATGCTTTATTTTTTTAACTATATTCAATACTTATCTTAGATCCATTTCCCCCGTCATTAGGAGTTACTAAAAGTTTTACTGGTACTCTATTTTTAAGTTCTTCAACATGGCTTATAATACCTACGCTTAACTGTTCGCTGTGAAGTTTTTCTAATGATTCCATAACAATATCTAAAAGCTCGCTGTCTAATGAACCAAATCCTTCATCTAGGAAGAAGAATTCAAGCGGTGCACTTCCCTTTAATTGTATTTGTGATGATAATGCAAGAGCTAATGCTAGTGAAGTTAAGAAAGTTTCTCCTCCTGATAGAGTTTTTATACTTCTTCTCAGTCCACCATTATAATTATCTCTTATTACAAAGTTTAAGTTGTCGTCTATTTCTAGAACGTATCTTCCTTTTGTCATTATATCTAATCGTTTTGATGCTTCTATAACTATATATTCAAGTTGGTTTTTAGCAACAAATTCTACAAATCTCTTTCCTTGTAATAATTTTTCTATTTCTTTTAATAGCTCTAATTTATGTTCAGATTCATCAAGTTGCTTTTGAAGTTCTTTTACTTTTTTAAGATTTTTCTCTAAAGTTATAACTTCATTTTGTTTAGCACCGATTTGTTTTGTAATTTCATCGATGTTATCGCCCAATTTATATTTTTTCTTTTCAATATCTAAAAATTCATCTAAGTTTATTGTTTTACCATGTAATTTTTCTTTTAGATTTTGAATTTCAATTGTAAGAGCTCTTTCTTCTTTTTCATAAAACTCTATTTCATCTTTTAATTTTTCCCTTTCTTCTTCATCGATAAGGGCGTTTTTAACTGCATAAATATCTCTGAATTTATATTCAATCAATAAATCTTTTAAAGTTTCTTTTGAAGTTTTATATTTTATCTTAGACTCTTGAAGTTTACCTTTTACCTCACTAGTTTTTGATTTTAATTTTTCAACTTTATATTTTTCTTCTTCAACTTGAACTCTTAATTTTGCTTCTGTAGATGTTATTCTTTCTATTTCATCTAAAATATTATCTAACAGATGTTTTGGATTTTCACCTTTTGTTATTAGATTGAATTCAGTTTCATTTTCACTTTTATCTTTTAAATTACTTTCATTTTCTTTATTTAAACTAGATATATTTTTATCTAATTCTATAAAATTATCTCTTTTTAATTTTAAATCAGCTTCGATATCTTCTTTTTTAAGTTTTAATTCAGAGTTCTCTTTTTCTATCTCTTCGATAATTCTAGAATTTTTATTTATTTCTTCAACTTTTTCTTTTAAATTATCAATTTTTAAATTAGATACTAAATATAAATACTCTTTCTTTATAGTCTCATAATTTTTGCCTATTTTTTCTACATTTTCTTTTAATACATTTAAATTATCAGTTTTATTTAAAATATCTTTACTTAATTCAAGCTCTTCTTTTTCTCTTTTATTTTTAGTCTTTTCAAGCTCTTTAATTTGCTCTTCTAATTTTTCTTTATTCTCAGTCCAATCTGCTATTTTTTCTCTAAGCGATATTATTTCTCTCGATAACATATTTAAATCATCATTAATATCACTAGATTTTGAATCACCTATTTCACGTTTTATTTCATTTATAGAGTCCTCAGTCATGCTTATTGTGCTAAGCAACTTACTTTGTTGACGTATCGAGCTATCGTAGTCCTTTGTAATCTCTTCTATCTTTTGTTCTACTTTTCTAATTTGCTCTTCTATGTAGTTTATTTTATCGTTATTATTTATCTTATCTATATTAGGATGATGCATTGAACCACACACTGGGCACGGTTTACCATCTTGTAATTCATTTTTTAATTCATTTGCTAAATTTAAAAACTTTTCTTCGTTTAAATCCTTTTCCAAAGAAGTTCTTTCATTTTTATATTTTTCAAGTTCTTCTTTTAAACTTTTAACTTCTCTATCTAGCTTGAATTTTTCTTCTTTATCTTTATTAAACTTTTCTTGAAGTTGTTCTAATTTACTTTCATTTTGTTTAATTTTTTCATAAAGAGTTTTTAAATTTGTAGCTTTATTAGACATAACTACGATTTCATCATTAGTTCCAGGACTTTTTGAAACTAATATATCGTATTTTTCATTAGCATTTTTAAGTTCTGTTTTTACATCTTTAGTCGCATTTTCTGCATATCTAAAACTACTTTTTAATGAATCTAACTCCTTAGTTAAAACAGGGATATCTTTTTGATTTTCTTCAAATTCCTTTTTAATTCTCAGGTATTCTTTTTCAACTTCAAAAGCCTTATAAACTTTTTCTTTAAAATCTTCACTAGTTCTAAGTGATGATATTTTACTTTCATTTTCTTTTATAAAGTTGCTTACTTGAGTATTTTTCTCATCTAAGGCTTCTATTTCTTTTGCTAAATTTGATTTCTCTTTTTCATAATCGTATATCTTAGATTTTAAAGCATCTATTTTTGATATTATATCTTTTATTTTTTCTTGTATTATAATTGCTCTCTCAAATTTTTGTTTACTAGATATAAGACCTTCTAACTTGCTGTCTTTTTCATGTTGAGCTTGTTCATATTTCAATTTAGTAGATTCATACTCTCTATTTAAAGATGTACATTCAGATTCTAAGGTTGCTAATTCTGTACTATATTGAGATATAGATTTTTCAAAATCCTGTACATTTTTTATATGTGGATTTATTATTTTAGCGTGACCTGAACGCTCTACTTTTTCTTTATTTTCTTCGATTATTTTAGATTTTTCATCTAATTTTAATTTTTTATTTTCCTTTTCTTCTAAAGATTGTTGATATCCTATAATCTCTTTATAATCATTGTATTTTTTCTCAGCTTCATCAAGTTCTCTTCTCATATCTCTAGATAAAGCTTGTAACTCTGTAAGCTTACTATAAGTCTCATCAAATATTTCTTGTGATGTTCCGTCGTATTGTAAAAGGCTATTTTCTAAAACTTCTATATCTATTTTTTTGCCATCTCTTTTGTTTTTGATTTTTTCTGTAAGAGATCTTCCGTATTTTTCAAGATTGAAAATTCTTTCAAGCATCTCTCTTCTCTTACTATCATCTAGTTGTAAAAATTCGCTGAATTTCCCTTGTGGTAATACAACAGAACGAGTAAAATCAGATGCAGTAAGACCTACTATATCTATAATAGCCTTATCTACGTTCATTTTTTGTTCAGCTATTACACTTTCGGTATTATCCATATGTATTTCAGTTAATATTGCTCTACTTGAATTAGCAGTTCCTGATTTACTTCTTCTAAAATCTCTTTCAACGCAGTATCTTCTTTTATTGTGTTTATTTCCTATTTCAAATACATATTTAATTTTCGCACTATCACTTGATGTATTTATGTATTCTTTAGTATCTCTAGATATATTTCCATACATAGCTATAGTTATAGCATCTAGTATTGTTGATTTTCCACTTCCTGTTTTACCAAATATCCCAAATAAACCTCTAGAAGTTAATTCACTAAAATCCACAACTTGTTTTTCTATATAACTATTTAATCCACTTATCTCTAATCTAATCGGTCTCAATTATCGTCACCTTCTTCTTCAACTATCTGTAAAAATAAATCCAATAGTTCACCCTTAGGCTCTACTTTGTTTCTAAATTTATAATATTCAACGAATAATTCTTTCATTGTTTTTTCCCTCATATCAACATGTTCATATTCATAGCTTTGATTTATTATCGGTTTTATTTCTATAATATCTTTTAATAAAGATTTCATAGTTTTAATATTTTTTTGATTTATTACTTCATCTGTTACTATTTCAAAATAAGACCATATATTTTTATCTTTGTTTTCTTCGCATATATTTATAGCTTCTTCTATACCTTTACATTTAAAAACTTCTATTGGCTTGTAGTTTTTGAAATAAATATCTTCTATTATTGCATCTTGTCCTGGGTGTACTTCTACAATCTTAGCGCCTTTTGAGTATACTCTCTCGCTTTTACTATATTGAATTGGAGAACCAGAGTAATACGCATTTAATCTCTCTGATGCCTTTTGTGGTTTATGTAGATGACCTAATGCTGTATATTGAGAATTCTGTGGTAAATCTGACTTTTGTACAAGGAGACTTCCTCCTAATTCAATCGGTCTTTCTGACTCTGTTGATTCACCTCCAACTACAAAAATATGGCTTACCGCTATATTTATGCTGTCTTCTTCAAAATTCTCTTCTAATTTTCTAAATAAATCTCCTACTTTTTTGCTGTATGATATTTGTTGCTCTCTTTCTGTATCACCTTTTATAACTTCATTTAGCCTTTTTTCACTTGGATATGCAAGTGTGATTAATGTTACTTTTTCTCCATTTATATTTAATTTTGTGCACCCTTCTAAAGCTTGAGTTATCTCAAATCCTTTGTATTTTGCCTCAGTTGTTTTACTTAGGGGATATCCAAATACCAATATCCCCATTTCTTCTGCTAAAGGTGTAATAGCTGATAATCTTTCTGGATTATCATGGTTTCCTGAAATTATAACTACGCATCTATTTCCGTCGTCTGCTAATTTGCATATAGTTTTATAAAATAACTTTTCGGCAGCAGCTGGAGGATTTGATGTATCGTAAATATCTCCAGCTATTATAACCATATCTATATCATTTTGTTCTACTATATCCACAAAATCATTTAAAAACATCTCTTGTTCTTCTAATCTACTATTTCCCTCTAAAGTTTTTCCCAAGTGCCAATCTGATGTATGAATAAATTTCATCTTTTATTGATCTCTCCTTTTAATACCTATAATTATTTAATCAACTTTTACTTGTTCATCTATACCAAATAAATACAAATACTTTTCTTTTACCTTTTTACCCGTCAATTTAGAAAGAACATCTGCATAAATCTCTATTTGTTTTTTATATTTATGTATTATTTCTTTTTTATTATTTTCGTCTACAAAGTCTGTCTTATAATCTAATATAACTAGTCCGTCATCTTCTTCAAAGTATAAATCTATAACACCCCTAAGCATAACTGACTCATTTTCGTATGTTTCTCTATTATTTTTAAATATTTCATCATTTAGATATATATCGTTCATTTTTATTTGAGTATATATCTTTTGTTCTCTTTTTACAAATTTTGATGATAACATTCTCTTAGCTATCGGGCTTTTGAAAAATCTCATTATTTTTCTTGGTGATAAAACTTGAGATTCTTTTTCTGTTATAATTCTTCTTTTTACTAAATCTTGAATCTGTGCTTTTATTTCACTTTCTGTATTTACCTTTTCAAAGTCTAAAACTTCCATTATTAAATGGACTATAGTACCTCTTCTTGCACCTGTTATTTTTTCTGATTTTTGTGATTCACTTAAGAATTTTGGCTTTTTAAGTGTAGTTTTACGTTTGTATAAGCCAAGAGAGTCTTCTTGTTCTTCATACTCTTCTTGTCTTTTCTTTATCTCTGTTACAGATATACTAGCAGCCTTTTTCACAACTCCTAAATAAGGATATTCGAAGTTTAGTTTTTTCTCTATTTGCTCGTAGTATTCTGTATCATGCTGTGATAAATCCATAGTATTTAGAACTTCTCTTATTCCTTCTTTTTCGTGTTTTTCAAAATCCATATCATCTCTATTCCAAGTTTTTACAGACCATTTTGATTCATCTTCCATACTTATAGATGTAGATAGATTATAAGTTTCTCTAATATCTTCTAAATCTTTATGTTTTATAATTGCTGGCATCATCCAGTCCATATAGTTTTTGCCGTTTAATATATCGTATTTTGAAACCATCTTTTCAGTTGATATATTTGATGACCATTTATGCATATTTTGTTCTATATCCTTTATAGATGATGTTATTATTAATTTTTCTTTTGCCCTTGTAAGAGCAACATATAATATCCTCATCTCTTCTGATATATTTTCTATATTTATTTTGCATTTTAAGGCTTCTTTTGCAATACTTGGATAAGAGATTCTTCTTTCAAAGTCCACAATTTGAGGCCCATATCCAAGCTCATGATGATATAATACATCTTTTCTAAAGTCCATTGTATTAAAGTTTCTTCCCATTCCAGAACAGATAACTATTGGGAATTCAAGCCCTTTACTTTTGTGTATACTCATTATTCTGACTACGTTGGCATTTTCACCTAAAGTTTTTGCACTTCCCATATCAGAATTTGATTTTTTTAATTTACTTATAAAGTTTATAAAGTTAAAAATTCCTTTAAAGCTTGTCTCTTCAAATTGTTTTGCTCTTTCAAATAGTATTCTTAAGTTTGCTTGTCTTTGGCTTCCACCTGGCAATGCTCCACAATATGCATAATATCCACTATTTGTATATATATACCATAAGAATTCATCAGTGCTCATATACATAGATTTTTCTTGAAGTTCTTTTAAATCATCTAAAAATCTTCTTACTTTTAATTCAAGTTCACTCTTTTGAGATTCTTCATCTCCTTCAATATTTGAGTTTATTTCATAAATTAAATCGTCTTCTACATTTTCACTTATATACGATTCATACATAACTTCATCATTGTATATAAATTCTTCATTTTCATATTCAAAATCTTCATAATTGATATTTTGATAATAATCATCCATATCAGCATCCACATAGCTATTTTCTTCATTTATATTTACATCTATTATTTCATTACCTATATCGTCACTTATTTCATCTTCAGCTATATCTTGTTCTTCTTCATTACTTAAATCTATTTTTTCACCAACAAACATCATCATAGCTTCATAGAAACTAACTTTTTTATCTGTAATTCTTATATCGATAAAATCTTCTGGTGTAAATCCATATATAGGTGAACGTAATATCGCAATTAGTGGAATATCTTGCATTGGGTTGTCGATTACTTTTAAGAATGACATTATAACTTGTATTTCCATTGTTTCAAAGTAACCTTGTCCCATATCTGCATATGTTGGTATATCCATATTTATTAATTCTTCGGCGAAAACTGGTGCCCATGCTGATGTCGCTCTAAGTAGTATTACTATATCTTTATATTCTACGTTTCTGTAAGTTTCTAGCTTTTTATCAAATACCTGCATTATCTCGCCATTTTCATTAGGTCTCATAATATCTCTTATTATTTTCCCAACCATTCTAGCTTCAATTTGACTTGCATCTAAATCTTCGCCTTCTTCCTCTTCTTCGTCTGGATCTTCAACTTCAGGTACTTTTTTCTCCATCAAGTGTATTTCGGTAGCCCCACCTAGTATTATTTTTTCATCTTCTACTTCTTCAAAATTGGCTCCTAAATTTAGTTTTTCTTCTTCATTATAATCTATTTCACCTAAATTTTTGCTCATTATATGTTCGAAAATATAGTTAACACTGTCAACTACTTCTTTTCTACTTCTGAAGTTTTTATAAAGCATTATTTTTTTATATTTGCTAGATAAATCAGTATCATAAGTAGCATATTTTTGGAGGAATATCTCTGGTTTTGCTTGTCTAAATCTATATATACTTTGCTTTACGTCACCAACCATAAATCTATTTGGTTCTTTTTGTTTTGCAATAGTTGATAGTATAACCTCTTGAACTTGGTTACTATCTTGATATTCATCTATAAATATTTCATAGAATTTTTCTCTGTATTCAAGTGCTATATCTGAAGGAATATTTTTGCCTTCTTCGTCAAATACAAAGTCTCCATTTTCATCCGTTTCTGTAAGTATTTGTAGAGCAAAATGTTCTATATCGTTAAAGTCGATAATACCTTTGTCACGCTTTTTCTGGCTATATATTTGTTCAAACATAAGAACTACATCAGATAGAGATTTAACTATTGGATATAAGAATTTTATTTCGTCTTTTAAGTCATCATAATTTTTATTAAATACAGATGTCTTTATCTTTTCAATAGATTTTTTTGCATTGTCCCTTATCTTCTTCGCTTTATCTTTTTCTTCTTTTATATAAGATGGCGCATCTTTCGGTATTCTCTTAACTCCTTTTGCATAGTTTTCAAAAGTCATAGATGATATTTGTCTATATGCATCACTCCATGAAGTGTCGCATGCGTATAGTATTTCTTTTATTTTTTCATATTCTATTTTTAATTTATCAGTAAAAGTTACTAATTCGTCTATACCATATACATCTTCTATAGCTTTGCAAAGTGACTTTTCTATACCTTCCATTTGTATTTTAACCGTTTCAAGTATAGCTTTTGCCCATTTTGATGTTGCAAAGTCGAAATCATCAGTTATATTAAAATCCTCTGCGCTTTCTTTTAACCATACTTTTGGATATGGAGATGCCATAACAAAACTGTATATAGATAAAATTAAGTTTTGTAAGTTTGAGTCACCTCTTTTTTCAGCATAGCAGTCTACTAAGTAGCAAAATTCTTCATCATTTTGCTCATAAAGAATATCAAATGTCTCATCAATAGCTTCTAATTTCATAAGTGAACATTCTGTTTCATCACCTATTCTGAAATTAGGATCTAAATTTATTTTGTGGAAATTTGATTTTATAACTTCTAGACAAAACGAGTGAATTGTAGTTATACTCGCTTTGTTTAAAAGCACTAATTGGTCTTGAAGATGCTCGTCTTCTGGATTTTCATCTAATTTCTTAGATATCGCATCTCCTATTCTCTCCCTCATTTCAGAGGCAGCTGCATTTGTAAATGTAACGACTAATAATTTATCTATATCGATTTTTAAATCTGAATTTAAAATCATCTGTATTATACGTTC
>OLNE01001488.1_pt1 | contig 16626 bp, 20 predicted proteins | sample 1672431 | NCBI WGS metagenome assembly OLNE01 (sample SAMEA3136685, study PRJEB25190) | human gut metagenome | reverse complement strand
TCAGTTTGAGATCGTCGAGGCCCTTCTCGTAAGCCCGCTGGTTGGCCAGCATCGCCTCATAAATGGCAACATACTTCCGCTGCACCTCAATCGGCGGCAACTCGATTTCAACATCGCTCATATCCGAATAATAGAAACGCTCTCGAGCAGAGCCCCAGGAGTGCATCCTTGCATAGCGATCAAACTCGCTTCTATTGAAATACATGAATAAGTATTCCTCAAGAAGTTGTTCCCTCCCAAAATCGTTAAGGCGAAAAACGATGTGAAAATTTGAAGCAAGATAGGTTTCGGAAGAAGAGTTGTAAGCAAGAGAAATTTTGTCTCCGCGGCGGGAAGTGTCTGCCGCGTAAACGAACGACTTAGGTTTAACCACAATGAAGTTCTTTAGCGAAACATCTTTCAAATTTGCTTTTGTCGGTGCAAGCTCTTTATTGACCGAGATTCGTACCACGCTATCAGAACCATATAGATTATCTTCGTTCTTATCCACGCACTGCTCTGTAAGCTGGCCAAGTTTATATCTACGCAACGCCATAGCCGATTCCCTCGAACGCGGTTTCGAGCATGGCCTGAGACTTCTTTTCGGTAGCCAAAAGCTCCTTCATCTCGGCTTGGATGCGGCCCATTTCCTTCTCGTAGTCAATGCCCAAATCATGGTCGACGAACTCAATGTACTTGCTCGGCGTAAGCGAATACCCGCGGCTCTCGATGGTGATCCGATCGGAATCGTCGCTCTTGATGAATACAGATTTGCATAGCTCGGGCACGTCCTCGTAGCCGCCGTCAACGCAACGCCAACTCTCGAAGATGTCTTTAACGCGAGCGATCTGCTCAGACGTGAGCACGGTCTTCTTCTTGTTCTTATTCTTGTCGTACGTGTATTTCTCGATATTCTCATTCCACGTGCGCAAATCCATAAATAGCACCTCGCCGCGGCGGTCGCGCAGCTTGCGGCCGGCCTTTTCGCCGGCTCCCTTGTTCATGTTCAGAATCCAAAGCGTCACCGAGATATCGGTGGTGTAAAACATATCACGAGGCAATACGATGATAGCCTCGACCTTATCGTTCTCGAGGATCTTCTGGCGTATAGCGCCTTCGTCGCCGTCGGCGTTAAGAGCGCCGTTGGCAAGCAGAAAGCCGGCAACCCCATGGTTAACGTCGAGCTTCGAAAGCATGTGCAAGATCCACGCGTAGTTCGCGTTTGATACCGGGGGCACAGGATAGCCGGCCCAGCGAGAGTCTTTGATAAGCTCATCCTCACCACGCCAGTTCTTAAGGTTGAACGGTGGGTTTGCCATGATGAAATCAACCTTCTTGTCAGGATGCTGATCTTTCGCAAAAGTCGATGTCGCGCCCTCGCCAAGATTGTTAGATATGCCTCGAATGGCAAGATTCATTTTACAAAGACGCCATGTGTCAGGATTTGACTCCTATCCAACAACCGAAATAGCTTTACTGTTGCCATGATGTCGTTCAACAAACTTATGCGACTGTACGAACATGCCGCCCGAGCCACAGCAGGGGTCATAGACCACGCCCTCGTACGGCTCGATGAGTTCAGCAATAAGCTGAACGACGCAGGCGGGCGTATAGAATTCGCCATCTTCCTTCGAGCTGCCAACTGCAAAGGTCTGCAGAAAGTACTCATATACGCGACCAATTAGATCCTCGTCATGGAAGCGTTGCTCGCTAATCTGTGAGATTGCATCAATGAGCGATTTGATTGAAGTCTTCGTGGCGCCGAGAGTCGCGAACATACCAAGAGGCAGCGCGCCAGTAAGCGAGGGGTTCGCCTTCTCGGCGGCATCCATTGCATTATCAATCTTTACATCAATATCATTTGAACTCGCATTGTCCTTTAAATAAGACCAGCGCGCTTCTTTAGGAAGATAGAACACGTTCGCGGAGTTGTAGAAAGATGCTTTATCAAGCATGAACTCCGGGCAGGGATCGATTCCCTGCTTCTCTCTAACCTCTTGCGGAATCTGCGCACGACGGGCTTCAAACTTATCGCCGGCAAACTTTAGAAATACAAGGCTGATGACAGCATCGCGGTTTTTCTCCATGCTGCCAACGCCTCTAAGCGCAACTCGGCAGTTCCACAGCGCCTGCTCGAGTGTAAGCTCTTTCTCTTTCGCAGCTTTCTTTTTGGCCATAAGTATCCTATCTAACAAAATAAAACTCTATCAATTCTAATTGCAGCTCATCGTTTCAACCGATGAAAAGTAACGCGTCGGCGAGTGGCTGAAGACTGCGCTATCTAGATACGAGCAACTTGCCACCCCGCCCGGACACGCCCACGCAACCCTCACACCACGTTCGCTTTACAAACAAGAACACTCGTTCGATACTAGTGTCACCAGACAGCGAACGCATGTACGAAAGGGGCGGCAGCGTGATCATGAAAAAGCACTCGCTCGCGGGTACCTGCGGCATCCCGCGCGAGCCCGAGCGAATCTACATCCAGGTCGATACCATCGCCGATGACAGCCCCACGACGGGGCCCGCCGACCCGCAATATATCCACTGGGCAGACGGTCGCTGCTGGAAGACCGAATCCATCTACTGCCGCCAGGAGTTCGGCCGCATGATCTTCGGCAACCTCTGCGTGCGCTACGACATCTGCATCGCGCGCCAGCGCCGCACCCTGTGGTGGGAGAACGGCCGCTGGTTTGTCATGCGCGGCTCCGGAATCGCGGTGAGCGCCTAGTGGCTACCGACATCCCCGCAAACAAGACCATACGCTGCCGCGGCACCAAGCCCGGCCGCCGCGTACACAAGCAGTACGTGGACGTGTTCGCGCGTACCAATGCCGATGGTTCCATCGTACCTATTCGCGTGTGCTGGCCCGACGGCCGCTGCTTCACCATCGACGAGATCGTGAAGACCATCCCCTTCGGGCCCATCATCCACGACACGCAGACCGCAACCTACACCTGCCGCTTCGCTCGCTGGAAGACCGAAATCTACCTCGAGCACTATCACAAGGAAGACCCCATCCACGGCGCCGAGGACCACCTGCGCTGGTGGGTCTGGGCATTCGACAACACCCTGGTCAAGAACGATATCGACCCCACCCCGTAGGGACATGGGTCCCCTGTCGGTATATGTGTCAAATAAGGGGGATGTCCAAAATCAAAGAGGTGTAGAGAGCAAAAATTGAGGGAAAAGCATCGCGCGAACCAAAAGCAAAGCAACAAGAGCGAGCGAAGCAACAGACCAAACGCGACAACGAATGCAGGACAGCGTGGCGAGCAGAACAAAATACCTGCCGCCCTGTCCCGCGTCGTACCCTGTGTCAAATAAGGGGGTATACAAACAAACGAGAGAGAGGCAATACTAAGAACGAGAGCGAGCGAAGCAAGCGAAGCGAATCTCAGCGAACCAAAGCGAAGCGAACCGAATCAAGCCAAGCGTGCAGACAGCAAACGAAGAAGCGGCCAGCAACAACCAGTCCCACATCGTACCCACTGTCAAAAGGACCCCATATGTTTGAAACGTACGACAACAAACTCGAGACTCCCGCCGGAACGCTGAGCGTAATCGGAAACAAAGGCGCGCTGACATTCGACATCGATGAGATCGAAAGTGGGAACAAACTCAAGCTCGACCGAATGGTCGTCCTCCACGTCGCACTCGACGACATGGAAAAGAACGTCCCGTTCGTCCTCTCTGTCAACGAGCGCCCACTTATAGGATTCGAGCCAACAAAGCAGGGCATTCGTTACGCAACAACGCTCGCAAACGGAATCACCTTCGGCATCGACGTGCTCGACCCAGCGAAGAACGCATCAGGGTTCCATGTCGTGGGCGACGTCAATGACTACCGTCTCGAGCTGGGCAGTGATAACGCGCTTTCAATCGTCTCCCAAACCGACGAGCCCGATACATTTGCCCATATCGCAGTGGCATGGGCGCAAACTGAGGAGCTCGCGAAGGCAGCACTCTTCATCAATCCGAGCGCATAGCCTGTATCGATAGCTCTGTCAAAATACCCCGTGCTTGGGACTAGGCGATAGAACGGTATTACAAGCCGCAAAAGAAAAACCCGGCGCAGGCTATGCACCCAAGCGCCGGGCCGGCCAAAATGTAGGAAGGACTTTGACCAGCTCAAAGTTTACCACCGCCTCATCCGGTAAGCGCCCGCACAAGCCTCCCTGCTCAACGACTGATACGTCATTTCAGGGGGGTTATCGCCCACCGCCCAGCAGGCAAAGCCGCCACCGGGCGCTTACGGTAACCCGGTCGTACCGCCCCATGACCCCCGGCAAAGCTCCGTCGCGCACCGGCTCGGCACCACACCCGCCCTACCCGCACGCCCAAAAGTCACGCACGGCCACCGCCCGGCCCGCCCGCTGTGCGCCACGGCTCGGGCCAGCCACCCGCCAAACACGCATGCAAGGGTAACGGGGACGGCCGCCGTCCGCTCCGCCCCCGCATAGCCCGCGGCTCGCGCCAGCCCTGCGGTCTGTCGCTCGTGTCCGCGGGCATGCGGGGGCTCCACGGCCGACGGCCTCAGCAAAGATAACGGGCGTGTTTGGCAGGCGTCTGTCCCTCGCAGCGGGCGCACAGCGGGCGGGCCGGGCGGTGGCCTGTATCAGGCGAACAAGGGGGCGTGCGGTCCGGGCGGGGTGGTGCCTCGCTTGTCGGTGCGCACTACGCTTTGCCGGGGGTCATGGGGCTACGCTCCTCGGGTCGGCGCACCCGGCGACGTCTTTGCCGGCTGGGCGGTGGGCACACCCGTCACTCAGGGCTCGCGGCGTCCCCGGCGGAGCGCGATGATCACCCGGGGGCAGCGGCCGACGCTGCGGAGCCGACACCTCGCCAGCGGATCGCCTGCGCCACTCCGGAGCAGCCCACGCCACGGCCAGGCGACCATCACTCAGGAGATCGACCCGACCACTACGGAGCCAGCCACGACCCCTCAGACGATCGCCGCCGAAACTCAGGAGTCCGACGCCGCCCCGTCGGATCCGGCACGCGCCACCGAGGGCTCGCCATCATCACTCTGGCCCGACCGTCCGCTCGAGGCGTCCACCTCAGCCATCGACGCCCGCGCGGTCGCCTCGTCCTCGCCAAACCACTTCATACGGTACTCCCAGTCATGCATCAGGCCCGCCGCGACCTCAGACATGTCCTGCGCCTTGTCCGCAGCCGTGTCCGTGATGATCGAGTCATCAAACGTCACGCGCACCTCGCCCTCATCGGGCAGCGGCTCGCCCATATGCCGTGCCGCACAAATCACCGCATGGAAGATCTGCCTCAGCGCACGCTCCAGCCCGTGCTCATGGTGGGCGATGTTACGCATCAGGGCCGAGTTATCGCTCGACACCTCCGTGGCGGTCTTCAGGTAGCCCGTCTCCGTGTCAAAGTCGATGTACTTGCAACCCAGCCCGCAGAGGTCGCCCAGGAGCGATAACGACGTCCTCAGGGCCGTCAGCTGCTGTTCAGTGCGCAACGGCGGCGCGAACTCCTGGATGGTATCCTCCGTGCTCATCACCTTGCGAAAGACCGTGCAGTCATGCTTGCCGAAGGGAATGGCCACGCGCTTGCCGCCATCCGTACCCTGGTCCACGAGCACGTCAGCGACAAAGATACGCATCTTGCCCGCGTCGACCTCGTTAATCAAGGCATCGAAGGCTAGATCGACCGCTTGAACGGTATCGACCGCATCCGCAAACACGCTCTGTCCATACGGCGATAGGTCCACGCGCGTATTGTCCACGGCCGGGCGGATCAGGGCGAAGGTCGGGCTCGGGCATCCGCTATCCCACTCCGTGCACACGCCCTCGGGCTCCATCACGTTGCCGTTCTCATCGAACACGACGGTGATGATCCGATACGTCAGCTCCTGCCTGCCGAGTTTCTGGCCGAGCGATCCGATATCACCATCAAGCCCACCGCGCACGTGCATCTGCAGCTGATCATATGCATGCCCGCGATACACAACGCGCGTCACGAAGGCGCACTCGGTGCATCCGTCCTCATCCCACGTCAGCGGCACGATCATCCGTGCATCGTAATGCCGAACCCTCACCTTGCCGGCGTCCCCGTCCACCCACAGGGCCCAAGCGCCGGTGCCGAGGCCGAAGGCACGCACCAGGCACGCCTGCGCCGCCTGGAGGAACCCAGAGTCCTCAATCCACGCTGCCATCCACTCGGTCACCATCGCGTTATCGCACGCGCAGATCGTCTTGTCGTTGAGCAGCAGAGAGCCCCACTCGGTACACACCCGCATCGCAGGCTTCACGCTACGCCGATGCACCTCATACGAGCGGCCGAACGCATCCGTGTCGTAGTAGTTGTAGAAGCTGCCCTCAGACCGCATCCACTCATTCCACTCGCGGATATGCTCCTCCATCGGCTCCAGTGGCAACACAAAACCAAGTCCACGCAAATAAGCGCGCACATGCTCAGGCACCCAATACTCATCATCCACACCCAAGATCAGCCCAATCTCCCGCATCCAATGTCGAGCAAATTGAACCGTCCGGTCACAAGCGCCGAGCCGTATAATGCACCCTCGGATTTAGCAGCCGAGAAGAAGGGTCGCCCGTGGTTACGTTTGAGCTATTGAATGAATCTGCTGAGGATCTGCTCTACGCCTACCACCCCGAAGGCGATCGCCACCACGCGGGCATCGTCACCTACAACCCCAACACCCGCGCCACCCACATCATCGAACACGCCGCCACCGACCACGGCGCCCACTACGCCCACCGCCTAGCCCACCATCTGGCCACCTCACCGACCCCAGTCCCCTCCGGCGTCCTTTCATAGGCTCAGTCCGTCATAATGCATGCGTGGCCTCGAGGGGGCCTTTCATTCGCAGATACGATCGCCATGCCTGGCGAAGCGATTAACGGAGAAGACTATGAACGTTACTGGAGCGCACCCAGACTACGGAATTTGTTTACTGGTTATCCTGGGTCTGGTCGCCTTTGCGGGTTTCTGCATTCTGATCGCAGGGGGAATGACCCACCTTTCGGAGAAGGGTAAAAACGGAAGGGCCCTACTTGTTGCCGTGGCCGGGGCAATACTTGTCTTGTATGCGCTCTCCAACGTCGTCTCTTGCGTATGGGACGCTGCGCACCCTAGCTATCCTGGAGCATTCGACACGGACCAGCCGGTGCCGGGGCACGACTACTACAAGAAGCCGTACTAGACCAGCGTCTATGTCGAGTATTAAGCTGCCGAGTATTCCACCGGCCACCATCACCCGCGCAGAACGTCGTCCATCATGGCATACCGCACCGCGTCAATCGAGTGATCGTTCCCATCCGGTATGTCGTCAATCCAAGTCCCGTCGCGGTCGCGCAGATACTCCTTGCAGGTAAACTCCGCATACGTCAGCGGACACCGCTCCGCATCGATGCAGATCTCCCGCAGGCCCGCCAGCCAGTCATACGACAGCCGCCGCATCCGCGCCTTACGCGCCGGACGCGCCCGCAGCCCAAAGTCACGCCGATACACCGCCATCGACTGCTTTCCATCCGGCGTATCGTCGCACCAGATCAGCTCGTCATGGAAGTACGCATCCTCCCCATCCACGTCGCTATACGTCATCGTATCCACGACCATCTGCCCCGTCTCCGCGGGCGTCTTCCTATTGGCGCTCATCTCGCTATAAATGCTGAGCCTTCGCGCGCCAGGCTCCCATCCACAGCGCACGAACCGCCACGGGTCAGGGAACCATCCCCAGTCAACGCCGTTGCGCGTCCTCTCAAAGCCACGGCACCTCATATCGCTCATACGAATGTCGAGGATGTTATCGAACACGTTACCGCCGGTGCCGGTGACCTCTCCCAGATACTCCCATCGCCAAGCCTGCTCGCACGTCTCCCGCAGATACTCCGCTTCCTCAATGAACGGCTCGCCGAGCCACTCGGGATGCGACTCCACCACATCCAAATACGATGAATGCCGAACGATCGTGTCGCAACGCCTACAACGCTCCAGGCGCTCCACGTTCACCCAAGACCACATCGTTTTAGGCGGGTTGTAGCTGTAGAAGATCCAGAACTTATCACCGCCGCGTCTCAAAGAGTTCAATATCGAGCGTACGGCCTCGATGCCGTCAAACTGGTCCAGCTCCTCAAACCACACGACGGCACAATACCCCTTGGTAAACTTCACCGACTTCAGCTTGACCGGATCATCCGCACCACGAAACACAATCCTCTGCCCCGTAGGCTTATAAATTATTTCCATTGGTGAGATTTTGCACTGGAAGTACCCCTCCAGCCCCAGTGCCTCAATCGCCCAAAGCATCTGCTGATACACCGAGTCACGCAGTGTATTGCCAAACCGTCGCACAATGCAGGCGTTCGCCTCCGGAAAGGCGACGATCAGCAACACGATAGCCACGCTGATAAAGCTCGACTTCGTGCTGCCGCGCCCACCATGCATCCAGTAATGCGTATGGCCATGCGCCATTACGTCACCCAGCACATCATGAAAAGACGGGATGATGAGATCGGCCGCCTTAACCATTCGTATCCGCCGGGTCGCCCGTAGTTGTGCGCACCTCGACGCCGAGCACGATCTTGGGTGCATCCTCGGTCTCGACGGCGGTCTTTCGCGTCTCGGGACGGCCGAACTCCTCCGGATACTTTCGCTCAAGCAACCAGGCGGCGGCAGTCCAGTAGCGAAGCTTGGACAGAGCCGTCTCGCGGATGGACTCCAGCAGCTCCTGCTTGTACTGAGCTTCAGCTTTTTTAAATTCCTCGCCTAATGCGCGATGCAACTTGCTACTCGGCTTGTTCAACCAGCGGTATAGCGTTGCCTCATGGATGCCAACGGCCATGCAGATGTCCTTGTTGTGCATACCCTTGGCCTTCAGGCCGCACATGACCTCAATCAGTTCCTCAGTGAGCTTCGGTTTCAAAAATCCCCCTTTCACGGGCTTTTTCCTACCGCTCATGGTCGAATGAGGTCACAAATGAATAGCAATTAAGAAATGGGTACAAAGTCATTGCATAGAGGAATCCTTCGGGGTTCCTTTTTTCGTTTTAAGGAGGACTGGAATGTATCCAATGAGCGCGACGCAGATCGGCAGGGAAATCGGAGGGATGACCGGAGAAGAGACCAACCTGCTACTTAAAGAAAGGGGTTTCCTTGATGGAGAGGCTTGCGACTACTGGCCCACGGAAAAAGGCGAAGAGTACGCAACCGTAAAAAACTTCCACGCTGGCACAGGAGGCTACGCGCAATATAACAGCTACTGGTCTGAAACTAGGTACAAGCCAGAGATTATGGACGCCATCGGCGAGGTGACCTTGGAAGATAAGCTGAGGTTATCGGAAGCAGTCAGGGAGCATCGAAAGGCCGCCCATAGACGCAATTTCGGTCTCGATAAGGAAGACCCTGAAGAGGCACCACTTGTTGAAGATCCCGTATCAGAAGACGAAAATGACCCCGTAGCAGGCGCGATCGGCGCGGCGGTACTGGGCATCGCTGCCGTCTATCTTGCAAAAAAGGTCTATGACGTTGCGGCACCCAAAGCACGCTCTTGGTGGACAGGCAAGGTGGCTCCGAAAATTGAAAGCTGGAGGAAAGAAAAAGGTGAGGACACAGAATCCGAGTCCTCACCAGATGAAATAGAAAATTAGTCGAGGCGCTCCCGCTTCCCCCTCAGCCCGTACCGCCTTCGCAGCCGCGAGTTCGCCTGCCGCAGCCGCGCGTACTCGCGCTGCAGGGCCTCAAGCTCCGGCCCCTCGACACCCGCCGCCTCAGCCTGGAGGAGCTCGTTGTACGCCCGCTCCTCCTCGACATGCAGCCGCTCGGTACACAGCGGGCACATTCCGGTCGTCCGCACCAGTCGCACACCGATCACCCCGCACTCGGGACACTGGGGACGCACCTTCAGCGACACATGGATTCGGCTCGCATGCGCCTCGACGGACCGCACCGTCCGAAACACCCCCGTCTCGCGGTAGATCGCCTCGCGCACGCCCGCGGCCCCCAGGTGGCTCTGCTCGCGCACGATCTCCTCCTGCCGGCACGTCCAGGGCACGGCAGGGCCCGGGCGGCTCATGCCCTCATCAGGCCGTCGATGGCCTCACGCGACTCGTCAAGCATCTTCACGAGCTCATCGCTCGCGCACCCGTAGACCTCGCAGACCTCCAGAAAGCTCGCAATGGCGACCTTCATCGATGCACAGGCATAGAAAAACTTGGCCTCGTTCATCTCGTCGTGCTCAATCATCATCAGAAACCTCCGTAATCTCGCGGTTACGTTACGGAGCGCCCAGCCTATATCTCTTATATATTTCTTACCTTTTTATAGAGAGATAGGAAAAGGGCATCCGTAACCGTGTAACCGCGTAACAATCCCAGCTCAAAAGGGTTACGCCAGCACATGCCAGACCGTAACCAAACCGTTATGACTCGCCGCGGCGCCTAAACACGCGCACGGTCTTGACGCCCACACCAAACTGCCGCTTGGCCACGACGCTCTCAAAGCCGTAACGCTCGTTGATCTTGCGGGTGAATTTCTGCCGCCCGAAAGGCCGCAACCCGCTCGACTCACACCACGCCTTGTAGTCCTCATATCTCCAAGCGATAACCGCTTCAGCGAAGCTATCGCCATCAAGCATCTCATCCTCAATCCAGCTCAGGACCGAGTCGTTGTCCGCACGCACCTCGCCGGCGAGCGCATCGCTCCTGCCGTTCGGCGTCATGCCGTTTTGGGCTATCAATCGCCACAGGCCCTCAACGCCCACGCGCACGAGGTATTCCGCTGCGGCGCTACTGGTGAGCTTCTCCCAGATGCGCGGGTCGTAATCGGGGTCGGACTTGGAAAACGACGCCTCGAACGGTATCGGGAACAGTCGCCGCATCATGCCCTCGCTCGAGTCGCCAAGCGATGGAAACTCATTGCAGCTGAAGACCAGCGTGCAGTACGGCCGAAATTCAAACCCCTCACCGTTTTTCACATCGGAGTAGATCCACTCTCCCGTCACGACCTTCTTGAACACGCTCAGCACGTCACCGTTCAAGCGCTCATTCGAGATATCGTCGCCCAGATTCGCGAGCTTGCCCAAGAGTCTGCCCGCCTGGAATTGCTTGCCCACCACGTTGATGTCGAGCGAGCTCACGTTCTCGTTCCCCAGCACGTTGCGCAGCGCCAGGATGAAGGTGGACTTACCGTTCGACCCCGAGCCGATTAGCACCGGGCATTGGCCGAACTCATTCGAGCGGTACATGCACATGCCGATTGTCTCCTCCAGGTTCGCACGCACCTCGGAGCGACCGCAGCTGATCCGGTCGAGAAACCTATCGGCCGCCTCGTCATACGCGTCGGAGCGGTACGCATGCGGGATGATATTCGTGATCACCATGTCCGCCGCCTGGGGCACCAGCCCGCGCTCAAGGTCCAGCACGCCGTTGGCAAAGCCCATCAACGTGGCAGACGAAGCCTTGGTCTCGGGCGCCATATGCAGGATGTAATTGCGGACCTCCTTTTGATCAGTCATCTTCGAATCGTCCAGCAAGTCGATGGTCGCACGGTTGATCTCCTGCCAGCCCGTGGCGTAGCGCTTGCCGTCCCAGATGGCGGGCGCACCGTCGATGATGCAGGCCCTATGGGCGTCGATTAGCTCGCGAGCCACCACGTTATGGCGCACGGGCCCGGTCGGGTTCCCGTTCTTATCGAGCTTCCGAAAGGCACGAGGCCGGCCCTTCTCGTAGCGCGAGCATACGCTGCCCAATATCTTCTCGATATCCTGCTGCGGCAACGGAGGAAAGCACCGCTCACCGTTCACCGCTTCGACCGCAGCGCGGATATGGGTATCATCCTTCCCCTGCGCCTGCAGGCTCGATGCATACCGAAAGAGCGTGTCGTTGCGTGCGCCCGCGCCGATCTCTTCCGGCAGCGTGAAGCGCGTGCCCGATGCTCCGCCCGGGCGCGTCTCAGCCGTCGCCGCCGCAGGGCGCACGTAATCCAAGAATGCCAGGACGTTGGCGTCCGCCTCGGCGACCCCGGCCTCTTCCGGCGACGCGAGCCATGTGTAGCGCCTGCCGTTGGGGTGTACCGAGGGCGGGGCGACCAGATAGCCGCCGTCGCCACGGATATCCACGCCCAGGGCTTTGTTTGCGCTGTTGCGCACCTCATGGTCCACGTGGAAGAACAGGTGCATGCCGCCGCGCCCTGTGATCGCCGTCGCGGTCGCGGGCAGGGCCCCGTGCTCGTCCTCCCAGCGGGCCAGCGTCTCACGACCATCCTCGCCCTCGCTCTCATCAACGTCGATATCAATGACGACCAGCCCGCCCGACACGGCACCGCAGGCGATGCCGACGTTATGGCGCGGGTTTGCACTCCACCACGCGCGGGCCTGCACGGGATCCGCCAGTGCCGAGCGGCACCCGCCATGGATGGCGGGCACCTTGTCTCGGGCGATCAGGGGAAACACGGCCCAGCCGCGCTCGGCATACGCGACAGCCGCCGCACCGAACTCACTCAGAGCCACAGCGTCCCTCCAAAATCTCGGTCACGACGCGGGCAGCGTCCTCGGGAGCGCAGAACAGAAACGTCACGCCGTAGCGGTCCGACATGGTCCTGCACGCCTTCGCCAGGCGCTTGCCCTCTATGCGCCGCTGCGCGTACTTTCGGAGCCTAAAATCGGCGTCTGGCTCCGTCCACAGCGACAGGGAACTCAAATCAGTCACACCCGCGTCGTTCTCTACGAGGACATACAGCCGCACGCCGGCATCGCGTGCGCCGATCAGCTCGCGACGGAACCGGGCATGCTCCCGGTCGATATCCATCGCGAGCTCGGCGATGCTCGCCTTGGTGTCCACCGCCACCTCAGGGGGCTTGCAGTAGTCACCGAAGGCGAGCTTCGAGCGCACGAGGGTGATACCCCGATCGGCCCACCACTCGTGCTTCACCTCATGCTTGCCGGCTTGCTGGCGCGTGTCCTCTAGGTACACGCCTGCCATGCCTAGAACGGGATGTTCGGGTCATACGGCACGGGGCGCGTCGTCGGATAGGCCGCCGGCTGCGGCGGATATGCCGGGTACGGCGCCGGGGCCACCGTCTGCACCGGCTGCACGGGTGGCTGGGGTGTCGACGGCATCTCCATTACGGTTCTTGCCGAAGCGCCGGCAGGCATGGTGTCGGCAACGCCCACCCTCACGCCGCCACCGATCTTGGGCTTAGGCGTTGCGTGCGTGCGGTTGTCCTTACGCTCGGGAACCTTGAAGTTCCCCGCGCGAATATCGTCGACAGAATACACACCCACCAGGTTCAGGCGCTCCTTGTCGTCACCCTGTTCATTGGTGTACTCCTCAAACTGAAACACGGCGCCCAGGGTCAGACCGATCAGGTTTGCCGGATCGCACGTCTGCGTCCAGGCGGCAACCGTCCACTGCGGGTTGCTGTCCTCCAGGCGGCTCAGGAACTGCTTGAACATGCCCTCGCAGTTCTCCTTGTACGAGCGCACGAAGCGATGGGCCCACGGGTTTTTCTGGCCGAACTCATCGCCGTAGAAGCCCGCGTACTGGCCCTCGGCAACGTCATAGACCACGTTCAGGTACTCACGGTCCGTCACGTCTTCAATGTCGACGATGCGGATCACGTAACCGCCGGCGGGCAGCTTCTCAAACGGCGTCGACTCCTCAACGCCAACCCAGTTCATAACCTTCATGAATTAAGCCTCCTCGGGCTCGGAATTGTTGGAATCAGACAGCAGCGCGGCAGGGGCCACCCCCAGCTGGCGCAAGATCGGCATCACGTCGTCAGGATTGCAGCCACGCACCTGCAGACCCTTGATACGCTGCGGGGCCCACTCAAGGCCCGGCACTTCCAGCTCGCTGTCCATATAGAAGGCGTGACCGTCAACGTTGGTGATAAAGTTCGGCCACTTCTCATCGACCGTCACCTTCGTCTCCAGCGCGCCCTCGACGTCCTCAAGCAACTCGATGGCCATGGCCATATACTCGGGACGAATGGATTTGTCGATACGAGCAAAGCCATAGCTCAGGGCAAAGTCCTCGAACTCCTTGGCATTGGCCACACGCCACGTGCCCTTGGTGAGCGTCACGATGTAATCGCCCACCTTAGCACCACCGAGTTTCAAGGCCTTCTTGGTCACGCCGTCCTCGTCATAGGACTGGCGCATCCCAGCGTCGGCCTCGGCGCGAACCGCGTCCAAGCGCGATCCGACCACTTTCTGCAGGGCGGTCAAAACCGCCAGTTCCTCGTTAATCTTCATGGTCTTGACCTCCAAGGGTCTCCATCGGCGGCAGCGGGGGCAGATTCCAGAACTCTCGAATCGCCGCATCCACCACGGCCAGGTCGTTATCAATCATCTGATCGGCAAACATGCCCCAGGGGCTCTTGGAAACCCCGCGTTCGTTGGTAAAGAACACGTGGCGCCCCTCGACGACCGCGCACTCCAAGATCACGTCAAACAGCCCCTCGATGCACAGCTGGCTGTCGAGCATCTTGCCGATGGTCTGTGGCTTAGATGAGCCGTCATCGCCAAATTGCGGGTGGTGGAGAAAGTAGACGACCGTATCGGGCGTCGTGGCCATGGCGGCTTCAAGCAACATCTCAAAGTTCACGGCCATCTTGACGAACTTGTCGTAGCCCTTCTCGCTCGCATGCCTGAAATTGTCGAATTGCATCAGGTACGTCGAGTCATCGATAACGTAGATCGGGCGCGAGTTCGCCTCCAAGATCTGGCAGATGCTCGGATAGTCCGACCGCAGCCAAACAGAGAGCTGCGTCTTAAACGGAGGACGCTTGCCGGTGCAGCCCAGCACCTCCGTAAAGCGCGGGTCGAGATTCCTCATCGACGTCGACTTCCCCGAACCAGACGGTCCCAGAACCATGCAGAGCACACCCATCACGCATCACCTCGTGTTACAAAACACAACGGAACACTTTTGCGTGCTACACTGTGCGCCGGATACCTTCCCCAAGGGTTTCCACGGCGCAGACGGGGCCCTAATCCCGCCTGCGCCATTTTTTGTGCCGCACGCCTACACGGGCGCGCCGGCAAACGGCCGACGTTTTTCATCGGCGATCGCCTCCTTCGCATTGCTAAATACCGTGTCGCGGCAGATCAGCCAACGACCGTTGACCTTGTCCGCAGGGATGCGTCCCTCGACGCACCCACGTCTCACCGACCCCACATGCTCCCCGGTCAACTCAGCGAGCTGACCGGGCGTCAGAAACATAGGAATATCCGCGAAGCCCATTTCTTGCCTCCTCTCAGTTCTATTTCGCTTTGCGTTAATGGTGATTTAGGCGCTGACCATGCCGTACTGGATCAGCACCCGCGCGGTATTGAATCGCCAGAGCGACCCCACCTTAAAGGCCCCTTTTATATGACCAAGACTCGCCTCGCGGACGACCGTGCGCTCGGACACGCACAATAGACGCGCCATATCGGACGTCCCCATGACCGCAGGCAAATTAGACAAATCGCGTGCTCGATATCCGTCCTCGCGATATCCGCGGACTTTTAGCGCCTCCTGCATCATTTACACCTCCCCTCAGACCAACTGTCTGTTTCACGACATGCATACGATATATCAATAGCAAACAGTACGCTTACCAGCGCTTTTCACGATCTTCTACAGATATTTAGTTTAGGGGGCGTTTTCTTTAATTAGCGCTGCGCTAATTGTGTGGAATAGCGTGCCAAAACGTAGTGCCAAAACCACACAACGAAACACTAGATAGCACAACGTAAACTATAATTTACGTTTCCGGTCAAAGATATTTAGCCGAAACTCATAGCGTTATTTTTCAGGCTATGAAGAGCTTGTGATTCTAGCCAGAGCGAACGATATTCATTTTTGATCGAAAATTATTAGATTTTTGGCAAAAATATTCAGCTAGAAGCCAACCTTATGCGGGTTTTTATTACCCCTGATTTTCGCTCACAAAACACACATAAATGCAATTCCGATTTAATTGTTGCATTTTTGTTGCATGAGCTGTTGCATGAAAATGCAAAATCGGGAGCCATACGGCCCCCGACCTGCGAAAACTCATGGAGCCAGTGACAGGAATCGAACCTGCAACCCACTGATTACAAATCAGTTGCGCTACCGTTGCGCCACACTGGCACACTTGGCGCTTTCGCGCGAAGCCTGTTAAGAATAAAGGAATTGCGGACGGGGTGCAACAGACCCTTTGACCGACCACATCTCAAAACTCTTCGTCAGAACGAATAGTTTTATCTGTTCGCCAGAACCAAAAACTATTCGTTCTGACGATGCCAACCCGCAACCCATTGATTACAAACCGGTTGGTTGGTCAATCGAGAAAGCAGCCCCCATAGAAGGTCTACCTACCGGCCGCGCAGGGCTTTGAGCTTGGCCAGGGCATCGGGGCTCAGACGACTGCCCAGAGTCATCTTGATCTGCGGAGCTTCCTCTGCCTCGTGAACGTCGTTATCGATCTGTTTGATCTCGTCCACCAGCATGCGGCTCGAGATGCGCGTAACGCCCTTGCCCATGACGACAGCCTGGATCGTGCCGTCGCTCGATACCACGGAGCACGCGCGACCTTCCTCGCGTGCCTCGATGCAGAGCTTCTGCACCACGGTATCGGCAGAGACGCCCGTCGGCGAAAACTCGATGCGCACGCCACGGGCCGGCAGGTTGGGGC
>OLNE01001479.1_pt1 | contig 16692 bp, 24 predicted proteins | sample 1672431 | NCBI WGS metagenome assembly OLNE01 (sample SAMEA3136685, study PRJEB25190) | human gut metagenome | reverse complement strand
ATTCTCATTTACGAGCTGTCCAATAAAAATGCCACCCACGTTACGAACATTTGTTAGAACACTTGTTCGCTTTCAAATTCGTTCTAACTGAGAATGGTTCTCATTTGAGAATGATTCTCATTTACGAGCTGTCCAATAAAAAATGCCACCCACGTTACGAACATTTGTTAGAACACTTGTTCGCTTTCAAATTCGTTCTAACTGAGAATGGTTCTCATTTGAGAATGATTCTCATTTACGAGCTGTCCAATAAAAATGCCACCCACGTTACGAACATTTGTTCTGTAACTAGAGTGGCAATATATCATTGACAAGTGGTACATTAAAGCGGTCTGCAATTTACCATCATACAAGTTAGCGTGTATTTCAACGTTGCTTTCTAACTGTATACATTAATGTTAGCACTTGGTGATACCTTAATACGAAAGTGAAGCAAGTACAGCTTCTTTACACATCATGTCTTTAAATCTTAGACATCCTCTTTCAAAATAAAAACGCAGGTTAGTTAGAATTAAGTCATTCTTTTTTAGCATAACATAGTTAATATTGTGGTCATCTGTAGTAACTGTTATTTTTATAGGACAGCTGTTATCTGGTTTGTCATCACAGAATATAATACCAGAATCAGCATATTCCTTAATGCCATACATTCTGTCTTTGTATTTAAGAGTGAACACATATCTCCCTCTTCCACTTGGTTTATCAATAAAAGCCTTGCTGTCATTAAGGTATACACCTTGACTAGAATATGCAACGTACTTGTCACTCGCAAAAGCTTTATTAAAACCGCTTTGTTTTTGCGCAATAGATGCAGTATCAATAAAACCCTGTTCCAGCACGAACCCGTTACCCTTTAAAAAATTTGTATCTTCTTTTAACCTAGCGGATATACCCATTGCGGTATAATAAGGGTTGATGATTGACACAGTATTTCCACACATAAATACTGGTACATATCTAATCTGTTTTCCTTGTCCTCTTGCAACGCTTGTGTGTACGCTCAAAAACTTCTTTATTTCATCTGTACAGTAGTGATTTGTTTCACTCTGGAATTCATCAAACATCATTTGTTGAACGTCTGAAAAAAGGTGACTGTATCGCTTTAATGCGTCCGCGTTATTAAGTGAGAACGCATAACCACATGGTTCTTCATTCAAGAACAGTTCATGAAAAATACCAGAGGCGCGTCTTTTACTTGTCATTTCATACCCTCTAAAGAATAATGAGCCTATATCCTTAAAGAATTTATCTGCTATTTCATCCAGTTCATAGTTATATCTATATACAAGTGCGAATTTTTCACCTCTTTTAAGAAATCTGTTTACTAACAGTCTGCTAAAATAAGTGGTCTTTCCACCTGTTCTATTGGTTGTCACCATATAAATTTCTGGTTTGTTGCCATTGATGTCAAGCATACTCAAAAGCTTTGTTCCATCATAGTATTTATTCATTGTGTATGTCACCCACTTTCTCTATATATTGTATCATACATCTTGACAAAAATCAATATATAGTATATAATATTTTAGATGAAAAGGTGGTGAAAAGAATGGATGTAAACGCTATTTTACAGGCCGTAGGTACGTTAGGTTTTCCAATCGTATGTGCTATTGCTATGGCTTGGTATGTCAAGTATATGACAGACCGAAACAGGGAAGATATTGACAAGCTTAATGAACAACATAAGCAGGAAATGAAAGAAGTAACGACAGCATTAAATAATAACACACTTGCACTTCAGAAACTGACAGACGTTATTGGAAATGGAGTGGACAAATGAAAACAGTAATTTTAAACTCAAAAGGTACAGACGTAGTTGCCTTGCAAGCTATCTTACGTTCACAAGGTTTCGTTGGACAAGATGGAAAACCATTGTCAATAGATGGACACGCAGGCAATAACACAATTTTTGCTATAAATTCTTATCAAAAGATGTTGCGAGCTTACGATATTGAATGTGGTACAAACGGACACAACGATTCTTCATGCGGTTCAAAAATGTGGGAGTGCTTGTTAGGTGGTGATTGCTAATGGCTTTTACGCCTAGACTTACATCAGAAGGTATGCGAGGTTCTAAATACTGGTATAGTGATAATCCATTTTATCAAGCAAATCTTGGTCCACAACAGACAGGCGGCAACTGTACATGGTACGCATGGGGTAGATTTTACGAGATTATCGGCCGTTATCCGTCGAGTTTATCAACTTCAAACGCAACTAATTGGTACTCACGTACAACAGGTTTTTCAAAAGGAAAAGAACCAAAGTTAGGTGCTATTGCTTGTTATGGCTATAACAACGGCGGTGCAGGACACGTTGCAGTTGTTGAACAAATAACATCAGATGGTATTGTAACTTCAAATAGTGGTTGGTCATCTGGTAAGTATTTTTGGACAGAAAAATCAAAAAAGAGTAACGGATATTGTCCAGATTGGATGAATGGTTATTTACAAGGTTTTATCTATGCTGACGTTGATACTGGTTCTATTCCAGACCAAACAGATTTGCACTGGCAATCTATCCCAGATTGGTTAGATAGTTATACATCAGAAAAATCAACAAACAACGCTTATTGCGTTGCAAGTTATTTACTTACAAAAGGCTGGTCTTTAAATGGTGTTTGTGCATTGCTTGGTAACGCTACAATGGAATCTTTTATAAGCGCAGACCTTTTTGAAAAAGGTGTGGCAGAAGATGAAAGAGGGTATGGGCTAGTACAGTGGACACCCGCAGTTGAAACTATTATTCCTTATTTGAATCAAAACTATCCAGACTGGCGAACAAATCTTGATGATAACGGTTACGGGCAGTGTCAGAGATTGGATGATGAACGACACAACAATCCACAAGAGTGGTATCCAAACTTTCCGTCCGTACCGACAGAGTTTAGAACGTATCAAACAATGGATGCTTTTTGCACTGCAACAGATGATGTTGGGCATATGGCAAAATGCTTTTTGTACTGTTATGAAAGACCTGCTGACCCATCAGCAACTATTGAAAAACGTGCAGAATATGCAAGATACTATTTTAATTTGTTACAGGGTTTTAACCCATCTTTGCCAACAGGAAAAGGAATAAGACGCAGAATGCCAATATGGATGTATCCAAAACTAAGAAAGAGGTGGTAACATGAAACAGGCTACAAAAGATGCGTTATTAGCATTTGTTGGAGATAGAACAGATGATGATGCTATCAGCATTTTAGAAACAATCAACGATGATGGTATTGATGATGGTGATGACTGGCATCAGAAATACGTTGACAATGACAAGGAATGGCGAGAAAGATACACAGCGAGATTTAAAGAGGGTGGAGCCATACAGCCAACACAGCCACCAGAGACAGAACCAGACCCTGAGGATGAAATGAAAAAGTTAACTATTGATTCCATATTATACGGAGATAATAAATAAAGGAGTGATTTTTATATGCCAACTAAACCTAAAATTAGTACTAACACAAATATTTCTGCGGATGTTGTAAACGCTATCAAAAATAGTGCGTCAAACAACTATCGTGAGAATGTACCTTACGCAACGCCAGATGCAGATTCGCTTCGCGGTATTGGTGCTATTTTAATGAATAACCCCGCTTTAATGAACGAGTTTATCAACACGCTTGTCAACAGGATTGCCTTTGCAAGAATTGCCAGCAGAATGTACACCAACCCGCTCAGAACGCTGAAAAAAGGTGTCATTGACACAGGTGAAACCATTGAAGATATTTTTGTAAATATTGCCAATGTCTATCAGTATGAAGAAGTAAGAGGCTCTGATAATGGTGCAGGTAACACATTTAAGCGATTTGACAATGATGTGAGAGTTGCTTTCTATGTGATGAATTCACAGTTGACTTACCCTGTGACAGTTAATCGAGCTATGCTCAAAAATGCTTTCAACTCTTGGGCAGGTATGGATGAACTTGTCAGCGGTATCATTCAGTCAGTTTACAGCGCCGCGGCTTACGATGAATTTAACATCACAAAATACATGATTGGTCAGCACATCCTCAAAGGAAAACTTACTTACTACACATTCACAGGTGGTAATTATCTTGAAGCCGCTACACAGCTTAGAAAAGCGTCAAATGATATGTCATTTATGACAAACAAGCTTTCTATTGCGGGTGTTAAGACTTTCACAGAAAATGACAGAAAAGTAATTCTTATCAATACCAACTATGACGCAAACATTGATACAAATGTTCTTGCAGGTGCGTTCAATCTTCCATACGCAGATTATCTGAACAGAAGAATCCTTATTGATTCACTTGGCACACTGGACGTTGAAAGGCTAAACAAAATTTTCGCAAACGACCCAACATATGAGAAGCCATCCGCTGACGACATGGCTTTTCTTGATAACATTGCAGGTGTTATTCTTGATGAAGATTTTGTTCAGATTTACGACAATGTTTTTGAAATGCGAGATATGCCAAACCCTGTTTCACTTGACCACAACTATTTCTTGCATATGTGGCAGACATATGCGGTATCACCATTTGCAAATGTTGTATGTTGTATTCCTGCTGATTCTGTACCTGTACAGACAGCCGAAAACACAACAATTACGCCATCAGCTGTTGCAGTAACAGGTAAACTTGGTAAAGATGGTACAGCAACAGGTATTCTTACTGCAACAGTTTCAACAGTCACAGGCGGTACAGAAACAGTTAAGTGGACTAAAACAGATGGTATAGGTACTATTGCTTCAAATGGCGTTTGGAAAGCAGAGAAAGCGGGTACGTTGAAAGCAAAAGCAAGTATCGGTACTATTGAATCTGCTGAGGTAACTATTACAGTATCTTAAATAGGAGAGTGACTTAATGAGCTATATTGCGCCAGACACCGACATATATTTACTTGCTAATGTTGAATGTGATAAAACTTACGACAATGTCAAATATTTTGCAACTAAAAATGCACAGCATACTTATATGTCTAGTAAAATCGTTAAGTCATTTACGAATCAGAGTTACGGGCGTGTCAATAAAGGCACGTTCCGTCTCTTCTGTAAAGCAGATGACGTTTATCAATGCAACTATTTAATGTTTCAAAATACAGCTTTTGGTAATAAGTGGTTTTACGCTTTTATCAATAGCATAGAGTATGTTTCTAATAACACTTGTGAAGTAAGGTTTACGATTGATTTATTCCAGACATGGTTTCTGGATTGCACAGTTGGTCAATGCTTTGTTGAGCGTGAACACGTTACAGATGATAGTATTGGGGCACACACTCTAAATGAGGATGTACCTACAGGAGAAATGATTACAGCAATCGAAGAACAGTTGACAGAATTTTCAAAGCAGTATACTTACGGTGTAGAAATCTGTATCAGTGATACACAGTTAAGTGGCATAGCTAATCAGCCAACATGGTTTGATAAGCCTGTTTTGAGTGGTATTTTTCAAGGTTCAAAGATTGGTACAACAGATAACAGCGATGACTTATTAAAGTTTCTGAATAATGTCATTTCAGCAGGCTATCAGTCAACCATTATACAGATTTTCACAATCCCTAAAATATTTGCTCCATCTGGAACAGATTCGAGAGTACAGACAACAAGAGAATTACCTGCTTTACCAACAAAGTTTGGTAATTATACACCTTTAAATAACAGACTGTATTCTTCACCTTTTTCTGACTATGTTGTTTATGCACCGACTGGTGACAAGATGGTTTTACATCCAGAATTGTTTAGTGATTACGAACACAGAATATTGACTTTTTCTGGTAATCAAAGTGTTACACCACAGATTATGTGCGTTCCAACTAATTATAAAATAACAGGTGGCACAAATAAGACTGAGGGATATACACTTAATTACGGTATAAAAGGTTCTTTCATGTATGACGCTTATCAAGCTGAAATTGCGTCATATGGCGTTGGACAGGCCGGTGGCACTTTGTTAAAATGGTCACCTAGAATTTTAGGAAGTGTTGCTAGTGCGTTTGCAGGCATTAGTCAGCTAGCGGCTGGCTCCATGACTGGCTTAACATTTGATTTTGCGCCAACACAAAGCAATATTTCACCTGCAGGTGGTGCGTCAGCTATTGCAGGCGTTAGCGGTATCATTGGTACAGTCGGAGATGCTTTAAAAGAAACACACGATACATCAGAATTAAGTGGTGCTTCTGGTGGTTCTGTCCTTTGGTCACAACAGATACTAGACACTTTTGTACAGGTGCGACAAGTAAGAGAAGAATATGCAAGAATAGCTGATAACTATTTTAGTATGTTTGGATACAAGGTTTGCAGATTAAAAGTTCCAAACATTGCCACTAGGCCGTCATGGAATTTTGTAAAGTGTTCTACTGTTGCTATAACAGGAGCAATTCCTGCTGATGCTGAAGAATTAATCATGGGTGTTCTCAAAAAAGGTGTAACATTCTGGAAAACAACCTTTGGAAACTACACAGCAAATAATAAATAAAGGTGGCGATTAAAATGGGTAGAAGTAGAAGTAAACGTAGATTTTTTCAAAGGGTATATTCTTCTGGCATACAATATAATCATTGGCTGATGAAGTTTGCAAGTAATGCTGTTGCCTCTTATCGTGTAGAGGGATTACCAGAAGAAATAGATTCAAGATGGTTAGCGCTAAAGCTCTTTGAACTTGGTTCTATTGCTTTCTTTTACGATTCGGATGCAGGTGAGTATGCTTGTATGCAGTATTCGTGCCTTGGTACTTATGACTGTTATGGCAATCCAACAAAAATACGTGTATGGAATCCATGGACAGGTTATCAGAGAGAGCTTAACAAAGGCGAGTTTGTTATAATATGGGATAACATGCTTAGAACAAATATGTACAATGTTTACATTGAATTGGCGTACAAATTGTGGAGAATTGACGGTACAATAGACACAAATTGTGTAGCGCAGAAAACACCTGTTATTGTACAATGTTCTGAAAATGAGCGATTAACGTTTAAAAATCTTCTTGCAGGCGTTGACGCTGACAACCCATACTTAGCTGTCAGCGATAATCTTTCATTAAAAGACATTAAAGCGTTACGGCTCGACGCACCACTTGTAGCACCAGCGTTACTGGAAGTACAGCAGACACTTTACAACAGAGGAAATGCACTTTTAGGTATCACATCTGTTGTCGTGCAGAAAAAAGAAAGATTGGTGAAATCAGAAGTAGACACAGCTAATGCTGATGCGCTTGCTAACAGACGTTCAAGAACAATGGCTAGAGATTACGCAAGTGAACAGATTAAAGAAAGGTTTGGTCTTGATGTAACATGGATTTTTGATGAAGGTGACGAGCCAAACAAGGAAACTGACGAGGGTAACAGAGAAGGATTTATTAGCCATATGAAAGTAGCTAGTTTAGGCACTTCCATTATAGAGAGGTGATAACATGAGTAGATACACAACAGAAGTAAGATATATCTGTGAATCACTAGCAGGGCTTGACAAGTCAGTTGGCTATTCAAATGTTAATGAAGTCATTGAAAAGTCAAGAAACAGAATCTTTCCACCTTTTGAAATATTTGACGAAAGTTATAGACCTGTACTTGAAACAAAGATACTCAAACACTTTTACACCAGAGAAATTGGATGTGAAACGTTCGGGCTATGGCAGTTAAGACTTGACGCTAAACTTTCAGTAATTATGCCATATTATAATAAGCTTTATAAAGCGATTAACATTGATATCCCTGTTATTGACAACGTTGATATGAACGTTGAACACAATATTGGTAGGAACGCTGACACAAATGTTAATGATAACACTGATATCACAGGTAGTTCTAATACAGCAACAAACACTACAGCTAGTGCAAAGATTAGACACAGCGATACACCACAAGGAAGTTTAGAGGACTTAGAAGCTAATGAGTATATGAGCGATGCAACGCTTAGTGATACAACACAGGTAGTAAACAGTAATACGAATAGCAGTAGTAACAGTAAGAGCAACAGTGGCACAATCGCAAAGAGCACAGAAGAGTATGCAGAGCATAGATGGGGAAAAGAGGGCACAGTAACTTATATTAGCATGGTCAATGAGTACATTGAAAAGATGAAAAACATCGACGCTATGCTGATTCGTGAACTAGAAGATTTATTTATGCAAATCTGGGATATATGGGAGTGATTCGGAATGAGTTTTAAACCTAAAAATTTTAGAGAATGGTGTAACCATACGATACCTGTTTTACCTCAAGTATATGGGGATGAATTAAGTTATTATGAGTTACTTAATAAGGTCATTGAAAGATGTAATGAAATTGGTGTTACAATTAATGAATTAATTGTCTATGTAAATCATTATTTTGATTCATTAGACGTTCAAAACATGATTAATAAAAAACTTGATGAAATGGCACAGGATGGAACGCTTGAATCCCTTATAATGCCTGTTTATACCTATGACCTTTCTAAATTAAAAAGCTTTGATGCCAATGACATATCTCTTGTATTTTCTGAACTTAAAGCAAAAATGAAAGAAGGTGAAAGTGCTTTATTGCCTTGTGGAAAATACACCACATTAGACACTATTGATTTACAATGGTTGCCTAATAACACGAAGGTAACGCTTGATGGTGAAATTACAATATCAAAAAACAATGTGCCTTGCGTTAAATTGGGTGGTCAGTTTTGCAATGTTAAAATAAATGCATTGTATGGTGCTACTAGGAGCGAAACTCATTTATCAACTGGAAGTGGGTTATACATTTCTGAACTTTTGGCGTATTCAAATGTCTTAATAAATAACATGAGATTTTTTGAAAATGGTATCATTTTTAAATATGAAGATGACAATAAATATGCACAATATAATAAGATTGTGTTTTCATATCTTGAAAACGTACAAAGGGGTATAGTTTTAGACGGTACAGAGCATAAGGGCTGGGTTAATGAAAATACGTTTGTTGGTGGACGAATAAAAGGCGGATATGGTGTTATAATGCAAGGTGGTACAGTAGAAACAGTTGGATTTAATAACAACAAATTTTACAATATCGGTTACGAAGAATTATATAACGACGCTATCAACATCACAGGTGATTCATACGCAAACATTTTTGTTAATTGTAGAATGATTGAAAATATAACAGGTTATTTCATTTATGACCACAGTTCAAGAGGTGGCTTTAATGAGTATAATTTTACAAATATCATTCCATATGCAAAAATTAGCTTCAGTAACGAGGTTTACAAAAGGGTTAATGCGCCAATTTCAGACAGTAATTTATCGGTTGTTGGAAGTGGTGTTTTTTCTAGCAGTAGCACTCCAAACGCTGTTATTATTCCATTAGTTACTAATGATTTAATTATGAAGAAAGATTATACTTTTAGTATGACGATTCCTGCAAAAGGAAACACATGTAATCATAAAGAGGGTTTTGTAATACAAGACGGCTACATTCTTCTTTCTGGTTCTATAACTGCGGTTTCGTCTAGTGATGGATTCGATGGCCAACACGTTGCGCTGAATTTTAAAGAAATTAAAGGTAGTGAAGGAATATTTACAGTTTATGGTTTTTCTGACTTAGCATATGAAGTAACTGTTAATGTTACTGTTACGTTACTTTTTAAATATGCTAAAGAACTTTAATTAGATATAGTAGCGTAATAAAAGGGAGTCAAAATAGACTCCCTTATTTTAGTTTATTAATGTCACACATAAAAGCAGTGAATAAACACACATTATTAAAAACAATGTTAAATCGTTGAAAAGCCTTGCGCTTATTGCTGATACCATGACAAGTACAAAAAATAAATTAAGTATGTCACTCATTTATTTCTCCTCTCCATCAATAAATATGCATAAACATTCACTTTGTAGTGTCAACCCATCTACTTGTGTATTTGCAAATGAATCTGATGATTTAACCATCCTTTTAAATTCGTGTATGTTTATAACATCTGATTTACACGGAAAAGATATTCCACGACTAAACTTTAATCTAGTATAAATTATTATGCTTAGACTTTCACCCGCAACGGAAGATATATCTTTTATTAACATTATTTCTTTCTCCTTTTCTTCATTTTCCTACACGCTTCACTTACATATGCTTTGTGATTTGAATCGTTGTATTTAGCAATTGACGCTTTCATTATCTCATATCTGTATTTAAAGTATTCTTCACACGCTGAATGACAATTTAAACATCTTTCACTACAATCTTTGCATGGTGCTTTCATACTATCACCTATTACTTTCATACACATAATGACCACATGATTGAGCGCACACTTTTATTGCATCATCATTATTACAAACTGTATTTTTTGCCACAACCAGTGAGAACAGATAAAATCATCAATACTACAACTAATGCCTTTTTTCATTATTTTTTCACCTACCATTTATAAGAATAATTAACGCCCTGTGAACTTTTTCTGTTTTTAAAATAAGGAGCTTTTTTAGTTTTTCTAATGTTCCTGCAAACTGTATACCAGTCAAGTGTAAATTTTTTTACTTCGGTATCATTCATTTCAGAAACTATTCTTTGCATTATCTCACCCCACTTGAACCAAAACCATTTCTATCATTATCTTTTAAATCTTCCACCTCAATCAGTTCAATTTCTGGCTGATTTCTTACAATTCTAAACTGTGCAATTCTATCACCTCTTGTTATCACCGTATCTTCAACAGCATATGCAGGAAAACACCATTCATCGTTTCTACCACAATATGAATTATCAATGATTCCCATACTGTTAGTCATTAAGACATGATATTTTCTGAAAGTTGATGAACGTGGTAATACGTGTGCTTCATATCCTTTTGGTAGTTTCATTGCAACTCCTAACGGAATGTTAACATATTCGCCTCTTTTAATGTGTACTGTTTTACCTGCTTTTAAATCAATCCAATCTCCTAGGGCATATTTTTCTGGCAGGACTGAATTAAAATATCCATGGTTTTTTGGTAATACTTTAATTTTTTTGTCAAAATTCACTTTTGAATAAATATTTTCTACAGCGTCTTTAATGTCCAAAATATCATAAACAATGTAATTCAGTTCTTCATCTGTAATAGTACCATTTTCTTTAATCTTTTCCATACAATTCACTCCTTAATACATTAATATATTTTTCTACAAAAGCTTTATAAAATAAATCAGCATCATAATATGTATATGAATTCATCAATATTTTTAAAGCATTTTCCAACTTGTTCATCCTGATTACACGCTTAATCGCAAGCAACGCCTGCTTTGCATCATATACTCTAATGTATTCTATACCATCTTCATCTAGCATAGTGTAAATATCTTTTCTTATTTGTCTGTCTGATTTACCGCATTTGATACGTTGATTCAACAAGTAAAACACCCCCGTCAATTCTTTTTGGTATTAATTTACATGGTACATTTAAGCCGATCTTAAAGTCATCAAAAGTTCTTATGATAGGCTTGTGTGTAACTTGATTAAAAAGAAACCTGTTCACTTGTGTATTTTCTTTATATTCTTCATACACAGCTTTTCCAGACATAGACAGCTCAAACAAGTCTTTACAACGTTGTGGCATTCCTGCACACTTAATGTTGTTGTATGGTTCTTCTAACTTTTGTAAATCTTCATGTGTAACGTGCTCAATGTATGTTTTTTGTCTTGCAAAAATAGCCCTATCCCAGCAGGATTCAAGTTTCCATGCACAGAAATCAGTTTCATGTACTTTAATGCCTGTAATCTTTTCTGGTGGTAAGTCACAGTGAATACTGTCTGTATCTGCATAGATGAAGCCATGTTCTTCAACACCATAATAGTTTGCTTGAGCAGCTCTAATGGTAAAGTTTCTGGCGTAACTAGTAATAGCTGAACCGACAGGAATATAACCCGCTTCTTTATCTTTAGCTGTAATGTTGATGAATCCTATTGAATTATCATCATTAACGTACGCTAATTTAAATGATGAATCTGTTGACGATGCCATTTTACCATACAAGTTGTTTAAAAAGAGCTTTGCAAGTGTACGTCTTGCGCCCTTGCTAGTCATTTTTATTTTTGCATATTTATCGATATATTCATCAAATATGCCGACTTCTGAACGAAAGTAACATCCATCAAGAATCTCAAAGTCAACAAGCTCGTAATGTTCAAGAATAAGAAAGTAATCTGTCATAGTCAATGTTAGTTCTACTCTTGTATCACAGGTTTTACCGTCAATGTCTATGTACTTATCATAATACTTACCAGTAGATTTGTCAAACACATCAGACGTCTGTAAAGACTCTGTGCCCTTGTATAACATATTTCCTTTTATCTGAATGAATGGCAACTTACCACTTTTCAAATAGAATTTTGTTCTTATTCTGATAAAGAAATACATATTGTTTTGCAAGGCTCTGTCTGGAATAAAGTTACCAGACCAGAACATCGGCTTTCCGACAGGATATCTATTGCCCGACATAGAGTGCATCATAGACGGATACAAAGAATTTACATCAGCAGTAGTTCCATTAGTATATATCTTGTTTTCTTTTCCTTTTACGAGATAACACCAACCGCCTCTATACGACTTTCTTATATAAGCGTCAACGTTTGACTTTCCGTATATATCAGAATCTAGTTCTAATTTTGTAACGTCTGGAAATCTTCTTTTCCAATCATCTTCTCCGACTATTTGCTTATATTCAGCAAGACAACAACTGCCTATTGTTAGTCGGTTATGACCCTCTTGAAAAGCAATCTCTAGTGCTTCTTTAACAACTAGTACGTCATTAGCTATGTACTTTTTTTCCTCTGGTTTAATCTCACAACCTGCATAACGAAAACCAGTATATTCCATGTCAAGTTTCTGATGCTTAGTTTTGAAGGCTTTTCCTATTTCTTTAACTGAAAATGGTAGAAGCTTCAGTGAATCCCTAAATTCTATAATCTTATTATTTATTTTGACTTTGATGCTGTACCATTGTCCCATTTCAGATATCGTATATTTGAACGTGCTGTTATACATTTCTTTGTCATGTTTCCACTCACAGGAATTAACCCCATCACCAGTATATGCCTGTTTGAAATGTAGTTTATTCAGAAAAAACGATATCCAAAAATTACCATCAAATTTTAGATTATGGTAATATACGATTAAGTTTGATTTTAACGCTGACAGATATTTCCATGTTTCGTCTATCGAATTCATAATAGAAACATCTTCCGTGAACATTTCCACAATGGCAGATGCCCAAACTTCTGTATTTTTCTGACCCTCATAGACTGTCGTTTCAAAGTCCCCGACCAGATACTTTACTTTTTTAGGCCTTGCCATACTATCACCATCCGTTTTCTGTCTCATTCATTGATTCAGCCTGCATCTTTTCTTCAAACGTTAAAGGAGAACCATTGATTATTTGAAGTAGTTCGTCTGTTGCTTGGTTTATGACTGCAACTGATGAACCCCACAAAACAGCTGAAACTATAACGTCTATGTCATTCATTGTTCTTGAAGCTTCGACTAATCTCCTTCCGACATCGGATGTACCTATATCGTTAATCATGTTAAGCAGGAAAGACTGCATGCTTCTCGAATATGAAATTGCTTCTTTTCTCCTGCTTCTGTTCAAATCAACAGATTTGCTCAATGAAGATGTGAAGTCTGTCACTACTTTTTGATATTCTGCTTCTCTTCTTTTACGTTCCTGCTCTATTTCTTCATCTGTGGCTTCTTTATATCCATAAAATAAATCTTCCTCTTCTGGAGTTAATACGGCATATCTAGACAAAAATTCATCGTTAAAGTTACTGAATGCTATATCCTCTTCATGAGGTATATTTACTTCTGTTTTGAGAGCTTCAACATCAATCTTTTTTAACTTATTGACATAAGCACGTAAATCCTTACCTTTAAAGCCCTTTGCTTTAATCTGGCGCAAGGTTGGTATGTTTGTTGGAACATATTGTACACCTTGCTTTTTAAGTTTACGTTCAAGACGTTTTATACGATTTCGCTCACGCTCATATGCTGTTAATTTTTTACTCATGTTACACCTCTACAACTTCCTAGATTACCAGAGTTAAAAACCACAATCATCTACAAAGTAAAGAATATTACATTCGTAATATGGAATCCACTTAGACGATATTATACGCTCGTTGTATAAAATATAGTTTTCGTCAGTATCTGATAAATTCAAATAAATCTTATCGTCATAACCTGCTAGAAATAACTGTATTATATCACAAACTTTTACTTCACATTTTCTATAAAACAATTCGTCACCTCCTGCATAAATATGTTTCACGTCAAACATTAAATAAGTAAGAATGACGCTCACTGTATGTCGTGAGCGCCTATACTTATTTAATTACCTGCTTTAAATTATAAGCTGTCAATGTCAAGTACGCAATCGACATACTTGCGACCTGCTTTTGACTGGCCAGAGATTTTCTTAACAGGAAATGGAAATCCCTGCATGACAGCCTCAATGTCTTTAATACTTCTCTTAAATGTTACAGACTGGGTGCTGTATACCATGTTATCAGTCGTGATGATTGACATAAGTTCGGATGTTGTGCCATCCTCTTTTACATCGACAAATTCAATATATCCTGCAACATTGATAACGTCGCCATCATCTAAAGTTTTGACAGTCTTAATTGTAGGGGCTTTTGTCATAAGATATTTTTCTACTTTTGTAAAATTACGTGTTTCATTTTTAATTGTAATCATGTTTTTTAATTCCTTTCTTGGTTGCATTGCATAGTTTGAACATAAAACAAATTTATTAACAAGTTACATTATTCTGTCTTAGCTTTAGCCCTTACAGGAAGAATCTCAGCAAGTTCTAAAAACTTGGATTCTTCCATTCCGTAAAGTTCTTCCTGCACATCTACAGATGTGACTTTAAGTGGTCGCACCTCAGCATGCTCTTTTGTGATTGCTTTCAGCGCATCATCCACTGAAAGTTCACCTGAAAGTTTGTATTCAATTGTCTGAATTTCATCAGACGCAATATTGTAAACTGTCGCCGTCGCTCTTGTTGATGTGATTGTTCTTGTTACCATCTTTTTACGTGCCATATCTTTGGCCTCCTTTTTTGTGTATATTTATGCTCGTTTAACGTCCATCGACGTATTGACAGAACGGGAGTCGAACCCGTCGGAAGTGTTCCGCAAACCTGCCTGTCAACCTTTCTAGATGTAAGAAATTAGGAGAGAGTAAAGAGTTGTCGGTTCTCTTTACATTATTTATTATATCATTTTTGAGCGAAAATGTCAACAGTTTCTTTCAATAATTTTTATATATTTTGCACGATGGTTAGATATGACTAACTTCGCACATATTCAGCTAGCGAACAAATGTTCTACTAAATCTTATAGTCAAAGGTTAATTCACGACCTGTGGCCGCCCCAATGAATTTCCATTCTTTTGAGAACACCTGTATGTATGGCAAACCATCAATAGTGTAGTTCCTATCAGCTAGATAAACATTAAATTCGTCACCTCCAACTATTTGTAATGCCCTTTTAAAGCTTATCTCCATGTCACCAAGTATCACCTTTTTAACAAAAATCATTGTTCGTCCTCCTTGCCGTATAGCAACTGAGCTATCAGCTCAGCTACTATCAATATTATTATTGCAAGGCCTGCTATTGACAGGCCTGCAAAAATCATTCGTCCTCCCATTTCTTAATTGGGCGGTCATATCGATGCCTATTTGAAGTGTCAAGTACAGACATATTAACTAAGTCAATAATTCCAAAAGAAACATGAGTTCCACAAGTCGCAACATCAACATATTTATCTTCTGGCTGTATAAAACCAACATATGTGCCGCCTAAATCAATCACTATGCACCCTGTTTTATCAAAGGTGTAGTGTTTTTTTGCAATCCCAACATTTAATAAACGTATAGCTTTTTCATAGTTTGTCATAACTTATGCCACCTCCCTGTATGTTATCTCATAACTATGATTAAACAGGTTCCGAAACTTTGCTATGTGCTTAGCTGACGTTGCCGTATAGCCATACACTAATCTTAAAATGTCAACTAATATACCATTACTATCTATATAAGCTACCAAAGTGTTATAGCTAATAAGAAATATATAATGACCCCATACTATATAGCCACACTGACAGTAATCAATGCGAGTTACTGTAACATTATCTGGCACTTTGTCCCAAACTTCCTTTGTTTGTGTCCAGTTACTCAAAACCTCGCGATTTACTTTAATTTGCATTTCTTTTCTAGTCATAATTTTTTCCTCCTTCCTTGTGGTCACTATTGACCAGTGCCAACTGAGTGAATCGAACACAGTACACCATGTGACTATTTCTGACTTTCTTTTTTCCTCCTGAGTTTCCACATACGATCTGCAAAGTCAATTGCGGACATTATTTCATCATGTATGCGGAAGCCCTCATAAATATCAAATTGATATATACCATTTTTGAAGCCCTGCATACGGGCCATGTAAATATCCGCCTGTTTATAATCATCTCTCATTGATGACAGCACATAATTAATTCTTTCCTTTTCGAAATAATATTTTTTCATTTTATTTTTCCTCCATTTCTTTTAACTACTTTATCTCTCTTTCTGATTATATTATAACACATATGATGCGAAATGCAAGACGTAATTTTGCACAAAAAATAGTACGACATTTACACTTTTGTTAGTGAATATTGACACCCCCCAAGACTTGACATACTGTACAAAAATGATGCATAATGTACACAAGCTTTTAGGGCAAATGACGAGCGAAGTTG
>OLNE01001473.1_pt1 | contig 16760 bp, 19 predicted proteins | sample 1672431 | NCBI WGS metagenome assembly OLNE01 (sample SAMEA3136685, study PRJEB25190) | human gut metagenome | reverse complement strand
AATGAAATTGGAAACGCAAAAGAACGATTTGGGAAGAAATCAAAAGCAGTAGAAAAAGCGAAAGAAATGTGTTCCCATATCGCAGACGAGGTAAAGGATGTGTGTTCCTATGCTAGTGACAACACACGTTGAAACTGTGTGCCTCTTGAGCAACCGAAAACCAGATACCACGGTAAAACTCAGCGTGGATATGGATGATTACTACCGTATTAAAGATGGTAAAGAGCCTAAATAAAACCGAATAATACACTGAAACAAAGCAAGACAGAAGCTGTTGATGCGTTAGAAGATAACGTGTCAGCGGCTTTTTCTTTTTATCTGAAAATCTATTAGTCAAATCTGAAAGGAGTCAATTCTATGGCAAAGAAAAATGTAAGAAATATGAAGGTTTGTGGACAGAGCGGTTATAAATATGAGACGGTTCCGGCAATTACATTAAAAGGAAAATGGCTGGAAGAACTGGGATTTCATCTTGGGGATTATGTACAGGTGAAATGTGAAAATGGTCAGCTGATTATCACACCGGATGTGAATAAAGCACAGGAGCAGGAAGCAAAGACTGCATTTATGGATGAGGAGATTAAGAAATTGAAAATCAGATACCAGAATGAAAAGGAAGAAATTACTGCAAAATATGTGGCAGAGCAGAGTGCAGGCTGTTATGGAAAGAAAGCATGAGAGGGGGAGAAAGTATGGCAAGGATTATTATGTGCGGATCATTTAAAGGGGGAGTTGGCAAAACTGCCAGCTCCTGGAACCTGGCTTATTCACTGGCTGAGATGGGAAAAAGGGTTCTGGCTGTTGATTTTGACAGCCAGGCAAATCTGACTACCTGCTTCGGAATTGAAGATACTGTGGCTGTGCCGGTGACGATTGGACATTTGATGATGAATCGGCTGGAAGATGAGGAAATGCCGGGATCCGTCAGAGTTTATTCAGAACAGAAATGGCGTAGACTTTATTCCATCATCCATGATGCTTTCAGCAGTGGACAGTAAGCTGCGGATGGAGATGGGTTCAGAGAAGATGCTGACCAGAATTCTGGAGCCGCTGAGAGAGCTGTATGACTATATTATTGTAGATACCTGTCCATCGCTCGGGACGTTGACGATTAACGCACTGACGGCGGCTGATGAAGTGATTATTGCCGTCAATCCGCAGCTTCTGGCAATGATGGGATTGCAGGATTTTATCCGGACAGTGAAGAAAGTCAGAAGCAGACTGAATGACCGCCTGCAGATTGCTGGGATCCTGCTTACTATGTGTGATGCCAGAACAAATCTCTGTAAGGTAATCACAGAACAGCTGACGGATACTTTTGATGGACAGATCCGGATTTTTAAGAGCATCATACCGAATACAGTAAAGGTGGGAGAATCAATTTATTATAGTGAGCCGCTTCTGGAGTATGCACCGGAGAATAAGGCTTGTAAAGCATACCGGAATCTGGCAGAGGAGGTGGCTGGGGATGAAAGCTAATGCACCAAAAAGAAAAGTATTTCAGGACGCACTGGATCTTCTTTCTGAGGATCCGGTGCAGGATACGCCAGTGTCTGTGAACGGGATTGTATCTATTCCTGTTGAGGAAATACATCCGTTTCATGATCATCCATTCCGGCTGTATGAGGGAGAACGCCTGGAAGACATGGTACAGAGCATCAGGGAGCATGGAGTGCTGAATCCGGTGATCGTGAGGAAGGCTGCAAGGGACTATGAGATGCTTGCAGGGCATAACAGAACCAACGCGGCGAAGGTAGCAGGATTGACGGAAGTGTCGGCGATAGTGAAGACGGATTTGTCTGATGAGGATGCTTATGTATATGTGATTGAGACAAACCTGTTGCAGAGATCTTTTGCGGAACTGCTTCCATCGGAGAAGGCGGCAGTGCTGGTAGCACGTTATGAGAAGATAAGCAGTCAGGGGAAACGGAATGATATCCGGCAGGAGATTGAGGCTCTGGAAGAAACCTGTGGACACGATGTCCACAAGTCCAGAAAGAGAACCTGTGGACATGATGTCCACAAGTCACAGAAAAGCCGTGATGGGCTTGGTGAAGAATATGGAATGACTGGAAGGAATATTGCCAGATACATGCGGCTGGATCGGCTGATTCCGGAGTTTAAAGATGCTGTGGATAAAGGGACGCTGGCAATGGTGGCCGCTGTGGATTTATCCTATCTGAATGTGAAGATGCAGAAGCTGATCCAGCAGGTGGCAGAGGCTGAGGGAAAGAAACTGAAACCGAAGCAGGCGGTGGAACTGCGGAAGATGGGAAAGGACATTACGAAAGAGGCGGTTGAGGATGTTCTGGTGGGTAAAGAACAGAAGAAGCTGCAGAGTGTGTCTGTGAAGTTGCCGCTGGAATTGTATGAGAGGTATTTTGGGCAGATGGATGCCAGAACAGTGCAGGAGATCATGGAGAAAGCGCTGGAAGGGTATTTTGGGAAGGAGGCAGCAGGTGTTTAGCAGGGAAGATCTTGAATGTCTGGATTCGGGATATTTTGAGATTATATGTATGAATGACCGGGATGTGACCATCATGTCCCGGAATACAGGGCATGTGTGGTATATACATAATCCGGAATATCCATTGATGGGATCCTGTATTATTTTTCATAAGCATAAGGTTTCACATCCGTATCATCAGCATGGCCGCAGTAATACACTGCGGCAGGCTGTGCGGAGTATTAAAAGCCATGATCGGTGGCAGATGGGTGGAAGAAAAATGGAGATAAGTGAAAATGTTGACTTTATTCGGCTGGAAGTGTAAAATTATTAGGGCAATAATAGTTTGGGAATATAGAGGTGTGATTATAGATGGAATACATGACTATACAAGAAGCTGCAAAAAAGTGGTGTATATCAGAGAGAAGAATACAAACTTTATGCGTTGATGGAAGACTTAAGGGAGCAATTAAATTTGGCAGACAATGGGCAATACCTAGTGAATTAGAAAAACCAATGGATGCTCGAATTAAATCTGGACGATATATTAAGACTAATACATGTAAACATGAGGAGAAATAATAGTGAATAAATTAAATGAAAAGCCAGGTATTACCGCTCAGGATGTTTTGGAAAGAATAAATTATAACGGTATTGCTGATCTAATTCCACAAAAAGAATATGATTTTGTTGATTTCTTTTGTGGAGCTGGTGGAATGTCATATGGATTCCATCGAATGGCTGAATTAACGGGACGTTTTAGATGGGCTGGTGCAATAGATATTGATAAACATGCTATTGATACATATGAGCATAATTATGGTCATAGGCCAGCTAATATAAATTTAGGAGATGCTGATATAGAAGCAATTAAAGGGGCACTTGATTTAAAAGAAGGAAATGAACTTATACTTATTGGTTGTGCACCTTGTCAGGGATTTTCGTCTCATAGAAAAAAAGATCATAGAGGACCAGATAATAGAAATACATTGGTGGGACGTTTTGCGGAAATTGCTGTTCAGTTACAACCTAAAATTATTATTATGGAAAATGTACCAGACTTATTAGCAAAAAAGCATTGGCATCATTTTCAGTCATTTAAGGATACTGTAGAGGCGGAAGGCTATCATATTGCTGTAAAAATATTGGGAATGGCAGATTATGGAGCTCCCCAATCAAGATTTCGTACTGTAGTAGTTGCAGCTAAAGATTTTATTCCAACGCTTCCAGAACCAGTATTTAAGCCAGAACAATATAGAACTGTAAGGGATGCAATTGGAAACTTGCCGCCATTAAAAGCTGGACAGAAAGATCAAAAGGATCCAATGCATGTAACATCACGTCATAGAAAAGAAACTATTGAAATATTGAGGCAGGTTCCTAAAGATGGAGGAAATCGCCCCTACGGTGTAGGACCACAATGTCTGGATAAAGTAGAGGGATTTTATGATGTTTATGGAAGATTGGCCTGGGATAAGACCGCGGTTACTATAACAGCGAGATGCAGGACTCCTTCTTGTGGTCGTTTTGTTCATCCAGAACAAGATCGCGGCCTTTCGGTTAGAGAGGCTGCTTTATTGCAGGGATTCCCAGATGATTTTTATTTTGAGGGACCTTTTGATGATAAATTTAAACAGATTGGAAATGCGGTTTCACCAATCTTTTCAACTGCATTAGCAGGACATATACTCAGTATGTTGGCAGGTGAAAACCATGCAGATAAAGAAGAATATATAAAAAAACCGACATTTGGTTCATATAGTGGAATGATTGCACATGTAAAGAAAACAAAAATGCCAAAGGGAAAGATAGATAAATGAAGAAATATAAAGTAATTGATTGTTTTTGTGGAGCAGGAGGACTGTCTTTAGGGTTTGAAAATCGCGGTTTTGAAGTTGAATATGCTTTTGATATTGATCAGGCAGCTATAAATACTTATAAAAATAATCCGTCATATCATCATGGGGCTGCCTTTGTGAGAGATATTTATAAAGTAAATAAAGAGACCATTGAGAGTGATCTGGGACATGAATTGGGAACAATAGATGTGGTAATAGGAGGTCCTCCGTGTCAGGGATTCAGCGTGCAAAGACGAGGAGATAATATAGATCCAAGGAATCAATTGGTTTTGGAGTATATACGGTTACTTAAAGAGATAAAACCACGTTATTTTATTATGGAAAATGTAGGGGGAATATTATCAGAGCGTGGAAAACCTTTTGTTAAGGCATTATTTGACAATATGAAGGAAGCTGGATATACAATACAACAAAAAAAATTATTAGCTTCTGAATATGGTGTTCCACAAGATAGAAAAAGAGTAATAATTGTAGGAGAAAAAACCAATGGTAAAGATCCGCAATTTTCTTATCCAGAGCCTCAAACTACACCCAAAAAAACAGTTAGAGATGCTATAGAAGATCTTATGTATAAATCAGAAGATGATATACCTAATCATAGGTCAGATCGTTTATCACCACTCAATTTAAAAAGAATCAAAGCAATCAAAGAGGGGCAAGGTCATGATTCGCTTCCGGAAGAACTACAATTAGAATGCCACAAAAAGAACAAAAATCATAGACACCTGGACACATACGGAAGAATGGCATGGGATTTGCCAAGCCCTACAATAACAGCTAGATTTGATAGCTTTTCAAGAGGAAGATTTGGACATCCGGTATTAGATAGAACTATAACTTTGAGAGAAGGAGCTAGGCTACAAACATTTCCAGATGATTTTGAATTTCTTGGAAGTAAAGTTGAAGTTGCAAGGCAGATTGGAAATGCGGTACCACCGGTATTGGCAGAACATATAGCTGATGAAATTAAAAAAAATTTAGATAAAGTATAATAAGAGCGTGAGGGAGAATTATGCCAGATATATTAAATCATTGGCCGTCAGGGATGAGGGACACTACAGAATTTCCGAAAGTAAATATAAATATAGATGTTTTATTAAGAGAGCACTTAAAAGCATTTGTTAAAATGGATCATATTGGGTGGACAAATTATGATGCCATGAACGAGGCTGGTGGCATTGATATGTCTGGTTCAAGATTGAGAACATATCGGAAAATGTACGAAAAATTTGGTCTGATTTATTGTGAAGATAGTAAAATAAAACTTTCCAGATTAGGCCATCAAATGGCTCTGTTGGAATCGAAATTAGAGGATAATAAAAATAATGTTCTTAATGAATTAAGAACAACAGCCATAGATATTTTGTCGAGATATCAGCTTCGAAATCCTCAGGAAAATGAAAATCTTCCAGAGGATTGTGATGTATTACCAGTGATTTGCATATGGAAGACTATGCGTGAGTTGGATGACAAGTTACATCCAGAGGAAGTGAATCGTGTTATTCTGCGAATTATGAAAATGAAAGATTTGGATGACGGAATAAACAAAATCAGGATAGCTCGAACAAAACTTGCAGGACAAAAATATGCATCGTTGACTGAAGAACAATTGATAGATATTCTGGGAGAACCAGTGCATACAGAGCAAATTCAAGCACGAATAGCACCATGGTTTTCATTTGCGGGTTGGGGCGGACTGCTTATAGAGCAAGCAGTTGACGATAGTGGATACAGACGGCTTGTGGCACTTGCAATTCCTATTATTGATAAAATACTTAATAATCCTCCAAGCTATGTTGAAATTAAAGATGAAAAAGAATGGCTAGAATATTATATAGGAAAAAATAATGAGCAGGGAAGCGAAAGTGCCAAAAATATTGAGAAAATACCTAATTTTTATACGGGATATAGTACGGCTTTTGAAAAGAACAGAATTTTGTTTGGGGCACCTGGAACTGGTAAGAGCTATACTTTAAATAAAGAAAAAGATGATCTACTTGGAAGTGCTAATGAAACCAACTATGAAAGGGTTACATTTCATCCGGATTATTCGTATGCCAATTTTGTAGGAACTTATAAACCTGTTCCAGATAAAGATGAAGATGGACATAATGTGATAACTTACAAGTATGTGCCAGGACCTTTTATGCGAATTTATGTTAAAGCAGTGCTTAGTGGAAGAACAGAGAATGTAAAGCCATATCTTCTGATTATAGAAGAAATAAATCGTGCGAATGTGGCGGCAGTCTTTGGAGATATCTTTCAGTTGTTAGATATGGATGAAAAAGGAGTTAGCGAATATCCTATTCAGGCTAGTGAGGATATGAAAGAATATCTTGCAAATGAATTAGGAGGTCTGCCTGATGATTTTGAACAGATTCGTATTCCGGATAATATGTTTATATGGGCGACAATGAATAGTGCGGATCAGGGTGTATTTCCAATGGATACTGCTTTTAAAAGAAGATGGGATTTTACATATCTTGGAATCGATGATAGTGAGGAAGAACTGATTGGAAAATATGTGATTTTGGGAAGTAAAAATAAGCAGAAAGTTGAATGGAACAAATTGCGAAAAGCAATTAATACTTTTCTCGCTAAACAAAGGATTAATGAAGATAAGCAGCTTGGTCCTTATTTTATCTCAAGAAATATTGTGATTCCAAAAGAAGGAGACATGATTGACAGTGAAAAATTCATCAAGACATTTAAGAGTAAAGTAATTATGTATTTATTTGAGGATGCGGCCAGGCAAAAAAGATCAAGTCTTTTTGAAGGATGCTTTGAAAATAGCACCAGATATTCTGAAATCTGTAAAGAATTTGATGAAAAAGGAATCGGTATTTTTAATCATGACATCCAGATTGATTCTGAACCCGAAGATATTCCACAAAAGTCTGAATAAAAATAAGGAGCACAGGTGTTATGGTGTCTTTATTTGTTAAGGAACAAAAACGATATACTAAGAAAAAATTGTGTGAATTATTTGTATGCTCAGAGGAAAAAATTGTTCATTTATTAAAGCGGCTTAAAGAATTTGGTGTTGTGAAAGCTGTGAAAGCATCAGACAGTCAGAAGGATATGGATGAATTACTGGAAGAAGATATAGCAGTAAGTGATGTTGAAATTGGTGTAGACGAGTATTTCTATGTTTTTACATTTGTAGGAATTGTCATAATAGAAGGAATGGTACTTAAATGCTATCCTAAATACCTTGGCAAAACAAAAAATCCAAAAGATGAACTTATTCAGATTTTAAAGGTTCTTGAAAAGTATAACTCTAAGGAACAGATAGTACAGATCCTTAGTGAAAGTGCTGACGGATATTCATTTAATTTACTGGCCGTTTTACTGTTTTTTATGTATGATTATTATGAAAACGGTGTGTATAATAATACACAGGATATTGTGGAAACTAATGGATCAGGAGAAATACTCTGGGATAAGACGATAAATGAAACGTTTACGCTGCTGTCAGATGACAGACCATATTATATCGAATTGCAGACGCGAAAAAGAGCAAATGATAATTATGATTATTTTAAGCGTTTACATGAGTGTATACTTACTGAGGCTTCAAAAGAATTGGAAGATGCGGATTTACTTGATTTGTTTGAGATAACGGAAATAGATTTGAGTGATGAGAAAATTTCTGATTTTGGAGAAGTGGATTATATTTTATATCGAATAGAAAAGGAAGTAAACAGGCAGTTTAACACCCGCAAACAACTTCTTCTTAAAACCATGTATGCTTATATCCAGCAGAATGGAAGTCTGTATAATACAGATTGTTTATCGCTGTTTGGTACAACCAGTTTCAATTTGGTGTGGGAAAAGGTATGTTCTGATATTATGGACAACCAGCTGAATGAGAAACTGGGAGCACTAAATCTTCCGGTAGCACTTGGAAAAGAATATAATAAAAAGGACAGACTGATTGATTTAATTGAAAAACCATTGTGGTCAATAACAGGAAAGACAGCAAAGAATACATTAATACCGGATTTGATTTCGATAGCCAAAAGTAGCACGGGTTACGATTTTATCATTTTTGATGCAAAATATTACAATGCACGTTTAGAAGTAAATGTTGTGCCAAGAGGCCAGCCAGGAATAGAATCTATTACAAAACAATATTTGTATCAACTGGCATATCAGAAATTTATAAAAGAACATGGATTCGTCAAAGTACGAAATTGTTTTCTGATGCCAACTGAAGAAAGTAAAATTATAAAAAAGGGTGAGGTTTCTCTGAAAATGCTGGAATCACTAGGATTGCAGAATATAAAAGTAAGATTTATTCCAGCAAAGATGGCTTATGAATATTATTTGACAGGAAGAAAGATGGATTTGGGATTATTGGAACTATAAGCTGAAAACATAGAGGAGAATATGCTTATGGGTGATATGCTTACACCAGAACAGCGGCGAAAAAATATGCAGCATATATGTTCAAAAAATACTAAAATTGAAGTTACCCTTAGAAAAGCACTGTGGAAAAGAGGATATAGATATAGAAAAAATTACAAAGAGCTTCCAGGAAAACCGGATATTGTATTGACAAAATATAAAATTGCGATTTTCTGCGATAGTGAATTTTTTCATGGGAAAGACTGGGAAGTTCTGAAACCACGATTGGAGAAAGGGAGTAATAGTAATTTTTGGATTAGTAAAATATCAAGAAATCGTGAGAGGGATGATGAGGTTAATAAGAAGTTGCTGTTTATGGGGTGGACGGTAATTCGATTCTGGGGGGATGATATTAAAAAGAATACAGATGAATGTATCCGAGTTATCGAGGAAACAATTTTTGAAATAAAATTATCAGAAGATTTATTATGTTAGGAGGGATTAATGTTGCAAGAAGATAAAATTCCGAAAATATTTATATCATATTCATGGAGTAGTGATGCACTTGTACTTGCTCTTGCCAATAGATTGGTTTCTCATGGAGTGGATGTGGTTCTTGATAAGTGGGATTTAAAAGAGGGAAATGATAAATATGAATTCATGGAAAGATGTGTTAATGATTCAAGTATTACTAAAGTGCTTATAATTTGTGATAAAGCATATGCACAGAAAGCGAATGATCGTACTGGAGGAGTGGGGGATGAAACAGTAATTATTTCCAGTGAAGTGTATGGAAATGCAAGGCAAGAAAAGTTCATTCCGATTATTGCAGAGAGAGACGAAGAAGGAAAAGAATATGTGCCAACTTATATAAAAACTAGGATATATATTGATCTTTCTGATCCGGAGAAATATGAGACAGAATATGAGAAACTTCTTCGGAATATATATGAAAAACCTCAGTTCGTAAAACCTTCATTGGGGAAAAAACCAGAGTGGTTGGATGAGGAAAAGCCCAATTTTTTTCCTGTAAAGGATTTGATCCGTCAGATCCGGGGAAGAAGTAACACACCAGTAAAAAGGAGAAATTGTATAGCAAGATTTCAGGAGGCTTATATTGAAGCCTTGAAGTCTTATTATATATGTGGAGTGAAGCCAGAAGAAGCTTTCAATAATTTCTTAAATACGAAACCGTTACGTGATATATATTTGGATTTTGTAGAAGCTGTTGCTGAAACAGAGGATAACTATGCAGAGGTATTGGCAGAAGCATTCGAATATTTATATAATAAGTTGTCTTGTATAAAAACATTTGATCCTCAGGCAAATTCTGCTTATGAGGATGATTTGGATGTATATAAAACTCTTTTGTGGGAATTGTTTATTTGTGTTATTGCTTATTTACGTCATGTTAAAGATTATGCAGCTATAAATGTATTAATAACATATACATACTTTTTGGAGAATAATCTTTTTGGTGGAGCGATTAAGCAAGCTAATTACACGACATTCAGACATCATAGTGTTGTTATTGAGGATCGTTATAAACCAATGTCTGAAATGAAAAATAAATACACGTTGGTGGGGGATGTAGTTTGTAACCAAAGAGAAAAACTTCCAATATATACGACAGAAGCAATTGCAGAAGCTGATCTATTTTTATACCAGGTTTGCAATGCATATGATTTAGTTGATAATGAACAAACATGGTATAGGACTTGTTGGTTTCCAACATGTTATGTTTATGCACAGAACAAAAATTTAGAATGGGAAAGAATGAAGTCTCGTAGATACTGTGAAAAAATGGAAGTGCTATTTGGAGTGGATTGTATTGAAAAATTAAAAGAAAAAATAGAAAAGTGTGTATATGATTCCGAAATGAGATATTCAGGTGGATGGGGAGCTGCACCGGCTATATTAAGTTGTATTAAAGTCGAGGATATTGGAACTATAAGTTGATGTACATTATAAAGTGAGGGATTAAATGTCAGAAATTACCAAAAAAGAAGAGGGAACATTTCTAATGCTTTTTAACAGGAATGGTTATGTCCTGAACTTCTCTACAGCGGATTTTGATGTTTTTACAACAAATAGTATTGGTGTTGCATTGTGTAATAAATATGGTCTTTCGAAGGGAAAATCCTTAATTGCATATTTGAATAGTGCTACTTATAGTGAAAGAGAAAAATTGTTGTTAGATTTATTTCATTATTATGAAGACAATATGCAACATGAATATGATAAAGACTATGAGAATTTCTTTTGCTATAATGGATATGATGAGCGTTATGCAAGAATTTATCAGAAATGTAAGGGCATTGTGGAAAGAATAGAGGGTACTTCTTCAGTTATAAGTCAAACAGCGGATAATTTGAAAAGGAAGTTTTCAAGTGAATATATGACCCAACAAATTGAACTAATGGTATCTATGCAAGCAACAAATCCCACAAATGCTATAGGTACAGCGAAAGAATTAATTGAAAGCTGTTGTAAGACAATTTTAGATGAGATGGGAATTCCATGGAGTAAGACAGATGATGTTCCGCAGCTTACAAATAAAACATTGGATGCATTAAATTTATTGCCGTCAAATATACAATCAACAGATCAGGGAGCAGATGCGATAAAAGCCATATTAGGAAATTTGAGGGCTATTCCATCAAAACTGGCAGAAATAAGAAATCCTTTTGGAAGTGGGCATGGAAAAAGTGCATCTTTTAAAGGGCTTGAGGAAAGACATGCCAAACTGGCAGTTGGTAGTAGTATTACATTTGTTGACTTTGTTTGGAGTACATATGAAAATCAAAAGCAAACAGGTCAAAAAATAATTTAAATGATAAATCCACCTACAGCTATCACTGAAGGTGGATTTTTTGTGGCCTAAATATAATCAACTGTCTGCATATATTCCTTAAAAATAGGATGAAGGGTCTGTACCCAGCCGTAGAGCGTTCGCTGTGGTTTATGCAGGATTGCAGAGGCTTCTTTTAAGGAAAATTCTTGTCCAAGTAGTTTAATTAATTCTATATATCTGTTATACTTGGGGTAGTTCTTTTGAATGTAGCTGATCCATCCGGTGAGTAGTTCCTGGTAGTGGTCAGTATAATTGATGTCACGGGTGGACACTGGCTCGTAGGAATCAGTGTTTCCGTCTTTATCCGTGACAGATAATGTTGAAAAGCAGGTTTTTCCTTTCAGAAGATTGAACTTATTGTTGTACGGACAGGCAGTACAGCTGTTAGATAAGGTTTTGGGTTGCCCGTTGTCCGGAGTGTATGTGGGGTTGGGGATTCTGATGGGGCAGAATCTTGCTTTTCCGTTTTGACCACTGACGATACAGCGGTTTTCTATTCTGTAATGATGCTCCTGCATCCATTGTTCTCGTTTGAAAACATCATAGGCGTTTTTATTGACTTCCAGTTTGAGGGCTGGAACCATTTTGCCTTCTATGCACATCTTAGAGAGCATGGCGCCGGATCTGTCCTGATCAGAACAGGACTGAAATTGGCGGATGCCTTCTTCATCTGTTTCAAAGAGTACAAAATATTTCTTTTCGTCTGCTGTTTCCTGGGATTTTTTTGCCATAGGGGACTCCTTTTGTGACGATTGCCGAAAGGGGATGCACATGGCGGTGCTGGATCTCGGATAGCAGAGGCGAAAAAAGCGCACAAAGAAAGAGGTCAGGCACAGGAATTTCTGACGGGTCTGTAAGGACAGATCAGAAAATATGTGCATCCTCCTGCTTTTGCGCGCTTGGATCAAAGCAATCAGATTTATTTGTTGTAGAGAGTATTGAGTTTATTTAGTTGCAGTTCAACGTTTACGGCAGTTTATTTAGTTTTGCCGTGTTAATTCTTACGTGGGAGAAGGTATTTGGATGGGGAATGAAGTTGCATTACATCTTTCAGGCGGTGTGTTTTTTAACCTGATGCTGGCGGCGAGAAAGAAGCCTGTGGCAAATCAGAATCAGTGCCTGAAAGAATTGCTGTACATTTATGACAGGTCTGCAAAAGAGATGGCTGGAAACAGTCTGGTGACGATTGCGTCAAGGTTCCGGAACTGTGATCCGGATCTGCACAGCGATTACATACGTTTTGGGGATCCTGTGGTTGTTGAAGAATTTAATGGGAGAATGCGAGAGAATTATGCTTCCGTTGTTGGGGAAGTGAAGAATTACGCGGATCAGTATCTGGATTTGGAAGTGAATGGAAAGTGGTTGGTCCGGGCATTGATGGAACTGGTTGAGAAAGACAATCTGATTCAGGATAATGCAAAGTTTATGGCGATTCCGGGAGGGCTTCCAGCTTATAAGCAGGAGTTTCCGGAAATGCATGTGGTTTATATTTATAATCTCCTTCTGAGTGTATGGCATTATATCTGCTGTACCCATGGAATGACTGAAAATGGGCAGGAGACATATTTTGCCCTGGCTGATTTTGCAGGGGAAAGCAGGCCGAGAAAGTTTGATCGCAGCAGGATTGGTTTTGAGAGCCATGAGGATGTGATGGTATCTTATGATATGGAAATTGTGCAGGATGATATGAAGATACCAGAGCCGGCAGCTGCCTATGTTCGGAAATTGGCAGGAAAACCGGATAGATTTGCGGAGACTGTAATAAGGTATTTGCACGGAAAGGCTGGCGGAGCAGCACGGGCGTTGACCGTAAGGTATGGCAATGCAGTGAACGCTATAAGGTTAAAGGAGTCATGGGATGTGCCAACCGTCACGTAGAGGAAGAAACGCTGATAAAGGCTTAGCTGATGGCTTGGAATGTATTAGTGGAGAACCGAGAGGATTTCATGGAGCAGTGGACAGAACAGCTTCAGAGCGAGAACCTATTGGAAGGTTATCGAGCAGAGAAGTTCATAGAGTACACCGATGGGGCAGAACCTTTGACAGAGATGGATACGGACTTCATGCTGAAAACGCTGGACCATATCAAGGTTTTTGAGGATGGAACATTGTTGGTGGTGTTTCTGGACGGAACGGAGATTGAATGAAAAAATAAAGAAGAGTAAGAACAGATGCCGATTGGGAGTTGCGATTCCTGATCGGCTTTTTTCTTGCTCTTTTTCGGATAGTAAAATGTAGGTGGATGTGGTAAAATATATAGCGTATTTGAAGTGAATAGAGGTGAGTCGGATGAATCCGTTAGCATATTTTAAGATATTTAATAATGAAGATTGCCCATGCGGAAGTGGAAAAAAATTTAAAGAATGCTGCAAAGGAAAACCAGATCAGCAGCCTATACAGAGCAAGAAACCTCCAGAAGTACAAATTATGGAGCAGATGAGAAAAGCTATGGTTAAATGCTGTATGCATCCCGACCAAAGCAATTGTAATGGTAAGATAAAAAATGCTCATGCACTGCAAAATAATAAAATCATATCATTACTCGCAGGGACTGAACGCCATGTATATACTATGGATAAAAAACGACAACCACTTATTATACCTATTGAGGGCGAGGAACCGGAAGTGGTGGTGGAGTTCTCCAAGGTTAGTGCGAATGATGCTACAACAGAAATTTGTTTAAGAAATAAAAGATTTTATTATCAAGAAACTTTCATAGCATGGATTATAATAAAAATACTTGCAGAAAATAATAGTTGGAAAGGAAAAACATGGATAGAAATACAATTGGAAATGAAATCGAGGCTGAAATAAATGCAAGTTATAGATATAAAAATTTGAGAGAACTTATAGATATACTGCTTTCAGTAATTATTCTGAAAACAGGAAAAAAGGAATTGGTAGGTATTGAAGAAAGACTGTATGTTTCCTTAGGTAAAATTTTTGATGGGGAGACTACTATAAATGACATAAAACTGTGTTTGTCTAATGTCATCAAGATAGAACCTCTTTTGAAAAAAATGATTTTACTTATTGATGAAGATGAATATGATAAGATAGTACAAGAGAATTTGGGTTTAGCACATGTAATTACTCAATTAGGTCTTAATCCAGATAACAAGAAATTGGATCGAAAGCCGGAGGACTATTTGGGCGATGGTAATTATATGGAACATATAGCAAGATCCTATGCATTAAGAAATAGTGAGTCGCACACATATGTAGGTTGGACACGAAGAGAAATATATACCAATTTGGATAGTGTGCTGATAACTTGTTTAAGAGCAGTAGAAATAAATAAAAAGGCATTGCTCAGTAATCTGAAAAAGAAGAGTATTAATAATGAATTGAATATTGAAAATTACTTAAATGAGATTACACAGCAATTAAAAAAAAGAATGTCTAGATTTATTCATATAAGGGGAGAAGAGAATTTTTCTGTATTGGGTAGCTATGTCATCGAATATCAGGATGATACATCTGATTCTAGGAGAAGAAAAGGCACTGTTGAATATTTAAGAGATAATAGTATACCAGAACGAAGGATGATGATATGGGGCGAAGCTGGTATGGGGAAGACTACAACATTAGAATATTTAACATATATGGATGCAAAAAAAAGATTGAAAGATTCAAACTATAATATTCCTGTATTAGTTTTATTGGGAGTTATGACAAAAGCCACGTATACTATAAAGCAGTATATATGTGACAAACTTGATATTGGGGTAGATATATGTGAATCTCTTTTAGAAGAAGGAAAAATCAATCTATTTTTGGATGGTTTAAATGAAATACCAGCTGATGCAGGCGGCAATTTAAAAACTTTAAGAATGCGCGAAATAAAGCAATTACTTAGAGATTATCCCAAAACATTTATTATAATTACTAATCGTCCACAAGATACTAGGGATTTTAACAATGTGCCAATTTTTAATTTGATAAAACTATCTAAAGAAGAAATGAGAGATTTTATTAAAAAAAATGTAGATGAAGAAGACGTGAAAGAACTTTTGTTTACCTCAATTAATGGAAATGAGAGATTTGTGCAAATAATAAATACGCCATTGATCTTATCGAGATTAATAGAGATTGTGCGATATAAGAAGGAAATTCCACATAGTGAAGGTGAAATTATCGCTGAATTTTTAAATTGCTTATTGGTAAGAGAAAAAGAAGAAAAACAGGATGCGCGATTGGATATAAAGCGAATAATATACCTTTTGAGAATGATTGCATTTGAGAGCCTCGAAAAGAAAGAAGCAAATTCAGGAATGACAGAGTCAGAGGTATTGAAGTATTGTTCTAAAAGTATGGATACATATAGGTTTCAGTATGATGCATTATATGCATTAGATATAGTTTTGCAATTAGGTATATTAGAAAAAAGAGAAGATTTATATGTATTTTCGCATCAGGCATACCAGGATTACTATTATGCTATGGAAGAATTGGCGGTGATACAGTCTTGAAAATAAGAAAAAATCAAATTAGAGATAAGTGTCAATCAGATAAGTATTATGCTTCAATAAAATATATGGCACACAGTTTACGTGGTAAAGATAGAGAAAATTTTATTATTACAGTTTGTGACCTTAATATTTATTTGGGGTGTATATGTGCTTTGACATGTGAAAAAAATGCAACGGTTGAGGAATATATCTGGAAAACTTTAAATAATTATTTTCAGCCAAGAAAAATAAAATTTTATGATAAATCTAGTGGGATATGGAAAGAAAATATAAAAAAACTGAATAGTAAAGATATTACATATTACCTTCTTGCCTGCAATGTGATGGGCAATATGAAAGCAATAAAATGGTATATTTACAATCATGAAGTTGATAAAGCTATTATAATTCAGTTAGCAAAAAATATGAATGAAGAGCAACTGGTAGATTTAATATATACACTTTATAGATCTTCTCAAAATTGGGATAAAATAAGAGGCATTGGTTCTACTAAAAGTTTGTTTTTGTATAAAAATGATTCGAGAATAAAAAAGATTCTTAGTGGGTTATGGTATAAGGATAGAGATGCATTTATACAATTAGCATACGATACAGGTTGGTTGGGAGATTTGGGGAAAAAGGCTCGCAAAGGAAACCGTATTTTTATCGAGTGTTTGGTTGGAGCAAATAAATTGCTGTTAACTATTGAGTTAATAGAAGAAGTCTTATGTGATTTGGAAAGTGATGAGAGTTCATATGATACTTTATTAAAATTAGTTTTAAAGGAAAAAGGTGAGAGA
>OLNE01001468.1_pt1 | contig 16805 bp, 19 predicted proteins | sample 1672431 | NCBI WGS metagenome assembly OLNE01 (sample SAMEA3136685, study PRJEB25190) | human gut metagenome | reverse complement strand
GCATGAAAGAGCGCTATATCCGCACCTACGCCGACCAATACATCGTGACAAGCCCCAACAGCAATCGCTTGATGCCGATTTTTCATCGCATTTGTGACGAGCACCACATCCTCCATCACCCAGAGGACGTATTCGCTTTTCTCAAAGAATTTGACGTACCACCCGACCACGAACAGCAATCCCTTTTTTGAACCCACAAAGGAGCGTTTATAATGAAGAAAACTCACAAAAACACCGACCTCGGTATCGCCCTCGGCCTCTGCTTCGGCGTGACCTTCGGCCTCACGATCTTTGATAATCTTCCGCTCGGTATTCTTTTAGGGCTCGCCATCGGCGCGTCGTTCGGTTCGGAAATGGATAAAAAGGTCAACGCCCAAATCGAAGAACAGGGCTACATCATCACCGCCATGAAAAAGACAGGCTCCGACACCACCCTGATTCGCCTTGCGAGCAAGCACGGTGAAGAATTGGAGTTTGAGAAAACCCAAGCGGACATCGACACCCAAGCCCTCCGCGTGGGGAAGGTCGTAACCCTCAGCGAAAGCGGCAATATCGAGCTTGCCCACGACGACGAATAAACAAAAAACACATTCTTGCAATTGCAGGACTGTGTTTTTTTATTTATTCACGCGGCTTACATGCCACGGTAATCATTGCTATATAATCCTCAGAGCCCTTGAGCGACAACTCTTCAAAGCCCTTTTCCATGGCTTCTTCCATTTCATCGCGGCTGATCCCCACTTCCAAGGACATTTCATTGAGGCCCTCTTCATAAGAATATCCGTCCAATACCAAATCGTGAGCATCCGCATACGCATAGATGTTTTCGTAGATGGCTTCCAGATTGTTCCAATCGCCAATACAAAAAGAGCGCAAATAGGTGCCCGCCGGACGAGTATAATCGTAATCCGCTACCTCTTCGCTGCCATAGGCAAAGAAATGATGCCAGCGCTTAGAGACGTCTCGCGCTTCCTCACTCAAAGTTATACGGCTGCCAAAACTATCGTAAAGGCCGAAAGCGGTGCGAAGACGTTGTGAAAAGTCCGTTGCCACCACAAAGTCCTCTTCGTCATACAAACCGGTAATCGGTGGCGAAAGCAAAATGCGTTGTTCCGGCAGGGTAACCATTTCGACCTTCCCGTGCTCTGCTTGTAAGCCCAATTTCAGCTTATCGGATTTCTTCTGTAAAAAGGCCTTGGCATGCAAAAGCTGTTCAATCGAACGGTCGATGACCGCCTTTTGCTCACGAATCAACTGCGCCAACGAATCATCCGACGGCTGCCCGGTATAGGCACGAATATCTTCAATAGAAAAACCGATGCGACGCAGCGTAAGAATCAATTCCAACTTGGCAAACTGGAAGCAGGTGTAATAAAAGTAACCGTTTTCACCAATCATTGCCGGAGAAAATAGACCAATCTCATGATAATAATGAAGCGTACGTTTGTTGATGCCATTCATTTTGGCAAATTCTCCGGACGTGTAGTAAATTTTTTTATTTTCCATGAGGTTCACCCCTTGACCGTTCAGTTACTGTACATGATAGCATATTCCATATCGAAAGACCATTACTTAAAAGGAATACGCGCATCACTATTTAGAAAGGGGTTTCCGATGAAAACCATATTATCCCGTGTTTCTCTCAGTGGGCGAGCACTTTTGGGCTTGACCCTCTTGGTGCTGCTATCGGCGGTGGGTGAAATGATGCTCCCATCCCTCTTGGCACAAATGATTAACCGTGGCGTGAGCAACAGCGCCAACGGCATGATCATGACCCTTGCCTTCATCATGGCTGCCATCACCGTCTTTGCCTGCATCATCAACTTTTTCTCAGTAAAGATTTCTTCTCGCATCTCCAACCGCTTCGCGGCCGATTTACGCGCAGAAGTGTTCGCTCAGGTGCAAGGCTTCTCTGCCGCCGAGCTTGACCGTTTTGCTGCAGCCAGCCTTGTCACACGCTCAACCTCCGACATCACCATCGTGCAAAACTTCCTCACCTTGCTTTTGCGTGTAGGGATTCTTGCACCAATGATGGCAGTCGCCGGGCTTGTCTTTTCCGCTGCCACCGGCGGCGAAGTCAGCTCCGTGCTGAGCTTGGCGATTCCGGTACTTTTGATTGTATTGGGCATCATCGTCATCTTTGCTTCCAAATACTCCATCCGCTTGCGTAAGAAACTCGACCATCTGAACCAACTCTTTTTGGAATCCCTCGAAGGGGTGCGTGTCATTCGCGCGTTTAATAAAGAAGGCACCGAAAGTGCCCGCTTTAACGATGCCAACGCCGATTATGCCGCTACAGCCATGACCGCCGGTCGCATCGGCAGTTTCCTCATGCCGGCGATTAACGTCATCTTCGGCGTGACCACCGCTGCTGTATTGGGCCTTGGGGCCTTTTATGTCGAACAGGGTGACATGGCCGTGGGCTCCCTCGTGGCCAACAGCCAATACATCAGCATGGTCCTCATGAGCGTCATGATGTTTGCCCTCGTGATTATGGTCTTCCCGACCGCCTATGCCTGCAGTAAGCGTATCACCGAGGTTCTTGAAACCGAAAGCAGCATCCAAGACGGTGACATCCCGGCAGACACCCGTCCACTGCGTTCTACCGTGGAATTCCGCAATGTGACCTTTGCTTATCCTGGGGCCGATGCGCCTATCCTAAAGGATATCTCTTTCCGCGCCAATCCGGGTGAAATCACCGCCATCATCGGCGGTACCGGCCGCGGTAAGTCCAGCATCTTGAAACTCATCCCACGCCTGTACGACCCGCTCTTTGGGGAGGTCCTCATTGACGGCGTAAATGCCAAGGACTACGCCCTCGAAGACCTGCGCGCTCTCATCGGCTACGTACCGCAAAAGAATGTCCTCTTTAGCGGCGACATCGCTTCCAACCTCAATTTCGGCGATGCAAACGGCGATGAAGCCGCTTGGCAACGTGCCGCAAAGATTGCCTGCGCCGATGAATTCATCGCCAAAAAAGCCGACGGCTACCACAGCGCCATCGCCCAAGGCGGCACCAACCTCTCCAGTGGGCAACGCCAACGCATGGCCATCGCCCGTGCGATTATGAAAAATCCTGAAATCTATCTCTTTGACGACAGCTTCTCGGCCCTCGATATGAAAACCGACCGCACCTTGCGCCAAAACCTCAAGAAAGCCATCGGGGATGCCACCGTCATCATGGTGGCACAGCGCATCGGCACCATCATCGACGCCGACCGCATCCTCGTTGTGGATGATGGGCGCATCGTGGGCGAAGGGACCCACGAGGAACTCTTAAAAAGCTGCCCACTCTACCGCGACATGGCAACGATTCAACTCGGAAAGGAGGCCCTCCAATGACAAACACCGCTGCGATTAAACGCCTCTTCGGCTACCTCAAGGCCCACCGCCTACGTCTGGCTTTGGTGCTCTTTTGCGCCGCCGTCAGCACCGTCTTTATGGTACTTGCGCCATTTGTCATCGGGAAAGTGACCACCACCCTCTTTGATAGCCTCCGCGACGGCGTCTTTTATTGGGAAACCGTGGCGATGCTTTTGGCAACCCTCGTTTTTCTCTACCTCATTAGCCAAGCCTTTTCCCTCTTGCAAGGCTTTGGCATGGCGCGCATCACCGCTCAAGTGATGGAAACCCTGCGCCACGACATCGACGCCAAGATGCACCACCTGAAACTCAACTACTACGACACCCACACCCACGGCGATATCCTTAGTGTCATCACCAACGATGTGGATACCATCAATAACACCATCAGCCAGAACCTCACCACCATCGTGACCCAAATCATCACGGCGATTGGGATTTTCCTGATGATGCTCTCCATTAGCCCTAAGCTCACCTTGATTCCTGTGCTCATGGTGCCCCTCTCTATGCTCAGTGCAGCCGGGGTCATGAAAGCCAGTGGCAAGCACTTCATGAAAAAACAAGAACTCCTCGGTCGCTTAAACGGTTACATCGAGGAAATGATCAACGGACAAACCGTGATTCAAGCCTTTAACTATGAAGATCGCGCTCGCACCGACTTCGACACGCTCAATGAAGAGCTTCGTGACAGTGCTTACAAAGCCGACGTCACAGCCGGCGCCGTGAGCCCTATCACCCGTCTTGTAAACGATTCCGGCTATGTTCTCTGTGCGGCCATCGGTTGCCTTTGGGCGATTGCCGGGCGCATCACCGTCGGGAACGTGCAGGCTATGCTCGAATACACCCGTCGCTTCGCCGAACCGTTTTCCTCCATTGCCGAAATGGCTGGGAGCTTTGGCGCAGCAACCGCTGCCGGCAGCCGCATCTTTGCCCTGCTCGATGCCGAAGAAGAAGTGCCGGATGCCGCGGACTGCATCGTTCCTAGTGACCGCAGCGGCCGTGTCACCTTCGAAAACGTACGCTTCGGCTATACCCCGGACCGCTTGCTCATGAAGGACGTCAACATCACCGTCCAACCGGGGCAAAAGGTGGCCATCGTCGGCCCTACCGGGGCCGGCAAGACGACCCTCATCAACCTCCTCATGCGTTTCTACGAAGTGGGCGGCGGCCGCATCACCGTAGACGGCGTCGATACCAAGAAAATCAGCCGCGCCGAGCTGCGTGACCGCTTCGGCATGGTACTACAAGACACTTGGCTCTTTGAAGGAACCGTGAGAGACAACATCGGCTACGCCGAAGACAACATGCCAAAGAGCAAAATCATCACCGCGGCTCAATCCGCCTGCGCCCACAACTTTATCAAGACCCTGCCCGGAAGCTACGACATGGTCCTTTCAAAGGGCGCAGAAAACATTTCCCAAGGCGAACGCCAGCTTCTCACGATTGCCCGCGCCATCGCCTCTGACCCTGAAATCATGATTTTGGACGAAGCCACCTCCAACGTAGATACCCACACCGAGGTGCTCATCCAAAAGGCCATGGCCGAGCTCATGAAGGGTCGTACCAGCTTTGTCATTGCCCACCGCCTTTCCACCATTTTGGACGCCGACATGATTCTCTACATGGAGGACGGCGACATCAAGGAGGTCGGCACCCACGACGAACTCATGGCCTTAGGTGGCAAATACAACGCCCTCTATAACAGCCAATTTGCATAAAATAATAACACCCTCAAAAAAAACACGCTCTCAAAAGAGAGCGTGTTTTCTGTTTAAGAGGACATCCTTCCCCTTCCCACGAGAAGGCAGTACCGTACTTATAAAAATAACAACAGACTCAGCGCCATGACCGCCATACCGGCCACCAGACCGTCAATGGCCAAATGATGCTCGCCGTATTCTCGAGCCGATGGCAAGAGCTCATCCAATGAAATAAAGACCATGATCCCTGCCACCATCGCAAAAATCACCCCAAAGAGCACATCGTTCATAAACGGCCCCAAAATAAGCCAGCAAACAATCGCACCGAGAGGCTCGGTCAGCCCGGAAAAAATCGCGTATTGCATCGCCTTTTTGCGGGAACCCGTCGCCTGATAAATCGGCACCGCAATGGCAATCCCTTCCGGAATATTGTGAATGGAAATCGCGACAAAAATCGGAATCGCCACTTCCCAGCCTTGCATACAGGAAATAAAGGTCGCCATCCCTTCCGGGAAATTGTGCAAACTAATCGCCAAAGTCGTCAAGGCACCCATGCGCAAAAGTCCACCGTTTGGCGCCTCTGCTACCACATGCTTGACTTCGTGGGGATTTCCCTCCGAAGGCACAAAGCGGTCAATCAGCGCAATCACAGCAATCCCCGCAAAAAATGCCGCCGTCGCCGCCCACTGGCCACCACGCTCCCCCCAGGCCGCAGTAAAGCATTCCTGCGCCTCGGGGAAAATTTCCACAAAGGACACAAATATCATCATCCCCGCAGAAAACCCCAAGCTTACCGAAAGAAACTTGCGGTTGGTCGCCTTGGCCATAAAGGCAATCAAGCCCCCGATTGCCGTCGAAAGCCCTGCCGCCGTCGTTAACACCAATGCAATAAGGACATTCACTCAAACGTCACCTCCTATAATAGGACCTCGCCCCCGGCAAGGTCGTGATACAAAATCCGGCAGACCATCACAATCTGCGCCGAATAGTATACGTCTAATGTCCAAAAAGCACAAGTCCACCGCCGCAATACCGATTTCCCTTCCGACAAATTCGCCGTGCGAGCTATGAAAGCAGGCCGTCCTCGATACGCTGCTTGAGAGACAATACCTTTGCCTCGATGGCATTCGCCACCGCTATAAAGGCATCATCGTCCTTTCCGGTGGGATCCTCAAGCCCCCAATCTTCACGATGCTTGCACGCAAGCGTCGGGCACTGCACGCCGCACCCCATCGTCACCACAACGTCCACCGCCCCGAGGGCCTCCAACAACTTCGGATGTTGCGTCTTTTCCATATCAATGCCGTAACGCGCCTTCATAATGCGCACGGCATCCGGATTGATTCGGTCCTTCAAGGCTGTGCCGGCGGAAACACTCTCAAACACCTCACTCGCCAATTGCTTTCCCAATGCCTCCGCCATTTGACTGCGACAAGAATTGTGAACACACACAAATGCAACACGATATTTTTTATTCATGATTCACCTCTACCAATACAACTTTTTTTCAATAATCATCCGTTTGTTACGCATTTTCGGTTCCACAGGTAATAGGCCGTGCATACTACAAACATAAAAGCAGCCGCCAAGGCCGTGGACAGGCCGATGTTAAAAAGGGACGGCTCGGGCTGCACGCTTGCGTAGTAGGCGTAAGGAATACGCACACACAAAGCCGCGATGATGCCCTGCACCATGACAAAGGTGGTTTTTTCAATGCCGTTAAAATAGCCGTCATAGCAATAAGCCAAGGAAAGGATGAAGCATTCCAGAGCTGTCGCCTTAAGAAATTCCGCGCTCGCCGCAATGACCGCCCCGTCTCCGATAAAGAGGCGTGAAAGGGCATCGCCGTGGAAAAACGACAAATAGGCCATCACCCCGCCGATGACTGCCGCCGTCGCCATCCCCACCCAGAGGGTTTTGCGGGCACGAGCGTGCTGTCCGGCGCCAGTGTTTTGCGCCACAAAAGCAGATACCGCCGACATATATGCCGTTGGAATGAGCAGGATAAACATCACGAGCTTTTCGGCAATGCCCACACCGCTTGATGCCACCACCCCCAAGGTGTTGACAAAGCCCAAGATCATCAAGTAGGAAATTTCATTGGCCATGCGAAGCAAGGCCACCGGTATCCCCAGCTTCAATATATTAACTGCCAACGCACGCTCTGCGCCAAAATCGGCACGGTGCATCTCAAACGGCAAACGCTGCTTAATCAGCGCCAGCGCAAAGACCACACTCACCGCTTGTGCCACAATGGTCGCTACCGCCACCCCTTCTGCCCCCAAGCCAACATGGGCAATGAACACATAGTCAGCCACGATATTGACAGCGCAGGCTATCATCACAAAATAAAGCGGCGTCTTGGCATCACCCAATCCGCAAAAAATACCGTTTAACACGTTAAAGCCCACAACAAACACCGTTCCCGCGCCACAAATCATGATATAATGCACGGTCTTTTGATAGGCCTCCACGGGCGCATGCAACGCCGTCGTTAAGGTCGGCGCGCCTGTCAAAAGCAATAGCGTCAGCCCCAGCGCCAAGGCTGCAAAAATCCACGTGCTTGTGCCAATAATGCGCGCACTTTGATTATCGTTGCCCTCGCCCACCGATTGCCCCAACAAAATGGTAATCCCCATCGCTAAGCCTGTCACAATACCGTTAACGATGAGCATGGTTTGACTGCCTGTCGATACCGCTGACACATCCGCATTCAGCGCAAACCGACTCACCATCCACAAATCCACCGCTCCATAAAGCGCCTGCAATATAAGCGAAAAAAGCATTGGCACGGCAAACCTTGTCAGTGCAACCACAATAGAACCCTCTAATATTGTATTTTTATTCGCCATGAATAGCCTCCCATTCACAGTCCTTGAAGTTGATATCCGTAAAAATACGCAGCATGCGGCAAAACTTCTCCACGTCCTCTGCCGAAAACTGTTCTGAAATTTGCTTGGACGTCAAATTGTCCTGCACACGATATACCCGATACAGGCGCACCGCTTCCTCGTTAACAGACAGCAGTTTTGGCGGTGGTCAGCGTGGTTCGGCGTTTTGGTGACAAAGCGCTTGTTCATAAGTCGCAAATTACACAGCGCCGTGCTATCGTAAAAGGCATTGATTTCGTCATGCAGATTCATGCGCACATCTTCCTCTTCTTGAAATAATCGTTACTATAGCTTAACCAAAGTCCCGGAGAAAGGCAACCGCAAATAAAAACGCCGCTCGCTTCGTTGGGAAGTGAACGGCGCCTATTGGTGTTAAATGGTTTCGAAATCGGAAATAACCGGACGGGTAGAAAGGAAGTTTAACTGACGTTCCAGCAATACCCCTTCACGCTTTGGATAGTCAAAGCCGTAGCTGGCTTTGATGCATTGAGAAATAAACTGAATGGCGAAATCAAGTGCCACCGGCAGGCTTTCAAACTGCAGGAGCTTGCCAATCAAAACACTGGTAAAGGTATCGCCGGTGCCCGGATAGTGCGCAGGAATATAGTGACAGGTCAATTTCCAGGTGATGTCCGCTTTTTTGTCATACGCCACCACATGGGTGCAGTCGGCAAATTCCGGATCCGGCACACTGGTAATAACCACAATATCCGGCCCCATGTCGCTCAATTGATGCAGCCAATCCTTGAGTTCTTCATTAGAAAGGGAGTCCGGTGCTTTTTTGTAGCCCAAAAGAAAACCGGCTTCGGTATAGTTCGGGGTGATGATGTCCGCCTTGCCAATCAAGGTTTGCATGAGTGGCACAAAATCCCACGTAAAGGATTTGTATAATTGCCCGTTGTCGCCCATGACAGGGTCAACCACCACGAGAGTTTCTTCATAGCGAAATCGTCAATGAAGTCACTTACAATATCAATTTGCTTTTTACTGCCGAGAAAGCCGGAGTAAATGCAATCGAAATCAATGCCAATTTTCTTCCAATGGTCAATGTAATCACCCATGGTATCGGTGAGGTCCACATAGCTGAATTCCTCAAATCCACCGGTGTGGTTGGAAAGCACCGCCGTCGGAATTGGACAAACCTGCACCCCCATCGTGGAAAGGGTTGGGATAATCGCTGTCAAGGAAGCACGGCCGTAGCCGGATAAATCATGAATAGCGGCAACTTTTGGTAATCTGGTTTTCATAAAACGTTTCTCTCCTGTGCGTTCTTAGCGCAAACGATAGGTAATATAGCCCTTGTAGTCTTGACGTTCCACCTTGTCGTTTTGATTGAGGCGTTCAAAAATGCTTTCGCTGTCGTTGTTGTTGCGGTTGGCCAAGAAGCTTTGAATTTCGTGTTGGTTCATTGGATGACGGCCGATAATACTCAAAATGGCTTCGTAGTCGTCAGTAATATCGCTGGAGAAGCCACCTTCTGCCAACATATCAATGGAAATCCCGCCAAGCATTTCAACGGCCTGCGCCATTTTTTCCTTGCTGCAAGCATTGACATCTGCTTCAGCCGGTGGGCGAACCGCAGTGTTCAAATACAAACGGTCGTAGCGCAATTTGCCGAGCATTTCCTTGAACCCTTCGAGGTCGGCGGTGCTGTCGTTGTAGCCGTCTATGAGCATGATTTCCAAATACAGCTTGCCTTGGTATTCGTGGGAAAAGGTAATCAACCCTTCAACCACTGCATCATAGTCGATGGTCCCAAATGGACGGTCCACCTTTTTGAAAGATTCCGGGGTGCAAGCGTCCATAGATGGCAATACAATGTCTGCCTTCATCAAATCAGCGCGCACCTGTGGGTCATACATCAGCGCCGCGTTGGTAATCACCACGATTGGCTTGTCGGTACGTTCATGAAGCGCATCAATCAATTCACCCAAACGGGAATATAGGGTTGGTTCCCCTTCGCCCACGATGGTCACCACATCTTGCTCAATGCCGCTTTGCAAATGCGCATCAAATTCAGCGAGGATGTCCTCCAATGGGAAAAACTCCTTGCGGGTGTTGGTCATCTTATCAGTACGTCCCAATTGGCAATACACGCAGGAATAATTGCAGGTTTTTTTAGGAATCGGGCTCACACCAAGGGATAACCCCATGCGACGAGATGGCACCGGTCCAAATAAATACTTTGCTTCACTCATAGTTGTAATCTCCTTTATTCTATCGATCCGTCATTGCGCATCGATGTCATGCTTTTCTACAGTAACCTCGGAGCCGTCCACCGTGATGATGGCATAGCTCACATCCGAGTTAAAACGTCGTCTGCCGCAGCTGCCCGGATTGAGCCACAAGCGCCCATCCTCAACCTGCTCAAAATACTTGTGGGAATGGCCAAACACCACCACATCCACATCGGTCAAATCTCGTGGCACTTCTGTACGGTCGTGCACCATAAAGAAACGGCAGTCCTCAATCTGAAATCTCAATGAATCCGGAATTTGCGCCGGCAAATACCAATCGTTGTTCCCACGCACCGCATAAACCGGTGCCAATTTTTGTAGCTCCTCCAAAATCCGCGGATTGTCAAAATCACCGGCGTGAATCACCGCCGCACAAGAGCGCACCGCTGCGACCACCTCCGGTCTGAGCATGCCATGCGTATCTGACAAAACTGCCACACGTGTTGCCATTGCAATTCCTCCTTATACTTTACTGTCTAACACCGATTATAGTACACCCGGGACAACTTTTCACCCCCGCGCCACGCATTGCGCCATGTTTTTTCTGCTGATTTTTCCCTTCTGACAACCACATTCTGATTGATAACATTTTCTTGCAAACACATTTCCTACATATAATAAGATTTGATACATGTCTTTCCATATCTGTGTACTAATGTTATACTGTTAGTGGATGCTTCTTCCATCGAAGCATCCCTCCAACGTCGCTACAACGCGTTAGCATCGAACGTGTAGCGGTTGGCGTTGTATTATCTTGAAAGGGGACGATTCTATGAAATTCAACAAAAGGCTCATTGCATTACGACATGCAAAGGGATTGTCTCAAAAGCAACTGGGTGAGGCGCTCAAAATTTCGCCGGAATCCATCAATAGCTGGGAAGTTGGCTTGAGCGTGCCGAATTTTGACCAGCTGACCAAGCTCGCAAATTTCTTTGGCATGCCGTTGGATATCCTTGTCAAAGGCATCGACTCCATCCACTCAGAGTCACCAATCATCCATATGGATGAGGTCAACCGGCATTCGCCGGGTAATACTGACCGCCAACGTGTCATTACCCAATTAGAAATTCTTTGTGGCTCCGTGGCATCGGTCACCGTTTTGGGTACCATTATCTACTTGATTGCCACCATGTTCTAATAACACCAAAAGCACCTGCTTCGGCAGGTGCTTTTTTGTGCTTCGCTTGCAAATTCAAGTGCAAAACAAAAAAACAGCCTTCCGCCGAAGGCTGCATTTATCCCAAAAAAGTGCAAAACCCCTGATTGCGCATTCAGGGGTTTTGCTGGCGATGGAGTTTTGTGGAATCTATTATTTTGTTCGCAAGCGGGGGTGAGAACAGGCGGGGGATGCCATATTCTCGATTACTCGGGGTGGTGCCTGCGTACAAAATGAATCCCAAATTTTGGCTCAAAAGTAAGTTTACACGATACTGAATGTTATTTCCGTTTCAAGAAGAACTGTGGCGATTGATTACAGGGGGGACCACATGGTATGAGCCGTATCACCATGCGAAGAACCAACCGGCCATTACAATAATAGTCTAATCGCAAACGTATCCAAGCGCTGCGACCATTCAGTATCCAGCACACCCTTTCAGGGGCCTGCCTTGGAGGGGTTTCCTCTGTGCTGTCTTACTATGCTTTTAGTATAGTCGCTTTCGCCTGTTCTGTGAAATATGTAAAACGTGGCGTTTGCCATAGTCTCATCCTATGGCAAAACGTTTCAATTCCTCGATGAACTTGGTCGCAAACGTACTCGGCGTCACACGCTTGTGAGTCAAATAACCGATTTCCATGTAATCATCCACCTCTAGCGGAATGGCAACAATATTTCTGCCGTGCAGCTTTTCGTTGATAATTCCGCTGGAATAGGTGTATCCGTCCATCCCAATCAGCAAATTAAAGAGTGTTGCACGGTCACACACCATAATATCCTTTGCACTTGGGCGCGTGCTTTGAATTTCTTCTGCAAAATAAAATGCATTGTGCTCGCCCTGCTCGTAGGACAAGCGTGGGTATGGCGCCAAATCCTCCACAGAAACAACCTTTTTACCCGCCAAGGGATGATCCTGCCCCACAAAAATATGCGGTTCTGCAATAAACAGACGCGTAAACTCCAGCTCATGCTCACGAAAGGTCTTGCGCAGTACGGTTTCGTTGAACTTATTCAAAAAGATGAGTCCCACCTCGCTTCGAAGCTGTGCCACATCCTCGATGATTTCGTAGGTTTTGGTTTCACGCAGACGAAAATCATACTCATCGCCGCCACATTCTTCCAGCAACGCCAAAAATGCTTCCACCGCAAACGAATAGTGCTGAGTAGACACGCAAAACTTGCGGCGCCCGGGCTTTTCACCGGAATACCGTTCCTCAATCAGATTGGTCTGAATAATAACCTGTCTGGCGTAGCTCAAAAATTCCTCACCATCGGCAGTTAAAACCACACCCTTGTTGGTGCGCTTAAAAATGGTAATACCCAGCTCTGCTTCCAAATCCTTGATGGCGGCAGTAAGACTCGGCTGTGCCAAATAGAGCTTTTCAGCGGCCTTGCTGATAGTCCCGCAGCTTACCACCTCTACCACATATTTAAGTTGACTAAGTGTCATTATCTCTCCCACCTTTATGCATTCCTCTAGCGCCTATTTTACCATATTTTCCAAATCTATCGCATACAAAAACGCCCACCGCTGACACGACGGGCGTTTGGCTGCCAAACAAAAAATAACATGTGAGATATCACAATTGTGTGCAATGCCCCAGCCTCCACGCAGAGCATAGGACATTACACCTATTCATATTGCATCCGCTTAAAGCTTTAATAGATTCAAGCCGATTTCCTCATCAAAGGCACGGTCCACGGCCCCGTCAATAATGGTGATAATCATTTCACAGGTTGCGCTGACGTTGGCTCTGTTGAGATGACCGCCAAGTACCTCGCCGCGTTCGTTGCCGGCACTCATATGAAGATGGGCATAGAACTCACCGTTCATCGAATCGATAGTTCCTGTCAGAGAAACAATTTCATAATAGCCCTTGAAATTGTTGGCCATGTACTTCTTTTCAGCGGTCTTAAACACCCCGACGGTAAAATCATCCACCGCCCCCAACGCTTGCACACTTGCCAAGCGAATGTTTTCCTTCAAGGCAATGGCCTTTACCTGTTCGAGAATCTCCTCATTTTTGTCGATTCTGGCTACAATGGTGTTTTCAAATCTCTTGTAATCCACGTATCCTCACTCCTTCATGGTGTCGGTTTGTACCTTTTGCAATCACTATTGGGTGGAATTATTCGCCCCATACCTCATCGGCGATTTCCTTTACCAACGCCAACTTCGCCCATTGTTCCTCTTCACTGAGCTTGTTGCCAATTTCGCAGGAAGCAAAGCCACATTGTGGGCTCAAGGACAAGCGATCCAATGGCACATACTTTTCTGCTTCGTGAATGCGCGCAATCACTTCATCCTTATCTTCCAATTGTGGGTTTTTAGTGGTTACCAAGCCCAAAACGACCTTCTTGTCGCCGCTAACCTTGGCAAGCGGTTCAAACCCACCGGAACGTTCATCATCAAATTCAAGATAGTAGGTATCAACATTTTCGCCACCGAAAAGCACATCTGCTACCGGGTCATAAGCGCCACTGCTGGCATATGTAGAGTGGAAATTCCCGCGGCAAACGTGGGTATTGATGGTTAAGCCTCTTGGCGCGCCGTCAATAACACGGTTGTTGAGGTCCTTTTGCACCTCTTGAATAACAAGAAGCCCATCCGTATCGGTATTGAAAGAAGTTGTTGCAGTCTTGTCTGCGAGCATGCCCCATGTGCAATCGTCAAATTGCACCACGCGGCAACCGGCATCGTAAAGCTGACGCAACACAGTAATATACGCCGCTGCCAAATCATCGCAAAGGCTTTCAAGATCCGTGTAATATTTTTCGGTCACAGCACGCGCAAATGGCATCCAGAACTGTGCCAAGGTTTGTGCCGGTGCCGGAATGGTTTGCTTTGCGATGGTATTTTTATCGGTCAATGCTTGCACAAAGCGAAAATGCTCCACAAAAGGATGCTCACCAGAAAGCCCGATTTTGCCGGTCAAGAAAGTATCATCAATCATCGCTGCTTCGCCGTGAAACGGCAAACCGGTTTCGGTTTTCTTGTGGTCCACGCCGTCAAAGCCCCACATGAAATCCAAATGCCAAGTCGCGCGACGGAATTCGCCGTCAGTCAATACCTGATAACCTGCATTTTTTTGCTTGTTCACCAAATCAATGATGGCTGCATCTTCTACCGCCTTTAAGGCTTGGGCATCAATGCGGCCGGCTTCGTAGTCGGCACGTGCTTGCTTCAATGCAGCAGGACGCAAAAAGCTACCAACAGTTTCGTAGTGTGTAGTAATTGCTTGTGTCATAGTTGTTTCCTCTTTTCTCTACCTAGTAAGATAGTAGACTTAGTATAAAAACAATCGCCTATGATTTCAATATAAATCACCACCATCTGTTATAGATATTAGCTATAGCAAATCCGACTGATATATAACACTTTTCCAAAAGCCGGCATCCACACATTGCCGGAGCACCGCAAGTTATTTATAATAGAGGTAATTATCCCGTAATATAGCAATGATTGGAGGAACACCTCATGAAATACGCCTTTTTGCACGCGAACATCTTAACCGGTTCCCTGAATGCAGACGGTACGATGCCCCTCATCAAAAATGCCACCATGCTTGTAGAAAACGACATCATCACCGCCATCTACGAGGACGCCCTTCCCAGCGATCGCCGCATACTCGATGACTACACCCTCATAGACCTCGGAGGCCGCACTGTAATACCCGGGCTCATCAACGCCCACGCCCATTTTGTGCCGGCGATGCCCGTGAAAAAATCCAAGCCAAGCAAAAATTCCAAGCCATCCACCGAAGCCAAAGCAGTGGATATGAAAGCCCTCAAAGAAAAAATCTCCGGCTCTCCTTTTGCCGGGCTGCTCATTTATCTGATTCAACGCCGCGTGGCGCGCGACACCGTAGCATCCGGCGTTACCACCATCCGCACCGTAGGCGGGCTCAATGACGTTGACGCCCGCTACCGCAACAGAGTCGAGGTCGGCAAGGCCATCGGCCCACGCATGCTCGTGGCAAACACCGCCGTTTCTGTTCCCGGCGGTCACATGGCAGGCGTGCTTGCCACAGAAGCCACCTGCCCCGAGGATGCCATCCGTGATATTCACAACATCGCCCAAACCAAACCCGACCTCATCAAGCTCATGGTCACCGGCGGCGTATTGGATGCCTCCGAAAGCGGCGAACCGGGTGTCCTCAAGATGGACCCTACCATTGTAAAAGCAGCCTGCGACACCGCCCACGCCTTAGGCTATCCTGTGGCAGCTCACACCGAAAGTCCCGAAGGCGTTAAAGCAGCGCTTGCCGGCGGCGTAGACACCATCGAACATGGCGCCCATCCGGACGCAGAAATGATTACCCTCTTTAAGCAGCACGGCGCCGCCAACATCTGCACCCTTTCACCGGCACTGCCATACGTTTACATGGACCCTGCCGAAACCGGTCTGGGCGAAATCGGCCGCAAAAACGGCACCATCGTTTTTGACGGCATTGTTGACTGTGCCAAAGCCTGCCTCAAAGAAGGCATCCCTGTCGGACTCGGCACCGACACCGGCTGTCCATTCATCACCCCATACGACATGTGGCGCGAAGTCTACTACTTTGCCAAATTCCTAAACGTCAGCCCGGCCTTTGCCCTTCACACCGCCACCAAGGTCAACGCCGACATCTTGGGCATCGGTACCTTTACCGGCACCATCGAATCCGGCAAACACGCGGACTTTGTCGTATGCGACACCAACCCACTCTACGACCTCACCGTCCTCCGCACCCCGTACATGGTCTGCGCCAACGGCCGCCTCATCACCGAACCAAAGGTGCACCGCATCAAATCCATCGACCGCGCCCTCGACAAACTCATGCCACAGCTTTAAACAAAAAAAATCCTCAAGCGCAGGCTTGAGGATTTTTTGCTTGTTATCCGTGATGTTCCGGTTCTCGTGGTATGCATATTGCGGCGATGAAGTAGAACCATATGCCCATGCCGAAGCTGACGATGAGGAAGCACGTCCATAGCACACGTATAAGCGTGGGATCCAAATTAAAATATTCCGCCAGACCGGCGCATACGCCGTCTATCACTCGGTTGGAATTGCTTTTGTAAAGTGTTTTTTCCATGATGATCCCTCCTTATTTTACAATCCGTTACTATCTTTGGGCGATAAAATCCGTGATTTGCGTGCCATCCTCGTAGCCTTTTTCATAGAGATGCTCCAAGGCTTGTTTGTCACGCTTCAAGGTATCCACGCCACAGGTATCACTTGGTGCCACAATCAGCACCTTGCCTTCTTGCTGATACATTTTTGCCAATGCCACACCGGCGTTGTATTTTTCCGTGCGATGGCGCAATGCCTCTGCCAATACGGGGTTGGTCTTGCGAATATGAAATGCCAGTGCTTCTTCCGGTATATCTGTCAAATGCCCATCAATCGGACGAGTAAGCACCAGCACCACCTTGTCACAGCCCAATGAAAAGGCCTTGGCAATCGGCACCGGGT